>WNGG01006765.1_pt1 | contig 18239 bp, 17 predicted proteins | sample 5400661 | NCBI WGS metagenome assembly WNGG01 (sample SAMN13153372, study PRJNA577476) | soil metagenome | isolation source: 100 cm soil or saprolite under Garry oak tree replicate 1 | place: USA:California | collected 2016-06-15
AACTTCGAGCGGCGGGGCGACGTGGGCGCCGCGTGCTGCGTCTACGTGGGCGGACGTCGGGTCGTCGACCTGTGGGGCGGAACGTACACGCCTGAGGTGCTGCAGATCGTGATGTCCTCGACCAAAGGCATCGTTGCCCTGGCCGCTCACATGCTCCCAGGAGGGCAGGCTCGACTTCGACGCGCCCGTCACCGAGTACTGGCCCGAGTTCGGCGCCGAGGGCAAGCAGGATATGCCGGTTCGATGGCTCCTCAGCCACCGCGCCGGCCTGCCCGCCATCGACCGGCCGCTCCGGCTCGAAGACGTCCTGGCGTGGGACCCGGTGGTCGAGGCCCTGGCAGTCCAGCGGCCGCTCTGGGAGCCGAACACGGCCCACGGTTATCACGTCGGCACCTACGGCTGGCTCGCCGGCGAGGTGATCCGCAGGGTCGCTGGCGTCAGCGTGGGCCGCTTTGTCATGGAGCGCGTCTCCAAGCCGCTGGGACTCGATCTCTGGATCGGCCTGCCTTCGGACAAGAACGGGCGTGTCACCCCGATCCTCGCCGCGCCGCCGCCGGCTCCTGGCAGCCCGGTTGACGTCTTCACGGCGCGCCTGCTCGACCCGACGACACTGCTGCACCGCGCGTTTGTCAACCCACCGCTGCCCGGAAGCGCTTTCAACGATCCGACCTTTCTTGCGGCCGAGGTCCCGGCCGCCAACGGCGTCACCAACGCGCGATCGCTCGCGAAGATGTATGCGGCGTGCATCGGCGAGGTCGATGGCGTCCGGCTGATCGAGACGGATGCGCTGGAGAAGGCGATGCGGCCCCAGTCCGAGGGCGAAGACCTCGTGCTGGGTTACGAAACCCGGTACGGGACCGGTTTCCAGCTTTCGTTCCCCTTCCGGCCGATGGCCGGCGAGGGCTCCTTCGGACACTACGGGATGGGCGGCTCGGTCGGATTCGGGCACCCGGGGCGCGGCCTGGCCTTCGCCTACGTGATGAACCAGATGCTGCCGTCGGGCGGCGTCGACCCGCGGAGCCGAAGCCTGGTCGAGGCTCTGCTGGGCTGCCTTTAGAGCCTTCTTTCGGGCGTCGTCCTAAGATGCAGTCGCTGGTGGAAAGGGCGTGACAACGGCTGATCTCGTCTTCGGAGGCTGCCTCCTCGTGGGAGGCGGACTCCTCCTGCTGACGCTGATCTTCGACGACCTGTTCGGAGGCTTCCTCAACGCGATCCACTTCGGTCTGGATCTCGGCGGCGTTTCGCCAACCCCTGTCCTGCTGGGCTTTGTCGCGATGTTCGGGGTCGGCGGCCTGCTGGGGATCCATGGCTTTGGGGTCGGTGTCGGCATCGCCACCTTGATTGGGGTTGTCGCCGGCATGATCGGCGCCGGAGTGGTGTTGGGGGCATTCACGGCGCTGCGCCGGGCCGAGTCGACCGACACGTTCAGCCTCGAGGACATGGTCGGCTCGACCGGCCGCGTGTCCGTCGGCATTCCCGCCAACCACTTTGGCACCGTCCTCATCAGCTTCGCCGGCGCGTCGCACAACATGACCGCGACCGCGGACACTGAGATCCCAGCGGGTCGCGTGGTGAAGGTTGTAGCGGTCGCCGGCAACAACCTCGTCGTGGCGCCTGCATCAACCGTAAGCACCGAAGGAGCACAATCCGATGCCTGAATTCTTAACGTCAACGCCATTCCTCGTGGTGACGGCGGTGGTGATCCTCCTCCTCCTGATCGCATTCGTCGCCAGCCGCTACCACGTCGCAGGCGCCAACGAGGCGCTGATCGTCGCCGGCTCGCGCGGAGCCAAGGTCCGGGACGAGCGGGGCCAGGTCGTCGCCTCGCCGGGCGACAAGGGCGTGAAGGTGGTCGTCGGTGGCGGGACGTTCGTCCGCCCGTTGCTCGACCGTGTCGGCAAGCTCAAGCTGACCGCGCGGCAGATCAGCGTGCAGCTCACCGACGCTGTGACCAGCCAGGGCATCAAGGTCCAGGTGCAGGGCGTCGCGACCTTCAAGATCGGCCGCGACGTCGAGTCACTGCGCAATGCCGCCGAGCGATTCCTCGACGCCAAGCCGGAGCAGGTCGACTCGATCGTGAAGAACGTGCTCGAGGGATCGCTGCGTTCGATCGTTGGCACGCTGACCATCGAAGAGCTCATCCGCGACCGCCAGAAGCTTTTGCAGCAGGTGCAGGACGCGGCCAAAGGCGACCTGGCCACGAGCGGCCTGCAGATCGACGCGTTCACGATCCAGAGCTTCTCCGACGAGTCGAACTACATCGAGCTCCTCGGACAGCAGAGCGTGGCAACGGTTTCGCGAGACGCGCGCATGGCCAAGGCCTCGACGGACCAGGAGGCCGCCGTCCGGGAAGCGCAGGCGCAGCAGATCAAGATCAACGCGGCGAGGGACGTCTCGCTCCGTGAGGCTGAAACCCGGACGCAGGTGCAGGCCGCCCAGGCGCGCGCCGACCAGGCGGGTCCTCTGGCCCAGGCCGAGGCTACGCAGGAGGTCGTGCGCAAGCAGACCGAGCTGGCGCAGCTCGAGGCCGAGCGCAAGGAAAAGGAGCTGCTGTCGACGACGGTCAAGCCGGCCGCCGCGGACGCGCAAGCCGTGATCGCACGCGCTGAAGGCGCCAAGCGCGCGCGCATCGCGGCCGCCGAGGCAGATGCGGAGACGACGCGACTGGAAGGTGGGGCGGAGGCTCAGATCGTCCTGACCAAAGGCGAGGCCGAGGCGAAGGCGCTCGCGATGCGAGCTGACGCCTACAAGCAGTTCAACGAAGCGGCCATCATCCAGACGGTACTGGCCGCCCTGCCCGACATCGTCCGCGCGGCAGCGGAGCCGATGAGCCACATCGACTCTCTTACCGTCATGAGCGCGGACGGTGCCTCCGAGATCGTCCGCAACGCGACCCGCGCCATGATCGAGTCGACGACCGCGATCAAGGGTCTGACCGGGCTCGACGTGCCGAGCCTGGTCGGCGGAGCGCTCGGCCGAGGGTTTGGCGAGAGGCTGCGCACGGGAGAAGGCAACGGGGACGCGTCCGGCGAATCTCCCACGGGCCGGATCAGCCAGATCGCGGGCGAGGGCTTGACAGCCCTCAAGTCACAGACCGCACAACACGCGGCGGCGGCGAAGGCTGACGCCGAGGACGTCGTGGCGAAGGCCCACGCCGAGGCGGAAAGGGTCAAGGAAGCGGCCGAGAAGGCCGGCGCCGTGATCGAGTCGAAGGCGGCGGCAGCTGCCGCGAAGGCCGCCCCGACCGACAGCAATGTCAAGCAGTGGGCTAAGTGGATGGCCGACCAGCTGCGCCAGGTGCCCGACATCAAGTCCTACGGCGCCCTCCGGCTGCGCGATCTCGCCGAGAAGGGTCCGGTGAGCGCCCGGGGCATGTGGAGGACCGCCAAGGACGCCCTCAACCAGGAATACGGGAACGTCACGGTCGACGACCTGCTGGCCCAGTTCCAGGGCCTCAAACCGTAGCGCCGACCAGTGGCGTGAAAAAGGGGGAAGCCCGCTTGCGCGAGCTTCCCTAGGCTGGGGTGGGGGCGTGGTGTCGAATCAGGTTGGCCTTCTACGGCCGACGATATGGTAGCACGGAGATGATTCATCCACAAGATATAGACACCTGGGGACAAATCGCTTGAAGCTGCCCCTCGCCCTGGACATGGAGCCGATGCTGTCGGCCATCTCGGAGGCTGGAATTCCCAAGGGCGACGGGTGGGAGTACGAGCCCAAATGGGATGGCTTCCGAACGCTCGTTTTTCGAGACGGAGACGAGGTCGCCTTGATGAGCCGGGGCGGCCGGCCGATGACCCGCTACTTTCCCGAGGTCCTGCCCGCCTTTCGGGCGCTGCCGCAGAAAAAGCTGGTGCTGGACGGCGAGCTGGTGGTGGCCGGCGCCAACGGGCTCGATTTCGGCGCTCTCCAGCAGCGGGTGCATCCGGCGGAATCCCGCGTCCGCATGCTCAGCGAGGCCACCCCGGCGTGGTTCATCGCCTTTGACGTGCTGGCCGAAGGTGAGGCCGACCTGCGCAAGCTGTCGCTTGGCGCGCGCCGCGCGCGCCTGGAGAAGCTGCTCAAGGGTGTGAAACAGCCGATATTCCTGACGCCCTACACACGCGACCCGAAGACCGCAAACGAGTGGTTCGAAAAGTTCGAAGGCGCGGGTCTCGACGGAGTGATCGCCAAATCGTGGGACGGCGCGTACGGCGCACGGCCGACTGCGTCGTCATCGGGTGGCGCAAGTCGAGCGACGGTTCGACGCTCGGCGCGCTCTTGCTCGGCCTTTACGACAAGAAGGGGACGCTTCACTACGTCGGCCACACGTCATCGTTCAACGCGGCTGAGCGCAAGGAGCTCATCGCGAAACTAAAGCCGCTGCAGATGGAGATCCCCGAAGAGGAATGGCGCGCCAATCCTGGGCGCATGCCCGGCGGGCTCAGCAGGTGGTCACGCGGCAAAGACACCGAGTGGGTGGCGGTTCGCCCGGAGCTGGTATGCGAGGTGACTTACGACAAGCTGGAGGCCGGCGAGCGCTTCCGGCACGCGACTGGATTCCTGCGCTGGCGCACGGACAAGCCGCCGAAGAAGTGCGGGTTCGACCAGATCGCGTCAGCGGCCCAGTTCGACGTTCGAGGCATCTTCCGAAGCAAGTAGCAGTGGGCGCGCGCCCGGGCCGCCCGGACCGTAGTACCTCACCGCGACCTTGCCCAGCCCGGTGACCGCGACCCAGTCGAACCCCGCACCGACACCGATGCCGACCCCGAGCGGGATCACGCGCGCGGCGACCTTCGAGGCCCCGCTCGTGGCCACGCGTGTAAGGATGCGGCCGGCAAACCTCCCCCCACCGTGACGTAGGAGCAACCCAGGCAGCTGGCGAAATGCGGCAACCGCAAGTCGCTCGCCGCCGGCGACGAGCACGTCTTCGCGCAGCTTGATCGCGCCGCTCGTGATTCCGACCACGACCAGCGCCTCGAGCACGCGGTCGTCAGACCCGGTGAGCTCATGCCCAAAGATCATGGCGATGCCGAGCACGAGCTCCACCTCCTGCTCGAGGGCGTAGAGGGTCTGGCTCGTGATTGTTCCGATGGCCAGCACGGTGCCAAGGCCGGGCGCGATGGACGCCGCTCCGCTCAGTGCGCCGGTGGCGGCGACACGGCGGCGCGTGGAACGGATCAGCTCGCGGGCAAGTTGATCGGTGGTATGAGCCGGGTGCGCGGCGCGGAGACGCGCGACCTTGCCGCGGATCGCAGGCTCCCGGCTCTTGACCGCGCTGTCCAGGGACCGGAGGACGACGCGAAGCTGCGGGGGCAGGTGATCGAGGTCCACCGAGGCCAAGCCTACCGGAGCGCGCTTAACAGGAATCGGTCGCAGCGTGCGCGGGGTTGAGTTGAATATGAAGTTGCGACTCAGTCGCGATAAGCGCTAGGGTCAGGCGATGGCCTCAATGAGGGCGCTCCTCACCCAGTCATTCGACCGAGGGGAGCGCAGCCGGCTGGCCGGTCTATTTGGATCGGTGGGCGTCCTTCATCTCGCGGGTTGGGGCCTCCTGCTGATGTACGGAGCCAACCATCCCGGATTCATCTGGCTGGGAGGCGTCGCCTACATGCTCGGTTTGCGCCACGCCTTCGACGCCGACCACATCTCCGCCATCGACAACACGACCCGCAAGCTCCTGCAGAGCGGGAAGAAACCACTTGGCGTCGGCTTTTTCTTCTCGCTCGGGCATTCCACGGTGGTGTTCCTGATCGCGGTTGCGTTGGGCCTGGCGGTCAGGTGGGTCGTCCAGGGCGTCGTGGCCGACAGCGGGCAGCTGCGCAGCATCGGCGGAGCCGTCGGGACGCTGGTGTCTGGCGGATTCCTGGTCTTGATCGGAATCCTCAACCTGCTGGTGCTGATCGACATCGTTCGCGTCTACCGAAGGATGCGGCGCGGCGAATACGACCGGCAGGGACTGGAGAACGAGCTGATCGCGGGCGGGCTCATGACGCGCATGTTCGGTCGTTTGTTTCGCCTCATCGAGCACAGCTGGCAGATGTATCCGATCGGGTTCCTCTTCGGCCTCGGCTTCGACACCGCATCCGAGGTCGCGTTTCTCGCCGTCTCGGCGGGTGCGGCGGCGCAGGGTCTCCCGTTGGGCGCGATCATCTCGCTGCCGCTCATCTTTGCGGCCGGGATGTCGCTGATGGACACGATGGATGGCGCGTTCATGGCCAAGGCGTACTCCTGGGCTTTCGCCAGCCCGATCCGCAAGGTGTTCTACAACCTGACGGTGACCTCGCTCTCAGTCTTCGTCGCCCTGTTCGTCGGGGTGATCGAGCTGGTCCAGATCCTCGTCCAGGTGTTGGGCCTGCGCGGCGGTGTGTTCGACGCGGTCGCGAGATTCAACTTTCTCGGCGTGGCGGGTTACGTGATCGTGGCAGCTTTCATCGTCACGTGGGCGGGGGCCATCGTTTTCTACAAGGTTCGCCGCATCGACGAGCGGTGGAGCGCGGCCGTCGACGAGGTGGCCTAGGCCGAAACTCCTCGGCTACTCGGCTCCTTCGGCGAGAAGTCCCTCCAGGTCCAGCTGTCGATTGCCGAACGTCAGGTGTCCTTCAGCGTCGCGCGGCCACTGGTCCTCGGGCCGGTCCCAGGCGAGCTCGAGTCCGTTCTCGTCGGGATCGCGCAGGTAGAGCGCTTCGTGTGTGCCGTGGTCGTTGTAACCGTCGAGCGGCCACTCGGCCGCGACCAGCCTGCGAAAAGCATCGCCGAGCGCGGCCCGTGTCGGATAACGGATTGCGACGTGATACAGCCCCGTGGTGCCTGGAGGTGGCGGGCTGCCGCCCTTCGATTCCCACGTGTTGAAACCTAGGTGGTGGTGGTATCCGCCCGCAGAGATGAACAGCGCGCTCGGGTGGCGCCACACGACATCGAACCCGAGGAGGTCGACATAGAAGTGATGGACGCGATCGATGTCCGCCGTTTTCAGATGGACGTGGCCGATGTTCACGCCCGGGTCGATCGAGCGGTCGCTCTTCTCCAGGGGGGCAATTCCTTTCGCGCTTTTCGTCTCAGTGCTCATTCCGTGTCCTCGGGCGGACCCGCGAGCTTCCACCCATTCTGCCAGGGCCACTTGTGCTTGATCTGAAGCATGATGATGAGCAGCGCCATGCTCTCGAGCGCTCTGGCCATGGCCAGGGGGCCGGCATCAACCGGCCGGAATCCGACCGACTTCACGAAGTCGAGCGTCTTTCGCTTCGCCTCCTCGTTGTCGCCCGCTACAAAACCGTCGAGCCGTGTTCCGTTGACCTTGGGGTCTGCCTGGCGCGAGGCGAACGCGTAGTTGAACGCTTTGACGACGTGCGCCTTGGGAAGGCGCTTCTGGATGCGCTCCGCCGTCGACGTTCCATCGAGCACGCGACCTGGGTCTTGCATGTCGACGCGGTTGGTCACGTCGACGATGACCTTGCCATCGAGATCGTTTGACAGGGCACCGACCACCTCGTCAACCTTGTCCGCCGGCACGGCGAGGACAACCAGCTCGGCGTCCTTGACCGCTTCCTTGGTCGACGGTGTCGCGCGAGCGTTGGTCGCCTTCGCCGCCTCTTGCGCCTTTTCAGGATCGCGCGAGGCGATGGTGACCGAGTGACCCGCCTTGGTAGCTGACCCGGCGAGCGCCTTGCCTACATTCCTCGAGCCGATGATCGCGACCTTCATGCGCCCCTCCTGAATCCTGTAATACGCCGAGTTATGGAACCGGCGCGGGCCTGGGCGTATTCGCTGGGTGGGACACTCTGACGAGGATCGACGATGCCGCGATCGACACCACGACCGCCGCCACCAGGCCGGCGCTCACCTGCGGGCTGATCAACCCGGCGGCGAGGGCGATCGCGCCCAGCACGTAGCTGAACTCGCCGACCTGGCCGAGGCCGATCGCCAGCTGGAGAGCTCGAGCGCCCACCTGGCCAACCTCGCCATGACCCAGACCACGAGCACCTTGCCCAGAACGACCATGGCGAGGAACGCGAACAGCCATGGGAGTGCCTTCGGCAGCTGCGCGGGATCGATGACGGTGCCGAGTGCGACAAAGAACATCACCGCAAAAAGATCGCGAAACGGCAGCAGGCGCTGTCGCGCCTCGGCCGCGACGGGACTTTCGGTGATCGCGAGCCCGGCGACGAAGGCGGCCAGCGCCAGCGGAATCCCGAAAAAGCGTGAGCCCACCCCGGCCACGAGCAAACCGCTCGCCACAGAGACCAGGAGAAAAAGGTCATGCTCGGTGCGCAGTCGGGCGAGCAGCCAGGGCACCAAGAACGCGGCGACGGCGGACAGCGCGACGAAAGCGAGGACGCCCGCGACCGCGGCGAGTCCGGACCGGCCTCTCACGCCGATGACCACCACAAGGATGAGCGCGGCGCTGACCCCAACCAGGTCCTGAAGCACGCTCCATCCCAGCAACACTTCGTCCGTCCGCTGGTCGGTGGTGCGCCGCCGGCTTCGGGTGATGTTGACTACGACCACGCTCGACGACATCGCGATGGACAGCCCGATCAGCGCGGCACCCGCGGGAACGAGTCCGAGCGCGAGGCAGCCGGCGGTGCTGACGATCCATGTGATCAGGACCTGCAGCGGCGACAGCGCCAAAAGGCGTCTGGCTTCGCGAGCAAGGCGAAGCGGATTGATCTCGATTCCCACCTCGAAGAGGAGCAGCACGACGCCCACGTCGGCCAGGATCGAGAGCTGCTCGCGGTTGGCGACGTAGCCGGGCGTGAAGGGCGACACGAGGAGTCCCACCGCGAGGTAGCCGATCACGGCTGGGAGGCCGAGGGCGCGCGCGCCTTTGCCGGCCAGGGCGGCGAGCAGCAGAAGGAGCCCCAGGTCGAGGATCGCCGGCGCCGTGCTGTCCACTGCCGGGAGAATAGGCGACCAGATGGAGGTGCTGGATTGGCATGCGGCGCTGGCTCCAAGGCGGGAACCGATCGACGGTCAGACCGTTCGGCTCGAGCCGCTGGACCCGGCACGACACGGGGAGGATCTGTTCCAGGCAACGGCTGATGCGGACTCGACGTGGGAGTATCTGCCGTACGGTCCGTTCGCCGATCGCCAGGAGTTCATGGCTTGGCTTGCGCGCCGGGCGCCGGTCGATGACCCACTGACGTTCACGATCATCGACAAGGAGGCTCGGGCGGCCCGAGGCCTGGCGAGCCTAATGCGCATGGACCCCGCCAACGGCGTCATCGAGATAGGGCACATCTGGCTGTCGCCCGCTCTTCAGCGCACGCGGCAGGCCACCGAAGCCATTTTCCTGATGGCGCGCTACGTGTTCGAGCAGCTCGCCAACCGGCGTTTCGAGTGGAAGTGCAACGCCGCCAACGAGCCGTCGCGCCGCGCCGCGGAGCGCTTCGGCTTCGTCTTCGAGGGAGTGTTTCGCCAGCACATGGTGGTCAAAGGACGCAACCGCGACACGGCCTGGTATTCGATCACCGATGGCGAGTGGCCCAGCCGACGCGCGGCTTTCGAGGCTTGGCTTTCTCCGGAAAACTTCGACTCGGCCGGCCGGCAGCGCCGATCGCTGTCAGCGCTTCGCGAAGGAATACAAGCCACGCCTGAGCGATAGGAGCCAGTGACATGGCTATGGCAAAGGACGCGATCCAGGCTGCACTGGGGCGCGGGCACACCATCGACATCACTACCACCGGCCGCCGGAGTGGCGAGCCACGCCGGCTCGAGATCGTGTTTCACAACATCGACGGCCGGATCTACATCAGCGGAACGCCGTATCCGAGGAAGCGGCGCTGGCTGCTCAACCTGGAGGCGGATCCCCACCTCACGTTCCACCTGAAGGGAAGGACCAAAGCCGACCTTCCGGGGATCGCCCGAGTCATCGACGACGAAGCCGAGCGACGGGCCATACTGCCTCACGTCGCCCGAGCCTGGAAGCGCGACGACCTGGACCGGATGGTCCGCTACAGCCCGTTGATCGAGGTCACCTTCGAAACGGCTGCCTAGTAGCTGAACCTCGACACCCGGATAGGAGCGTTTTGCGCAAAAGTTTCGGAATTCGACAGTTGAATGGCGCGTTTTGCGCAAAACGTGCCGAATTGTGGGCGCGGTTACGGGTGCACGTCGCGCGAGCGGGGTTAGGGACGATCGCCCCGGGAGCAATCGAGAATCTAGACGCGAGCGATTTGGCGAATCTCGTTGATAGCTTTGGGAACTTCGGTCGCAAACTCTCGAAGGGTTCCCAGCACAGAAACGTTGAGATCCGAGAAGAGCCAATCAACGTAGATCACGTCGATAGTGCTTGGTGTGCGTTGGGTGACAGGATCCACTTGCTCGCCCATGATGTAGACGCCGCTTTGGCCGAACTCTATCCCTCCGCCAGGGCCGAAACTGATCCCGCCACCAGGCCCGAATTCGATCCGACTGCCGCCGAATCTCACAGACCTTGGATCCCAACTTACGACCCCGCCGGATCCGCGAACTTCCCGGCGAGCTCGCGACGTCCGAGTCTGAGCTGACAAGTCATTGTGTTTGTTTTCGCGCGTCAGTCGATTCAACTTGCCAAGCCACGAGCGCGTGTAGGGCTGGTATTGCTTGAGTGCCTCACCTATTTCAGGTTTTGATAGCCGAACGCCGGGCATATTTTTGTCGATTAGACGATCAAATTCTGTCGGTGCCGGGGCCAATGGATAGTAGACATTGGAGGCATTCTTTGAGCCGTATGCGGCCGTGATCCGGACAGCCAGATAGTCCAGACTCGATCGCTCGTTCTCGAGAAAGCCCTTGATCCGAGCGCGAAGATTCTGGCCAGGGTCTTTCTCCGCGAGCGATCGCTGGTAAATACCCTCGATTTCGCGCAGTTGTTCTTGCGAATGAGCCAGTAGCTCGTCGATGCTATCCAATGACCGATTCCTTCATGGTCTAGACCCCTGCGTCCGGCGATGGTTACCTCAGCTGCAGCCCGTCGTTGCCCCGCAGTTCAGGCACTTGTAGCACGAGCCTGAGCGCACGGTGATCGAGCCGCAGTCCGGGCAGGCGGGCGCATCGGTGTTGACGAACGCGATCTTCTGCGAACCACTGCCGCTGATTGGCTTGGGTGTGGCGATGACCTTGAACTCGGGCTCGCCAGTCTTTGGCGTGGCGGCCGGCGCATCTTCGCGCCGGATGATGCCGACCTCGTCCTGGTCCTCGGCCGGCAGGAAGTGGCTCGCCATCCAGCGGAAGATGTAGTCGACGATCGACTTGGCGATCGGGATCTCTTTGTTCTTGGTGAAGCCCGACGGCTCGAACCGCATATGGCTGAACTTGTCGACCATGAACTTGAGCGGGACGCCGAACTGAAGGGCATAGGAGGTCTGGGTCGCGAAGGCGTCCATCAGGCCCGAGATCGTCGAGCCCTCCTTGGCCATCGTCACGAACAGCTCGCCGGGGGTGCCGTCCTCGTACAGGCCAACCGTCAGGTAGCCCTCGTGGCCCCCGATGTCGAACTTGTGAGTCACCGCCTTGCGCTCGTCGGGAAGCTTGCGCCGCATCGCCCGGTACTCGACTTCAGCCGGTGCGGCAGCTTTCTTTTCCTTGTCGAGCGACGTCGAAAGCGGCTGCGAGCGCTTGCATCCGTCGCGGTAGATCGCGAGGCACTTGAGTCCGAGCTTCCAGGACTCCACGTAGGTCTGCTCGATGTCTTCGACGGTGGCGTCGGTGGGCAGGTTGACGGTCTTGGACATCGAGCCGGAGATGAACGGCTGCACCGCGGCCATCATCCGAACGTGCCCCATCGGCGCGATCGACCGTGCACCCTTGACGGGCTTGAACGCGCAGTCGAACACCTTCAGGTGCTCGTCCTGGAGGTGGGGAGCGCCCTCGATGGTGTCGTTCTCGTCGATGTACTCGACGATCTCCTTGACCTTCACCTCGTCGTAGCCGAGCTTGCGCAATGCGGCCGGCACAGTGGTGTTGACGATCTTCAGCAGTCCGCCGCCGACCAACTTCTTGTACTTGACCAGCGCGAGGTCGGGCTCGATGCCGGTTGTGTCGCAGTCCATCATCAACCCGATGGTGCCCGTCGGCGCCAGCACGGTCGCCTGCGCGTTCCGGTAGCCGTGGGCCCGGCCGAGCTTGACCGCTTCGTCCCACGTCTTGCGAGCTGCGTTCACCACTTCGGCGGCTTCAGGCGAAGTCGTCAGCTCGTTAGCCGCCGCGCGGTGCTTCTCCATGACGCGCAGCATCGGCTCGCGGTTCTTGGCGTACTCGCTGAACGGGCCCTTGACCTGCGCCATGCGGGCCGACTGGGCGAACGCGCGGCCGGTCATGATCGACGTGATCGCGCCGGCAAAGCGCCTGCCTTCATCAGAGTCGTAGGCAAGACCCATCGACATCAGCAGCGCGCCGATGTTGGCGTAGCCCAGGCCGAGCGGCCGCAGCGCTTCCGAGTTCTTGGCGATGGCCGGCGTGGGGTAGGAGGCGTTGGAGACCAGGATCTCCTGCCCGGTGAAGCACACGTCCACCGCGTGCTCGAAACGCTCGACGTCGAACGTCCCTCGCTCGGATTGGAACTTCATCAGGTTCAGGGACAGCAGGTTGCAGGCCGTGTCGTCGAGAAAAACGAACTCGCTGCAGGGGTTGGTGGCGTTGATCCGGCCTGTGTTGGGAACCACGTTCCAGTCCTGGATCGTGGAGTCGAACTGAAGGCCCGGGTCACCGCAGATCCACGCGGCGTCTGCGATCTCGCGCCACATGTCCCTGGCCTTGTAGGTGTCGACGGTCCGGCCGTCGACGACCGCCTTGGTCTTCCACTCTTTGTCGTCGATCACCGCGCGCATGAAGTCGTCGCTGACGCGGACCGAGTGGTTGGCGTTCTGGAACTGAACCGAGTCGTAGGCGCCGCCGGCGACGTTGAAGCCGACGTTGTAACCGGCTTCGATGAGCGCCCACGCCTTCTTCTCTTCCTCCGCCTTGCAGCGGATGAAGTCCATGACGTCAGGGTGGTCGGCGTTGAGGATGACCATCTTTGCGGCTCTACGTGTCGTGCCGCCGGACTTGATCGAGCCCGCGAAGGAGTCGTAGCCCCTCATGAAGGAGACAGGACCCGACGCGGTGCCGCCGCCGGACAGCTGCTCCTTGGATGAGCGCAGGACCGACAGGTTGGTTCCGGTTCCGCTGCCGAACTTGAACAGCATGCCCTCGGTCTTCACCAGGTCGAGGATCGACTCCATCGAGTCCTTGACCGCGTTGATGAAGCAGGCCGAGGCCTGCTGCTGCCGGCCGGGGACGCCGATGTTGAACCAGACCGGGCTGTTGAAGGAGGCGTGCTGGGTCACCAGCAGGTAGCGCAGCTCCTCGGCCCAGTTCGCCACGTCTTCGTCGGTGGCGAAGTAGCCATCCTCGCGGCCCCATTTCGCCAGGGTGTCGACGACACGGTCGATGATCTGGCGGACGCTGGTCTCCCGCTCAGGGCTGCCCGGACTGCCCCGGAAGTATTTCTGGGCCACGACGTTGATCGCCAGCTGCGACCACTGACGGGGGACCTCCACGTCCTTCTGCTCGAAGATGACCTGGCCCTTCTCGCCGGTTATGGCCGCGGTCCGGCGATCCCACTCCACGAGGTCGTAGGCATGGCTGCCCGGAGGCGTGAAGTAGCGGCCAAAGCGCAAACCTTTGGTCTTGCTGTGCCCGTTGCCGTTGGTGTGCCTCTCTTTTGAGAGTGCGCCCTGCGCGCGCCCGGCGTCGGGCCCGGTGAGGTCGGCGAGATTCTTGGCCATGTGAGACAACGCCTCCTTAAATCATCCCCGGAGAGGGTTTATTTGAACCGGATTGCTGCGACGTTTGCCTGGACTTTTGGTTGATTCGTTTGGGGATGCAAGAGGCCCCAGAGCATGCCCGCCACTTATGCCCCAGGGCCTCGATGTAACGAGGTCGAATATACGACCGGCTTTTGGGCTTGTCAAGACCTAAACACAAGATATTTGGCTTGAACATGCCTTGACCCCCAACATGTTGGTGGAATACCTGTGGATATCCCTGGTGACGAGTTGGGCACAGGCTGGGCATAGACTGGGGGAAGAAGGGCAAAATCGGACCTACTGAACCGGGTCGAGGAGGGCCAGCCGGAGGGTCTCTGTGGAAAGGTCCCGCGTACTGCCGTCCCGGGCGATTTGGCCGGTCCCTGTGGAGTCTGTGGAAAGAGTTTCCCCAGGCTCGGACCCATCCATGATCTGCACCGCCTGGGTCGAGGCCCGGATTTTGGCGGAGGCCTGCTTGCCCTCGGTGTAGGCGTTCTGGAGGACCGTCAGCGAGCGCTGGACCTTGTTCTCCAGAATGCCCTCGAGAACGTCGACCTGGCGCTCGATGTCGATCAGTGCCGACTGGAGCTTTTCCATATCCACCGTCCGGGAGAACTGCATGTGGAGCTGGTACAGGGTGAGGAGGTAGGGAAGGGCCATCGCGTAGCCGACCACCATCACGTGCCGCTTGTGTGCGTTGACGATGGCTCCACGGCACACGTCGTAGGCCGCGTCCGGGATCACGGCCAGGGCAAACGGCGAGGTGGTGGCCGGGTCGAGGTACTGGCTGACCTCCCGCACCCGCCGCTCAACCTCGCGCTCCACCTGGGCGCAGAGCTGGGCGCGCCGGTTGGCGTCGAGGCCCGGCTCGGCGAGCTGCTCGAGGGCAAGGCTCGACACCCACTTCGAGTCCATGGGCAGCAGCTTGCCGCCGGGCAGCCTGAGGGCAAGCTCGACCACCTTGCCGGCAACCCAGACGTTGCGCTGCAGCATCTCGGGCGGGAGGTGACGGAGCGCCTCCTCGAGGATGTTCTCGCCGGCCGCCCCCCGGCTCGAGCTGCCCGCGATCACGTTCTCCAGGCGCTTCAGGCTGGCCCTGGCCTCCTCCTCGATGGGCTGCCGGGCCGCCAGAGCCGATCGCAAGCCTTCGATGACCACCTGGGTGTGGGAGAGCCGCTCCCGCAGCTCGGCGGCCTGGGACTCCTGCGTCTGGCCGCCGGACTGGAGGCGCGCCTTCAGGTCGGCGACGTCCCTTGCCTGCCCCTCGGCTCGACGCACCAGGTTCCAGGCGAGAAACCCGACGAAGCCCATCCCAGCCACGAGGCATACCAGTAGCAGCGCGAACAACAGTTCGAGCACCGACATATTGCGCATTCTATGCCGGAATCGGGGTATAAACAAGCCCATTAACATGAGCTCCATGGCCGAAGTCCACCCGCTGCCAGAACCGGAACCGGCGCCCGACCGCATCCCCCTAGAAGAGGTCTACATGCGAATGGCCGAGGAGCTGGCCAAGCGCTCGACCTGCCTGCGCCTCCAGGTCGGCACGGTGATCACGACGCCCGACCTCACCCAGGTCCTGGGCATCGGCTACAACGGCAACGCGCGAGGGCTACCCAACCGGTGTGACTCGACGACGCCGGGAGCTTGCGGCTGCCTGCACAGCGAGCAGAACGCGCTCATCAAGTCCGGCGCGCAGCTGCCCGGCAAGGTGATGTTCGTCAGCGCCTCTCCGTGCGTGATGTGCGCCAAGATGGCGATCAACGCCAACGTCGCGCGCGTCTATTACAGGGAGGCCTATCGGGATCCGGCGGGCCTCGAGGTGCTGCGGCAGGGTGGGGTGGAGGTCATCCACTACAACCGCTGGCGCGACATGTGGCGGTGAAGGTCCTCCGGCCCAGCCCCTCCGCCGCTACGCGCCACATCCCGATGAATGGGGAGGACAGCCGCTAGTCGCGGACGATCTCCCAGCCGCGCTCCGTCTGGATGATGCGCGGTTCGATGATCGGAACCTCTTTCAGGCCGCGAGCCCGCGCAAAGAGCGCTGACACGTCGGACGCCTCCGCGACTGATTCGAGCACGGCGCGCGTCGCGTAGACAAGAGTCATGTCTGGGTTCGTCAGTGCCCGCGACGGCGCGATCCAGAGCCAGTCGGTGACCTCCCCTTCCTGCGGCCTGACCGTCTGACCAGACGGAAGGCGGGCGAGATAGAACCGCGCATCGAACCGGCGGCGGAGCTGCGCGGGCGTGACCCATCGCGCAAACATCACCAGGTCGTCAAAAGCCGGAGTTAAATCGAGCTCTGCCAACGCACGTCCGAACGAAGCCCCTCCGTCGATGAGCTTGCGCACGTTCGAGCACTCCTCATCGCCGGCTCCTCGGGCGAGCAGGATTCCAGTCTCCTCGAAAAGCTCGCGCACAGCAGCGCCGCGCTGCTCGTCGTCAAACATCCGGTCGTCCTCGTGCACGGTCCCGCCTGGGAACACGTATGCACCCGGGGCGAAGTCAGCGCCGCCTGGCCGATGGACCATGAGGAGCTCCCACGGCTCGCCGTCCCGCACCAGCAGAACCGTCGCCGAAGGTCGGGGCGTCACCGGAGGCGAGTCGAGGTTGAGGTGACCGGAGAGCTCGGGCGGCACGGCCATCCATCGACTCTAACTAGCATTCGGCAGGTGGACCTCGGCATCGAGGGAAAGGTCGCCCTGATCACCGCCGCGACGAGGGGAATAGGCCTTGGCATCGCGCACGCGCTGGCGCGCCAAGGCGTACGCGTGTCGGTGGTGGCGCGCACAGCCGCGGACGTTCAACGCGTGGCCGAATCGATCAAGGGATTCGGCGTCGCCGCCGACGTGACGACCGAAGTAGGCTGCAGAAAGTCGGTCGAGGAGACTGTCCGGAATCTCGGCCCGATCGAGATCCTGATCAACAACTTCGGCGCGCGGGCCGGCGCGTCGTGGCGAGACACCGGTCCAAAAGAGTTCGAGGCCGCGTTCGAAGGCAACGTCGTCGCCAGCGCCCGCATGACTCAGCTCGTGCTGCCCGGGATGGTCGAGCGGGGATGGGGCCGCGTGATCGTCATCACCTCCGTGTACGGCCGCGAGTCGGGCGGCGCCCCCGCCTACAACGCGGCCAAGGCCGCCGAGGCATCGCCGAGTTCGTTCGCCGAGAGATGCCGATGGGACGGTTTGGAACCGTGGACGAGGTGGCCGCGATTGTCGCTTTTGTATGCTCGCGACAGGCCAGCCTGCTGACCGGCGCGTGCATCCCGGTCGACGGCGCGCAGGGCCGGTCCAATATCTGATTCCGATGCGCAAGCTGACCCTGGTGTGCCTGGTCGGGTTCACGGCCGCGTGCACTCAATCCAACAACTCTCAGCCCCACACGGGGGCGCTGCACCTCGCGGGCTGGATCGGCGCGGCGGCCTACTCGATCGACGTGCCGAACGACTGGAACGGGACGCTTTTCCTCTACAGCCACGGCTACGTCGCCCCGGGCGAGCTGAACCAGGCGCAGGCCGCGCCGCCCGGTGAGGAGACCGCCTGGCTGGCCAACCAGCATTTCGCGTCAGCGGGATCGGCCTACAGCTCGACCGGGTGGGCGCTGGAGGATGCGTTCAAAGACCAGATCGACCTGCTCGACTACTTCTCGCAGCACGCCGGCAAGCCGAAGCGTGTCATCGCCTGGGGCGCGTCACTCGGCGGGATCATCACAGCCGGGTTGGTCCAGCTGAATCCCGGACGCTTCGTGGCCGCGATGCCGCTGTGCGGCGTCCTCGCCGGAGGAATCGCAACTTGGAACTCAGAGCTCGACTCGGCGTACGCGTTCAAGACCTTGCTCGCACCGGGCTCCGCCCTTCAGCTGGTGCACGTGAAGGACGGCGCCGCGAACCTGCAGCTTGCGGAATCGATCCTCAACACCGCGAACTCGACGGCGCAGGGTCGGGCACGGCTCGCATTGGTCGGAGGGCTCATCGATCTGCCTGGCTGGTTCGACCCCACCAAGCTCGAGCCCGCCAGCACGAATTACGTCGCCCAGGCGCAGGCCCAGGTGACGTGGGAGTCGCGGGTGGATTTCCCATTTGCCTTCCAGCACCGCACCGAGCTGGAGGCCCGCGCCGGCGGCAACCCGTCCTGGAACATCGGTGTCGATTACGCGCAGATGCTGGCGGCGTCGCCGGACCGCGACGAGGTGACGGGGCTCTACAAGCAGGCAGGCCTCGATCTCGGCGCCGACCTACGTGCGCTCAACGCGGGCGCGACGATCAAAGCCGATCCCGCTGCGGCCGCGTATCTCCAGCGCTACGTCACCTTTGACGGCCAGCTCAGCGTTCCGGTCCTTTCTGTGCACACGACGGGCGATGGCCTGGTCATCGCGCCCAACGAAAGCGCATATGCGCAGGTGGTCACTGCGGCCGGCAAGCAGGATCTGCTGCGCCAGCTTTTCGTGCACAGGGCGGGCCACTGCGCCTTCACACCGGCGGAGATCGTCACC
>WNGG01003285.1_pt1 | contig 18238 bp, 16 predicted proteins | sample 5400661 | NCBI WGS metagenome assembly WNGG01 (sample SAMN13153372, study PRJNA577476) | soil metagenome | isolation source: 100 cm soil or saprolite under Garry oak tree replicate 1 | place: USA:California | collected 2016-06-15
CAGCGCGCGCCGGAGCGCGCCGACGTGCGCGTCCACGCGCGCGACCGCCGACTTCACCTCGGCGCCGTCGCGGCCGGCGCGATGCTGGAAATAGTCGGTCTGGACCAGGTGCAGGAGGAGCAGCCGCGGGCGCGTTTGTCTGATGATCGCGGTCGCCGTCTCGGTCAGGAACACGTCCCAGAGGACGACGTCCTTGAACATCTCGGCCTTCGGCATCACGCCGAGCCGCTCGAAGATGCCGGCCGTGCTGTCGGCCCGCAGCCGGTCGAGCGGCTCCTTCTGCGCGTAGTAGTCGCGCTCGGGCACGAGGAGATCGATGCGGGCGCCGGCCGTGGCCGGCCACGACACGGCCGCCGTCGTGAGCCCGGCCGCGCGCGCCCACTCCCAGATCGGCGGGGCGCGCAGATCGGTCGCCTCCTCGTACCAGCGCCCGCGCGTCCCCGCCGGAGTCGCGATGGTGTTGTAGAGCACACCGTGGCGCGCCGGTCTCACACCCGTGACGATGGAGGTATGGCTCGGGTACGTGACCGTCGGAAAGACGCCCTCGGCGACGCGCGCGTGGCTGCCCGTCTTCATGAGGGCGCGCAGCTCGGGAGCCGCGTACGTGTCGTCGAGGTAGAACTCCGGGCGAAGACCGTCGAGCGTGACGATGACGACGTGCAGCGCGCGAGCGGGCGGCTGCGCATGGACCGCGCAGCCGACGAGGGCGGTCAGCAGCAGGCCGACGGTCAGCAGGCGCTGGCGCGTCACGCGATCACCCGGAAGCTGAGACGGCCGATCAACTGGCCGGAGTCCGTGACGACGTCCACGGTCCACCGACCGACGGAATCGAGCGGGAACGACGTTTTACGGGACCACGTGCGGAACCCCTCGCGCCGGCCGCCGAAGACCGGCGTGAGCGGGATCACGTTCACGACCGCACCCTCGCGTCGCCACACGTGCTCGACACCCTGGAGGAGGCCCGCCGGGGCGTAGATCGCCGTGAAGGCGACGAGCGCGCGACCGTCGAGGTCGGCGACGCGGAGGGGGCCGTCGATCGCCTGGAGCTCTCCCGTGGAGTCCACCTGCCAGCCGAGCGCGGCGCGCGCGACGAACAGCGGCGCCGGCGGCACCACCGCGCGCCCGTACCCGACGAGGAGCGCCATCGCGACGCCGAGGACGACCGTCGCCGCCAGCGCGCGCGGCCAGGGCCAGCGCGTCACGCGCGCGGCGCCGGGCGCCAGCGCCGCGACGGCGGCCCACGCCGCGAGCATCAGGGCGGCGAACGGCGGCACGCCGATCAGGGGCAGCGCCAGGTTCAGCGCGGCGAACGTTGAGACGACGAAGTAGATTCCGCGCGCCCAGCGATGCGGCATGACGAGCGCGGTGTACCACGGATCGAAGGTGGCGACCAGCGCCAGCGCGACGAGGAGACCGAGAAACGCCGCATTCGGCGCCGTCAGCGTCGTGGCGGCCCAGTACGCCGGCAGGCAGAAAAGGAGGAGTCCGTGGTAGAGCGTCTGGATCGTGTAGTCCACGGCGGTGGCCACGATCCGGTGGGAGCGTCGACCCGACTGCGTCAGCGGCTCGCGCAGCTGCGCCATCACGCCGGCGAGGAGCCACACGAGCAGCACGTAGCCGACGATCCACGCCACGTGCGGCAGACCGCGGCGGAACACGAAGAGGGTCAGGACACCGCCTGAGAGCGAGGCGACGGAGACCGCCCAGCGGCGCGCCCAGGCGACGGCGCGCGGCTGGGGAGGTCGACTCACTCCGGCGGTCCGAGTCGCTGCGCGATCAGCCGCGCGACGTCGTCCTTCCGGAGCGCCTGGACGACGGCGATGACGTCGGCGGCCGCGGCGTGCGTCCGCAGCTGAGCGCCGACGAGGTCGAGCGCCCCCGCCCGCACCGTCGCCTCCAACGCGCAGATCTCGCGCAGCACCCGCGCGATCGACTCGTCGCGCTGCGCCGCCGTGATGATGGCTTCGACGTCTAGCGGATCCATCGTGGCGAATCCATCAGCTCACCTTCGCTCCCGACGGGAGGTCGCGGTCCGGGATCAGCAGGCCGAGCCCGTCGCCCGTCGAGCCGGCGAGGACCATCCCCTGCGACTCGACACCCATGAGGGTCGCAGGCGCCAGGTTGGCGACGACGACGACCTTCTTGCCGACGAGCTCGGCGGGCTGGTAGTGCTCGGCGATGCCGGCGACGACGGTGCGCCGCTCCTCGCCGAGCGAGATCGTGAGCTTGAGCAGCTTCTTCGACTTCGGAACGGCCTCGGCGGCGATCACCTCGGCGACGCGCAGGTCCACCTTGCCGAAGTCGCCGATCGTGATGCGCGCCGGATCGTCGCCGGACTTGTTCGCCGGCGTCGCCGCGCCGTCCTTCCGTTCCACACGCGGGAAGAGTCCCGGCAATTTTTGGACGCGCGAGCCGGGCCCGAGCCCGCCCCACTGCGCGTCGGCGAGCCGCGGAGTTCCCGCCCGGCCGAGGGCGCCCCGGATCTTCGCCGCCGCGTCGGGCAGGAACGGCTCGAGGAGCACGCCGAGACACCACAGCGCCTGGCTCAGGTGGTAGAGCACCGCGTCGAGCCGGCCGCGCGCGGCGGGATCCTTGGCCAGCGTCCAGGGCTGCGTCGTGTCGACGTACTGGTTCGTCTTGCCGACGAACACCCAGATCGCGGTCAGAGCCCGATGGAAGGCGAACTTCTCCATCTCCGCACTCAGGAAGCTCTTCGCGACGTCCACGGCCTGCCCCAGACCCTCGGGGTCGGCGCGGGGAGCGGCCGGCACGACGCCGCCGCCCAGGTTCACGATCAGGGTCGTCGCGCGCGAGACGAGGTTGCCGAGGTCGTTGGCGAGGTCGGCGTTGAGCCGGCCCACGAACGCCTCTTCCGACAGGTCGCCGTCGAGGCCGAAGACCATCTCGCGCATGACGAAGTATCGGAACGCGTCGTTGCCGTACTTGTCCTTGAGCGCGAGAGCCTCGACGACGTTGCCGACCGACTTCGACATCTTGCCGCCGCCGAGCCTCCACCACCCGTGCACGTTCAGATGCTGGTACACGGGCAGACCGGCCGCCTTCAGCATGCACGGCCAGTACACGGCGTGCGGCTTCAGGATGTCCTTGCCGATCAGGTGCTGCACGCGCCGCCAGTACTTGTCGAAGCGCGGATCGTGCGGGCCGCCGAGCGCGGAGACGTAATTGATGAGCGCGTCGAACCAGACGTAGGTGACGAACTTCTCGTCGAACGGCAGCGGGATCCCCCACTCCAGCCGCGTCCGCGGCCGGCTGATCGACAAGTCGGTCAGCGGCTCGCGCAGGAAGCCCAGGATCTCGTTGCGGTAGCGCTCCGGGCGGATCAGGTCCGGGCGCTCCGTGATGTAGCGGACGAGCCATTCCTGGTACTTCGACATCCTGAAGAAGTAGTTCTCCTCCTCGATCCACTCGAGCGGCCGCTGGTGGTCGGGGCACTTGCCGTCGACGATCTCCTTCTCGGTGTAGAAGCGCTCGCAGCTGAAGCAGTAGTGACCGCCGTACCGGCCCAGGTAGATCTCGCCGGCGTCCCAGAGCTTCTGGAGAATCGCCTGCACGACCTGCTTGTGCCGGTCCTCCGTCGTGCGGATGAAGTCGTCGTGCGTGATGCCGAGCGCCTTCCACGCGGCGCGGAAGGCGGCCGAGATCTCGTCGGCGTACGCCTGGGGGGCGACGCCCGCCCGCGCCGCGGCCTGGGCGATGTTGTCCCCGTGCTCGTCGGTGCCGGTGAGGAAAAAGACGTCGTCACCCCCGAGGCGGCGCCAGCGCGCCATGGCGTCGGCGATGATCGTCGTGTACGCGTGGCCGAGGTGCGGCCGCGCGTTGACGTAGTAGATCGGGGTGGTGAGGTAGAAGGTCACTGGGGCTTGATGTGCTCGCGCCCTTCCCACGTGACCTGGTCGAGCGGCACCTCGGCCTCCGTGCCGTCGGGGAAGCCCACGATCACCGACTGCGCGAGCACCCGAAGCGATCTCACCTTCCCGGTCATGCAGCCGCCCCCGCCACACTCCGCCTGGCACGGCGTGTTGACCTTCGGCAGCCGCGCCCGCAGCTCCTGGTAGGTCGAGAACTCGTAGAGGAGGCAGCACTTGAGCCTGCCGCAGTTCCCCAGCAATCGACTATCGGTGAGCGGCATGTCCTGCGCCTTGGCCATCTTCACCGAGATCGGCTCGAACTTCCGGAGGTGGGACGAGCAGCAGAGCTGTCGCCCGCACGGTCCGATGCCGTCGAGGGCCTTGGTCGTGTCGCGTGCGCCGACCTGGCGCATCTCGATACGCGCGTGGAACTCGCGGGCGAGGTCGCGGACGACCTCGCGGAAGTCCACGCGCTCGTCGGCGCCGAAGTAGACGATCACCCGGCGCTCGGCGGGCTGCATCTCGACGTCCACGACCTTCATCTGCAGTCCACGGCCGTGCGCCAGCCGCTGCGCGCTGGCGATTGCCCGCGTCTCGCGCTCGCGTCGTCCGCGGTACTCCGCGTCCTCCTCCGCGGTCGCGAGCCGGACGACGCGCCGGTAGAGGCGGTCGCGCTTGGCTTCGGGCACGGGACGCCGCGGCCGACGGATCTCGCCCAGCGCCGTCCCGGTGCGGGTCTCGACCTCGACGATGTCGCCCACGTGGACGACGAGACTCTCCGTGATCTTGTAGTCGTCGGCCTGCGCGGTCGCGCGCAGCCGGACGCCGATGAGGAACTCCTCGACGAACTCGTTCATGCCGCCCTCCGGGCCAGCGTGCTGAGAAGCACTTCGGCCGTGAGCCGCGCCGTGACGTTGTGGATGAGCGCCTGCCGGGCCGCCCGGCACGCCTCGATCGCGCCGAGCAGCCGCTCGTCGGTCCAGCGTGCCGCCTCCGCGGCGAGCGCTTCCGCGTGGTCGGCGTCGAGCAGGACCCGCGCGGGCACCCCCGCGCGGGCGAGGAGCAGGTCCCGGCAGTGGAGCCAGCACGCATCCACCAGCGCCTCGACACCCTCGCGGTCGATCCGGTCGGTACGGCGGAAGAGCGCGAGCGGCCCCTGCGCGCGGATCTCGTCGAGAAGCGCCGCGACCTCCCCGACGGCCGACGCGTCGTCCGGCCGCGCCGGCGGCTCGAAGCGAACGATCTGGCAGCGCGAGAGCACCGTCGCGGGCACCGCGCGCGCGCGCGGCAGGATCAGGATCACCGTCGTCCCGGCCGGCGGCTCCTCCAGAAACTTGAGAAACGCCTGCGGCGACTCGCCCGTCATCCGCTCGGCCTCGTCGAGGACGAGCACGCGCCGGCGCGCCAGCGCGGGCCGGAGCGACGCCTGGCGCTCGAGCTCGCGGATCGCCCCGATCCGGATCGCGCGCGCGCCCTTCGGGTTCGACTCGGGCGGCGTCGGCCCGACGACGTGGAGGTCCGGGTGCTGGCGCGACGCGACCAGCGCGCACGCCCGGCAGGCGCCGCAGCCGCCGTGGTCGCAGAGCAGTGCCTTGGCAAAGGCCAGCGCCGCCGCCGTCCGGTCCGAGCCCGGCGGCCCGATGAAGGCGTACGCATGCGCCACGCGCTCGGTCGCGAGGGCGCGCGTGAGGAGCTCGGTCGCGCGCGCCTGGCCCGGGATCGCCTCGAGCATCATGCACGCGCTCCCGTCGCGTTCAGATGCTCCGTCACGATGTCGCGCACCCGTCGCGCGACCTCGTCCACGGGCCGCGACGCGTCGACGAGTCGGACGCGCTTGGGCTCGGCGCGCCGGATCTCGAGATAGCCGCGCCGCACCCGCCGATGGAACACCAGCGCCTGCCGCTCGAAGTGATCGCGCCGGCGTCCGCCGAGCCGGCGCAGACCGATCGTCGGGTCGAGGTCGAAGAGCAGCGTGAGATCGGGAAAGACGCCGCCCGTCGCGCGCACGTTGAGCTCGCGGATCAGCTCCGGATCGAGGCCGCGTCCGTAGCCCTGGTAGGCGACGCTGGCGTCGGCGTAGCGGTCGGAGAGCACGACGCGCCCGGCGGCGAGCCAGGGCCGGACCTTCTCGGCCACGTGCTGATGCCGCGCCGCGATGAAGAGGAAGAGCTCGGTGAGCGGCTGTGGGTGTTTCTCGAAGAGGCGCCGGACGGCCATGCCGAGCGGCGTCCCATCGGGCTCGCGCGTGCGCTCGACCCGGTGGCCGCGCGCCCGGAGCCAGCGCTCGAGACGGAGCAGCTGGGTTGTCTTACCCGACCCCTCCACGCCCTCGAACGTAATCAGCACTCCGCGCACGCAAAGACCTCCTCGTCCCGACGTGAGGTCACTCTAGCACGGCGACAGTCGCGGATCGCGGGCGGCCGGTCAGAGGTGGGTGACGGTCTCCTTCGGCTCGGGCGCCTGCCGTCGGCCGAAGCGTCGCTCGAGCACGTCGCGCGCGAGGTCGCGGCCGCCGAGGCCGAACGCGAGGGCCAGCGCGAGGACGAGGCCGCCGAAGGTGACGCTGAACGCGACCACGATCATGTCGCGCCCGATGCCCAGCTCGGTCATCGCCGTGGCGACGGCGAAGAACAGGATCGCCCAACGCGTGACGCGTGCGAGCAGCCGCGCCCCCGGGATGTTGGCGTTGACGACCGCGATGAGCACCGCCTGCCCGACGAAATTCGCGGCCAGCACGCCGACGACGAGGATCAGCGCGGCGGACAGGATGCGGGGCAGGAACCTCAGCACGAGCCCGCTCGCCGCGGGCGCGCCCGGGATGGCGAGCGCGTCGATGCCGAGCGTGGCGAAGACCAGAAGCGTGCCCCAGAACACGAGCAGACGGACGACCTGCGAGGGCGGGCGCCCGATGCCGGCCCGATCGAAGAGGCTGGTCAGCCCCCAGGCCGCGCCGCGGTCGTCGAGGCGTATCGCGCGCGTCAGCCGCGCCAGGAGCCCGCCGGCCAGCGCTCCGAGGACCGCGCCGAGCACCAGGAGCGTGAGCATCGCCAGCACGCTCGGCAGGACAGCCGCGAACGCGCTGCCGGCGTTTTGCAGCGCGCTCCAGACCAGGTCCGACCCGAGTTCAAGCATCACGGGACCGATACCAAGGATAGCCCCAAACGCGGTGCCCCGGCATGACACCCTCAGGCGGCCGGCTCCGCGAGCGCCCGCGTCACCGCCGCTAACGGGATCGGGAGCCACGCGGGCCGGTGCCCGAGCTCGTAGCGGACCTCGTAGAGCGCCTTGTCCAGCTCGAATGCGCGACGGACGCGGGCCGCCGTCTCGTCCGTCGGCGGGACCAGCGTCACGGGCGCGCGCGCGATCCCGGTGCTATAGCCGGCGAGAAGGGCGCCCGATGCGAGCGCCACCCATTGATCGACCCACGCCTCCGGCGCGCGTGCGTCGGGCCGCGCGGCGGCGCCGGCGTAATCGAGCGAGCGGAGCATCCCGGCCACGTCGACCAGCGCGCAATGCTTGGCGCGGCGCTGGCCGAGCGAGCGGATCGGCTCGCCCTCGAAATCGAGGATCACGAACCCCTCGTCGGTGCGGAGCACCTGCCCGAGGTGATAGTCGCCGTGGCCGCGGATCTTCGCGCACCCCGCGTCGACCAGCAGTCGCAGGTCCGCGGCCCGCGCGGCCACCGCCGTCGCGCGCGCGAGCGCGGTCTCCGCGCGGCCGGCGAGCGCGGGCGGTAGCGCACGGAGGCGATCGCGCACCGCGGACGCCGTCTCGCCGAAGTCGGCGACGAGCCGCGCGCCCCAGCGCGCCACGTCGTCGCGCGTGATCGGCTCGGGCGCGAACGCCGGATCGTCGGGGGCGGACGCGAGCGCCGCGTGCAGCTGAGCCGTGAGCGCGCCCAGGCGCCCCAGGGCGGCCAGCATCGGGCTCGCGGCCTCGCGCACGCGCGACTCGGCGCCGTCGGGGCCGAGCGTCTCGCGGACGCGGGTGAGGTGCGCCCCGACCCAGTTCCAGGCGTCCCCCTGGTTGGCGACGAAGCGCTTCAGCACGCCGACCGTCGTGGGCTCGGCGCCCGCCTCGATCCACTCCATCGTGCCGGCCAGGAGAGGAACCGCCCGGAAGGCGGTCCGCTCGGTGAGGAAGCGGGTGATCTCCGTGTCGGGATTGACGCCCGGCGTGAGCCGGCGGAGCACCTTGAGCACCAAGCGGTCGCCGTACACGATGGAGGTGTTCGACTGCTCACCCCCGAGCGGGCGCGGCACGAGCGCGTCCGGGGACGTTCCCCGGGGGAACTCCGCGGTGCGCCGGCACCGCACGACGCCGCCGAGCGTGTCGAGCGTCGCCTCGCGCTCGATGGCCGCGAGCAGCGCTGCGCACGACGCGGGCTCCGCGAGCCCGTCCACGACCGCGAGCGGGACGCCGTCCACGATGACCCGTCCGAGCGGCGTGCCGCCGTCGCCGACGCGCCGCACCGCCAGGACCAGCGCGTACGACTCGCCGGCCGAGGCCCCGAAGTCGACGTCCACCACGACCAGCCACGCGTCCGCCTCCGGAAGCGCCGCGGCCGCGCGCAACGACGCGCCGGTGACGGCCCGACCCTTGGCCGCGAACCAGCGCTGGCCGACGAGCAGCGGCGGGACGTCGGCGGCGACGAAGCCGGCGAGCGCCCGGCGGATCGTCTCAGATCGCGACGCCCTCGATGCCATACCGCTCGTCGGGTCGCGGCGGCGACTCCAGACGGAACCAGTAGAAGCCGTGCGGGCCCAGGCTCAGGAAGTACGGGGCCTGGCGGATGGGCGGGAAGCGGGTGCTGCTGAGCATCTCGACCGGCGTGGCGCCGGCGAATGTGGCCAGGTCGAGCTCGACCGGCTGCGCGGAGGCCGCCAGATTGTTGACGATGAGGAGCGTGTCGCGCCCCCAGCGCCGGAGATAGGCGAAGACCCGCCGGTTGCGCGGCTGCAGGACCTCCAGCGTGCCGCGGCCGAACGCGTCCGAGGTCTTCCGCGTCGCGATGAGACGCTTCATCGTGCTCAGGAGGGACGTCGGCGGCCGCGCCTGCGCCTCCACGTTGATCGCCTGGTACCCGTAGACGGCGTCCGCGATCGCGGGCAGGTAGAGACGATTCTCGTCGGTGGCCGAGAAGCCGGCATTGCGGTCGCGCGACCACTGCATCGGCGTCCGCACGCCGTCGCGATCACCCAGCCGCACGTCGTCGCCCATCCCGATCTCGTCGCCGTAGTACAGGACCGGCGTGCCCGGTAGCGTCAGCAGCAGGCTGTTCATCAGCTCGATCCGACGGCGGTCGTTGCCGAGCAGCGGCGCCAGGCGGCGGCGGATCCCGAGATTCAGCTTCATCCCGGGGTCGCGCGCGTAGGCGTAGTACATGAACGCGCGCTCCTCGTTCGTCACCATCTCCAGGGTCAGCTCGTCGTGGTTTCGGAGGAACAGGCCCCACTGGCACGAGGCGGGGATCGGGGGCGTATGGCGCAGGACGTCCACGATCGGGAGCCGCTCCTCGAGCTGGACGGCCATGTACAGGCGGGGCATGAGCGGGAAGTTGAACGCCATGTGGAACTCGTCCCCGTCACCGAAATAGGCGCGCACGTCGGCCGGCCACTGATTGGCCTCGGCGAGCAAGAGGCGGTCGCCGCCGTACTCGCGGTCGATGACCGCCCGGAACTCCTTGAGGACCGCGTGCGTCTCGGGCAGGTTCTCGCAGCTCGTTCCCTCGCGCTCGACCAGGTAGGGCACCGCGTCGCACCGGAAGCCGTCGAGCCCGCGGTCGAGCCAGAAGCGCATCACGTCGAGCATCGCCCTCCGGACCTCCGGGTTGTCGTAGTTGAGGTCCGGCTGGTGGCTGAAGAAGCGGTGCCAGTAGTACGCGCGGCGCGACGGGTCCCAGGTCCAGTTCGACTTCTCCGTGTCGACGAAGATGATCCGGGCGTCGGCGAACCGGCTGTCGGTCTCGCTCCACACGTAGTAGGCCGCGTGCGGGGAATCGGGGCCGAGACGCGAGGACCGGAACCATGGGTGTTGGTCCGACGTGTGGTTCACGACGAGGTCGGCGATGACGCGCAGGCCGCGCGCGTGGGCCTCGCCGAGGAAGCGCTCGAAGTCCGCGTTGGTCCCGTAGGCCGGGTGGATGGCGTGGAAGTCGGCGATGTCGTAACCGTCATCGCGCAGCGGCGAGGCGTACATCGGCAGGATCCAGAGGCAATCCACGCCGAGGTCGACGAGGTAGTCGAGCTTCGCCGTGAGCCCCACGAAGTCGCCCACGCCGTCGCCGTTGGCGTCGAAGAACGCCTTGACGTGGACCTCGTAGATGATCGCGTCCTTGAACCAGTCGTGGGCGCGGTTCATCGCCAGCGCTCGTCGAGGTAGGGCTTCTGCCGCTCGAAAGCCGCGGCGGCCGTTTCCACGTGTGCGGCGGCGGCCGCGGCGTCGCGCGCGCGCGTCGCCAGCACGTACGCGGCGGTGCGGCCCAGGTAGAGAGGGACCAGCGAGCGGAGCAGGTGCTCGCGGTGGACGACCCGGTAGTGGAACGCGAGCGCGAAGTCGTAGACGGTGCGCGCCCACAGCTCGTCGGAGAACCGAAAGCCCGTCTGGTCCGGCGCGTCCAGACTCAGCACGTCCCCGAAGGTCTCCGGCGCGAGAACGAGCTCCCACACGGGCGTGAGGTCGCGGAGGCCGCGCCGGAAGGCGTCGACCATGCGCTCGACGTCGATCTCCCGGGGCTCGTTCGAGGGCGCGCACGGTCCGCCGATCACGGTCGTCGCCGTCGCGCCGCGCGTGCCGAGCCAGAGGGGCTCGAGCGTCTCCATCGCGGTAAAGATCGCCCCGAGCGTCTGCGCCACGAGCGTCGGCAGGTCCGACGGCCGCGTGGGTGACTCCACCCGGCGCGGCCCGAGCCACGTTTCGCAGAGACCGAAACCATCGGCGGCCAAGCTGCCCACGAGACCCAGCTCCGGCGCCGCACCCGGCGCCAGCTGCTCGGGCCGGTCGGCGAGATACTCCACGAGGCGGCCCGAGAACGCCATCGCGCCCGAGAGCGGCTGCTGCAGCCGGCAGCCGAAGAGGGCCCGGACGAGCGGCGCGAGCAGGAAGCTCGTGACCGTGCCGTCATATCGGTGGCGCGCGTGCGCCGCGATCACGAGGTCCGCCCTTCCCTCCCACGCCGGGCCGGCGAGCAGGGCGATCCAGTCGTCGGTGATCGAGGTCACGTCGGCTTCGAGCAGGACGAGCGCACGCGCGCCGAGGCGGCGTGCCGTGCCCACGATCGCGCGCAGCGCGGCTGCCCGATCGGGTACGCCGTGGAAGGGCACCGCCACGCGCTCCGCCGGCGGCGCCTCGTAGCGCAACCCGACCGAGGCGAGATCGGCCGCCTCGACGAGCTCCCGGGTCGCGTCCGTGGACCCGGAGTCGGCGTCGATCAACACCGCCGGCACCCCCGGGAAGTGCTTCTCGAGGGCGTGCCGCGCGGTCGCCGCGACCCCCGCGACCGTCGCGGCGTTGTTGTACGTCACGATCCCGATCGCGAGCTCGCACCGCACCGGTCGCGCCTCGATCTCACCGGACGCCGCCACAGCGTCGTCGCCGCTCACAGCGTCACCCTCGTCACCAGCGCGAGGTAGTCGAGGATCTGCCGTGTCAGCAGGAAGCCGCGGCGGACATGCTCGCGCCCGGTGGCCCCGAGCCGCGCGATGAGCTCGCGATTGTTCAGCAGCTGGCGGACGCGGAACGCCGCGCCCTCCGGCGAGCGCACGAGGTAGCCCGTGACCTCGTGGATCACGAGCTGAGGGAGCGCGCCGGTGACGCTCGCGATCACCGGCTTGCCCTTCCACAGCGCCTCGGCGGCGCCGAGGCCGGAGGCGTCGCGCGCGGACTTCTGGAGCACGATGGTCGCCGCGCGCTGGAGCGCATTGATCTGTCGGTGTGCCTCCGTGGGGAGCTCGAGCACGACGATGTCGGGATCCTGGGTCGCCGCTTCGCGGAGCTCGCGTGTCACCTCGGCGCCGTCGCCGTCACCGGCCGCGCCGGCGAGGACGAGCCGGACGTCGTGGTGCTTCTTGACGATCCGGTAGGCGTTGACGGTGCCGAGCGGATCGCCGCCAGGCTCGAGCGGCGCGACCTGGAGGAGGAGCGGCTTGTCGCGCGCCACGCCGAGCGCGCCGAGCACGCGCTCGACCTCCGGCGCCGGCATCTCGCGGTTCTTGTCGGAGAGCGGGTCGATCGACGGCGCGATCACGTAGCCCGGGATGCCGAGCGGTCCCGCGAACTCGGGCAGCGAGTAGACCGCCGCGTCGAAGCGGCCGGCGAGCGGACGGAAGAACGACCAGGCTCCCTGCTGCGGCGTCGAGCAATCGAAGTGGCAGCGCCAGATCCACGTCCCGCCGCGACGCTCCGCGACCAGGGCTGCCGGCGGCACGTCGTGCACGACGATCACGTCGGCGTCCAGCGGAAGCGTGCCCGCGTTGGCGCGATTGATCTCGAGGTAGCGCTCGAGCGCCGGCTCCGCGAGGACCCGCTCGGCGCCCTCCAGCGCCGCTTGCAGCACGCGCGCCGCGGCGAGGTAACGCGGCTCGCCCTCGGTGATCTCCCAGGCGGCCTCCAACCCGAGCTCCGACAGGAGAGGGACGGCGCCGCGCAGCGTCTCGGCGGCGCCGCCGCCGAGACGGCCCCCCGTGACATGGAGGAGCTTCCGCCCGCGCACCCGGTCGGCGAGCCGATGCAGCATGTCCACGGTGCCGGGCGGGGCGACGTGCCGGTAGTCGTCGAGCGTGATCACGCGCGCTGCGCCTCGAGCGTCTCGTCCACGAGCGCCAGGATCCGGCCCCGTACCCGCTCGAGGGTCGTCAGGAACGCGTCCACCCGGTCGATCCGGGCCGCGAGGTCGGGCATGTCGATCGACGTCCGCAGCCACTCGGCGAAGTCGCTCGTCGGCCTCCCCAGCCGTGCCCGCGCCTCGACGAGGTGGAGGTACACGGCGCTCGGGTCGGCCACGGCCAACCCGCCGCGGAACTCCTCCAGGGACGCCGCCTCGAGCCCCAGCGCGACCTCCATCAGATGCGACCGCTGGAAGTGAAACGCGCGCTCGCGCTCGACGCGCAGCGTGGCGACGGGCCCGTGGAGGTGGCCGCGGACGATGCCCAGCAGCTCCTCCCGCAGCGCGTCGAGGCCGGCAAACGCGAAGGGATCGACGACCGCGAGTCGCTCGCCGAGCGCGGGATCGCCGAGCTCGACGCTCGCCCACCGCGCGAAGTCGTTGCCGTAGGCTGTCGTGAAAGGCCGGTGACGCAGGAGGTAGCCGAAGACGTGGAAGAAGAGCGACTCCTTCGGCACCCGCTCCAGGCAGTCGGCCAGCTCACGGGCGTCCAGGGCGTGCGCGTCGATCGCCTCGCGTAGCTCGACGCACCCTTTGAAGAGGAACGGCGTGCTCGCCCGTTGTGCCATGGGCTCACTCTCACCGGGAATAGTACGCGACTGCGCGACCCCCGGCCTCAGTCCAGGCGGCGCAGGGCCTGCCCGAGGAGCGCCCGGAGTCCGCCGACGCTCCCGACGCGGTAGGCGGCACCGCCACGACGGCCGCCGACCCGGACGGTGATGCCGCCGGCGCGGAGCGCGGCGAAGGCCGCCTCGTCGGGGGCGTCGTCTCCCGCGAAGAGCACGAGGGGCGGGCGCGCCGCGCGGGGCAGCGTGGGAGCGACGCGCGCCACGATCCAGCGCGCCGCACGCCCCTTGTCCCAGGGGAGGCGCGGCACGAACTCCAGCACCTTCTTGCCCGAGATCAGCCTGAGGTCGGGATGCTCCCGGGCGACCCGCGCGACCAGCGCGAACGCGTCCCCGCGGCGGCCCCGCGCTACATGGCGGTAGTGCAGACTGACGCCGAGACGCTTGTCCTCGACGAGCGCGCCCGGAACGCCCCGGGCGCCGCGCTGGAGCGCCATGCGCGCCGAGGTGATGGCGCCGAGTGAGGAGTGCGCCCGGGGATGCACGAATGCGATTCCGCGGCCGAGGATCTCGAGCCCGTGGCATCCGCCGTAGACCACTCCGGCGACTCCGACGCGCGCCCGGAGGTCGCGCAGCAGGCGTCCGGACAGGACCACGACGCGCGCTCGACGATGCGCCGCGAGCGCTTGGAGCACCCGGCGGGTCGCGGGCGGGAGCCGGGCCGAGCTCGGCGATGGGGCGATCGGCGCGAGCGTGCCGTCGAAGTCGAGGATCGCCACGAGGCCGGCGCCGTCCGCGAGCCCGCGCGTGAGCCGCGCGTCGAGACGGGCCGGCAGGCTCAGGAGGTCTTGACCCCCGCGGTCTCCGTCGGGATCCGCGTCAGCTCGTTCAGCAGCGACCCCGCCCAGCGATAGATGTTGTGCTCGCGCACCGCGAACCGCATCCGGGCCATGCGACCGCGCCGGTCCTCGCGCTCCATCTCGACCGCCGCGCGGATCGCGTCCGCCGTCTCGTCCACGTCGTACGGGTTCACGAGCAGGGCGTCCACGAGCTCGCGCGCGGCGCCGGTGAACCGGCTGAGGATCAGCACGCCGTCCTCGTCGTCCCGCACCGACACGAACTCCTTCGCGACGAGGTTCATGCCGTCGTGCAGCGAGGTCACCATGCAGAAGTCCGCGTGGCGGTAGAAGGGCCAGATGTCCCGGTGGTCGTGGTGTCCCTTGAGGTAGAGGATCGGGCGCCAGGCGCGCGTGCCGAGGGCGCCGTTGATCTCGGCGACCGTCTTCTCCACCTCCTCCTCGAGCGCGGCATAGCGGGCGATCTTCGTGCGGCTCGGCGCGCCGAGCTGGACGAACACGACGCGTCCCTTGTACTCCGGGTTCCGCTCGAGGAACCGCTGGATCGCGCGGAAGCGCTCGGGCAGCCCCTTCGTGTAGTCCACGCGCTCGACGCCGACGCCGAGGAACTCCGCCGAGGTGCCGAGGCGCGCGAGCAGGTCCGCGCGGCTCGTCGCCGGCGGATCGTCGACGAACTCCGGCGCCACGCTGATCGGGAACGGCTTGACGAGGGTCGCGTGCTCGCCGCGGACGACGTTGAAAGCCTCCCAATCCACCCGCGCCTCGACCTCGCGCTCCACGCTCTCGAGGAAGTTGTTGCAGTAGTACTGGGTGTGGAAGCCGATGAGGTCGGCGCCGAGCATCCCCGTGAGCACATCGCGCCGCCACGGGCAGATTCCGAAGGCCTCGAAGTTCGGCCACGGGATGTGCCAGAAGATCGCGACGCGGGCGTCGGGCCGCGCCGCCTTGATCAGGGCGGGCAGCGTCGCGAAGTGATAGTCCTGGATCAGGACCATCGGCGTCGGGGCGTCGCGGATCTCCTCGAGGACCGTGTCCGCGAACTTCTCGTTGACCGCGACGTAGTGCGCCCAGTCGCTCGGTCGGAACTCGGGCCGCGTGTGCACGATGTGACACAGCGGCCAGAGCCCCTCGTTGGAGAAGCCGTAGTAGTAGCCATCCTCCTCTTCCTTGCCGAGCCACACGCGGCGCAGGGTGTAACGCGGGTCGTCCTCCGGCAGCGCGATTCGGCCCTGGGCGTCCGCGGTCTTCGCGTCGGCGTCGCCGCTCGCCTGGGCGACCCAGACGCCGCCACACGCGCGCATCACCGGCTCCATCGCGGTCACGAGGCCGCTCGCGGGGTGCAGCGCGTGGATGCGCCCGGCCTTGTACACGTGGCTGACGGGCTCGCGATTGGAGACGACGACGACCGAGCTCGATCCGACGCGCGACGACACGAACTGCTTGAGACGCTCCTCCGTCCACACGAGGTCGCCGGCCAGCCGCAGCGCGGCCTCTTCCTCTGCCGCCGCCCGCGCACGCTGCAGGCTCCGCGCGAGGCTCGAGACCTCGAGCGCGAGCGGACCGAAGAGCCGTGCATCCGGCACCGTCGGCGGCGGCATCGCGCGCCCGCTCCGGAGCGCCCGCGTCCAGGCGGACATGCGCGCCAGCGGTCGGGTGATCATGCTGCGGATGACGCCGATCGCGATGAGGGAGAGCACCACGGCGAGCACCAGGAATCGGACGCCGTAGGATTTCCAGATTTCCAGCTCCTGGCGCTCGAGCTCGCGCGCGTCCAGCACCACCGCGAGCGCGCCGACGGGCTTGTCGTCGCGCAGCAGCGGTGTCGCGTACACGAATGACTCGCGGCCGGCCAACGGGCGGAGGCTCTGCTTCGGCGCGCCGCTGGCGATCGCCTCGATCACCTCGGCGAGCGAGGGCGGCAGGATCGGCGCGACGTCGGGCGTGGCCACGACCAGCCCGCCTACCCGGTCGTATACCGCGATGCCGCGGCGCTCGGTACCGAACCGGTTGAGCATGCGCTGAACGGCGGGGGCGCCGCGGACGACCGCGGGCTCGACCGCCTCCCGCAGCCCTTCGCCCAGCAGCACGGCGCGGCGCTCGAGGTCCGCGACGAGCCGCGCGCGCTCCTCACGGATCTGGAGCCACGCGAAGCCCGCGACGACGAGCATCGCCGACAGCCAAATCACGCCGACGAGACGAAGTGTAAATTTCATGTCAGTGCCCAGCAAGCGCGGTCACCTTCGACGATTTCCAGTGTATCTCCGGACAGCCCGTCGCGTCCACGTCGACGATGCACCCCGACGCCGCTAGCCCGATCCCCGAGCCGGTCCGGCGCTCCGCTCGACCGCGTCGAGCCGCGCTTCGAGCGCCCGCACGCGGCCGCGGAGCCGCCACCGGTCGAGCCAGAGGGGCAACCCCACCAGGACGATGCCGACGGCGGCCGACAACAAGATGACCATCGCCAGCGACGCCGCCTCCAGGGTCCAGAAGAGGAACCGGATCTTGGTGGACGCGCCGTTCTGGAGCGCGAAGACCGTCAGGGCCGAGGCGAGCAGCGCGGCGAACACCCACTTGAACGACATGACAGCCCTCCGGGTTATCGAGGGGCGCCACGGCTACGCCGGGGCGCTCCCGAGCGCTGGCCGGGGGAGTCCGAGGGGGGCGTAGCTCCCCTCGCTTGAACAGTATGGGGGGCCATTTCGGGGCCCCCCATCTAATCAAATCCCGTGGATCGGGAAGATGAGACGCTGGACCGCATCCACCTGGCGGTCGCGGTACTCGCACACCGCGCGCGTCAGCTCCGTGGAGATCGGGACCGGCGCGTCCCAGAGCGAGCGCGTCTCGAAGCGGTACGCGCGGGCGTCCTCCTCGAACGCCTCGGGCAGCGTCTCCGGCAGCGCGACGCCGTTGAGCACCGCCCACGCCGCCGTCCAGCCGCGCGCCACGTTGCGGATGTCGTAGCCGCCGCCGCCGAGCGCCACGAGCCTCGGCGCCATCGCGCAGATGCGCTCGACGGCGCGCGCGAACCCCTGGATGTCGAGTGCCAAGTGGGTGAGCGGGTCGGTGCGGTGCGCGTCGATGCCGAGCTGGGCGACGATCGCGTCCGGCTTGAAGCGCTCGAGCAGCGGCGGGACGACGGCTTCGAACCCCGGGAGGTATGCCGGCGTGTCGGTGTACGCCTCGATCGGCAGGTTCACGGAGAAGCCGCGCCCGTGGCCCTCGCCGAGCTCGCGCACGAAGCCCGTGCCGGGGAAGAGGCGCTCGCCGCGCTCGTGGATCGAGATCGTCAGCACGTCGGGGTCGTCGTAGAACGCGTACTGCACGCCGTCGCCGTGGTGCGCGTCGATGTCGACGTAGGCGACGCGCAGATCACGCTCGCGGAGTCGCATGATCGCGAGCACCGCGTCGTTGACGTAGCAGAAGCCTGAGGCGCGGTCCGGCAGGGCGTGGTGCAGGCCGCCCGCGAAGTGAAAGACCCGATCGGCCTCCCCGGTCGCGACGATGTCGGCGGCCAGCAGCGAGCCCGCCGCGACCAGCCGCGCCGCCTCCCAGAGCCCTCGAAACACCGGGTTGTCCCCGGCGCCGAGGCCGTAGACGGCGCCGTCCGCGGGCTCGCGTCCGGTGTTCGCGGCCTTGAGCACCTCGAGGTATTCGGGCGTGTGGAACCGGCCGATGTCGCCCTCGGCGGCGGGCTCCGGCGCGACGACCCGCATTCCGGGCAGCGCCGTCAACCCATAGGCCCGCATGAGCCGCCACGTCAGCCCGAGCCGCTCCATGCGGAGCGGGTGCTCGGGCCCGTAGTCGAAGCGGCTCCACGCCTCCGAGTGGATGAGCGCGGTCTTCATCCCGCTCATCCTACCGCCGCTTCCAGTCGCCGGACTTGCCTCCGGACTTGGCGAGCAGCTCCACGCGCGTGATCGTGACGCCCTTCTCGAGGGCTTTCACCATGTCGTAGATCGTGAGGGCCGCGACCGATGCCGCGGTGAGCGCCTCCATCTCCACGCCCGTCTTGTCCACCGTCCGCACGCGCGCCTCGATCGCGAGGCGCCGCCGGCCGTCGTCGCT
>WNGG01003286.1_pt1 | contig 18234 bp, 12 predicted proteins | sample 5400661 | NCBI WGS metagenome assembly WNGG01 (sample SAMN13153372, study PRJNA577476) | soil metagenome | isolation source: 100 cm soil or saprolite under Garry oak tree replicate 1 | place: USA:California | collected 2016-06-15
CGCGACCTCGGGATACCCCTGGTGGCGCCGCTCCTCGTTCGCCTGAGTGATGCCGCGCTGCATCTTGCCGAGCAGGTCTTTGTAGTTGATCGTCGCGGCGTCGTCGTCCTTCACGAAGCCGTCCTCGTCATAGGTGATCACCACCGCCCACGACTCGCGGTCGAACACCCCGATCCCGGTTGGCACGATCATCCCCAGCGTCTTGCTGTCGGGCGGGTTGCCCCACGCGCGGAGCACGAGATCGGTCTCGTGCGGGTCGAGGTAGCGGAATTCCGCCGGCAACTCGAGCGTCGCCAGGCCGCCGCGGAGCTTGACGTGGCCGGTCTGGTAATGAAGCCGGGCCTCCATCTGCTCCGGCGTGAGGTTTTGTGGCGTCTCCTGGAGTTTCTGCGCGGGCAGCGCGGCGACAGGCAGCGCGGCGAATACGGCGAGCCAACGGGTCATCATGGGCGGCCTCCGGGCCAAAGCGGGCGCGGGGAACGCGCCAATCTACTTCGCGGCCGTTCTATATTGAAGCCGTGCGGCTGACCCGCGATCATTTCGTTCCCCCGGATCCCCAGGCCTTTCTCGCCGCCGAGCCGCCGACCGGACGCGTCATCGTGATCGCCCCCACCCGGGCGGCCTGCGAGACCATCGAGCTGGCGCTGGGCCTGCACCTCGACACACTGCTTGAGCGCGAGCACGGCGACGACCTGCGGCGCCTCGCCGCCTCGAGGCGGGGCTTCGGGATCGTGGCGGCGACGGGCACGGGGAAGACGCTCGCCGTCCGGCCGATCGCCGAGACCATTCTGCAGGCGCCGCTGCGCGTCGGCGTGGTGAACCGCGAGCGGGAGGCCACGCCGGAAACACCCACGTGGAACGTCGTCATCGTGACGACGGGCATCGCGCGGCGCTGGTTCGAGGACGGACTGATCACCAAGAAGGACACGCTGGTGGTCGACGAGATCCACCAGACCTCCGCCGAGCTCGAGCTCTGCCTGGCGCTCGGCAAGCGTGCCGGCTGCCGGTTCATCTGGCTGTCGGCGACGGTGGACCCGACGTTCTACGCGGAGTACTTGAGCGCCGCCGAGGTGCTGGAGACCCGGGCGTTCGACCCCGCCCGCGCGGCGCAGGTGAAGGTGCTGCCGCTGCGCCCGCACGAATTCCTCAGCGAGCGCTTCATGCAGCGGGTGATGAAAGAACGGCGCGGCGTGGCGGTATTCGTCCCCACCCGAGCCGAGGTCGAGCAGCTCGCCCGGGACGTCGGCGTGCGCTGGCAGCGGCTCGCGACGGCGTTCTACCACGGCGGCGAGCCGATCCGCGTGATCCGGCCGTACCTGGACGGGGAGGTGCGACGGCCGTTCCTGCTCGCGATGACGGCGGCGGGACAATCGGCGCTCAACATCCGCGGGCTCGACACCGTGGTGATCTACGACGCCCGCTATGCCAACGTCGTCGAGCGCGGCCGCAACGTGCTGACGCGGCTGTACCTCGGCGCCAACGAGATCCTGCAGATGGCCGGCCGGGTGCACGGCCGCGTGGAAGGCGGAGAGGTCTACATCCTCAGCGACCGCGAGCTCGAGTTCGCGGCGCTCACCCCCGGCCCGCCGGAGTTCCAGCTCGCCGGCGACGCCGAGCGCGTCGCCATCACGTGCGCGGCGCTGGGCGTCGACGCCCAGGAGCTGGACCTGCCGGTGCCGCTCGATCGCCGGGCCTACCGCGAGGTGATGGAGCTGCTCACCGCCCGCGGGCTCATCGAGAACGGCCGGCTCACCCGCTACGGGCGCGACGTGGACGCGATGCCGGTGGAGCGTCCCTGGGGCGAGCTGCTCGTGCACGCCGAGGTCGAGCTCGTCCCCTTCGTCGCGGTCGCGGCGAACATCGAGTCGCTGCACCGCATGACGCGCGAGGAGCGCGACTTGAAGGGCCTCATCGTCCCCGGGAGCGACCACCTCACCGCCTACAACGTGTTCGCCGAGGCGGTCAACAAACACGGCAGCCTCGGCGAAGTGTACGGCCTGCCCCGGCACCTGTTCCGGGAGGAAATCGACGGCTGGGCCGAAGGGCGCGGCGTGCTCGTCAAAGCCATCGAGGACGTGGCGCTGGGGACCGCCTCCGTGTACCGCCAGCTCGACCTGCCGCTCCCCGAGAAGCTCCCCTACGCGCGCGAGGAGACGCGCGCCGCGTTCGCCGAGCTCGTGGCGCGGATCATGCCGTTCGATCTCGTCATCGACGAGGAGACGGCCGACGGCCGCGAGGCGCGGGTGAGCAAGGGCTCGGTGTGCGGCAGCTGGGGGGCGGTCGCGGGAACGCTACGCTACTTCGCGGATCGCTTCGGGGTGCCGCGCGCCAGCATCGAGGGCACCCAGCTGCCCGAGCGCGCCACGCGCCGCTACGCCCGCCGCAGCCCGCCCGAGGTGATGTTCGAACGCCACCGCAAACGCGAGGGGCTGCTGGTCGCGCGCCGGCTGGAGTACTTCGGGTTCGTTCTCGAGCGCGAGGTGGAGCCGCTGCGCGGCCGCTGGCCGGACGCCCTGGCCGCGGCGGCACGCGCCGCGCTCGTGGCCGCGCTGCTCGCCGGGGACACGCCGCACCCGGACCAGGGGCGCCTGCGCAAGGCGCTGGAGCGGTTCGGCGCCTACTGGCGGCGCTCGGGGGGGCAGCTCGCGGCGGCCGCGGGAGACCGCGTCGCGGCGCTGCTCGCCGCCCAGCTGGCGGGGGTGTCCTCCTGGGATGATTTCATCGCGGCCCGTCTGACGCTGGACGTGGAGGCGGCGATCCCGGCCGACGTCCGCGAGCGGCTGGACGCGCTGCCGAGCTCAGTTCACCTCTACGGGGACCGGGTCGCCGTGGAATACGACGTGGAAGAAGGGGCGGGGGTGGTCCGGTTACAACTGAAGGAAGGGCAGGCCCGCCGCTTGAAATCGGCCGACCTGCCGGAATTCGACCGCCCCGTCCGCTTCACCGTCCTGCGGGGGAAGCGACCGGCGGTCCGTGGCGACAGCCTCGAGGAGCTGCGCCGCCAGCTCGGCGGCCTGGGCCGCGAGGAGCGGGTGCGACTGGCCCGCGGTGGGCGTCGCCCGCGGCGGCGTTGAGCGTGACCTCCGCCGCCAACCGGGGTCTTAGGGGATGAGGCCCCAACCCCACCTGACTACCGATGAGGACGTCTATGACGAGTCCGCGCATGCAATCCCGAACCCCGTCCCGTGACGAGCCGGCCGCCGCGTTCGTATTCCACCCGATGGGCAAAGCCGTCATGGACGCGCTGCCCGAAGGGATCGTCGTCTTCGACCCGTTCGGGCGGATGGTGTACGCCAATCAATCCGCCCGGAGCGCCGTCGAGGGGATCGATGCGCTGACCCGCGAGAAGATCCTCGCGTTGGGCGGCCGCCCCACACGCCTGCGGCACGGGGCGCTGGACCTCGGGGAGGCGTTGTTCCTGCCGACGGTCGGCACCGCTGCGCCGAGCGTCAGCACGCTCGCCGACCGCGAGCGCCGGGCGATCCTCGAAACGCTGCAGGCGACGCGCGGCCGGCTGGCCGAAGCGGCCCGCCGCCTGGGGATCAGCCGCACCACGCTATGGCGGCGGCTGCGCGTCTACGGCGTCCGCGACTTTCGCGCCTCGAAGTAGTCGTCTAGCTTGACGGGGCATGCCCGCCCCGTACGTCGTGGAGGAGTACGTCCGCTGGTCCGACGTGGACTTCGCGGGCATCATCTTCTACGGCTCCTACGTCCGCTTCTTCGAGATCGCCGAGACCGAGCTGTTCCGCGCCGCCGGGCTGCCGCACCGGGAGTTCTTCGACAAGTTCGACATCTGGCTCCCCCGCAAGGCGGTGCATGCGGAGTTCTTCCGCCCCGCCCGCCTCGACGACCGGCTGCGCGTCGCCACCTATGTGGCCCGGCTGGGGACGAAGTCCCTGACCCTCAACTTCGACGTACTGCACACCGATGGGCCGAAGCTCTCTGCCGCCGGGTGGCAGGTGCTCGTGTGCGTGGACCGGCCGCGGCTCAAGTCGCGCCCGCTCCCCGCCGAGCTGGTGCGCGCGCTGGCGCCGTACACGCTCGCGACCGACGCGGCGCGCGCCGCCCTGGGGGTGACACCGCCCTGAGAGTCTTGCCCCTGCTCCTGCTGTGCGTCGCCTGCGGGGCGGCCCAGCAGCCGGACGGCCGGCTGCGCGCCGCGGTGCGCCGGCCGGGCGTGGACTCGGCCCGGTTCGAGGCGGCGGCGACGGCGCGGCGCTGCGGCGCGGGCCACGGCGTCGTGCTGGAGGCGCTGCAGCGCGGCAACGGACTGCTCGTGTGGCTGCGATTCCCCGACTCTCTGACCGCCGGTTCCTATCCACTGTTGGTGCGCGGCGACACGGCCGCCCGTCGCGGGGCGGTGGCCGCCGTGCGCTGGATGCAGGGCGAGGCCGCCCACGGGCTGGTCCTCGACAGCGGCGCAGTGATGGTGACCCCGCAGGCCGCGCACCTCACCGTTCACGCCCAGGGCTCGGGGCTCGAGTACTCGGGGGCGCGGCGCGCGAGTGTCGACGCGGTGTTCGAGCAGATGACGCTCGCGGCCGAGACGACGGCCTGTGGGGCGGCGCGATGACGGTGCGCGTCGGCATCATCGGCGCCGGGTTCGCGCGGCGGGTGCAGCTGCCGGGGCTGCGCCTCGTGCCCGGCGTGGTGGTGACGACGGTGGCGAGCGGCCACCGCGCCAACGCCGAGGCGACGGCCAAGGAATTCGGCATCCCGCACGTGTGCGACGACGGTGAGCAGGTGGCGCGGGCGCCGGACGTGGACCTCGTCATCGTGTCGTCCACGCCGGACTCGCACGCCCGGTTCGCGATTGCGGCGCTCGAAGCGGGCAAGCACGTACTGTGCGAGAAGCCGACGGCGCTCTCGGCGGACGAAGCGCGGGCCATGCTCGAAGCGGCGGAGCGGCGGCCGCGGCAGGTCGCCTGGATCGACCACGAGCTTCGTTACGAGCCCAACCGCCGCACGGCCCGGGACCTGATCCGCGCAGGCGCGATCGGGGAGCTGCGGCACCTGGAGCTGGTCTTGCGGCCGTATTTGCGGGGCGACGGTCGCGTGCAGACCACCGCGGCGCCGTGGACGTGGTGGCTCGATGCGTCGCGCGGCGGCGGCATCCTCGGGGCGGTGGGATCACACCTCGTTGACCTGTGCCGCTTCTGGACCGGCAGCGAGATCGTCTCGGTCGCGGGCAGCGCCGCGACCTTCGACACGGAGCGGACGGACAAGGCGGGGCGACCGCACCCGGTCACCGCGGACCAGTTCGCGAGCTTCGTGCTGCGGATGGCCAACGGCGTGGTCGCCACCGTCACCCTGTCGAGCGTGGCGTTCCACGGTCCGGGGCATTTCGCCCAGGTAACGGGGACGGCGGGCTCGCTGGTCGCCACCGGTGAGACGCGGCTCGAGATCGGCAAGGCCGGCGCGCCGCTCGAGGACATCAGCGCCCCCGACGACCTCATGGGGAAGCTGCCGATCAACAACATGTGGGCCCGGTCGTTCGTGCGCCTGGCGCGCGACCTCGTGCGCACCATCGGCGGCGCAGCGCCGGAGGGGACGCCGGCGACGTTTCGCGATGGCTGGATCGTCCAGCGGGTGCTCGACGCCGTCCGCGCCGGGGTCGCCGCCCCGTTAGATTGACCCCGTGGAGCAGACCTACTTCCGCAAGGGCTTCGGGCTGAAGGGCGCCATCGAGGGCGCCCTCGCCAGCGATTACCACAGCCGGGTCGTGGACGCCGTGCGGGGAGCCGGCTACGCGCTCACCGTCGGCGATCTCACGTTCCGGCTGGCGCGGGAGTTCGGGTTCTGCTACGGCGTGGACCGCGCCGTGGAATACGCCTACGAGACGCGCACCAAGTTCCCCGACCGCCGCATTTTCCTCGTCGGCGAGATCATCCACAACCCACACGTCAACGACAAGCTCCGCGCCATGGGGGTGAAGACGCTGCACCGGCCCGACGACGGGGGGGGCGAGTTCGATTTCGGTGCGGTGCGGGCCGAGGATGTCGTCATCCTGCCCGCGTTCGGGGTCACCGTGCGGGACTTCGAGCGCCTGCGCGCCATCGGCTGCGTGCTCGTGGATACCACCTGCGGCTCGGTGCTCAACGTCTGGAAGCGGGTCGACTCCTACGCGAAAGACCGGTTCACCGCCGTCATCCATGGGAAGGCCTACCACGAAGAGACCAAGGCGACCGCGAGCCAGGTGAACAAGTATCCGGGCGGCAAGTACGTCGTCGTCCGCGACATGGCCGAGGCGAAAGTGGTGTGCGCGTACATCGAGGGGGCCGGGAGCCGGGACCGGTTCGTCGAGCTCTTCGCCTCCAAGAGCGCGCCGGGGTTCGACCCGGATCGGGACCTGGAGCGCGTCGGCGTCGCCAACCAGACGACGATGCTCTCGAATGAGTCGCTCGCGATCGCGGCGGAGGTCCGGACGAGCATGGCGCGCCGGTATGGAGAGGTCGCCCTCGCCGAGCATTTCCGCACGTTCGACACCATCTGCTCGGCGACGCAGGACCGCCAGGACGCGGTCCTGAAGCTGATCGCCGAGCGCCCCGACGTGATGGTGGTGATCGGCGGCTACAACTCCAGCAACACCACCCACCTCGCGGCGATCTGCGAGGCACAAGTCCCCACCTACCACATCGCGGACGCGACCTGCATCGATGTGGAAACGGGCGGGATCCGCTTCCAGCCCGTGGGCTCGAAGAACGAGGAGCGTCGGGACGGGTGGTTGCCGGCGGGGCCGGTGACGGTCGGGATCACGGCCGGCGCCTCGACCCCCAACAACAAGATCGGGGAGACGATCGAGCGCATCGCGGCGCTGCGCGGCGTGTCGCTTGAGGGGGTGCTTACCTAGGCGAGTTCGAGGGTCACCTCACTCGCCAGTGGTCAGGGGCGCCACCGAGGCCAAGTGGCGAACGCAGCGTCCTTCGTCAGGCGGATCGGGTCGGATCCGTCAGCGTTCATCACATATATCCCGAAGCTGTATCCAGCATCCCTTTCTGATGCGAACGCGATCTTGCTACCGTCCGGTGACCAGGATGGTGCGTCGTCGATTCCCGGGCTGGTAGTGAGCCGCGTGACGCCTGTTCCGTCAGGGTTCATGACGTACACCTCAGTGTTCTGTACTTCACCAGCCAGGGGTGCGGCGACGCGGGTGAACGCGAGTTGCCTTCCGTCGGGGGACCAAGCTGGGGCGAAGGCCTCGGCTGTATCAGGGGAGAGATTGGTCGCCCCGGAACCATCGGCGTTCATTACGTATACCTGTGAACGGCCGTCCCTTCTCGAAGTGAAGGCGATCCTTGTCCCCTCCGGCGAAAATACCGGTGCAAAGTCTGTCCCGGTTGTCGTCGGAATCCTTGCCGCTTGCGAGCCGTCCGAGTTCATCAAGTAGATCCCGCTGATCCCGTTACGATATCCGGCGAAGGCGATCTTCCCTCCAGGAGACCAGCTAGGCCACTCGCTTGAAACCGTGTCGCTCGTGAGCCTGTGCCGCGACGAGCCGTCAGCTCTCATGATCTCGATCACAGGATGGAAAGCCCGGAGGGTGGTGAATGCGATCCACTTCCCGTCAGGCGACCAGGAGGGGGTCGCATTCGCCATTGTGTCGCCGCTGGTCAAGTTCGTGACCGCCGTGCCTCCAGCGTCCATGACGAAGATGTCGAGGGTTCCGTCGCGACTACTATAGAACGCGATCCGCTCTCTCGCCGCGAGTAGAGTGCCGTCCGCGTTACAGCTCAGTGCGGGCAAGAGCGCGGCGATCAGGCGGGCCAGGCGAAAGCGCTGCTGACTTCCTCCGATCGACTCGCGCAACTAACACCCCCGAATTGGAGACCGTTCGTGAAGCCTGAAGCACCAGACGTGAGGCGTCAAGTCTAACGCGGATGGCGTTGACGCCCTGTGGGCTCCGGTACCGGTATATTTCCCGTATGGCCATGGCCGGTTTTCATCCCGCCGTTGCACGCTGGTTCGAGACCCGCTTCCGCGAGCCCACCGAGCCGCAGCGCCGTGCCTGGCCGCTCATCCAGGAAGGTCGGGATGTCCTGATCGCCGCCCCGACCGGTTCGGGGAAAACGTTCGCGGCGTTCCTCTCGGCGATCGACGGGCTGGTGCGGCAGGGTCTCGAAGGCACGCTGCGCGACGAAACCCAGGTCGTCTACGTTTCGCCGCTCAAAGCCCTCTCCAACGACGTCCAGAAAAACCTCTCTGAGCCGCTCGCCGAGATCGGCCGCACGCTGGGGGAGCTGGGCCTGCAAGATGTGGCGATCCGCACGCTGGTGCGCACGGGGGACACGCCGGCCGCCGAGCGCCAGGCGATGGTCAAGCGCCCGCCGCACATCCTGGTGACGACGCCGGAGTCGTTGTACCTGATCCTCACCTCCGAGCGCGCGCGGGAGATGCTGCGCAGCGTGCGCACGGTGATCGTGGACGAGATTCACGCGGTGGCGCGCGACAAGCGCGGCAGCCACCTCGCGCTGTCGCTGGAGCGCCTCGAGGCGCTCGCGGGACGCCGCCTGCAGCGCGTTGGCCTGTCGGCGACGCAGAAGCCGATCGACGACATCGCCAGGTTTCTCGTCGGGAATCGCCCACTCACCACATCCCACTCCCCACTCCCCGAAATCATCGACACCGGGCACGCCCGCACGCTCGATCTCGCCATCGAGATCCCTTCCTCTCCGCTCGAGGCGGTGATGGCGGGTGAGGTGTGGGAGGAGATCTACGAGCGGCTCGCCCAGCTCATCGCCGAGCACCGCACCACGTTGGTGTTCGTCAACACGCGGAAGCTGTGCGAGCGCCTCGCGATGCACCTGTCCGAACGGCTGGGCGTGGAGCACGTGACTTCCCACCACGGGTCGCTCTCCAAGGAGAAGCGGCTCGAAGCGGAGACCCGTCTCAAGGCCGGGCAGCTCAAGTGCCTCGTGGCGACGGCGTCACTCGAACTGGGGATCGACATCGGCACGGTGGACCTCGTGTGCCAGATCGCGTCGACGCGCGCCATCGCGACGTTGCTGCAGCGCGTGGGCCGCTCCGGCCACCACCTCGAGGCCGTTCCCAAGGGCCGTCTGTTCCCGTTGTCGCGCGACGACCTGATCGAGTGCACGGCCCTGCTGCGCGCAGTCCGCGAGGGCCGGCTCGATCGCCTCCTCATTCCCGAGAAGCCGCTCGACATCCTCGCCCAGCAAATCGTGGCCGCGGTGGCGTGCGAGGAGTGGGGCGAGGAAGCGCTGTTCGACCTGGTGCGCCGGGCGTATCCCTACCGCGATCTGACCCGCAAGGAGTTCGACGACGTCGTGCGGATGCTCGCCGACGGCTTCACGACGCGGCGCGGCCGGCGGGGTGCGTACATCCATTACGACGGCGTCCACGGTCGGCTGCGGGCGCGCAAGGGCGCGCGTCTCACGGCCATCACGTCGGGCGGCGCCATCCCCGACCTGGGCGACTACCGCGTCGTCCTCGATCCCACCGAGACGTTCATCGGCACGCTGAACGAAGACTTCGCGATCGAGAGCATGGCTGGGGACATCTTCCAGCTCGGCAATGCCTCGTATCTGATCACGAGGATCGAGTCGGGTCAGGTGCGCGTCGTCGACGCCCAGGGCCAGCCACCCAGCATCCCGTTCTGGCTGGGAGAGGCGCCGGCCCGCACCGACGAGTTGTCCGAGGACGTCTCCCGGCTGCGCGAGGAGCTGGAGGCCAGAGTGGGCGATCCCGCCGCGGCGATCCACTGGCTCGGCGAGGCCGCCGGCCTCGCGGAACCCGCGGGCCGGCAGATCGTCGAGTACCTCGGTGCGACCAAGCAGGCCCTCGGCGTGATCCCGTCACGGCGGGTGCTGGTGCTGGAGCGGTTCTTCGACGAGGCGGGCGGCATGCAGCTGGTGGTGCACGCGCCGTACGGGGCGCGCATCAACAAGGCGTGGGGTCTGGCACTGCGCAAGCGCTTCTGCCGCAGCTTCAACTTCGAGCTTCAGGCGGCGGCCACCGACGACGCCATCGTGCTGTCACTTGGTCCCCACCACAGCTTCCCGCTCGACGAGGTGTTCCACTACGTCGGCACCGCGACGGTCGAGCATCTGCTCGTGCAGGCGATGCTGGTGGCGCCGATGTTCCAGAGCCGCTGGCGCTGGAACGCAACGCGCGCGCTCGCGGTGCTGCGGAGTCGCGGCGGGCGCCAGGTGCCCACGCCGCTGCAGCGCATGGAGGCGGAGGATCTCGTCGCCGCCGTGTTCCCCGACCAGCTCGCCTGCCCGGAGAACCTGGTCGGCGATCGGGAGATTCCCGATCATCCGCTCGTCACCCAGACGATCCACGACTGCCTGACCGAGGCGATGGACCTGCCGGGCCTCACGCGGCTGCTGGGAGAGCTCGAGGCCGGCCGGCTCACGCTCATCGCGCGGGACACGACGGAGCCGTCACCGTTGTCGCACGAGATCCTCAACGCCAAGCCCTACGCGTTCCTCGACGACGCCCCGCTCGAGGAGCGCCGGACCCAGGCGGTGATCACCCGCCGGACCCTCGATCACAAGACCGCCGAGGAGTTCGGCACCCTGGACCAGGGCGCGATCGACCGGGTCCGAGAAGAGGCGTGGCCGGAGGCCGGGAACGCCGAAGAGCTGCACGATGCGCTACTGGTCACCGGGGGGATTGCGGATTTCGGATTGCGGATTGCGGAATGGGAGAAGCACTTCGAGGTGCTGGTCCGCGATGGCCGGGCGACGGTAATGATTGGGCCGGTGTCGCTGTGGGTCGCGACCGAGCGGGTGCCCATGGTCTCTGCGGTCTACCCCGGCGCCGCGTTCCAGCCCGCTGTTGCCGTCCCCGAGCGGGAGCGCGCCAAGGCGTGGACCCGCGAGGACGCGATCCGCGAGCTGGTGCGGGGCCGGCTGGAGGTGATCGGGCCGACCACGGTCCCCGAGCTGGCGCGCACATTCGCTCTCGAAGCGGCCGACATCGATTTCGCCCTCGGGGCGCTCGAGCACGAGGGGTTCGTCCTGCGGGGACGCTTCACGGCGGGCTGTCAGGACCTCGAGTGGTGCGAGCGCCGCCTGCTGGCGCGCATTCACCGCTACACGCTCGATCGGCTCCGCAAGGAGATCGAGCCCGTCGCCCCGGCGGACTTCCTGCGGTTCCTGCTGCGCTGGCAGCGGGTCACGGAGGGCACGCGCGCCGAGGGGCCCGAAGGGCTCGCGGCGGTGCTCGACCTCCTCGACGGCTTCGAAATCGCGGCGGGAGCGTGGGAGACCGAAGTGCTCCCCGCGCGGGTCAAGGATTTCGACCCATTGTGGCTCGACGCCCTCTGCCTGTCGGGGCAGGTGGCGTGGGGGCGGCTCAGCCAAACGCGGAACCCTGAAAGGACAGGCGCGGAAGCGGGAACGCGGAACAGAAGGTCCGGCCCGATTCGCACGACGCCGGTCGCGCTGTTCCGGCGGGAGCGGGGAGAGGTCTGGCGCTCCATCACGGCCCAGGCCGAAGCGACGGATTTGACGCTGGGCCATTCCGCCAAGGCGGTGCTCGAGGCACTGGACGGCCGCGGCGCGTCGTTCTTCGGCGACCTGGTGAACGCCACCGGCTTGCTGCGAACCGAGGTCGAGCTGGGGCTGGCCGAGCTGGTGGCGTGGGGGGTCGTGACGTCGGACAGCTTCGCCGGGCTGAGGGCGTTGCTGGTGCCCTCGGAGCGCCGCCGGCCGGTCGCCGGCTACCGGCGCCGCGGCCGCATCGCGCCGTTCGGGGTCGAGACGGCGGGGCGGTGGGCGCGGGTCGAGAAGCGCTCGCTTCTGCCGGACGACCAGCTCGCCGAAGCGCTCGCATGGCAGCTGCTGCGCCGCTACGGCGTCGTGTTCCGCCGGCTGGTGCAGCGCGAGAGTTTGCTGCTCCCGTGGCGCGACGTGCTGCGCGTGTTGCGGCGCCTCGAAGCGCGCGGCGAAGTGCGCGGCGGCCGGTTCGTGGGCGGATTCTCGGGCGAGCAGTACGCGCTGCCAGAGGCGGTGGGTCTCCTGCGGGCGGTGCGGCGCGAGGCCACGACGGGAGAGCTCGTCGCCGTGAGCGGCGCGGACCCGCTGAATCTGGTCGGGATCATCACAGCGGGGGATCTCGTCCCGGCGCTGGCCACGAACCGGGTGTTGTACCGCGATGGGATCCCCGTGGTCGTCCAGGAGGGAGGGGCGAAGGGGGAGCGCTACCTGACGGAGATGACCTCCGACGAGCAGCGGCTGCTCAAGACCGCGCTGGTGCGCCGCCGGGCCGCGCCGCTGGTGCGGGCGTACCTGGGGAGGCGCTAGCCCTCAGCGCTTCAGCCGCTCAAAGAACGCCTTCCGCGCTTTTCCCACTTTCGGCGCGATCACGGCGCGACAATACGCCTGGTCGGGATGCAGCCGGAAGTAGTCCCGGTGATACTCCTCGGCGGGATACAACTCCGTGAACGGCACGACCTCCGTCACGATGGGATCGTCCCACACGTTCTCCGCCGCGAGCTCGGCGATCGCCTGCTCCACCGTCGCCTGCTGCTCCGGCGAGTGATAAAAGACGGCCGAGCGGTATTGGGTGCCGACATCGTTGCCCTGGCGATTGAGCGTCGTGGGATCGTGGATCGTGAAGAACACGTCCAGCAGCTCGCGATACGAGATCTCGTCCGGGTCGAAGGTCACCTGGACGACCTCGGCGTGGCCCGTCGTGCCGGTGCACACCAGCTCGTACGAGGGATGGGGCACGTGCCCGCCCGCGTACCCCGACTGCACGCCCAGCACGCCGCGCAGCTCCAAGTACACGGCCTCGAGACACCAGAAGCATCCACCGGCCAGCGTAGCGATTTCACGGCGGGGCACGTCGATCTCCCTTCGAGTGCTGAGGTAAGCTAGAACTGTCGTACAGCCCCGGACCGGGGGATTGCCGGTTTTCAGCGACAGTGATGTGACAGCATAGCGTCAAAGTGCCGTAAACACGGCATTTTTTTATCTTCTTGATTTTCGGTTTTTCTTCGGGCATGTTCTCGCGGTGGAGCGCACGATCCTCTACGTCAACCCGCTGGCGTTTCCCATCGCCGTCGAGCGCCGCGTGAGCGCCCGGCTCGGCGGGCGGCCGGTCGCGCTCGCGCCGGGCGGGACCGACCGGGCGGTCGTCTGGTCCGTGTCGCCCGAGGCGGCGCTCGCGGGCATCGAGGTGGGGATGCCGATCTACCAGGCGCTGCGCCGCTGCCCCGACCTCGTGATCCTGCCGCCGCGCCTGTCCCTGTACCGGCGCGCCTCCCAGGCACTGGAGGCGATCCTCGCCCCCGTCGTCCCCGTGATCGAGCCGCACGTGCTGGGGCACGCGTACGGCGACCTCACGGGGACGCGCAAGCTGTTCGGCCCGGCGCTCGACGTCGCGGCGAAGATCCGGCGCGAGATCTGGGGCCGGCTGGGGCTGCCGGTCACGGTGGGACTCGCCGGCAACAAAGTGGTGAGCGAAGTCGCGGCGCACGTCTTGAAGCCCGAGCCGGTGGTGGACGTGCGGCCGGGGGACGAGCCCGCGTTTCTCGCGCCGCATCCCCTCGCCGCGCTGCCCGGCGCGGAGGACAACATCCGCGCCCAGCTTGCGCGCTACAACGTCGCGCGGATCGGCGCGCTCGCCGCGCTCACCCGGGTGCAGGTGGAGAGCGTCCTGGGCAAGAGCGGCGGCGTGCTGCACGCGCGCGCCCGCGGGGTGGACCCGCGCCCCGTCCTGCCGTCCGCGCAACGCGCCGTCCTGCACGCCGTCGCGACGCTCCCCGTGCAGACCAACGACCGGGACACGCTGCGCGCGACGCTGCGCCGGCTCGCCGAGCGCTTGGGGCGCGACCTGCGCCGCCGCCGCGCGAGCGCCGACCGGCTGGAGCTCCACGCCCGCTACGCCGACCACCGCGAGGCCGACGGCTGGGAAGTGCTCGATCCCGCGACCGACCTCGACGCCCCGCTCGCCGCCGCCGCGCGCCGGCTCCTCGACCGCGCGGTCACGCGGCGCATCGCGCTCAGCGCCGTCCGTCTCACCACCGTGCTCGCCGCCGCGGGCGACGTGCAGCTGTCGCTGTTCGCGGCGCCCGCGCCCGTCGCCCTAGTGCGGCGCGCGGCCTTGAACGCCGCGATCGATCGCGTGCGCCGCCGCTACGGCACGGCGAGCCTCAGATATGCGGTGTGACTTTTCTCTTTGGGTGGAACGGCACCCTCCTCGTTCGCCGTCCCCTGAAGGGGCGGCTCGGCCATCTCACGCGTCCTTAAGGACGCACGTCTGCGCCGAGCCGCGGCTTCAGCCGACGGAATGACCGTGCCCGCCGATTTCGTCCATCTCCACGTCCACTCGGCGTACTCGGGGCTGGGAGGCGTCGCCGGCGCGTCGTCGCTCGAGGCGCTGGCGGCCGCCGCCGTCGAGCGGGGCATGACCACGCTCGCGCTCACCGACACCAACGGCGTCTGGGGCACGATGGACTTCCGCCGCGTCGCCGATGCATACGGACTCACTCCCGTCTACGGCGTGTCGCTCGAGACCGCGCGCGAGCGCGCGGTGCTGCTGCCGCGCGATGCGCAGGGGTGGGCGAGTCTGTGCCGCGCCGTGACGGCGTTCCACAACGACGACGACTTCGTGCTCAGCGCGCGGTTGTCGGCCGACCGCGACGGCCTCGTGATCCTGACGCCCGACCCCTGGCTCGCCGATGTCGTCGCGCGCGATGCGGGGACCGCCGATCTCTACCTCGAGCTCGTCCCCGGCCGCGGCCGGGAGGCGGCGCGGGACTTCGCCCGCCGGCACGGCCTCCCCGTCGTCGCGACCAACGCGGTGCACTTCGCCCACCCGCAGGACCACGCCCGCCACCGGCTGCTGGCGGCCATCATCCGCAACGCCACCCTCACCACTGTGCCGGGCGACGCGCTCGCCCCGGTGAGCGCGTGGCTAAAACCGGCGGCCGAGATGGCCCGGTTGTTCCCTGACTGTCCGGAAGCGCTCGAGAACACCGCCCGCATCGCCGCGCAGTGCCGCGGCGAGCCCCCCGACGGGCGCGTGATCCTGCCGACAGCGGGTGACGAGGCGGATGCCCTGGCTCAGCTGCGCGCGCTGGTGGAAGCGGGTGCCCGCCGTCGTTATGGTGTCGAGGTACTGTCGCCGATCGTCCGGGAGCGGATCGAGCACGAGCTGGCGATCATCGCGACCAAGCGCTACGCCGGCTACTTCCTCGTCGTCTGGGACATCGTCGCGCACGCGCCCACCCACTGCGGCCGGGGGAGCGTCGCCAACTCCATCGTGAGCTACTGCCTGGGGCTCACGCACGTGGATCCGCTGCAGCAGGGGCTGGTGTTCGAGCGGTTCCTGAACCCGGGCCGCAAGGACCCGCCCGACGCCGATCTGGACTTCCCCTGGGACGAGCGAGACGCGGCGCTGGAGTACGTGTTCCGCAAGTACGGCCCGGCGCGCGCGGCGATGGTCGCCAATCACGTCACGTTCCAGCGCAAGGCGGCGCTGCGCGAGGTGGCGAAGGTGTACGGCCGGCCCGCGGCCGAGATCACGGCGGTCACCAAGCGCCTCCCCTGGACCGACGATGGCCCGCTGCCCGAGCTGCTGCGCACGCATCCCAACTTCCGCGCCCTCGCGTTGGGCGGCGCGTGGAGCGAGCTCGCCGGCGTGGCGGAGTCGCTGGTGGGGCTGCCGCGGCACCTCTCGCTGCACCCCGGCGGGGTCGTGATCGTGCCCGACGCGCTCACCCACTACGTGCCGGTGCAGACGGCGGCGAAAGAGCTGGACACGGCGGGCGGCGCGATGCCCGTCCCCGCGATCCAGTTCGAGAAGGACGGAACGGAGGACGCCGGGCTCGTGAAGATCGATCTCCTCGGCAACCGCTCACTGGCGGTGATCCGCGACGCGATTGCGGCGGCAAAAGAACACGAGGGGGTGGCGATCGATTACACGGCGCACGACCCCGAGGCCGACGCGGCGACCAAGACGGTGTTCCGGACGGGGAACACGATGGGCGTGTTCTATACCGAGTCGCCCGCGTCGCGGCTGCTGTGCCAGAAGAGCCGGGCCGACACGTTCGACCTCCTGGTGCTCAACACCAGCATCATCCGGCCGGCGTCGAACCGCTACATCAACACTTACCTGGCCCGGCTGCACGGCGCGCCGTACGAGCCGCCGCATCCCGTCCTCCGCGACGTGCTCGCCGAGACGTTCGGCGTGATGGTGTACCAGGAGGACGTGGTGAACGTGTGCGTGGCGCTCGCGGGGATGGACGTCGCCGAGGCCGACGGCGTGCGCAAGGCGCTGACCAAGAAACGCCCGATGAAGGAGCTGCGCGCCTACGAGGCGCAGTTCCGCGACGGCGCGGCGGCGCGCGGCGTCGCGCCGCAGGTGATCGACGACGTGTGGCAGATGATCCTCTCCTTCTCCGGCTACAGCTTCTGCAAGGGGCACTCGGCGTCGTACATCCAGGTGGCGCTGCAGTCGGGCTACCTGCGGGCGCACCATCCGGCGGAGTTCATCGCGGGCGTGCTGTCCAACCAGGGCGGCTACTACGCCCCCTTCGCCTACATCGCCGAGGCGCGGCGCATGGGGCTCACGATCCTGCCGCCGGACGTGAACGCCAGCGCGGCGTCGTACACGGGGCGGGAGCGGGCGTTGCGCATCGGTCTGATGGCGCTGAAAGGACTGTCGGCGGCGGGGCTGGCGGCGGTGGTCACCGAGCGGGAGCGCGCCGGCCCCTACCGCTCGTTCGACGACCTGCGCTGCCGCACCGGACTCGCGCCCGCGGACCTTCGCGTGCTGGTGCAGGCGGGGGCGTGCGACTCGGTCGCGGGCGGGATGACGCGTCCCCAGCTGATGTGGCTCGTGGACGCCGAAGGCCGGCGCGCCACGCCCGACCAGGGGGTGCTGGGGTTGGGTCTCACCTCGCCCGCGGCGCTGCCGCCGCTTGCCGAGTATGACGGCGACCGGCAGCTTCGGGACGAGTACGCCGTGCTGGGCTACCTCGCGTCGCGCCACCCCATGGCGCTGTTCGCCCGCACCCTGCGCGCCGTGCGGCCGGTGCCGGCGCCCGAGCTGCCCCGGCACGTCGGCAAGCTCATCACCTGCGCCGGGATGCTGACGACGGGCAAGCCGGTCCACACCATCCACGACGAGCCGATGGAATTCGTCACCTTCGACGACGGGGCGGGGTTGATCGAGACGGTACTCTTCCCTGAGGTGTACCGTCGCGCCGCGCCGCTGCTGTTCGGCCCCGGCCCGTACCTGCTGCGGGGGAAAGTCGAGGAGTCGTACGGCGCGGTCACCTTGACCGTCACGGCGCTGGAACGCCTGGACCGCTACGCCAAGCAGCGCGGCCTGCCGTGGAAGGAGAACTAGTGACAAAAGAGATAGAGGCACAGAGGCATAGAGGCGAAGTGTTTCGCCGGCTCCACGCGGGGAAACCGATTCTCGTGCTTCCCAACGTGTGGGACGTGGCGAGCGCGAAGATCGTCGAGCAGGCGGGGTTTCCCGCGATCGCGACGAGCAGCGCCGGGGTCGCCTTCGCGTTGGGATACCCCGACGGGGAAGTGATCTCGCGCGATGAGATGGCGGCGGCGGTCGCGCGCATCACCGCGCACGTCACCGTCCCCGTCACGGCCGACATGGAATCCGGCTACGGCCGGCGCCCCGAGGACGCCGCGGCCACCGTGCAAGCGGCGATCGCGGCGGGAGCGGTGGGGATGAACTTCGAGGACTCGCCAGGGGAGGGCCGCGAGCCGCTGATCCCGGAGGCGCAGCAGGTCGAGCGGGTGCGCGCCGCCCGGGAAGCCGCGGACGCGAGCGGCGTGCCCTTCGTCCTGAACGCCCGTACCGATGTGTACCTGGAAAACGTGGGAGCGCCCGACACCCGACTGGCGCACGCGGTGCGGCGGCTCAATGCCTACCGCGCGGCGGGGGCGGACTGCCTGTTCGCGCCAGGCGTCAGCGACGCCGCGACGATCGCCACGCTGGTCAAGGAAGTGGACGGCCCGCTGAACGTGCTGGCGATGGCGACGAGCCCGCCCGTCCCCGAGCTGGAGCGGCTGGGCGTCGCGCGAGTGAGTCTGGGGTCGGGGCCGATGCGGGCGGGGCTCACGGTGTTCAAACGCCTCGCCGAGGAGCTACGGGCGGCGGGGACGTACGGCGCGCTGGCGGGCGCAATCCCGCACGCGGAGCTGAACCGGCTGCTCGGCGCGTGATCGACCACCCCGATCTCTTCGATGCAGTCCCGCCGCCGGCGCCGCCGCCCGAATTGACGGAGCTGGC
>WNGG01004892.1_pt1 | contig 18214 bp, 13 predicted proteins | sample 5400661 | NCBI WGS metagenome assembly WNGG01 (sample SAMN13153372, study PRJNA577476) | soil metagenome | isolation source: 100 cm soil or saprolite under Garry oak tree replicate 1 | place: USA:California | collected 2016-06-15
CTGGATCACAGCCGGGCAGTCCTAGCATCATATGGTATCCTACCTTGAGAGCTGAATCCTTCAGTGTTCGTGTTGCCTCGACCACATCCACGACCCTGTGGTCTCGGTGGATTGTCTCGTACACATCGTCGTAGAGAGTCTGGACACCAATCTCGACCCTGGTAACTCCCATTGAGAGCATATGATCGACGTGGCCTCTGCGAGACCAGTCGGGGCGGGTCTCGACTGTGATGCCTACATTCTTTATCCGAGCATTCTCCGAGAGCACCTTGGCCTCGTCCAGCGATCTAGAATCCTCGCCGTTGAGAGCATCCAGACACCGTTTCACGAAATCCTCTTGATATGAGCGAGGCATGAATGGGAAAGTGCCTCCTACCAGAATCAGTTCGACCTTGTCGACAGGATGGCCCATTCCTCGGAGTTGAGAGAGCCTACTCTCCACCTGTAGATAGGGGTCGTAGCCGGATTCGAGAGCCCTCATGACTGCTGGCTCTTTACCAGTGTAGGCCCTGGGGACCCCTTCATCGGGCCCGCCGGGGCAGTATGTGCATTTTCCATGTGGACAGCCGTACGGTTTGGGCATCACGGCAACAGTTGTAACGCCACTCAGACTGCGGACTTGTTTGTCGACTAGGAGTGGGCCAAACTTGGGGAGAAGAGATTCGGAGATTAGCTTGAGGATCTGAGAATTTGCGGGGACGAGTGGCGATCTGTATTTCCTGCAGACTTCAATCTTTAGTCTGTTGACATCGTCCCTCGAAGGGTTTTCCAGGCTTAACAGTCGTTCAACGATCTCGTTGGAGACCTGCCCGGCGACCCTGCTCATCTTCTCGCTACCCTAGACAGTCTCAACCTGCACCTGTGTAGGCTCTAACTGTCTTTCCGTTGGCCTGCCGTAGACGCGTCCTTTCCAGGAGAACCCGTAGCCCAGTGAGCCTCGAATCGTGGAGTCGATTCCTATCGCGATGTAGACGAGTATTGCAACAGGAAAAAGTAGGGCATAGGTTGAGGGGACGTCTATCGATCTATCAAGGATGATTATTCCAAGCCATAGAAGGAAGGACATGAACGCTCCCGCGATAAGGTAAGGATTGAGCAGATTCGTTGAGGCGAGAGTGATCCCGTAGACTAGGACGGCGAATGGGAGTACGAGAAATGTGAACATGAGTATGATTCTCGTGAGAGCCTTTCTCAGCATGTGCTTTTCGGAGACGGTGTAGAAGTTTTTTCTCCATCCTCTCCATATCTCTGCTATGCTTGCGTACATTCTGACTCCCAGTGCGTCCTGGGCAGTGACAAACCTGAGTCTACCGCCCCCTCTCTTCAAGAGTCTCGCGAGAGTGTAATCCTCGACGATCTTGTCGCGGACGGCAGCATGTCCGCCCAGCTTCTCATAGACTGTTCTGCGGAAGAGCATGTACTGTCCGTTTCCGATCGCGTTTCTCCGCCTGTCGTCGTTAACCAGCTTGCCTCCGACTAGGATCATTATCAATAGGAAGATGGGTGGCTGGAGGAGTTTCTCCCAGAAACTTCGGAGGATGGTGGCTGGAGCAAGTGTGACCAGATCGGCGTTTTCAACTTGTAGATAACTCACGGCCCTTGTCAAACTATCTGTGCTGTGGACGGAATCGCCGTCTGTGAAAAGTATTAGTTCGCCTCTCGATTTCTTGTAGCCGAGATGACAGGCCCAGTTCTTCCCAACCCAGTGGGGTGGAAGGGGTTCCTCCTCGACTATTGTAACCTGTCCCTTGAAACTGGCGATCTGATCCCTCGTCCCATCGGTCGAACCTCCATCAACGATGATAATCTCTTTGTTAGGATATGACAGCCCGACTAAGGATCTGACGCATTCGGCAACGGTCCTGGCCTGGTTTCGGACGGGCAGGATTATTGAGACGAACGGTGAGATATGGGACTCTTTTGCATCGCTGGGAAGGGAGGGAAAGTGCATCAGCGTGAGATATTCGTAGGCGGCGAAGAGGAAGATGAAGACTGATTGGGCTCCTAGAAGTGCATCGATTATCAGAGACAATTCGGGTTACCGTGTTAGGATTGGTCTCGTTTTGCTTCAGCGGGGCTCGACTATAAATTCTGTCTATCGGGGCCTCGAAAACCCAGACTAGCTTGTAGAATCGATCTAATGGGATCGGGAAGAAGGTTAGACTCGGATGTAGTTCTGGCCGGGCTTTCTGCCTAGTACGAACCTTTTCTGCGCATTCCTGCGCACCCGCTCGCGCGGAGGGATGCTTGTCTTGTTTTGAGCCGCGATCTTTGGGGTCTGTTGTCTGACTTTGCCTGCCTTGGTCAGTGAGCCGTGAGTTGGCGTGAGTCTTGCTCTCCTAGGTTACTGGCACTTGATGCTCTGCCGCGTTAATTAACGCTTCGTCCTTCCGGATACAGGCGCTGATTTAGTGTGAGGCGTTGAGCGGGACTTTCTTTCCGGACAGGTCCCGCCTCGTGTGTCCGAACTCTGGCATCCCGCTAAGCTCTATCTCGGAGAACACGGGCCCATCGTGGCAGACGAGATAGGGTCCGATGACGCAGGCGGCGCATATTCCGACGCCACATTTGAAGACTCTTTCGAGGCTCACCTGGATGTGGCAGTGCATCTTCGTCGCCAAGTCGTAGATCTTCTTCATCATTGGCTCGGGTCCACAAGTGTATATCGCGTCAAACCGTTCTTTTCCTAGAATCTCCTCCGCCACCTTTGGTACCTGGTTCTTCTCTCCGTAGGTTCCGTCGTCGGTTGCGAAGATGAGTTTGAACTGGTGTTCCTTGCTGTCTGCTATTAGCCAGTCTTTGAAGAGGAGTTCGCTTGAGGTTCTTGCTCCGGTTATCAGTGTGACGTCCCGGCCCCGAAAATGGATCAGAAGGGAGAGGAGGGGGACCAGGCCTGTACCGCCGCCTACCACGAGGAGTTTGTGGTGGTGGCCCACGCTGAAGGGGTGTCCGTAGGGTCCTCTGACGAAGAAGATGTCCCCGACCTTCTTCTCCCAGAGGGCTGTGCTGACGGGTCCTCCCTTCTTGATGACGACTCCTGCTTCGCTCTTTCCATGGATGGCTAGGACGCTCATGGGGACTTCGTCTACGCCTGGGACCCAGACCATGGCGAACTGTCCGGGGTTGGCATGGTGGAGGGTTGTGTCGTTGAACCAGAAGGAGCGGATTGAGGGTGTCTCGTCGATTATCCGGTCGAGCTTGACTGTGCGTGGGGTGTGGAGTGGCTGTTGGGTCTGTTCCAAGGGCGGTTGTTCCGGACCGTGGACGGATTACTAATGAGTTTTGAGAATGGGGCCGGTGGAAGGTTTCAGATCTGGGAAGAATTTGATCCTCTGGGGGGGTCTGGTTAAGCATGCTTATTTCTTGACGGAGAACGTAGTTTTTCGTCCTTGTCCGGCGTCTTTGAGCTGACAGGCTGTTGCCGGTATGGTTTTCTACGATTTGCGTCGTTTGGCGTTTACACGGACTCGAGAGAGATCGCCAGGATCGCGCTGTTTTTCGGGCTGTGGGGCGAGGGTGGGTGACTGTTAGCGGGAGCCGAGGATCTGGTAGAGTAGGGCTGCTACGAAGAGGATGGAGAGGATGAAGAGGATCGGGTTGACCATGAAGCCCGGCTTCTCTCCCATCTCCGTGATGCCCTTAGGCATCGTGGATTTGAGTGGTGCCTAATTAGCCTATAATCGGATCATGTCTGGAGACGCACGGGTTCCATCCGCAGGCAACCGGTTGACGAGCTTCATCATCTCGGCATAGTGATGCCGGATGATGTCTGCTCCTTGCGGACCCATCATCTTCTCAGCGTTGCTCTTGCACTGGGCGATTGCAGTCAATATCCCCGTTCTTGTAGGGTGCGCATAGCTCACACCACAGTTCCGGAACATCCCTTCAACGAACTGTTTGACCTGGGCCTTCAACGCCTCATCTGCGACCGGCTGACTGAGAACCGTGAGGAACTCCCTGTTGGCGCTCTCGAAGCACCTTAACAGTTCGTCCCTGACGAATTCGCTGGTTATCTGTTCGCTAGGAACCTCGGGCGCATGGTACGTCCCGCTCATGAAGGGCGCGTATGACATACGTTATAATAATAAGCCTATCCTTCCTCTGACCAGCGAGCGCTTAAGACCTAGATCGGTGTTCGAGCCTACTTGCGAAGCAATCCTTTACGGAGAATTTTCCATTGGGTAGTTTTTTTGAGGTTCGGTTTGCCACGGCTGAGCCCGCTGCTAAGATCGCTACAATAGCCCCGCCTAGTATTCCGTAAATTATGGTTGGAGGAAGCCCGAGGATCAACGAGCTAGACGTGTTATCGTCCGGGATTTCTTCCTCGTTAACTGTGATGGAAAGGGTTTGCGTGTGAATCCTTGACCCGCTCGTAGCCGTAATAATCACTTCATACGTGCCTGGCAAAATCGAACTACAAGAAAGTGTAGCGTTCCCTGAGGTCTCTATAATGTCAGGACTTGTTGCTCCGCATGAAACGTTAGATGGCGCTTGAACAGTAAGCCTCACCTGCCCCGTGAATCCATTGACGGGGGTGATTGTTATCGTCGACACAGCATGCTTCCCTGTTTCCACTGGCGCGGATGAAAGGGTTGTGATAGTAAAGTCTGCCTCGGGGAGAGCAAAAGTTATCGAAACGGTAGTAGTATGAGTAACGCTTCTTGAGTCCGTATTGTACCCTGCCGTGACTGTCACGTTGTAAGACCCGACGCCGTCTGCTGTGCATGAGAGTTTCGATGAGCTAGATGATGTAACCAAGACCTCGACTGGACCTAGACTGCAACTTATTCTCGAAGAGGGGGGCATGGTCGATTCACTTAATGTCACATTGCCCGAGAGTCCATTCATTGCTGTAACATCTATCGTCGACATGGCTGTTTCGCCAAGATGTGCTGTCAGCGTCGATGGCGTCGAGCCTATCATGAAGTCTGGTCTAGTGCTAGGCACGAAACTGAGAAGTTCGGTGACAGCAGAACCGTTGACAGAGACAATCCCTTCCTGTGAGGAGAGATCGTATCCGGAGACTGGAGTGATAGAATAGGGATATCTCCCATTTGGTTCTGCAAATCCAATAGTGCTTGTCGTAGACGACAGTGTCGATCCGTCAAGTGTTACTGACCAGAGTGTTCCGGTTACCAGCCCTTCTTCATCGAAAGTGATAAAATAGGTAGTCTGTGGTGGTTTCAAGACGACCAGTGTCGCATTGCCGTCGTTGTAAACGTCCTGGTAGTAGCCCGCATTCCCAAGGGTGTAGTTTCCTAATGACTGGGTCGCGGAGACACTAGCGAATGCTTGGCGTACATCACGCTCAGCATTTTCCCAACTATCAACTACATGGTGGCAGAGTGGATTACAATCTAACTCATCGTGATGAACAGCACCGATGCTCCAGGTTCCGAAGACAGGGCTGTAACCCATGTCCCAGATTCGAACATGGTCTCGTGGGCCAAGGCAAGCGAACCCGTCTGGGTCCACGTGTTCCAGATCAGAGTTCGGCATTGCTCCATCTATGGTCTTAGGCGTCGAGCAGTAGGCAGTATTGTCCCAGCCGGCAAGGTTCTGGGCCACCCACCAGGATGGAGCGTAACCCGTCCAGATCAGGTTAATCGGGTCTTTGCCATCGTCAGTCTGCAATGGTACTATAGATGACGATGCCGCAACAGGGTAAGATATCCAAGTGATGGCCGCTAGGCTCAGAAACAATACGAGCATTGCTCTAACTCTCAAAGCTCAGAGCCTACCGATAGATTTCGAAACATAGAACACTGACGTTACTGATTAGCTTAACTCGTAGATTCAAGCGGAGCCGCGGGTGAGCGAGGCAACAGTCTCACTCACCGAAATCTCTGCCGGGTAGTCATGTGACTAGGAGGGAAGCGGAGGGTCCAAATATCCATCGGCAAAGTAGGGAACTGTAGCCGTGATATCATACAAAACGTGTCGTCCGGCCGGAGCGGACTGTATCGAGGTCACCTTGACCCATCCGTCCTGCGTGAATAGAGAATCGCCTGGAGTCAGCTGAGTAACTGGCAGCCACAGCGTGGTTCCATTGTCTAGCTTGGTCCAGAGTATCTCAGTTGAACTGGCGTCCACTCTCAAAGGCGTTCCTGTCTCCGTGTTTATCACGAGCATATTGTTTGCTTCAACGACCTTAATGGCCTTAACAACAGAGACACTGTATTCCCCTGTCGCCGGATCGTAGCCGAGCATTGTATCCCCAACCTTCAAATTCTGAACAGCGACTCTGCTACCATCATACATGGTTATCAGAGTCCCATAGGCTAAGCTGCCTCCTCCACCGCCTCCCCCGCAACTCACATAGACCGTTATGGAGACAGAACGAATTAGACTGCCACTCGTCCCTGTCACTGTAATCGTATAGTAAGCATTCGGTGTTGATGAGGTGGTTGAGATCGTCAGAGTCGACGTTCCAGAGCCACCCGACCCCACGGAGATGCTTGTCGGGTTCAACGATCCCGTAGGGCCTCCAGTCAATACTGGAGAAACCGCCGATGACAAGGACACTGACCCTGAAAACCCACTTCTGCTGGCAACCGTGATCCTCGTACTGGAGTCTGAGGACCCTGATGAAACGCAAACAATGCTCGTGTTTGAAGCGATGCTGTAGTCTGAGCCCGTGGTCTGCACTGATTCTCTGCTGTTCGCGTCTGTAGGATCATAGATGAGTTGGCCACCCCACCAGACCCGGATGAAAAACTGTCTAACACATCCTATGCAACCACTCGTCACAATTGTCGGAGTGAAGCTTCCTGCTCTGCCCACAGTTCCCGGGCCAACTGTTACAGTCTGGTTTAACCAGGCAGCGGTCGTGTCTGGATAGAATACGATGTCGGACCTTATCTCCACCGAGAGATGCGCAGTCTGACTAGTTGCAGACGAAAGCGTAATCGTGACCGAGACTGGCAGACCGGTTAGAGCTGTTACTTGGGCGCCTGAGATTCCCCCTGACTGTGTAAATGTTCCTGGAAACACATAGCTGGGAGGTGGTGGCGGAGCGGTAATCGAGGCGGTAACCGGCGTACTGTGGGAAAGACTCCCGGATACCCCAACGACGGTGACCGAATAAGTCTGCTGGGGCGTCGTTGTCACTGTGGCGATAACAAGGTAATATGAGAAACTCTGTCCAGACGCTAGATACGCGGTGCCTGAGGACGGCACGGTTGGCGCGTCCGTCGCCGCAGGAGTTACACTCTGGCTAAGATTAATCGTGCCAGAGAACCCGTTGAGACTGGCCAGCGTTACTAAGATCTGGCTAGAAGTCCCAGCTGAGATAGTGACTGAGGATGGGGATAATGCTATGCTGAAGTCTGTGAAGGCGAACACGGTGGTCGCTGAGTGAGCGAGAGAGCCACTCGTCCCTTTGATCGTGACAGAATAGCTTGTTGTTGAGGTAGAGCTACAGGAAAGAGTCGCGCTGCCGAAGCCTGTAAGACTACTGGGGCTGATGGCTCCGCAAGTTAGGCCGCTAGGGAGGGTATCCGTGAGAGTGACTGTGCCGGAGAAGCCGTTTACGGCTAACACGGTAATTGTCGAGGTTATTGAAGAGCCAACATTGCCTGAAGGGGAAGTGGCTGTTACGGTGAAGCCCGCAAAAGCGAACGTCGCGCTGGTCGAGTGTGTCAGCGAACCACTCGTGCCCGTAATTGTAAGAACATAACTGCCAGCTACTGTCGCGCTACATGATACTGTAGCAGATCCTGACGCCGTCACGCTACTCGGAGAAATAGAACCGCAATTCAAGCCTGACGGAACACTATCAGTCAGAGCTACCGTTCCGGTAAAGCCATTCATGTACGTGACAGCGATCGTGGAAGTCGTTGAAGAGCCCTCATTCACGGTAGCGGGCGAGCTGGCTGAGATGCTGAAGTCTCGGACGACGTAAGTGACTGCTACGGGGTGAGACAGACTACCACTCGTACCAGTCACGCCAACATGGATAGTCAACGCACTAGAGAACGTACAAGACAGCGTAGCGCTTCCGGAGCCCGTGACGCTCGTTGGAGAAACGGTGCATGATGTGCTGTTGGTCATTAAGCTGACAAAGCCTGTGAAACCATTGACAGCGGCTACTGTGACCGTCGAGGTGCCCGGAGCGTTAGCGTTGACAGTAACGGAGGTCGGACTGGCAGCGATGGCGAAGTCTTGTACGACGAAGGTGACCATTACAGAGTGGGATAGAGAACCGCTAGCACCTGTGACGAACACGTGTTTGGTGCCAGTCGAAGTGAACGTACACGACAATGTGGCACTTCCGGAACCAGTGAAGCTAGCGGGCGAAACAGTACACGACGCAGTCGTGTTAGTTGCCAGACTGACAACTCCGGCAAAACCATTGACAGCGGATATTGTAATGGTGGATGTCCCCGCCGCGTTCACATTCACATTAACACTTGTCGGGCTGGCTGTTATTGTGAAGTCTTGGACGACGAATGTTACTGTTACAGTGTGAGAGAGCGAACCACTGGTACCTGTTACAGATACATGCTTGGTACCCGTCGAAGCGAACGCACATGACAGAGTGGCGCTACCGGAACCAGTAACGCTTGTGGGAGAAACTGTGCACGATGTGCTATTGGTAGCGAGACTTGCAACCCCAACGAAACCATCGACAGCGGTAACCGTTACGGTGGACGCGCCGGCAGAGCCAGCGTTCAGATTAACACTAGTCGGACTGGCAGTGATGGTGAAGTCCTGGACCGTGTAGTCCACCGTTGTGGAGTGGGATAGGTTGCTACCAGTGCCTGTTACAGTTACACTGTAACTACCAGCAGAACCATTGCAAGACAGTGCAGATGTCGCTGAGGATGTTGTAGAACTGAAGGTCACGCTATTAGGGGTCAGCGTGCATAAAAGGCCAGACTGAGATGGGCTTGCTGAAAGGTTGATCGTGCCCGTCAAGCCGAGACCTGTTACAGTTATTGTCGAGCCAGCTGCAGATCCGGCTAGCGTAGTTATAGAAGTGGGATTCGACGAGACCCCAAAATCTCCGATATTGAAGGATTGAGTCGTCTTGGTGAGACCCGGGTTGAGAAAGACCAGCCCATCGACGTAGGCATTCCCTGAAGTGAACCCCTGCAGATAATTGATGCAGATATCGATCTGGTTGATGTTGGACCAGTTTGGACTGCCAAAGCTTGTGAACGAATCACCATACGGCCCAACCGCGTATTGGAACAAGTGCCAATTAGTATCACCAATATACAAACCCGTATCTGTAGCTGCTCCCTGAGGGAGAACATCACTCACATAACCATCATTCGCATCGGTCAGAAACTCGAACGATACCGAGTAGGGCTGATCAGAACTCTGAACATATGCAAAAATCTCAGGCGGACTGTCAGAACTCCCCATCTGCGCGATGTTCCAAGTGTTCGACGAAATAGTGGCCGGATACTCCATCATCACGATATAACTTCCGCCACTAGACTGCCAGAAACCGTTCGCGCTACCGCTTCCTATAATATACTGACTTCCAAGGCCTGTGCCGCATCCTGCGCCGTTCACCTGACATGTCCATAAATATGCGATTTGTCCCTCCGTGTAGAAGTCACCATCGCTTGGAAACATCAGGGCGGCCGGGCCGAAATTTCCCGCGTAGTCTTCGGACCAGACGTTTACCCGACAAGTATTCGCGCCCGTCGACTGGCAATCTAACGAGTTTCCAACCGTAACGGTCATAGTCGAAGAACAGGTTCTTACGGATGTTGGATGAGTAACCGCCCAACTGCTCCCAATCAAAGACTCTACAGAGTAAAAGCACTGCGCAAGCCCGCCTGGGGCGGCACTTATCTTCCCGGTGTCTTGATCGGTAGCTGATAGGGCGAAGGCATTGTTCTGCCACGAGCCTGCTGCGGGGCCACTCGTGAAGCTTGAGGTCGGAGGATAAATGTCAGCAGGACAACTAGCCCCCCAAACCTGGCCTTTGACAAGAGTTGCTGGATGAATAACCAGCTGATCCCGTTTCAACGGGGAAGAAGTACCTGGGAAATTGCCGGAGTTACTACAGCCGTCTAGGGCGTTGGTTGCGCTCATGATTCCGGTGGAGACGCTACCGTCTCCTCCTATTTCGTATGCCCAGTCGAAAAACGGTAATCCAGGGGAACTCGGGGAGATTGTGGTGTAGCTTTGCTGAACGAGCCTCCACATATGATTGTTATAGTCAAAATATTTTGCTGATCCAATGTACGCATTCCAACCGCTGTTTGGAATTGTGTTGAACATGGCTCCAAACTGGAACCATTCAATGGGGCAAGGGGGGGTCAGGCCGTACTTGATACACTCGTTATCCTTGTATTGTCCTACATGGAAGAATCTTTGCGCGGTATTGGTGGGCGTGTAGCTGAACAGAGTGTATTGCACACCGTCAACTATGGCTTGCCAGTCGAGAGTTGTATTGCATGGACTAATGCAGTAGTTCCATTGCATCGTAAGAGTAATCATTTTTACAAATGATGTCGAAGTGTAGCAACTACAAGTCCAGCCACTGGCAAAGTCGAGGGTTGCATCAGAACATACATACGGTGCAGCTTCGCAATATCCATCGGGAAGGGTCCACACCTCGCCAATGATCATCGGTTGTCCTGAACTTGTCAGGTATACCATAGCAAAGTCTGCGTAGTCTTGCTTTGGCCCGCCAGTTCCCTCTTGTGATTGTGCTGCCATCCCAATCGCTAGGTACGTTCCAGGTGCTGGATAACTTGTAGAGGGAAGGGTAGTACCCGGGAAGGAAATCACAACGCTTGCAGCCGTCATCGGTATTTGGGGCTGAGGAAGATACTCGCCCATATCGACAGCGTCCCAGTAAGGATTTGAAGATGATCGAATACATGCGTCCGAGACCCCGTATTGGAAATATGCTGTTCGGTTACACACGGGCTTGCCAAGGAAACTTGTACTGCTGCTTATCACGCTTGTTGAGGTAGCGCTAACCTGACGAGTGGATCCTCGGTCATTGGATGTAGGTCCAATTGGATCTGCCATTGTTGACTCCTGGCTCATGATGGGTCCACTTCCCGTCGAACTCGTGCCGGACTTACGACCGCCACCCGTCTGGGATACACCAGAAAGTGGAATCATGCCCAAAATGACTGCCCCCAAAACAAATGCAAACAACAGCACAGTGAACCTTCCCATAATGATGATTCGCGACCTTCGCTTGGTGGTGCTTGGCTCAATTCATATAATACGCCCTGAAACTATCTGCCTGAATGAAGCTACGATTCAGCGTATTGAATAATCAGCCGAATGCTTTCCCAGGACAGCCTTGGATATACGATGTGATTTAAGGACCGTAGACCTTTTTCTATCGAAAAAGTCCATTTGACTTATTAAACTTCTTAATCGTCGAAGTGTTATCGTTTGGCGTTATCTTGGTTGGCTAGACGAAGAGAAGCGACGGAAATTTGCTATGAGATTTTGAGCTCCTCCAAGGAAGCAATCTCCACAACAAAGGTAATGTATCTGACGAACACCAACTTCGTCGTAATCAAACGGTATCTGTTCTACCTAACCGTCCAAGGGCACCTCGAAGAACTTTCTGGGCCGCCCAAGAAATTCATTATAACGTCGCAGGGCAAAGATTTTCTAAGGCTCCTTTCCGACTTGCGCAGAGTGACGGGACGCATCAGGGCGCCAGCCTCGTTATCTCACAGACTAGCTACGAGTCAACCAAGCGAGAGATTGACGAATGGATTCAGCGATACGCGAAGTGAGACGGTGTTGGCGTGTTCGAAGTCATGGAGGTTCATGCAAAGTGTTAGCCGAGAGACCAAACTGAAACTTCAGAACGTGGCAAGCTCGAGGGGCACGTCTGTCCAAGAACTATTAAGGGCGATAATCATTCCGGAATGGCTAAAGCAGAACTGCCTATTCTAATAACAGATTCTGAAATGTAAGATCTGGCGCCTAGCAAGCGAAATGCTTGTATTCAACGAAGATACTCCAAGCTAGAGCGGAAGATGGATTGGAGGATAACCTCTGTCGGACTCATAGTTGACGGAATATCTTTCTTGTTACCGTCGGGTCTGGCCCTCATGGGCTTTTCATTGCACAGCTACGGCTCGTTCATTATTCAAGCAGTGTTTCTCTCCATAGGAGTTGTCTTCGCCGCTGCAGGACTCATCAAGCATGGGCCCATAAGCATCTCCTCAGCAGGTGTGTTGATGTTAGCTAGTCCATGCCTCGCTTTTTTCGCGTTGTATGACTTAGCGCTCTCAGCCGAAGCTTCGTCCCCGTATTTTGATCGATGCCAATGGCTAGGGGATCCTAGTTCATGCGCGATAGCTAATTCTATCAACCTCCTTGAGTGGCTCTTCTGGCCGCGCGCCCTGATTCCCGGGTTGATATTCGTGGGCACAATTCTTGCACTACGGCACGGATCAAGGTATTCCTCGACCAGCGAGGCCGTGGGAACAACCCCAACCCTTACTTGACCGAAAAAATCAAGTCCGGGCAATTCATCGAGAATTAGTTGTCGGAAACTGGGGGTCCTGACGGCCTAGAAATAGAAGTGGTGCGGAGAGTCGTCTGCCTCGGACACTACTCTTACCGAAGAAGCCAAGAAACTGGGCATAGTCGACAATGTAGTTGGAAACCATCCTCTGAACTCAAGTGTCCCACCGCTCAAAGATAGGTCAGTAACTCCATCCCAAGTCAAAACATTGGCGCAAACGGTAGACAGGCAATCCCTGATAGCTCATGATCGCGAGCCTAAGAATTCGAGTTCACATACTCCATGTCCTCCTGAGATTCACTTCTCAAAAGTTCCACTCATTTCGAATGGCGTGAACGTTTCCCGACGATATAGCAACAATGGGATCTATAGGCCACAATAACAGCAATAGTTACCAGCGACAGAAACGCTTCTCTCCGCTGCCGAAACGCAGGCGAGGTATGATGAAAGGTGTGAGGGGCATGTAGAGACTGTTCGTCGTTTCTTGGGACAGGAATCGGATAAGTCAGAAAAAATGCGGACTTTAAGTTATATAAAGCCGTACCCCTAGAACTCCGCACAAGGATTGCAAGAGGGTCTGACACCGTCGAGTATCGACCGAGACCTCCTCGCGAGATTCGACGAGGAGATGTGGAACAAGACCCCTCACATGTCTGAGTCGGGTAATATTTCCAATCCCACTCCATTGGTCGATATTACTGATACATTGTCCGAGTGCGCCAGGGTCGAGTACGGGCTCACTCTCTCGAAGGACACCTCCCGTGTCTTCGCCAAGTTCGACTCACAGATATTCGGCGGCTCCGTCAAGGTCCGCCCGGCAGTAGAGATCCTCAGGAACGCTATCAGCACGGGAAAGCTCAGGAGTGGTCAGAGGATCTTCGAAGCGACCTCGGGCAATTTCGGACTCGCCCTCGGGTTAGCGGGAAAGCTTGGAATCGAAGTAATCGCTCTCGTCTCAAGGAAGCTCCAAGTCGGCGTACTGGACGAACTCAAGGGCCAGGGAGTCCGATCTATCAACCTGGACGTTGACATATGTCCAGCGCCGGGGCTCAAGATCGACCAGAACGTGGTCGTGGCTAAGGCCGCTGCCTCAAACCTTCGCGACCAGCTGTCTCAAGCGCGCCTGGACGTTCGAACCTTCGACGGGGCACGATCACAGGCGGAGGAGCTGCTCGCAAAACAGGACATCATCAACCTGGCCAAGCTCCTCGCCCGGATCTATAACGGGTTCTGCCCCGAACAGTACGACAACGAGCTGAACGTAAAATCTCACGAAACCATTACGGCTGCCGAGATCGACCAACAGCTCAAGGCTCAAGGACACTCACTGGGCCAATTCGAAATACTAACGGCATTCGGAACCGGTGGGACATCAACCGGAATTGCGAGATACGTTCAAACGAAGTATAGACGCAAATCGGTCCACGTTGTCTTCCCTCTCTTCTACCAGGACGTTGCTGGCATTAGAACAAAGGACAAGGCGGCTGGGCTGAGGTTCTACCAGCCTGAACTATACGCTGGGCAGCACGAGGTCGATTTTGAAGCTGCAAAACGACTTCTCAAATTCTTCGCAGGCAGAGGATACGGGATCGGGGAGAGCGGCGCACTGGCTTTGTACTCATGCCTGCAGATGATAAACTACGGTGCGGGTAACAAGTTCGTGGTCATCATAGCCGACGGTCCGCAGAAGTATATGACAAAGCTCGAGGTCCCGACTGAGATTCCCGACAGCCTGGAGACGAACGTTGAGGAAGTGAAGTCCAATCTATCAAGCTATGACCAGGTTATCTGGACTCATGCAATGTTTGTGCCCAGAGAGGCGGGCATCGAGCTTGTAGCCTCGACTCTCGGCTGCGATAAGGCCAAGGTGAAAGTCGCAAAGACGCAGGACGTGCAGGCACTCATCACGCGAGAGGAGATCCCCGACGGAATAGGCGAACTCCTCCCCAAGGGTAGGTCAAGGACCCTTCTGGTGTGTATGGTAGGTGGCACTTCCCTCCGGGCCGCAGAGATACTGACAAAGAAGGGCGTGATAGCCCAGAGCCTGACCGGGGGAATCATGAACCTCGCCGAGTTGAGCAACCGATCCGCAGACGAAATGGTCCAAGTGGCCAGCGAATAGAAAAAGGGCCTCTACCTCCTCACTGGCAATGTCAGGAGCGCTGGTTTCGGATTGAACCAGAAATCCGCCGGATGACATACTCCGCGGATCGGGCAACCTCCTCCGCCGACGCGGGACTAGTACCGTATATGTGAAGCAGGATCAGCGGCCTGGGTCCAGTCTCCATTCCTCTGGGATGCGACTTGAAGTACAATCCAGGATATGCCCGACGAGCCTCATCGAGAATCGGGGCAAGAGCGGACTCTATGATGCCCGCGATCTTCAACTGAAACTCTCGAGGGCGGCCCACCCCAAAACTGGTGAGGAATGACGAAATTGAGCTTCGGAAGATCGCCTTCATCTCAGACGGCACACCAGGCAGGGAGAACATCGTCGTGGAGGATTCCTTCATCATCACGCCAGGGGCCGTGCCCACAGGATTCGGCAGGGAGGAGGCCCCTCGGGGAAGTGTAGCCATCTTCGTCCTATACTTCGTAAGCTTGGGCGGGATCTCAAGTCTTCGATAGTGCTCTTCGACGAGCCGCAAGGCTTCTCTGTTCAGTCTCAGGGGCCTATGGAGAGCTCGAGCAATTCCGGCGAGTGTCATGTCGTCATAGGTCGGACCCAGACCTCCCAGAGTTATCAGAACGAGCGGTTTCCTCTGAACCGCTTCGCGAACTCCGGACGCGATCGAGTCTAGCGAGTCTCGTAATTGCGTGACTCGCTGCAGAACCCATCCCCGACGGTTGAGCTGGCCGGCGAGCCAATGCGAGTTCGTGTCTAGAGTATGTCCTATCAGGAGCTCGTTCCCAATGGATAAGATCTCAGCCGTATGCTCCCGGGAATCCTTCTTAGTTCTCGACGAGAGTCCCCCTCTATCGCTGTTGAAGAGAGAGGACGGCTGCGAGGGCTCCGGCCAGCGCCCGCGACTGGTCCTTTCCAAATCCGATTATTACAAGATCCTTGTCTGATGGCTTGAACTCGTTTCGGAGGCGAGCGTTCTCTTTGGGAGCGAGATCGGCGAGGGTCTTGTTGTCTGGAGGAATTACCAACTTCCTACCAACAGCCGCTATAGTGATTGTTCCTTCGGCACCTGCCTTGATCGCTTCGTCCCTCTGAGTGATCCCCGTCATACCCGACCTGTATCCTCCAATCACGTGAATGCTCATCGCCTGGCTACCTATGACGAGGTCCGACTCTGGGAGTGGAACGACCTTCTTGATGGATAGTTGGCGGAGGAGCTTGTGAAGGCTTTGTTTTCCCAGTTTGGAAAGCTGGACCCCAGACTCGGTAACTGAAACGACCTTGCTCTCAGCGAGCCTTTCCATCAGCCCTCGAGCTATGCCGTCTTTGATGTGTAGAGCATGGGAGAGAGCTCTCCTTCCGAGCGGTCCTTCCCGTTCGATAAGAACGAGTGCATTGAGAAGTTGAAGAGCGCTCATTTGGGGTAGAGGTCCACGCGCTCCGCGTCTCCAGCCCTCAAGAATCACATCAACAATGCTGTTCGGTTTTGAGCGCACCAGGGTCGGTTCAGGTACGAGTCGGGAATGGATCGTGAATAAAGCTGTGGCTGATTTCGCTGATGATTTGGACTTCGTTACTAGCCTGGATTACTAGGGTTTCTTCTTGTCGCTTAGCCACCATTTAAGATACTCTTTCTGGCGGCGTTTCTTCTCCTCGTCAACCGTCTCCTGGCTCTGAAACATTTTTTCACGACCCTGGAGAAGATCCTGCTGCGTGAACGTCAGTCCACAGCTCTTGCACGCATATTGCTTGATTGCGGAGTCGTAACTTAGGTTCCCACCGCACTCCAAGCAATAGTTCGGCATTCTCTCGCATGCGCCTCGAATTTGGAGAACGAAAGCGGTCCCAAACAGATAAAGATTCGGTTACTTCGGCTACGAAATGCGCAAAGATTTCGACCTTCGACAGTTCCTTGCAGGAACGGTTAATTATGGCAAACCTCCGACTCATCGCAGGCAGTGTCCAATGCCCCAGAGTCACGGTAGCCAATACAAGAAAAAACCCACCGGAGGGACCAAGCGCGCGTGGAGGGGAAAACGAGCATACGAAGCAGGCTCCGAGCCTACAGCGACAGTGCTTGGCCCTTCGAAGAAGAGATGGGTCGGAACCCGCGGCGGGGGTTTGAAGGTTCGTCTCGCGGCAGCCGACTCGGCCGTCGTTACAGACAAGGCCTCTGGCAAGAGCTCAAAGTCGAAGCTTCTACGCGTCATCCGAAACCCTGCTAATGTAGACTATCAGAGGCGAGGCGTCATCACGAAAGGCGCAATCGTTGAGACAGAACTCGGCCAGGCACGAGTAACGTCTCGGCCGGGCCAAGACGGAGTAATCAACGCTATTCTGTTAGAGAAAACACAGAAGTAACTAGGGTGGAGAGGTCGGGCGGTTGAAGCGCCCTGGATTCTTGATTGTCTGGCCAGCCCACATTGATAGCTCGAAGACGAGAGGTGAAGGACGCAGGCTTCCCGTCTCGCGAGCAGTCAAACAGCCCAGCGCGAAGGAAGTCTGGCAGGCCGCCATGACACTGGGATATTCGCCTGAGACTACGGAGAAAGCCGCTCTGTCCAAGTCTCCCTGGGAGAAGACTGGTTACGTCGCAGTCAAGAAAACAGGACCAAGACCCGTAGTATTGAAGAACATAGCTGGGGAGATCGTGAAAAACAGACAGAAGGAAGCTCAAGCCATAGTTCCAAAGAAGCGATAATGCGGCACCCGTACGCTCACCCGTAAATACGTGACACTCCTAAATCGGGATAGACATACGGGACGAGAATTACCATGACGGAAACCGTGATCCTTGTAGATGAGAAAGACCGTCCCATCGGATATGAAGAAAAGATAAGCGCACATAGTAACGGCGGCAAACTTCACAGGGCATTCTCAATATTCGTCTTCAACTCCAAGGGAGAAGTCCTGCTCCAACTCCGGGCGAAGGCCAAGCACCATTTTCGCAACCTCTGGACTAATCCCTGCTGCAGCCACCCACGCAAGGGCGAAGAAATCGAACAGGCGGCCCATAGAAAACTGAAGCAAGAGTTCGGATTCGACACAAACCTACACGAGGCGTTCAGCTTCATCTACAAAGCGACCGACCCGGAGAGCAAGCTTACGGAGCACGAGTTCGATCATGTGTTCACCGGAAAATTTGATGGCATCCCAAAGCCAAACCCGGAAGAGATCGATGACTGGAAATGGACGACTCCAGCCAAACTCAGGGAAGACCTAGAAAGTCACCCAGACAGGTACACGCCTTGGTTTAGAATCGCCTTCGAGAGCCTGGAAAAGAAAGGCCTAGTCTCCTAAGCCACAGAACGTCAGCTCTGACGGTCAACTGGAAGGAGGTTTCCTGTTGGGATACATGACGATTTTTCCGGAATGCCCTGATTTCATGAGAGTGAATGCTTCCGCAAACTCCTCCAGAGCGAACCTGTGAGTTATCACTTTAGAAAGATCAACTTCTCCCGCCTTCAAGACCTCCGCCGTTTTGTACCATGTATTCCAGAGTCGACGCCCGAAGACGCCGCGGATATGAGCGTCCTTGAAGACTATCCAGTTTGCAACGTCCATCTCGACGTTCTTTGCTGGCAGTCCGAACAGTATCGCGGTTCCTCCCGGCCGTA
>WNGG01009866.1_pt1 | contig 18211 bp, 15 predicted proteins | sample 5400661 | NCBI WGS metagenome assembly WNGG01 (sample SAMN13153372, study PRJNA577476) | soil metagenome | isolation source: 100 cm soil or saprolite under Garry oak tree replicate 1 | place: USA:California | collected 2016-06-15
CCGGGCGGACACTGGACGATTTGGGCCTTCCCGATGAGCTTCCCGTCGCCGGGGTCGCGGTCAAGGAGGCCGTGTTCCCCTTCACGAAGCTGCCCGGCGTGGATACCGTGTTGGGGCCGGAAATGCGGTCCACCGGAGAAGCGATGGGCCTGGCCGACAGCTTCGGGATGGCGTTCGCCAAGGCGCAGATTGCCGCGGAAGGCAGCCTGCCGCTGGCAGGTACGATCTTCGTGACGGTGAACGACCACGACAAGCCGACGGTGCTGCCCATCGCGCGCCGCTTTCACGAGCTGGGATTCCGCATCCTGGCGACCGAGGGGACACAGCGTTATCTCCGGGGCCGCGGCGTTCCGGCGGAGCGCGTCATGAAGGTGCACGAGGGGCGGCCCAACGCGATCGATTTGATCGTGTCGGGCGAGGTGCAGTTGTTGATCAACACGCCGCTCGGGAAGTTCACGCAGGCGGATGACTATGCCATCCGGCGCGCCGCGCTGGTGCACCGGGTGCCGTACACGACGACTATGTCCGCGGCCAGTGCCGCGTGTGATGCAATCATTGCTCTCCGCAGCCGGATCGGGAGCGTCAGGAGCTTACAGGAATGGCACGAAAGAGCGAACGGCGAAAGGTCGCCGACCGTCGGCGGGGCGCGCGGGGGGCTGGAGGGGCAGGGGGGGCAAGTAGCGGCAGCAAAGGCGTAGCAAAACCGGTCGCCAAGCCCAGAGCCAAGACGCCGGAGACTCCACCACCGCCCACGCCGAGAATCAAATTCCGCGGCAAACTGCTCGAGAACGAGCCGCTGGCCCGCTACACCACGTGGCGGATCGGCGGGCCAGCCCGCTACCTCGCGCTGCCCGCCGACAGCGAGGATGTGGTCCGCGCCCTCGAGATGGCGCAGGAGCGCGGACTGCCGTGGGTCGTCCTTGGGTTGGGCTCCAACGTGCTCGTGAAAGACGGCGGCTTCCCCGGCGTGGTGATCCGGATGGGCAAGGGGCTCGACCGATTCGAAATGAAGGGCGCGACGGCCATCGTCGGGGCGGGTATGCCGACCCCGATCCTGGCGCGCCGTACGGCGGAAGCGGGGTTTGTCGGTGTCGAACGCTTCGTCGGGATTCCCGGCACGGTGGGCGGCGGGATCTACATGAACGCGGGCTGCCACGGCGCCGAGTTCTCGGAAATCGTGACGGAGGTGTCCGTCATGGACCCGCGGGGCAAAGTCAAGCAGCTCTCGCGTAAACAGATCTCGTTCAAGTATCGCTCGAGCAACATCGAGGGCCTCGTGCTCGAGGCGAAGCTCGTCCTCGGCGAAGAGTCTCCCGCCAAACTCAAGGAGCTGCAGGCAAAGCTGTTCCGCTGGCGCAAGGCCGGCACACCGTTCGATCAGCCGTGCTGCGGTTCGACCTTCAAGAACCCGAGCGGCATTACCAAGTCGGCGGGCATGTTGATCGACGAGTGTGGCCTGAAGGGATTTCAGATCGGTGGGGCGCAGGTATCCAGCCTGCACGCCAACTACATCGTCAACAAGGGTACGGCGACCGCGAGCGACGTGCTCAAAGTCATCGATCACCTCCGGAAGACGGTCGCCAAAAAGGCGGGCATCACGCTGGAGCTCGAGTGCAAGATCATCGGCAACTGAACTACTTCGTGCACGAGTCCAGCTACGTCGACGAAGGGGCGATCGTCGGGAACGGCACCAAGATCTGGCACTTCTCGCATGTCATGCCGGGAGCCGTGATTGGCGAACGCTGCAATCTCGGCCAGAACGTCGTCGTGATGCCGGGCACGAAAATCGGCAACAACGTCAAGATTCAGAACAACGTCTCCATCTACGAAGGCGTGGAGCTGGAAGACGACGTCTTCTGCGGACCCTCCTGCGTGTTCACCAATGTGATGAATCCGCGCAGTCACGTGTCGCGCAAGCACGAATATCGACGGACGCTCGTGAAGCGCGGCGGCTCGATCGGGGCGAACGCCACGATCGTCTGCGGCGTCACGCTGGGCGAATACGCCTTCATCGGCGCGGGGGCGGTGGTGACGTCGGATGTCCCCGCCTACGGGCTCATGGTCGGCGTGCCCGCGCGCCGCGTCGGGTGGATGTGCCAATGCGGTGAGCGGCTGCATCCGAGCACCGCTGCCGCCACGTGCGCGCGCTGTGGCGCGAGCTACACGGAAACCGGCGGCGGGTTGCGCCAGATCACTCCCGCGCGCGTGGGTGCCTCATGAACGTCCCCATGCTCGATCTGGTCGCGCAGCACAACGCCATCAAGGGCGATGTGCTCCCCGCGATGATGCAGGTCATCGAGACGCAGCAGTTCATCATGGGCGCCTGGGTTCCGCAACTGGAAACTGAAGTGGCAAAGCTTTCGCATGCCAGGCATGGGATCGGATGCGCGAGCGGAACGGACGCGCTGCTCCTCCCGCTTAAAGCGCTGAACCTCAAGCCAGGGGACGAAGTCATCACGACTCCGTTCACGTTCTTCGCGACGGCCGGGACGATTCACAACGCCGGGGGCACGCCGGTGTTCGTCGACATTCAACCCGACACCTTCAACATCGATCCGGCGGCCGTGAAGCGCGCGATTACGCCGCGCACCCGGGCGATCATGCCCGTGCATCTCTACGGACAAATGGCGGACATGCTGGAGCTGATGCAAATCGGACGGTCCAAGGGCGTAAAGGTCATCGAAGATGCGGCTCAGGCGATCGGCGCCCGCCGCAAGATCGACGGCGAATGGCGGATGGCGGGCGAGCTGGGCTGGGTCACTGGCTATTCGTTCTTCCCGAGCAAGAATCTTGGCGCCTGGGGTGACGCCGGCATGATGGTGACATCGGACGACGCCGTCGCCGAGCGCCTCAAGAAGTTGCGACTGCACGGCGGCGCCAAGCAGTATCATCACGACGAAGTCGGTACGAACTCGCGCCTGGACTCACTCCAGGCCGCCGTTTTGCTCGCCAAGCTGCCGCATCTGGCGGCGTGGTCAGCGCAGCGACGTGAGCACGCCGCCTACTATACGAAGGCGCTGGCGGACGTCCGGCAGGTCAAGCCGCCAGTCGTGGACCTCGCGAACGAGCACATCTTCCACCAGTACACGCTGCGCGCCGAGCGCCGCGACGAGCTCGCGGCGCATCTCAAAAAGGAAGGAATCGGCCATGCCGTGTATTACCCGGTCCCGCTCCACCGCCAGCCGTGTTTTGCGCACCTGGGCTACAAGGACGGCAGCCTTCCCCAGGCGGAGCAGGCCGCGCGCGAAGCGATCTCGCTGCCGATTTACCCGGAGCTCACCCGCACGCAGCTCGATCGGGTGATCGATGCAATCCGCGGATTCTATCGGTGCAGCGGCTCAAGATCGGCGTAGTCGGCGCCGGTTCGTGGGGGCGCAATCACGTCCGCACGGTCGCCGGGCTGGCGGAGGGCGAGCTGACAGCAGTTTGCGACACAGATGCCAAGATTCGGGAACGGGTCTCCCGGCAATACCCCGGGGCCCTCGTGACCGCCGACCTGGGGGCGCTGCTTGGGGCCGTGGACGCCGTCATCGTTGCCTCCCCGGCGGCTACCCATGCCGCCGTCGCACGCCAGGTGCTCGAGGCCGGCAAGCCGGTCCTGGTCGAGAAGCCGTTTGCGCTCACGGTGCGGGATGCCGAAGCAGTAGCCAAAGAAGGTGCGCAGCGGGGGATCCCGGTGCTCGCCGGGCATCTGCTGGTCTACCATCCCGCCGTCGAGCGCCTGCGCGAGATGGTGCAGAACGGCGAGCTGGGCAAAGTATTCTATTTATATGGGCTCCGGGTGAACCTGGGGCAGGTTCGCAAGGACGAGAACGCGCTCTGGAGCTTTGGACCGCATGATGTGTCAATGGCACTCTACTTGCTTGGTGAGCAACCCGTACGCGTGGCTGCCCAGGGCAAGAGCTATCTCCAACCGGCCATCGAGGACGTGGTCTTTCTCACGATGGAGTTCGCGAGCGGCGTACTGGCGCACGTCCAGATGTCGTGGCTCGATCCGCACAAAGAACGGAAACTCACCGTGGTAGGGGCCAAGAAGATGGTCGTATTCGACGACATGGAGCCGCGCGAAAAGCTGCGCATCTACGACAAGGGCGTGGACCGCCCCCCGGAGTACCGCTCATTTGGCGAAAGCCTGGCCATTCGGGAGGGCGACATTTTTATTCCCCGAATTCCGGCCGTGGAGCCGCTCGCGGCCGAGTTGGCGCATTTTGTTCGGGCGGCCCAGGGTCGCGAGGCGCCGCGCGCGAGCGCGGAAGACGGCGTCCGCGTGGTCCGCGTGCTCGATGCCGCCTCGCGCTCGTTGGCCCGCGGTGGCGCCCCGGAGACACCATGACCGCCCCCCCGGCTGCCGCAGCACCTACGATGGTCGATACCCTACTCGCGAAGGGGAAGGACCGCACCGCCATCTTTGGCGTGGTCGGTCTCGGCTACGTCGGACTGCCGCTCGCGATGGAGCTTGTCCGCGCCGGCTACCGCGTGCTCGGCGTCGACGTGAACCCGCGCGTTGTCGATTCCCTCAACGCGGGCCGCTCGCACATTCAGGACGTCCCGGCCGCCACCCTCGCGGATGCCGTACACGCGAAGCAGTTTTCGGCCACGGCCGATCTGACGCGGCTCAAGGAGCCGGACGTCATCTCGATCAGTGTGCCGACGCCGCTGTCCAAGACCAAAGACCCCGATGTGAGCTACGTGCTCGCCGCGACCGAATCGGTGAAGCGCGCCCTGCGCAAGGGGCAGCTGGTCGTACTCGAGTCCACGACCTATCCCGGCACCACACGCGAGCTGATGCTGCCGGCGCTCGAATCGACGGGTCTGAAAGTTGGCGAGGACTTCTTCCTCGCGTTTTCGCCGGAGCGCGTGGACCCGGGCAACGTCCGCTTCAATACGCGCAACACTCCCAAGGTCGTGGGCGGCATCACGCCCAATTGCCTGAGACTGGCGATGGCGCTGTATCAACCGGCGATCGACACGCTGATCCCGGTTTCCTCGCCGGAAGCGGCCGAGCTCGTGAAGATCCTCGAGAATACGTTCCGCAGCGTGAACATCGGGCTCGTCAATGAAATGGCTATCGTGTGCGACAAGCTCGGCGTGGATGTCTGGGAAGTGATCGAGGCCGCGGCCACGAAACCGTTCGGATTCATGAAATTCACGCCGGGTCCCGGCGTGGGCGGGCACTGTATCCCGCTCGACCCGCACTACCTCGCGTGGAAGATGCGCACGCTCAACTACAAGACGCGCTTCATCGAGCTCGCCGGCGAGCTCAACGCGGAGATGCCCGAATTCTGGGTCAGCAAGGTGGTCGACGCGCTCAACGAGCAGGTCAAGGCGGTGCGCGGCAGTCGGGTGCTGCTGCTCGGCGTCGCGTACAAGAAGAACATCGACGACATCCGCGAGAGCCCGGCGCTCGACGTGATCCGGCTGCTGCACCAGCGCGGCGCGCAGGTCTCCTACCACGATCCGCACGTGCCGACGCTGAAGGAAGACGGCATTTCGCTGAGCTCGGTGGCGCTGACGCCCGAAACGCTGCGTGCCGCGGACTGCGTCATGATCGTCACCGATCACGACGCCGTTGATTATCAGGTCGTGAAGCGACATTCGCGCGCCACGGTGGACACGCGCCACGTGCTGGCGCGTGAGCGCAAGGGAGAGCGAGCGGGGGGGGGAGCGTGAAGGTAGCCGTCGTCGGCACGGGTTACGTCGGCCTCGTGGTGGGCGCCTGCCTCGCGGAGACGGGCAACGACGTGATTTGCGCCGACGTCGACGCCGCCAAGGTCGGCTCGCTCAAGCAGAACAAGCTCCCCATCTACGAGCCTGGGCTCGAGCCGATGGTCGTCCGCAATCAGCGCGACGGCCGCCTGACGTTCACGACGAGCGTCGGGGAAGCGGTGGAGCGGTCGGAAGTCGTCTTTATCGCGGTAGGCACGCCGCCCGACGAAGATGGGTCCGCCGATCTGCAGCACGTGCTTGCCGTGGCGGGCACGATCGGCGAGCACATGAACGGGCCCAAGCTCGTAGTCACGAAAAGCACCGTGCCGGTGGGGACGGCGGAAAAGGTCCGCGCCGAGATCGCGCAGCGGACCCGCACGCCGTTCCACGTGTGCTCCAACCCCGAGTTTCTCAAGGAAGGGGCGGCGGTCGAGGACTTCATGAAGCCCGACCGCGTGGTCGTCGGCGTGGACTCGGACGAAGCCGCGAAGGTCATCGAAGAGCTGTACGCCCCGTTCGTCCGGACCGGCAATCCGCTCATCGTCATGGACATTCCGTCGGCGGAGATGACGAAGTACGCCGCGAACGCGATGCTCGCGACGCGGATATCATTCATGAATCAGATCGCGCGGCTGTGCGAAGCCGTGGGCGCGAGCGTCACGCATGTCCGTCGCGGCATCGGTAGCGACCGTCGCATCGGACCGGCGTTCCTCTTCCCGGGTCCCGGGTACGGGGGATCCTGTTTTCCCAAGGACGTCAAGGCGCTGATCCGGACCGCGGCCGACCGCAGCGTGCCGGTCGACATTCTCGATGCGGTCGAAAAAGCGAACGAGGCGCAGAAGCAGGTGCTGTTCGAGAAGCTGCAGCGCCATGTGGGTGATCTGCACCAGCGGACGATCGCCGTGTGGGGGCTCGCGTTCAAAGCCGAGACGGATGATGTGCGCGAAAGCCCGGCGCTCGTGCTGATCGAAGCGCTGCTCTGTGCCGGCGCAAAGGTGCAAGTGCACGATCCCGCCGCCATGAAATCCGCAGCGCGCCACCTCGGCAGTCGCGTCACGTATGCCGAACACGCGTACGATGCGCTGGACGGGGCCGACGGCCTGGCGATCGTCACGGAGTGGCTCGAATACCGCAATCCCGACTTCGCCAAAATCAAGGCCCTGCTGCACCGGCCGCTGATCGTGGACGGACGGAATCTCTATGACCCCGTCAAGCTGGGCCGGCTCGGCTTGTCCTCGTAACGGGCGCGGCCGGATTTCTCGGTTCACATCTGGTCGACAAGTTCCTGGCGCTCGGCTACGACGTGCTGGGGATGGACAATCACATCACGGGGAACCCGGCCAACCTGGAGCACCTCGCCGCGCATCCGCGCTTTCGCTTCGCCAATCAGGACGTGACTCGCTACATCGAAGTCGAAGGCCCGCTGGACGGCGTGCTGCACTTCGCGAGCCCGGCCAGTCCGGTGGACTACCTCGAGCTCCCGATTCAGACGCTCAAAGTCGGGGCGCTGGGCACGCACAAAGCGCTGGGACTCGCGCTCGCCAAGCAGGCGCGATTTCTTCTCGCGTCCACGTCCGAAGTCTACGGCGATCCGCTCGTGCACCCGCAGCCGGAATCGTATTGGGGCAACGTGAACCCGGTCGGTCCGCGCGGCGTGTACGACGAGGCCAAGCGCTTCGCTGAAGCGCTGACCATGGCCTACCAGCGCTACCACCATCTCGATACGCGGATCGTGCGCATCTTCAACACCTACGGTCCACGGATGCGGCCCAATGATGGCCGCGTTGTGTCGAACTTCATCGTCCAGGCGCTGCGCGGGGAGCCGCTGACCGTCTACGGCGACGGTTCGCAAACCCGTTCGTTTTGCTACGTCGATGACCTCATCGAAGGGATCGTCCGGCTGTTCGAGCGGGGCACGCCCGAGCCGACCAATATCGGCAACCCGCACGAGTTCACCGTCCGCCAGCTCGCCGATCGTGTCCTGCAGCTCACCGGCAGCAAGAGCACAATCGTGCAGCGACCGTTGCCGACCGACGATCCGCGCGTGCGCCAGCCCGACATTTCCTACGCCCGGAAGACGCTGGCGTGGGAACCCACCATCAGTCTCGAGGATGGCCTGCGCCGCACGGTCGAGTACTTCCGCGGCGTTGTACAGCGGGAGCGGGCGGCGGCGACCTGATGCAGCGGATTCTGGTCACCGGCACAGCCGGGTTCATCGGTTCGCATCTGAGCGAAGCGTTGATCGGGCGCGGCTACGAAGTCGCCGGCGTGGACAACTTCGACCCGTTCTACGCTCGCGACGTGAAGGAGCGCAACCTCGCGGGCCTTCTCAAGCGTGCCGAATTCCAGTTCGTCGAGGCGGATGTGGCGCGGGATCCGCTGCCGGTGGGTGTTTGGCTCGTCGTCGTCGGTGTACGGGAACGCGACCCCGGCGCCGTTTGCGGAGGGCCAGCCGGCCGTCTCGCCGATTTCGCCGTACGCCGCGAGCAAACGCGCGGGGGAATTGCTCGCCCACGCCTTTGCCCATCTCTATCCGCTCAAGATCATCTGCCTGCGGTTTTTCACGGTCTACGGGCCGCGCCAGCGCCCCGATCTGGCGATCCATAAGTTCACCGATCTGATCGCCCGGGATCGGCCGGTGCGCATGCACGGGGATGGGTCGAGCGAGCGTGACTACACCTATATTACCGACTGCTTGGACGGCGTCCTGGCGGCGCTGGACTGGACGTCCCGCGCGGCCCCCGGGACGGTCGAGACGGTGAACCTCGGCGGAGGCGAGCGCGTGCGCCTCGACCGGCTGATCGCGCTGATCGCGACGGCGCTGGATCGAGAAGCACGCATCGAGCGCCTTCCCGATCAACCCGGCGACGTGCGGCTGACGGACGCCGATCTGGCGCACGCGCGTCGCGTGCTGGGCTTCAAGCCGCGCGTCGGAATCGAGGAAGGGATTCGCAAGTTCGTCGACTGGTACGAGGAGATGCATGGACGTCAGTCCCGAGCGTCTGGTCGAGCAAGCTAACGAACGCTTTCAACTGCAGGACTATTACGGCGCGATTCATCTCCTCGAGGAGGTCATCGCGACGGGCCGCGCGTTTGCGGACGCGCATCATCTGCTGGGACTTTCGTACTCACTCGCCGGGCAGTCCGAGAAGGCGCTGGAGCAGTTCGATCGCGCGCTAGCGCTCAATCCCAATTACATCGAAGCCCTGATTCATCGGGCGCTGGTGCTGAACGAGCTGGGTCGCGAAGCAGAAGCCAACGCCATGTTGCGTCGCGCCCGGCAGGTCACCTCGGAGCGACGCGGCGGCTTCCACGGCCACGTGGCGGCGAAGCTCGCAAACCAGCATGCGGTGCTCGGGCAGGCATATCTCGAGGCGGGTGGTCTGAACGAAGCCATCGCGCAATACGAAGAGGCGCTGAAGCTGGGTCCGGCATTTCACGACCTGCGCTACAAGCTGGGACGCCTCCTGCTGGAGGCGGGGCGCGCGCTGGATGCGCACGAGCATTTCCAAATCATCGTGCGCGAGCGGCCTTCCTTCCTCGACGCCGCGGCGATGCTGGGGCTGGCGAGCTATCTTGCGGGCGACGGGCTGGCGGCGCGGGCCGTGTGGGAGGAGCTGCACGCACGGCGGCCAGAGGATCCGCGGGTCGAAGCCTACCTGGCGCTGCTCGCCCGCTCCGACGTGACGCCGGTCTCGGCGGGCGCGAACCCCGAACCGAACGACGAGCAGGACGCCCCTCCATCCGGCCCGCAGCGAAAGAAGAAAAAGAAGTGAGACGATTCACGCCTGTCCTGCTCGTCATGGCGCTGGCCTGCACCCGTTCCGCTGCCAATCATGAAGAGCTCGGCGATCGCGCGTATGCCGCGGGCTCGTATGTCGACGCGCTCGCGGAATATCAGTTAGGCCGCAAGGCGAACGCCGGCAGCGCGGACCTGTTGGCCAAGGTCGGCGCCGCCGCCATGCACGCCGAGGATTACGAGCTGGCCGCGGAATCCTACCGCGCACTCTCCAAGCGTGATCGCTCGCGGGCCGACGAAGCGGCCGACGGCCTGGATCGCGTGGCGCGTGCCGCGCTGGCGGCCAATGATCGAACCGCCCTCGCCAGCGCCCTGACGGGACTGCGTGAGGTCGCCCCGCGCCGCCCGCTGGGCCGCTACGTCGTCCTGGCTGCCCTCGACGCCGTGGACCGCGGCGACACCGCCGAGGCGCGCGCCCTGTTGCCGGTGGCGGCGGCGACTGCGGTCGACGCGGCCCGGGCCGACTCGCTACTGTTCGTATACGGGATGACGCTCGCCCGGGTCAGGGAGTGTAGTACCGCCGTGCGAGTGTTCGAGGGCGTCATCCGGCGTCAAAGGGCCGCGGTGGTCGTCGAGTCCGCTCGGGAAGGGTTGGGCCTGTGCGCCCTCGTCGAAGGACAGATCGCGCTCGAGCAGGGCCGTCCTGCCGATGCGGAAGCCTGGTTCCGTCGCGCCACGGCGCCGGGTGCGTCTCCGGATGTGGTCCGGGGCGCGTTCCTGGGTCTCGGCGATGTGCGGCTCGCGCAGGGGGACATCGCCGGTGCGATGGAGAGCTACCAGCAGGCGCTCGCGGGCGGAACGCCGGGCGATACGATTTCGCAGCGGGCGCAGGAAAAGCTGAACGCATTGGGAAAGGCTGAACCGGAATGAGGCTGCAACGGACGATCGGTGTGCTGGCGCTGGGCATCGCGTTGAGCGGTCTGGCGGCGTGCCACCACGGCCCGCGGTTGGCGCCGGTCGTGCAACCGGATGTGCAGCTCGCGAACGCCATGGATCTATTCCACCATGGCGATTTTCGCCGCGCGCAGGCGATTCTGCAGCGACTGACGTTCGATCTCGAGCCGGGCGACCCCAACCTCCCGCAAATCCGCTACTACATGGCGGAGTGCTCCTTCCAGATGGGCGACTACGTGCAGGCCGTCAGCGATTTCCGGAAAGTGTCCGACGAGTTCTCAACGACTGAGTATGCGCCGCTGGCGTTGCTCAGGGCAGGCGACGCGAATCTGCGGCTCTGGCACCGCCCCGAGCTCGATCCATCGTACGGCGAGACGGCGCTGGCGATTTATCAGGAGCTGGCTGGGCGCTTCCCCGACAGCGACGCCGCTGCGCGCGCGCGCCCGCACGTCAAGCGCCTCGAGAATCAGTTCGCGGAGAAGGCGTACAAGACCGGCGTCTTCTATTTGCGGCGGAAGGCGTTCGATTCCGCCATCATCTATTTCAAGGACGTGATCGCGAACTATCCCAACTCGTCGCGTGCGCCCGACGCGTTGCTGCGTTTGGTCGATAGCTATCGCGTGATCAAGTACACGCAGGAGCTGGACGAGACATGCGAGCACCTGCGTCGCTTCTATCCCAACGCCAAGGGCATCGACCGGAGCTGTCCCGCCGTCGCCGACTCCAGCGCGAGACCCTCCACGCCGTCGACGCCCGCGAATCACTGAGCGGCGTGGACGGAGGGGGGGCGCTGTTGGGGGGCTCGTTTGACCCCGTGCATGTCGCACACCTGATCGTCGCGGAAGCGGCAGCGGACGCGCTGGGGGTTGCCGTATACTTTCTCCCCGCGCGCGAGCAGCCGTTCAAGCGCGCCGCCCACCAGGCCACTCCCGAGCAACGAGCGGAGATGCTGGAGCTGGCCGTCGCCGGGAATTCCCGACTGGGAGTGGAGCGCATCGAGCTGGGGCTGCCAACGCCTTCGTACACCGTGCGGACACTCCGCGCCTTGAGTGAGCGCGCCCCGGAGGGGCGCGGGGCGGGCGGGGCGGGCGGGGCGGGCGGGGGGGGCGGGGGGAACCGCTTCACGTTATTGCTGGGGGCGGATGCCGCCCGCGATCTTGCAGATTGGTGGGAAGTCGAAGCGCTTCCGGCACTTGCCGATGTCGTCGTCTTCGCGCGGCCGGGAGCGAGCGTGGTCCGTCACCCCCTGATTACGCGGGTCATCGCCGTTCCTTCGATCGACGTGTCGGCGACAAAAGTGCGCGAGCGCGTCAAACAGGGACGTTCCATTCGATATTTAGTGCCCGAGTCGGTGCGCGAATACATCGAGGCACACGGGCTGTATCGCTAGAGGTGTAATGGCCAATCGCTGGTTTACCAAAATCTTTGGGACGCGGTTCGACCGCGAGCTGAAGCGCGTCCAGCCGATTGTGGATGCGATTCACGAGCATGAACTGCGTCTCAAGGACTTTACCGACGCTGAGCTCCAGGCGCAGACCGGCAAGTTCCGCGAGACGATCGCGCAACGCACCGGCGCGCTGCAGGCCGAGGTCGAGCGCCTCAAACACGCGAAGCACGATTGTCCCGATCCCACCGAGCGGGCGAACCTCGGCGATCAACTGAGAAAGGTCGAGCAGTCGTTCGTGAGCGAGCTGCAGCGCACGCTGGACGACTTGCTGCCTGAGGCGTTCGCGACGGTGCGGGAAGCGTCGCGCCGGCTCCTGGGAAGCGAGGTCGTCGTCACCGCGCACACCCTGAAATGGGACATGGTGCCCTATGATGTGCAGCTCATCGGCGGCATCGTGCTGCACCAGGGGAAAATCGCGGAAATGGCCACGGGCGAAGGGAAGACGCTCGTCGCCACGCTGCCACTCTATCTGAACGCGCTCGCGGGCCGGGGTGCGCATCTCGTCACCGTCAACAACTACTTGGCGCGCCGCGACTCGCAGTGGATGGGGCACCTCTTCAAGTGGCTCGGCGTGACGGTCGGGTGCATCGACGACACCCAGCCCGGCACCCCTGAGCGCCGCGCCGCCTACCAGTGCGACATCACGTACGGCACGAACAACGAGTTTGGGTTCGACTACCTGCGCGACAACATGGTAGGCAACCTGGAGCAGCGGGTCCAGCGCGGGCACGTCTATGCGATTATCGACGAAGTCGATTCGATTCTCATCGACGAGGCGCGGACACCGCTCATCATCTCCGGTGCCGTCGGCACCGAGTCCGATGAGAAGTACGCGCAGTACAATACCCAGGTTGTGCAGCTGGTCCGAAAGCAGACCGCGATCGCGAACGATCTGATCGCCCGAGCCGAGCCGCTGCTGGCGAATCCGGATACGAACTACGAGGGCGCCAAGCAGCTGTACAAGGCGCAGCTCGGCATGCCGAAGAACAAGAAGCTGCTCAAGCTGCTCAACGAGCAGGGTGTCAAACAGCAGGTGCAGCGCGTCGAGCTGGACCGGCTGGCCGACCGCAAGTTGCCCGCGCGCGATCAAAAGATGCGCGACATCGAAGACGATCTCTACTTTGTGATGGACGAGCGCGGCCGCTCCGTGCACCTGACAGACAAGGGTGTCGAGACGATGTCGCCGCAGGATCCCACGCTGTTCGTGGTGCCCGATATCTCCCATGCGGTCCATGAGCTGGACCATGATACGGCGCTCTCGCCCGCCGAGAAGATCGAGCGGCGCCGCGTGGTGGAGGCGGAGTACGCGGCCAAGAGCGAGACGCTCCACATCATCCACAAGCTGCTCCAGGCCCACGCGCTCTATGAGAAGGACGTCGAATACGTCGTGCAGGACGGCCAGGTGTTCATCGTGGACGAATTCACGGGCCGGCTCATGCACGGGCGCCGCTGGTCGGACGGCCTGCATCAGGCGGTCGAGGCGAAAGAAGGGGTGGCGGTGCGTGAGGAGTCGCAGACGCTCGCGACCATCACGATCCAGAACTACTTCCGCATGTACGAGAAGCTCGCCGGTATGACGGGCACCGCCGAGACCGAGGAAACCGAGTTCCACCAGATCTACAAGCTCGATGTCGTCGTCATTCCCACGAACCGGCCGGTGCGGCGCGTGGACAAGCATGATCTCGTCTACAAGACGCGCAAAGAGAAGTACGACGCGATCATGGAAGAGATCGATCGGCAGCATCAGCGGGACCTGCCGATTCTGGTGGGAACCACCAATGTCGAGGTGTCGGAGACGCTGTCGCGTTTGTTGAAACGGCGCGGCCTAAAGCATGAAGTGCTAAACGCCAAGTACCACGAGCGCGAGGCAGAGATCGTCGCGCAGGCGGGCCAGCCGGGTTCGATCACGATCGCGACCAACATGGCCGGCCGCGGCACCGACATCAAACTCGGTCCCGGCGTCAAGAAGTGTCAGGTGTGCGGCATCAAATCGCGCGAGGCGCCGTTCGGGCAGCTGCTCGAGCAACCGGACCTGAGCCCCGAGAAGATCAAAGAGCTCAAGTGCAACGAGGACCCGCCGTGCGGTCTTGTCATCATCGGCACGGAGCGTCACGAGGCGCGACGCATCGACCGCCAGCTGCGCGGTCGCTCGGGGCGTCAGGGCGATCCGGGGCAGAGCATCTTCTATCTCTCGCTCGAAGACGACCTGATGCGCCTCTTCGGGTCCGACCGCATCGCCCGCATCATGGATCGGACGGGTGCCGAAGAGGGCGAGGTCATCACCCATCCGTGGGTGACGGCTGCGATCGGGCAGGCCCAGAAGCGGGTCGAGCTCCAAAACTTCCAAGCCCGCAAGAAGCTGCTCCAGTTCGACGACGTCATGAATCAGCAGCGCGAGGTCATCTACTCCCAGCGCCTCTACGCGCTCGAGGGCGGGGAAGAGCTGAAGGCCGAGGCGCAGCGGATGATCGAAAGCGCCATCGAGCATCACATCGACAGCGCGATCGCGGACTACGACGATCCCGGCCAGTGGGACCGCGCGCTGATCGACACCGAGTTTCTGCAGAAGTTCCTGACGTCGATCCCAGGCGTCACGGATCCCGCGATCATCAAGACGCGCGAGGAGCTCGTGCGCGCCGCGCAGCAAGCGGGCCGTGAAGCGTTCCAGCAGAAGCTCGGCTATCTCCGCGACATCGAAACGAAGGTCGGTGCCGCGAACCTCGCCGAGCAGGCGCTATCGCACGTTACCCTGGGTGTCATCGACGAAAAATGGAAAGATCACCTGTACGATCTCGATCAGCTCCGCGAGGGCATCTACTACCGCGCCTGGGGGCAAAAAGACCCGCTCGTCGAGTACAAGCAGGAAGCGTTCGAGATGTTCATGGGCTTGATGCACGATCTCCAGACGACGTTCGCCGAGCGGTGGCTGAAGCTGCAGATAGAGATCGGGCCCCCCCCGTCGCCGGGGCAGGGCGGCCAGCGGCCGCCCAGCCGCGGGGTTACGGGTCCAGCCGGTGGCCTACCGGGCGCACGCCGGCGCGAGACGCCGATGGTCGCTTCGAAGCCCGCGGCCGATGGCCTCGTCACCAGCGGCGAGCCGCCCCCACCCTCGGTGCAACGGAGTGCGGGCGGCGTGGCCGAGCCGGCGTTTGTAGCAAACCCTTATGCCGGGGTGGGCCGCAACGATCCGTGCCCCTGTGGGAGCGGGAAGAAGTTCAAGAAATGCCACGGAGCAGGGGTGTAGAACAAGACGAGGGACGCCGAACAGAGCATCCCTCATCGCACGTGCCGTATCCTGCTATTGGCTGACTACGAACTGATAGCAAGTGCTTTCCAACACCATTGTGCCTGCCGCGTCGATGACCCGGAAGTGGATGTCGAACGTCGTCCCGATGTTCGACACAGCAAGAACTCTCCACAACGCCGCCCGCCCCGTCCCCTGATCATCAGTCACGATCGCCTGCGGGGTCGTTCCGAGCCCAAGCGTCAGCCACGTAGTGCTGGTGCAGTCGTCGTTCACGTTCGTGTCCACTGCGCGCTGCAACCGGTAACTCGCATTCGGGGCGAGGTCGCGCACCCACGTGTCGAGATCGACAATCACGTCCCCGTCCTTCGGCTGGCGAAACTTGACGTGTCCGAATCCTCCCGCGCCCGTGGCATCTCTGAGGATGATTTCGTCGTTGAAGGGCGGCGTCGCCGGTCCCGACGTGCTTGCGCTGATCGGCACGTTCAGTGAAGACCCGACGGCGAGATTCGGAGCCACGGGATCGGAGCGGTCGGTGACGCAGGCCGTCAGCGCAACCGCGCCTAGGATGATGCAATAACCTCTCATACAGCCTCCCTATAGGGTGAAAAAGGACCAGGAGGCGCGTTGATCTAGCGACGCCACCCTCGTGGGTTACCTTCGAGCATCGTAAGGTCGGTCCGTGAACCCGCTGTGATTCGAGCGTGAACTGGACGGGCGACCTCGGCAGGAGTGGTGTCGCGCATGATCCGGTTCCGCACGCTGGGTGGTCTGGAGCTATCGGACTCGCAGGGCCGCGACCTTCACGGGCTCCTGTCAAAGCCAAAACGCCTTGCCCTCCTCGCCTACCTCGCTTCCCACAACCATCATGCCTCGCGGCGCCGAGATTCAGTTGTGGCGCTGTTCTGGCCTGACATGGATGCGGCGCACGCGCGGGGCTCCCTCCGGCAAGCTCTGCGGTTCCTCCGGCGCGAGCTCGGCGACGGCGTGCTCAATGGCCGGAGTGAGGAAGAAATCGGCTTTGAGCCGCATTCCTTCGAATGTGATGCGGTCACGTTCGAGCACGCGTGTGATGCAGGCCGGCTATCAGAAGCCATGCAGCTCTATCGCGGCGATTTCCTCGACGGCTTCTACGTAGCGGGCGGATCCGCCGAGCTCGAGCGGTGGATCGAAGGCGAGCGGATCCGCCTGCGGCAACTGGCGGCACGGGCGGCGGCGGAGTTGTCGCAGCATGCGGAGCGGGAGGGCAATCTGGCACAGGCCGTCGAGGCCGCGCGCCAGGGCGTCGCCCTCCATCCTGACGACGAGAAAGGGCTCGCGCGCCTCATCGCGCTGCTCGACCGGTCGGGGGATCGCGCCGGGGCGCTGAGCACTTTCGAGACATTCCGGCGCCGGTTGGAGAAGGAGTACGACGCGACGCCCTCGCCCGAGACTGCCGCGCGCATCCAGGCGATCCGTACCCGCCAGACGCCGTTCGCTGAAGTGGCGACGCCTCGTCTTTCGGCGCGACGGCGTCCCGTCCGGCGCGTGTTGTGGTCCGTGGTCGGCGGCGTAGTCGCGACGGCAATGATCGGGTGGCTGTCGGTCTCCGAAACGCATCGCAGCTCGGTCGCGGTCCTTCCTCTTACGAATGCCACGCAAGATACCGCGCTCACGTACCTGACCGAGGGCCTGTCGGAGGGTGTGACCGCCGCGCTGTCGCGCATCCCGGGCCTTCGCGTAACCACTGACACCACGGACGCCGTGATTGCCTGGACGCTGCGACGTCAAGGCGACTCCCTGGTTCTCGCCGTCGAGCTGAGGGGCACGGCGACAAGTGCGAGTCAGTGGGCGAGCGAGTTCCCGCTATCCGCGTCGGGCGCGCTCGCGGTCGAGGGTCGGGTGGTGGGTGAGGTCGTGGGGCAACTGCGACCTCGCCTCATCGACTCGATTGACCTGCGGCAGCTGCATCGCACGACCGCGAGCGCTGATGCGTACCTGCTCTACCTCCAAGGCAGGTACTTCTTGGGGAGGCGCAGTCCGGAGTCCATTTCGCGAGCGCGCGGCCTGTTCGCCCAAGCCATCGAGCGGGACCCGGTCTATGCCGCCGCGTACGCCGGGCTGGGATACTCGTATGTCGCACTCGCGTACTACTGGGTCATGCCGTCGCGCGAGGCGTTTCCCCTGGCGGAGGCCGCGGCGCGCCGCGCGCTGCAGATCGACTCGACGATCGGCTTCGCCCAGGCGCTCGTCGCCGAGGCGACGGCGAGCTACCATTGGCGCTGGGCCGCCGCCGAGCCGCTGTATCACCGCGCGATCGCGCTCGATCCGACCGACCCCGAGTCGCACCACCTGTTCGGCGTGTATCTCCGGACGCTCGGACGCTTCAAGGAGGCCGAGGCGGAGATGCGCCGGGCCGTCGAGCTGGACCCGCTGACCCGCCATTTCGCGTACCAGCTGGGCCGGATCCTCGCGTGCGCCGGTCGTCCGGCGGACGCGGCCGTGCAGTTCGAGAAGCAGTTGGCCCTCGACTCGGTCTATCCGCCGGCCCACTATGAGCTCGCGAAAGTCCTCGCCAGCCAGGGAGCCTACGACGCGGCGATTAAGGAACTTGCTACGGGCGCACGCCAGTGGGGCGATACCGCATACACGCGTCTCGTGCAGGGCAGCCGGGGCAGCGCCGGCTACTCTGCGGCGCGCGTGCTCGGGGCCACCCGGTCCCTCGAGCGCCTGCGCGCGCGTGCGCAGCGCGGATACGTTCCGCCGGTCGGCTTCGCCCGCGAGTACATCCAGCTCGGCCGGCGCGAGGAGTCTTTGGCCTCGCTGCGGCGCGCATTCGAGGTTCGCGATGTCACGCTGGCGACGACCAACTGCGACCCGGAGTACGCCCCCCTTCGGGCTGACCCGCGCTACCAGGATCTCCGTCGCCGCATGGGATTGCGGTAAGGGGCTCTTCGCTGCGTTGTCGAGGTACTGAGAGGCCGCTGCGGCGCCACTAGCTTCGCCCCATGCCGCTGCGCCTTTCCGAGCACCTCGAACACGACCGTCCGCGCGAGCGTTTCTGGGCCGTTGGACCGGGCGCGTTGACGGGGCAGGAGCTCTTGGCCATTCTCCTAGGAACCGGCACCCGGGGGCGGGACGC
>WNGG01005156.1_pt1 | contig 18206 bp, 14 predicted proteins | sample 5400661 | NCBI WGS metagenome assembly WNGG01 (sample SAMN13153372, study PRJNA577476) | soil metagenome | isolation source: 100 cm soil or saprolite under Garry oak tree replicate 1 | place: USA:California | collected 2016-06-15
CCTCATAGCTGATCTCGGCGTGGCTCATCCAGCCGTCGCCGGCGTGCCCCATGACCGGCACGTTGCGCACGCGCCGGAACCCCGGCGTGTCGGTGGGCACGATGATCATCGACGCGCGCCGGTGCGGCGGCGCCGCCGGATCGGTCACCGCCATGACGATGGCGAACGCCGCCCCGTCGGCGCTGCTGGTGAACCACTTGCGCCCATCAATGACCCAGGACTCGCCGTCCGCCACCGCGCGGCACTCGAGCTGGGTCGGGTTCGACCCCGGCGAGCCCGGCTCGGTCATGGAGAAGCAGCTGCGCAGGTCCCCCGCCGCCAGCGGCCGCAGCCAGCGCTCCTTCTGCGCCGGCGTGCCGTGCTTCACTAGCATCGTGGTGGGAATCGCGTTCTGGATGCTCATCGACACGGCGATCGCGGCGTCGGCGGCGGCGATCTCCTCGAGCGCCAGCAGGTAGGTGACGCCGTCCACCCCCATCCCGTCCCACTCCTCCGGCGTGCACATCCCCAGGAAGCCGAGCTTCCCCAGCTCCGCGATCACGTCGCGCGGGAAGTGTCTGGTCCGATCCCACTCGGCCGCGAACGGCTCGATCCGGGTCCGGGCGAAATCGCGCGCCAGCTCCACGATCTGGCGCTGCGTTTCGCTCAGGCCCGGCGACTCAACCGCGATACTCATGGAATCCCCGGCCGCTCTTGCGGCCCAGCCGTCCGGCGGCGACGAGCTTCTTGAGCAGCGGGCACGGACGGTACTTGTCGTCGCCCAGATCGCGGTGCAGCACCTCGAGGATCGCGAGGCACACGTCGAGGCCGATCAAGTCGGCGAGCGCCAGCGGTCCCAGCGGATGGTTCATGCCCAGCTTCATCACTGTGTCGACCGCCTCGGGGCTCGCCACGCCCTCCATCACGCAGAAGGCCGCCTCGTTGATCATCGGCATCAGCACGCGGTTCGACACGAAGCCCGGCGAGTCGTTCACTTCGACGGGCGTCTTCCCCAGCGCCTTGGCGATCGCCACCGTACGCGAGGCCGTGGGGTCCGAGGTCTCGACCCCGCGGATCACCTCGACCAACGGCATGACGGGGACGGGGTTCATGAAGTGCATGCCGATCACCTGGGCGGCCCGCTTGGTCTGCGCGGCGATGGTCGTGATCGAGATGGACGAGGTGTTGGTGGCGAGGATCGCGCCGGGCGGCGCCGCGGCGTCGAGGGCGCGAAAGATCGCGTATTTGATCTCGGGGTTCTCGGAGGCCGCCTCGACGACCAGCTCCGCCTTCCCCGCGCCGTCCAGCTTGGTGTCGGTGCGGATGCGGCCCAGCGTGGCGTCCTTCTGGTCCGCGGCCAGCGTGCCCTTCTTCACCTGGCGGTCGAGATTGGCGTCGATGGTCTTCACGGCGCGGTCGAGCTGCTCGGCGGAGACGTCCACCAGCATCGTCTCCCAGCCGTGCTGGGCGAACACGTGCGCGATGCCGTTGCCCATGGTCCCCGCCCCCACGACGGCGACGCGACTCATCCGGCCAGCCACTCGTTGGGCCGCCGCAGCCGGGCGCCCAGGACCGCGAGCGTGCCCGCGACGAGGACGATCGTGGTCACCGCGCCGCCCTCCGGCCCGAACGCCCCGCCGTCGACCCAGGCGTGACGCCCCGGCACGTACTCAACCGCCGGCACCGAGAACGGATAGCCGCTCACCGGTGCGTCGAACACCAGCGCCAGCCCCGCGTTCCATCCCGCGTGCAGGCCCCACGCGAGCGCCATCCCGCCCGGCGAGAAGAACGCGAACGACAGCCACACGCCCGCCAGCGCCACGTTGATCGTGCTGAAGGCCGTCGCGTCGGGATTCTTGAGGTGCGCGAGGCCGAAGACCGTGGCGAGGAGGATCATCGCCCCCCACGGACCGATCGCGTCGGCGAGACGGCGCAACGGGAAGCCGCGGAACAACAGCTCTTCGGACAGCGCGGCGAGGAGGAGACCGACGCCGAGCGGTACCGCGACGATCGGCCACCGGCTCCAGTCGTGCGTCAGGTGCACCGTGGTGCGATCCACCACGAACGCGAGGCCTACGGCGAACGCCGCCATCAGGGCGCCGAGCCCCAGCCCGCGCCCGACGCGCGGGGCGAGCCCGCCGTCCAGGTGCCAGCCGAGCTGATCCCAGGAGCGCTTGCTCCAGCGCCGGCCCACGAGCCACGTCGCCGCGAACAGCGCCGCGACCTGCACGGCGCCGTCGCGGACGAGCCACCAGGTCGGACCGCCGAGGCCCGCGGTGAGGGCGTGCAGCACCAGGCCCACGGCAAGGGCGACGGCGGCGAACAGGACGATCCACAGCACGGCGATCGCCAGCTGCTTCGCCCGCCCCACAAACACAACGCGCGCCGTCATAGGCGCGCGCGGGTGGCACTCACTGTTGACCGAAGGACCAGTATCGCGAGGGCGACCTTCGCGAGGTCGCCCGCGATGAAGGGCAGCGTGCCGAGTCGCGCCGCCTGCGCCACGCTCCCAGTCAGAATGAGGAGCTGCGCGAGACCGCCCAGGTGGATGAGCGCGAGCCCGGCGAGGGCGGCGAGCGCGACGGGGAGGGTGCGCCTGCCGTCGCCGACAAGCCGGCCCACGGCGTACGCCGCGACCGGGTAGGCGAGCAGGTAGCCGCCCGTCGGGCCGATGAGCCGCGCTGCGCCCGGCAGGCCGATGGGGGTAAACACCGGGAGCCCGGTTGCGCCGAGCGCCAGGTAGAGGACGAGGCTCGAGGCGCCGAGCGACGGCCCCAGCAATCCGCCCACGATCAGCACCGCGAGCGGCTGAAGCGTGAACGGTACGGGGGTGCCGGGAATCACGCCGGTCACCTGCGCCGCCGCGGCGACGAGCGCCGCGCCCAGCACCACGGCGCCGGTGCGCCGCAGCACCAGCTGCGATCCCGAAGCGACCGCCGTCTGACTCTGGACGTTCATCCCATGACCTCCACGCTCAGGGCGACCGCGTTCCCGCCGCCGAGACACAGCGTGGCGAGGCCGGTCGCTTTGCCGTACTGCTGCAGGCCGTACAGCAGGGTGGTCAGCACCCGCGCGCCCGAAGCGCCGATCGGATGCCCCAGGGCGATGGCGCCGCCGTGCACGTTCACCCGGCGCCAGTCCCAGCCGAGCGCCTTGCCGTCGGCCAGGGCCTGGACGGCGAACGCCTCGTTCGCCTCGATGAGATCATAGTCGCCGATCTTCGTTCCCGCTTTCTTCATCAGGTTCTGGACCGCGACGATCGGCGCGAAGAACAGGTCCTTGGGCTCCCCGCCACCCGTCGCGTACGCCGTCACCTTGGCGAGCGGCTTCAGGCCGTGGGCTTTGGCGAACGCGAGCGACGTGACGACGAGGGCGCTGGCGCCGTCGTTCAGGCCCGGCGCGTTACCGGGAGTGACGGTGCCGTCTTTCTCGAACGAGGGCTTCAAGGCAGCCAACGCGTCGAGCGTCGTGTCGGCGCGCGGTCCCTCGTCTTTCTCGATCACCGTCGGGCCCTTCTTGCCGGGGATCTCGACCGCCACGGTTTCCGCCTTGAAGTGGCACGCGGTCATCGCCGCGACGGCTTTCTGGTGGCTCTCCAACGCGAAGCGGTCCTGTTCCGCGCGCGAGATGCCGGCCTTCTTCGCCGTGTACTCGGCGAGGTTGCCCATGTGGGTGTTGGAGAAGGAATCCCACAGCCCGTCGTGGATCATCCCGTCGACGAGCGTCTGGTTGCCCGCTTTCACGCCCGTGCGCATGCCGTAGACGTAGTGGGGCGCGTTGGACATCGACTCCATGCCGCCGGCCACGATGCACTGCGCGTCGCCTGCCTTGATCGCCTGGGCGGCGAGCATCACGGCCTTGAGGCCAGAGCCGCAGACTTTATTGACGGTGAGCGCGGGAACCGTCCCCGGCAGGCCGGCATGGATCGCGGCCTGGCGCGCCGGGGCCTGGCCGACGCCGCCCTGGAGCACGTTGCCCATGATGACTTCGTCGACGGCGGCGGCCTCGACCCCCGCGCGGCGCACGGCTTCCTTGATCACCAGCGCACCGAGCCGCGGTGCCGCGAGCGGCGACAGGCCGCCCAGGAACCGGCCGATCGGCGTGCGAACCGCGCTGACGAGGACAGGCGTCGTTTGATCAGTGCTCATCGAGTGCCTGGTTTCGCGTAACCCCGGGCTTGCGCCCGGGGTTGGACCAACCCCGGACGACAGTCCGGGGAACCCGAATAGTCAAATTAGCGGGTTCAACGACCGCGTGCGAATCTCCTCTTCGAGTTTCCGCACAAACTCGTCCACGGGCAGCACCACCTGCTTCTTCCCTTCCCCGCGCGCCCGCACCGCGACCGTCCCCGCCTCCGCCTCGCGCTGCCCCACCACCGCCATGTACGGCACCTTGTGCGTCTCCGCGTCGCGGATCTTGTAGTTCAGGGTTTCGCTGCGGTCGTCCAGGTGCGCGCGGATCCGCGCTCCATGCAGCCGCTCGGCGAGCCGGCGCGCCGCGTCCACCTGCGTGTCGGCGATGGGGAGGACGCGGACCTGCTCGGGCGACAGCCAGAGCGGGAACGCCCCGGCGAAGTGCTCGATGAGGAAGCCGACGAACCGCTCCAGCGTGCCGAAGATCGCGCGGTGGATCATCACCGGCCGGTGCGGCCGGTTGTCGGTCCCGGTGTACTCGAGCCCGAACCGCTCCGGCTGCTCGTAGTCGAGCTGGATCGTGGCGCCCTGCCACTCCCGGCCGATGGCGTCGTTGAACTTGATGTCGATCTTGGGGCCGTAGAACGCCCCGCCGCCCTGGTCGAGGCGGTAGGTGACGCCGCGGCGCTTGAGCGCGCCCTCGAGCGCCCGCTCCGCCACGTCCCACGTCGCGTCGTCGCCCAGCTTCTTCTCGGGCCGCGTCGCCAGGTCGAGGCGGTACTGCAAGCCGAACGTCTTCCCCATCACCAGCTCCACGATGTCGAGCAGGCGGAAGATCTCTTCCTCGATCTGATCCTCGCGCAGGAAGATGTGCGCGTCGTCCATCGAGAGCCCGCGCACCCGCAACATGCCGTGCAGCGTCCCCGAGCGTTCGTTCCGATACACGTTGGCGATCTCCGCGAGCCGCAGCGGCAGGTCGCGGTAGCTGCGCTGCTGCGACGCATACACGAGGATGTGCATCGGGCAGTTCATCGGCTTCACCCGGTAGCGCACGTCCTCGGCCTCGCCCTCCCCGGCGGCCATCGGCGGGAACTGGTTGTCGGCGTACAGCGGCAGGTGCCCCGAGCGCAGGAACAGCTCCTCCCGCGTGACGTTGGGGGTGTAGACGAGCTGGTAGCCGCGCTCCAGGATCACATCCTCGATGAAGCGGCGCAGCTGGAAGTTCAGCATCGCCCCCTTGGGGTGCCAGAAGATCAACCCGGGGCCCACCGCTTCCTGGATCGAAAACAAATCGAGCTGCTTGCCGAGCACGCGATGATCGCGCTTCTTCGCCTCCTCGAGCCGGCGCAGGTAGCCCTCGAGGTCGTCCTTGCTGAACCACGCGGTACCGTAGATGCGCTGCAGCATCTGGCGGCGCTCGTCGCCCCGCCAGTACGCGCCGGCGGCATGCAGCAACCGGAAGTGCTTGATGCGCCCGGTGCTCGGCACGTGCGGGCCGCGGCACAGGTCCACGAACGGGCCGTCGGTATAGACCGAGATCACCTCGTCGTCCTTGAGGTCGGCGATGCGCTCGAGCTTGAGCGGATCGTCGGTGAAGCGCCGCTTGGCCTCGTCCCGGTTCACCTCTTCGCGCACGAACGGATAATCGGCGGCGACGACCTCCCGCATCTTGGCCTCGACCTGCTGGAGGTCCTCCGGCGTGAACGGCCGCGGCACCTCGAAGTCGTAGTAGAACCCGTCCTCGATCGGCGGGCCGAACCCGATCCCGGCGCTCGGGAACACCTGGCGCACGGCGGTGGCGAGCACGTGCGCCGCCGAGTGGCGCAGCACGTCGAGGGCCTGCGCGTGCTTGTCGGTCAGGATCTCGACGGTGGCGCCGTCGGGGAGCGGGCGCGCCAGGTCGCGCACCTCGCCGTTGACGCGCGCGGCCAGCGCGGCCTTGGCGAGCCCCGGGCCGATGGCCTTGGCCAGGTCGGCGGCGGTGCTGCCCCTGGGTAGGCTCTTCTGGCTCCCATCGGGGAGGGTGACACGAATCTCGGCGGCGACCATCAGGTCAGCGGGTGGGCGTCGGAGTCGTGGCGGGCGCCACGGGGCTGCTCGCGGCCGGCGCGGACCCGAATGGCGGCACGCGGGTGCCGTTGCGGAAATAGGCGGCGACCGCGGCGATCAGGACCACACCGAGCACGCCCCAAAGCACGAGCCGGGAGGTCGACATGTCGTTGGATTCGTCCGCCATGCCTGGAAACTAGCAGGACAGAGAAGGACGGGGGAGCCGACCCTCCCTGTCCTGCCTATAATAAGGAATGGCTCCCGCGCCCACGTTCGAGCTCGCCCCCCAGTACCGCCCCCAGGAAGTCGAGACCCCGCTGTACGAGCGCTGGGTCCGGAGCGGCCTGTTCGCGCCGCAGGCCGATGGGGAGCCGTATGTGATCGTCATGCCCCCGCCCAACATCACCGCCATCCTGCACACGGGCCAGGGGCTCAACAACGTGATCCAGGATGTGCTGATCCGCTTCGAGCGCATGCGCGGCCGGGCCGCCCTGTGGCTGCCCGGGACCGACCACGCCGGCATCGCCACCCAGAATGTCGTCGAGCGCCTGGTGGCCAAGGAGGGAACGACCCGGTTCGACCTCGGTCGTGAGAAGTTCGTCGAGCGCGTGTGGGCGTTCGTGCGCGAGACGGGCACGACGATTCTCGAGCAGCTGAAGATGATCGGCAGCTCGTGCGACTGGAGTCGCACCCGCTTCACATTCGATGAGCCGTACTCGCGCGCGGTGCGCGAAGTGTTCGTCACACTGTGGGAGCAGCAGCTCATCTATCGGGGCCATCGCGTGATTCACTGGTGCCCGCGCTGCCTGACGGCGCTCTCGGATGAGGAAGCCGAGTCCCGGGAGACCACCGGCAACCTCTACTACATCCGCTATCCCGTGGACGGGGGGCCCGCGCCGTTCCTGACGGTCGCGACCACCCGGCCCGAGACGCTGCTCGGCGACACCGCGGTCGCGGTGAGTCCCAAGGACAAGCGCCACCGCGGCTTCGTCGGCAAGACGGCGCGGCTGCCGCTCACCGGCCTCGCCGTGCCCATCATCGCCGACGACGCGGTGGATCCCGGCTTCGGCACCGGCTTCGTCAAGGTGACCCCCGCGCACGATGCCAACGATTTCGAGATCGGGCTGCGGCACAAGCTCCCCATGCCGCTGATCATGCGGGAAGACGGAACGATGGGAGAAGACGGCGGCGGACAGGGGCGGACGGGGACGGACGGGGGCGGACGGGTGCCGCCCGAGCTCGTGGGGGTCGATCGCTTCGAGGCGCGCAAGAGGATCGCAGCGCTGCTCAAGGCCCAGGGGCTGCTCGAGAAGGTCGAGCCGCACCAGCACGCGGTGCGCCACTGCTACCGCTGCGACACGGTGGTCGAGCCCCGGCTCAGCGATCAGTGGTTCGTGAAGATGAAGCCCCTCGCCGAGCCGGTGCTCGCGGCGTACCGGGATGGGAAGCTCAAGATCGTGCCGGAGCGCTGGCGCGCGACCTTCGAGCACTGGATGGAAAACATCCGCGACTGGAACATCTCCCGGCAGCTGTGGTGGGGGCACCGCATTCCGGTGTTCACCTGCACGCAGTGCAAGCACACCTGGGCGGATCGCGAAGACCCGAAAGAGTGTCCCAAGTGCGGCGGCCCGGTCGCGCAGGACCCGGACGTGCTCGACACCTGGTTCTCGTCGTGGCTGTGGCCGTTCGCCACGCTCGGCTGGCCGGAGCGCACCGCCGACCTGGCGCGGTTCTATCCAGGGCACACCCTGGTCACCGCCCCCGAGATCCTGTTCTTCTGGGTCGCCCGGATGCTGATGTCCGGCTGGCACTTCATGGACCGCCGGCTGCCGTTCGCCACCGTGTACCTGCACGGCACGGTTCGCGACACCCAGCATCGCAAGATGTCCAAGTCCCTCGGCAACGGCATCGACCCGCTCGACGTCGTGCGCCTGTACGGCGCCGACGCGCTGCGCTGGACGCTAATCGCCGGCAGCTCGCTCGGCGCCGACGTGATCCTCGACCCGGCCGACCTCGAGACGACGTTCGCCCCGGGCCGCAACCTCGCCAACAAGCTGTGGAACATCGGACGTTTCATCCTCAGCCAGCTCCCGGAGCGCGTTCCCGCGATCGAGCAGCTCGACGTCGCGGCCCTACCGCTCGCGGACCGCTGGATCCTGTCGCGCCTGCAGCGCACCACCGTGGACGCCACCGCGCAGCTCGAGCAGTTCCGGCTCGACGAGGCGGCGAAGGTGTGCTACGAATTCGCCTGGAAGGAGCTGGCCGACTGGTACGTCGAAGCGGTGAAGCCGCGCCTCGCGGCGCGCGGCGGGGACGCGCAGACGGCCCAGGCGGTGCTGGCTTACTGCTTCGATACGGCGCTGCGGCTGCTGCACCCCGTGGTGCCGTTCATCACCGAGGAGCTGTGGCAGAAGTTGCCGGGCCGCGCGGCCGATGAGCTGCTCGCGGGCGCGGCGTGGCCGCAGCCGCGCACCGGCCTGGCCGACCCCGCCGCCGATGCGCGGTTCGCCCGCATCCAGGAAGTGATCGTGGCCATCCGCAACATCCGCGCCGAGTACCGCATCGCGCCCAAGGCGCGAATCGCGGCGACCATCACCACCGGCGATGCGGGGCTCAAGCGCGCGATCGAAGGCGAGCGGGAGACGATCCTGCGGCTCGCCCAGCTCGCCGAGCTGGCGCTCGACGGCAAGGCGGCGGCCGGTCCCGGCGGTCACGCCGTGCTGGGCGACGGCAGCGCCGTGTTCGTGCCGCTCGCCGGCGCGATCGACGTGCAGCAGGAGTGCCGGCGGCTCGCCGGCGAAGTGGAGCGACTCGATCAGCAGCTCGCCGCGCTCGCGGCCAAGCTCACCAACCAGAACTTCGTCGCGCGCGCCCCGGCTGAGATCGTCGCGCGCGAGCGCGACAAGGAGCAGGCGTGGCGCAACCAGCGCGGCGTGCTCGCCGAAAAACTCAAGGCGCTGGGCTGCTCCTGAGCCTCGCGGCCGCCGCCGCAGGCCACGCGTGCGCCAACGTCGGCGAGCCGCCGGGGGGCCCGCCGGACACCGCCCCGCCCCAGGTGGTGGCGGTCCGCCCCGAATCGGGCGCCGTGGTCCCCGACTGGAAGGGCGACGCGGTCATCCAGTTCGACGAGGTGATCGACGAGATGGCGGGCGGCGGCGGCACTGGCGCCGTCACCGGGATCGGCAAGCAGATCGTCCTGTCGCCGGTGGCGGGCGACGTGAAGGTCTCCTGGCATCGCTCGGCGATTCACGTCAAACCGGCCGAGGGGTGGAAGCCGGGCCGGGTCTATCGCCTGCAGCTGTTGCCGGGCATCGCCGACCTGCGGCGCAACGTCCTGAAGACCGGCCGCACGGTGATCTTTTCGACGGGCCCCGCCCTGCCCTCCACCACGCTCGCCGGCACCGTGCTGCAATGGGTCGAGCAGCGCCTGCTCGTCGGTGGCGCGATCCGCGCCGCTCCCGCGGGCGACACGGCCCTCGCCTACCTCGCGCTCACGGATTCCGGCGGCCGCTTCCGCCTCGACGCCGTGCCGCCCGGCCGCTACGTGGTCTACGCCGTGCAGGACCAGAACGGCAACCGGCGGCTCGACCGCCGCGAGGCTTACGACTCGGCGCCGGTCACCCTCGACACCACGGCCACGGTGGTTTTGTGGACGTTCGTGCACGACAGCGTCGGCCCGCGCCCCCGCACCGCCGAGCCGGTGGATTCGTTGACCTTCCGCGTGACGTTCAACCAACCGATCGATCCCGCCTCCATCCCCGACACGGCGCACCTCGCGCTCCTCGCGTTGCCGGACTCGACGCCGGTGCCGGTCGCGGCCGTGCTGACGCCGGCGGCGTACGACTCGCTGGCGGCTCGCGAGCGCGCCGCGCTCGATTCGGCGCGCCGCGCGGCGGACACCAGCCACGCCGCGCGACCCGACACCGGGCAGCGTGCCGACACGACGCGGCGCCCCGCCACTCCGCGCCCACCCGGCGCCGCCCCGACGGCTCCCGCCGATACGACGTGGCGCATCCTGCTGCGCCGGCGGCCGGTCCCGACGGACAAGCTCGTCGTGCGCACCGTCCGGCCGCTCGCGCCGGCGAGCCGCTATTTCGTGCGCGTGCGCGGGGTCCGCAATCTCAACGGCGCCGCGGCGGACGGCGGCACCGTGCTCACGACGCCGAAGCCCGTGCCGCGCGACACGACCAAGACGCCACCTCCACCCAAGCCGTGACCGATCCTCGTAGGCGGCTTCCTTCGGTGGACACGCTCCTGATGCGGCCGGAGATCGCCGCGCTGGTGGGCCCGCACCCCCGCAGCCTCGTGGTGCGCGCGGTGCGCGACGCACTCGATCAGGCGCGTGGCGCAGGCGGCGTCGAGCCCGACGAAGGCTGGTCCACCGCCGTGGCCGGACGGCTGGCACGCGCAGCCGCGCCGTCGTTCGTCCCCGTCATCAACGCCACCGGTGTCGTGCTGCATACGAATCTCGGCCGCGCCACGCTCGCCGGTCCCGCCATCGAGGCGATGTGCCGGGCGGCGGAGGGCTACACGACCCTCGAGTACGACATCGGCCGCGGCGCTCGCGGGTCGCGGCACCGCCACTGCCGCGACCTCCTCGTCGAGCTGACCGGCGCCGAAGACGCGATCGTCGTGAACAACGCGGCGGGCGGCGTGCTGCTCGCGCTCGCCGCGCTGGCCCGGGACGGCGAGGCGATCGTGTCGCGCGGGGAGCTGGTGGAGATCGGCGGCTCGTTCCGCATCCCCGACGTGATGGCGCGCTCGGGCGCCCGGCTGGTCGAGGTGGGCACGACGAACCGCACGCACTTGCAGGACTACGAGCAGGCGTTGACGCACCAGACGCGTGTGCTGCTCAAGGTCCACCGCTCCAACTTCCAGCTCTCCGGGTTCACCGCGGAGGTGGAGGCGGCGGAGCTCGCGCAGCTGGCGCGCGCGGGCGGCGCCGCGAGCATTTACGACGTGGGCAGCGGGCTGCTGCTCGATCTCGCGCCGTGGGGCCTCGCCGGCGAGCCGACGGTGCCGGCGGCGGTGGCGAGCGGCGTCGACCTCGTCATCTGCAGCGGCGACAAGCTGCTGGGCGGGCCGCAGGCGGGCATCCTCGTGGGCCGCGCCGCGGCGATCACGGCGTGCCGCCAGGATCCGCTGGCCCGCGCCGTGCGCTCCGACAAGTTCACCCTCGCCGCGCTCGAGGCAACGCTGACACTGTATCGGGAGACGGAGCGGGCACGGCGCGAGATCCCGGTGCTGCGGATGCTCACGGAGGATCTTGAAAACATAAGACGTAGAGGAGAAACGTTGAGGGAAGGCGTAGGGGGAGAGGCGTCGTTGCAGGAGGGTGAGTCGGAGGTCGGAGGGGGATCGTTCCCGGGAACGACGCTCAAGACGTGGCTGGTAGGTCTGACGTCTGATCGTCTGACGTCTGACCTCCTGGCGGAGCGGCTGCGGCGGGGAGATCCGCCCGTCATCGCCCGTATCCACGAGGGGCGGGTCGTCCTCGACCCGCGCACCATCTTCCCGGAGCAAGTGACTACCACCGCCCGGGCCGTCCGCGCCGCCCTCGGGGCCTCACCCCCTGACCCCCTCTCCGCCGTGCGGAGAGGGGGAACGGGGGAGAGGTACCGCGCTGATGGCTGAGGGCAGCCGGCGCGCCGCGTTCCTGGACCGTGACGGCACCATTCTCGAAGACCCGGGCTTCCTGCACCAGCCCGGCCAGGCGCGGCTGCTCCCCGGCGCCGCCGCGGCGGTGCGACGGCTCAACGACGCGGGAGTGCTCGTCGTCACGGTCAGCAATCAGTCGGGCATCGCGCGCGGGCTGTACACCGCGGCGGATTATCATGCGGTGCAGCGGCGTCTCGCCGAGCTGCTCGCGGCGCCTCCCCATCAGGCGCGCCTCGATAGGGCATACTTCTGCCCGCATCACCCCGACGTCACCGGGCCGTGCGACTGCCGCAAACCGGGCACGCGGCTGTTCGAGGAAGCCCGCGCCGCCCTGGGGGGGGGGATCGATTTCACCCGTTCCTTCTTTATCGGGGACCGGCTCTCCGACGTAGGGCCCGCCCGTACCCTCGGCGGCACGGGCCTCCTCGTGCTCACCGGTGAAGGCCGGCACCACCAGGACCAGGCCCGGGCGCTCGGTGTGACGGTCGTCGCAGACGTGGCGGCGGCGGTCCAAGAGATTCTGAGCCGCTCATGAGAACCCTGCTTGTCCTGGCTCTGGCCGGCGCCGTCTGCGCCTGCGCGCACGGAGGCGGCCTCGCGCCCGGACATCTCGTCGCCGGCGACCTCGCCCCGACCGACCAGGTGTTCGCCGACGGTTCGCATTACCGGGTGTTCCCCTTCCAGGGCCGCGGGGGGGACACGATCACGGCGCGGCTCACTTCCGAGGATTTCGACGCCAACCTGATCCTCACCGACGCCCACGGCAATCACCTCGCCGAGGACGACGACGGCGACGGCGACTGCAACGCCCGGCTCACCTTCGTGCTGCCCGCGACAGGCGGCTACCGCCTCTATGCGAATTCCAGCGCGCGCGCCGAGCTGGGCGCGTTTCATATCGAGCTGCAACGAGGTGGTGGCGGGGAGCCCGCCGACAGCAGCTGCCGGGGCTTCGGCCGCGTGCGGGGGCTGCTGCAGGTCGGCGAAACCCTCCACGACTCGCTCAGCGCCGATGATCCGCTGCTCGCCGGCGATTCGACCTACTTCCAGCGCTGGATCCTGCCGGTCGCGCCCGGGCGGCCGGTCACCGTGGACCTCTCGTCGACCGACTTCGACCCGTACCTGATGCTGGCGCGGGGGCGCGAGCGCGTCGTCAGCGACGACGACGGCGGCCCCGGCTGCGACGCGCGCCTGGTCTTCACCCCCGAGGACGCGCGCCCGCTGCGCGTCGTGGTCAACACGTCCAGCCGGCCCATCCGGCAGACGGGCCGGTTCACGCTGCGCGTCTCCGACGGCCGCTCCCCGGTGGACTCGAGCGCCGACTGCCTCGGCCGGGCGACCCACACGATCCGCGCTGGCGAGGAGCGCAGCGGTGCCCTCGGCGCCGCGGACTTCCTGATGGCGCGGGACACGACCTACGCCCAGGTCTGGGCGCTCGAGGGCCGGGCGGGCGAGACGGTCACCGTGGACCTGAAGTCCGACGCCTTCGACGCCTACCTCATGGTGGCCGGACCCGGGTTCCCCAAGCTGCTCCAGGACGACGACGACGGCGGAGCTTGCAACGCCCGGCTCACGATCACCTTCACCCAGAGCGGCAGCTACCAGCTGCTCGTCAACACCGCGGAGCCCAGGGCCACGGGGCCGTTCCGGCTGGCGGTGAAAGCCGGCGCGCCGGCGCCGGGCTCGAGACTGGCGCCTTGCAATCGCGAGTGATTGCGACCCGCGATTGTGCCCGCCGGTCCCGGCTTGCATTTTGGTCCCGCGCCCCTGCGCCCCCGCACCCCGACAAGGAGTTGTTGTGAGAGCCTCCTGTTCCCTGCTCGTCCTCGCCCTCGCGTCCCTGCCGGTCGCCCCCCCCCCGGTCGCCGCGCAGGTCCCGCTCATCGTGGGCCGTCCGGCCAACGGGCGCCTGGTGCCGTCGGACCCGATGTTCCCCGACAGCACGCATTACAAGATGTACGCCTTCACCGGCAACCGGGGCGACACGGTGACCGCCGACCTCTCCTCGGACGACTTCGACACGAACCTCATCCTCGCCGATGCCAACGGGAACCGGCTGGCCTCCGATGACGACTCCGGTGGGAAGTGCAACGCGCGGGTGACCTACCGGCTCCCCGACGCGGCGAATTACCGCCTCTACGCCAACTCCTCCTACCGCTCCGAGCTGGGCGGTTTCCGGCTGATGCTGGTGAAAGGCACGCGCCCCGCGCCGGTCGATACGTCGTGCAGCGGCTTCGGGCGCGTCGCCGGGATGATCCAGGTGGGCCAGAGCATGTCGGGGGCGCTCAACGACAGCGGAGGGAAGTTCACGGACTCGATCTACTTCGCGCGCTGGATCCTCCCCGTGCAGGCGAATCAGACGTTCACCATCGACATGACGTCGAACGACCTCGACCCGTTCCTGCGGCTCGAGCGCGGGCACCGCGACCTCATCGTCGAGAATGACGACGGCGGCGGCGGCTGCAACTCGCGCATCGTCTACACCTCGACCGACGACCGGCCGCTGCGCATCATCGCCATGACCGCGAGCAAGAATCAGCAGGGCACCTACACGCTGCGCGTCACGGACGGCGAGTCGCCGACCTCGCCGAAAGGCAACTGTCGCTTCAGCGGCGCCGCGGTCGCTTCGCGGCCCGCCGGCGGTGGCGGCCAGCCCACGGGCACCCCCGTCTCCAACCCGGCGACCAGCGACCGCACCATCGCGCCGGGCCAGCGGTTGAGCGGCCGGCTCACGACCGGCGACGAGCTGTGGATCGATACCACCTACATCCAGACCGGGGTCAACGACGGCGACCTGCACAGCGGCGTGGGCTGCGCCGCCCGCGTTGCCGCGCGCTTCCCCGAGGCCGGTCCCTATCGCATCCGCGTCAACACGACGACGCACCCGCTGCGCCAGACCGGTCGTTTCACGCTCGCGGTCATCAAGGACAGCCTCGGGAAGGTCGAGGGCGACTGCTCTCCGTCGCAGCGGCCGACCGGTGGAGGTGGACCGGTTGCGGCTTCCAGCGGCGGCCGCACCATCGCGTCGGGCCAGACGATGACCGGGCAGCTTACCGCCAACGACGAGTTGTTCCCCGACACGACGTACCTGCAGCGCTGGTCGTTCACCGCCACCCCGGGCCGGGCCTATACCATCGACCTCGCCTCCGACGACTTCGAGCCGTACCTGATGCTCGAGGGCCCGGGCATCACCGAGTTCCAGGGCAACATGCACGGCGGGCCGGGGTGCGCGGCGCGGATCTCGCGCGTGTTCCCCCAGGCGGGGCCGTACATGATCAAGGTGAACACCACGACCGCGGTGACCCGGGCCACGGGGACCTTCCGGCTGACGGTCACCGTCGGGCAGCAGGACAAGATGGAGGACGCGTGCACGCCGCCCAGCGGCGCCCAGGAGCCCCTGGTGCGCGAGTCCGCCATGCAGACGATCACCATCGGCCAGACGATTCAGGGGCGGCTGACGCGGCAGGACGTGTTCCGCGACCGCGACAGCACGTACGCGCAGATGTGGTCGCTGCACGGGACCGGCGGACAGGTCGTGACGATCGATCTGGAATCGGATGACTTCGATTCCTATCTGTTCGTCATGGGGCCCGGCATCGACCGCTCGCTGCAGGACAACGATTCCGGCGGGAACTGTCACGCGCGCCTCACGATGACGTTTCCGCAGACCGGCGACTACGAGGTCATCGTCAACACGGATGGGAAGTACGCGACGGGCGCGTACACGCTGAGCGTGACAAGCGGCTCCAAGCCCAAGTCCCTCGCCCGCTGTCGCCGCGATCAGTGACGCCGGTCCGCGTCGCCGTGCTCGTCTCGGGCGGCGGCACGAACCTGCAGGCCTTGCTCGACACCTTCCCCGGGGCGGAGACACCCGCCGCCCCAGCTGCGCGCATCACCCGCGTTATCTCGAACCGGCCGGACGCCGGGGCCTTGGACCGGGCCCGGCGCGCCGGCGTGCCCACGACGGTGCTCGGCGAGCCCGGCGACGCCGCCGAGCTGCTGCAGGCCCTGAACGGCTGCGACCTCGCCGTCCTCACAGGTTACCTGAAGCTCGTGCCGCCGCAGGCGGTCGCGCGCTTTCGCTGGCGGATGATTAATATCCATCCCGCTCTGCTGCCGGCCTTCGGCGGCCCCGGCATGTACGGCCCGAAAGTGCACGAGGCGGTGCTCGCCAGCGGGGCGGCGCTCTCCGGTCCCACGGTGCACTATGTGGAGGAGCAGTACGACCGCGGCCCGATCATCGCGCAGTGGCCGGTGCCGGTGCGGCCGGGCGATAGCGCGGAGACGCTCGCCGCGCGCGTGCTCGCCGCCGAGCACCAGCTGCTGCCGCGTGTGGTGCGGGCGCTGGCCGACCGGCGCGAGTGGACGAAGCCGGTACGGCTGGGGATCAAGACCCTCGATCTGGAGTGGGATGATGAATCGTAAGACGACGGAAAGACGGAAGGACGGAAGGGGGATGATGTTCGACTCTCTGACTCGCGTAGCGGGACTCGCCATGTGTCTGCTTTCCGTCCTTCCGTCCTTCCGTCGCCTCTCGGCCCAAAACACCGTCGACCAGTTAGTGCTCCGCCTCTCGGCAATGACCGCCGTCTCCGGCTACGAGCAGGCGGTGGCCGACTCGCTGGTGGCGCTGTTCCCCGGCCAGGCGGCGAAGGATCGCGTGGGGAACGTGGTGATGACCCTGGGACGCGGCACGCCGAAGCGCCTCGTCGCCTGCCCGCTCGATGAGCCCGGCTACGTGGTCGGCAACGTGACGGACGAGGGGTACCTCACGCTGCGGCGCGTGGGGCGCGTGACGGCCGCCGCGGCGCCGCTCTTCGACCAGCAGAACCTCGAGGGCCATCGCGTCACCCTATTCGGCGTGAAGGGCCCCGTGCCGGGCGTGGCCGCCGTGCGCTCGACGCACCTGACGCGCGGCCGCCCGGCGGGACCGGAGGCGCCGTTCACGGTGGATAACGCCTACGTAGACGTGGGCGCGGCGAGCCGCGCCGACGTCGAGGCGCTGGGCCTCCCGGTGCTCACGCCCGTCGCCACGCTCAAGCAGCCGCACCGCTACAGCGGCGGTGACGGCGGCGCGCTGCTCGCCGCTCCGGCCGCCGGCCGGCGCGCCGCGTGCGCGGCGCTCGCCGCCGCCGTGCAAGCGAAGCCGCGCGTCAGCGGCACGGTGGTCGTGGCGTTCACGGTGCAGAGTCTCCAGACCTCCAACGCGGGACTCGAGTCGGTGAAACGGCTCTCGGGCCCGTTCACCGAGGTGAACCTCGTCGCGGTACCGGCGCAGTTCGAGGGCACGCCCGTCGAGACCGTGGCGCTGGCGGACGCGCGCGCGGCGATGCAACGAGTGGTCCAGTGGATGGAGGGGAAGCCATGACGACAGCGACGGAAGGACGGAAAGACGGGAGGGGGATGAGGGGGATGGTATCGTGGCGCGGGGTGGTGCTGACCCTAGGTCTGCTTTCCGTCTTTCCGTCCTTCCGTCGCCTTTCGGCTCAGGACAGTACTCGACTAAGCGAAGCCGCCTCGGTTCTCGCCCCCCTCATCGAATCCTACGGCGTCTCCGGCATGGAAGCGCCCGTGCGGGAAACCGTGAAGCGGCTGCTCCCCGCGTGGGCGAAAACCGAGACCGACAGCGCCGGCAACCTGTGGCTGCGCATGGGCCAGGGCGAGCCGCTGGTCGTGTTCGTGGCGCACATGGACGAGATCGGCTTCACCGTCGATTCGATCCTCGACGACGGCTCGCTGCACCTGCGCACGCGTGGCGGGTTTTTCTCCTCCCTGTTCGAAGGCCAGCCGGCGCTGGTGCACACCGGCGGGGCGCGGGGCGACGTCCCGGGGATCTTCCTGCCCCGCGAAGCGCCGCGCGACTCCGCGCCCGTCCGCCGCGCGCCGCCGCCGCTGCGCGTCAGCGTCGGCACGACGACCCGCGCAGCCACGCAGGCGCTCGGCGTCGCCGTCGGCAGCACCATCACGATGCCCAAGCGTTTCGTCCGCCTAGCGGGAACGCGCGCCACGGGGCGCGCCATGGACGACCGCGTGGGCGACGCGGCCCAGATCCTCGCCCTGCGGCACCTCGACCCGTCCAAGCTCAAGCACCAGGTGATCTTCGTGTGGAGCACGCGCGAAGAGATCGGGCTCGAGGGGGCGGCCGCCGTCGCCGCGGCGCTCGGCACGACGCCCAAGCGCGTGCACGCCATCGACACCTTCGTCTCGGCGGACTCCCCGCTCGAGCTCCAGAACTTCGCCGTCGCCCCCATCGGCCAGGGCGCCGTCGCCCGGGCGCTCGACAATTCGGCCGTCACGCCGCCGGCGTACGTGGACTCGCTGCGCGCGGTGGCCCGGGCGCGCGGCGTCGCGCTCCAGGTCGGCACGACCAACGGCGGCAACGACGGCTCG
>WNGG01003298.1_pt1 | contig 18202 bp, 14 predicted proteins | sample 5400661 | NCBI WGS metagenome assembly WNGG01 (sample SAMN13153372, study PRJNA577476) | soil metagenome | isolation source: 100 cm soil or saprolite under Garry oak tree replicate 1 | place: USA:California | collected 2016-06-15
ACCTCTTCTCGCTCGTAGCGCCCCCCGAGGTTCAGCACCTCAACCGCGAGCCCCATGGCCGCGGCGGCGGCGAACATTCCGCCTGCGCCGGCCAGGGCGCGCCCGGCGGCAAAGGTGATGGGACGAGATTGCCCGCGCGTGCTGAGCGCCTCGAATTCGTCGCGCAGGTCCGGCACCGTGAGCCTGTACGCGCTGAGGAGCGCAAGCACCACCAGGACCCACGAAATGATCTCGTTCGCGCTCTCCAGCCAGGCGAGCTCATGGTGGACGGCGCCGGCCGGCGTCGATCCCCACACGCGCACCGCGGCCAGCAGGAGGACCGAAGCGAAAAGAAGAATGGGCATCAGGCGCCCGCCCCAGGTCCGCTGCCACGCGATGCGGAGCTCGCCGCTCAGGGACTGCACACTCATGGAGATCTGCGCAGGGCTGCGACCTGCCACAGGACGCCCGTCTGGTTCAAAGCGGTCGTGAGCCCGCGCCGCTCGGCGGTGGCCAGGATCTGGTCCGGATCGTGCACGAAGGCCTGGAACTCGCGGCGCGTGAGGCGAAGCAGCACGTTGCCGAGCGAGAACCCGGCGCGCGTCCACCAGCGATCTTTTGGAAAGCTGAGGACCAGGAGCTCTCGGGCATGCTCCGCCGCGGCTCCTGCCAGCTTCGGCATGTCGGGGTAGCAGCAGATGACCCGGTTCATCACCACGACATCGGCGGCTTGCACCTCGCCGGCCGCCTCGGCAAAATCCATGATCCTGCGCTCGACCCGGTCCTCGAGCCCGGCGTCGCGAAGCAGCCCGGTCGCGGCCTCCTCATAGGTCGGCGTAAGCTCGATGCTCACGGCGCGGCTCATGCCCGCCTTCAGCATCTCGATCTGGATCGCGCCCACCCCGCCGCCGACCTCGAGCAGGGTGCGGTCGGCGAGGCCCTGCTGCTTCAGGTAATCGACGATGCGCTTCGACGTCGGATCGAGGCCTTTGCGCTTGTATCGCTTCGCCTCAGCCCTGGCATTCCGCTCGCTGAAGATCCACCGGTAACCCTTGGGCGAGCAGCAGTCGCTCACGCCGCTATCTCTACGCGACGCCCTTCTTGAGCTGAGAGCAGGATGGCGTCACAGACCACGGCGTTGCGGTAGCCGTCGTCGAAGGTCGCCCCCAGGGGCGCGACGTCACGGTCGTTGGCGATGGCGTCGAGCAGGTGCGCGATCTCGTGGACGAAGGAGTGCTCCCAGCCGAGGATGTGCCCGGGCGGCCACCAGTGCGAGATGAACGGATGCGTCGGCTCGGTGACCAGCACCTCGGTCCAGCCGCGCGTCTCGCCGCGGTTGTCATGCCAGTAGACGTTCAGCTCGTTGAGCTTCTCGAGGTTGAAGCTGAGCGATCCCTTCGACCCGTTGATCTCGAACACCTGGTGATTCTTCCGGCCGAGCGCAAACCGCGTCGCCTCTAGCGTTCCGAGGCAGCCGCCCTCCAGCTCGACCGCGGCAGCGAAGGCGTCATCGACATCGACCGTTGCATCGCCACCTCCACCAGGCAGAGGTCGCTTCGTGATGAACGTCCGCGTCATCGCGGACACCGCCTTCGGCTCTCCGACCAGGAAACGAGCGAGGTCGATGATGTGCGACCCGAGATCGCCGAGGGCTCCGCTGCCCGCCGCCTTCCGCTCCAGGCGCCAGACGCGCGGGAACTGCGGATCAGTGATCCAATCCTGAAGGTAGGCCGCGCGGAAATGCCGGATCTCGCCGAGATGACCACCGCGCACCAGCTCGTATGCCTGGCGTATCGCGGGCACGAACCGGTAGTTGAAGGCGACCATGTGCTTCACGCCGGCGCGCCTGACGGCGTCGAGCATCTGCTTGGCCTCAGCGCCGTCACGGGCCATGGGCTTCTCGCAGAGCACGTGCTTGCCCGCATGCGCAGCAGCGATCGAAGGTTCCGCATGCACGTCGTTCGAGCCCCCGTTGTCGAGGAGCTGGACTTCGGGGTGCGCGACCATGCTGCGCCAGTCGGTGAAGTAGTGCGCGAAGCCGTAGCGCTCCGCCGCTTTCCGGACGGCATCCTCATGGCGGCCCGCGATCGCCACCAATCGAGGCGTGACGACCGGCGGATCCAGCATGTAGGCGAGCTTCTTGTAGGCGTTGACGTGGGCCTTGCCCATGAAGGCGTACCCCAGCATGCCGACGCCGATCTCCGTCACTTTGTCCACCAGGCATTGGTCAGCGGCGGCTCGGACGGCATCACCTGCCGCAGGAAAGCGACGCACTTGCGAAAACCCTCGTCGATCGAAAGCAGCGCATCCTCGTGCTCGATCGAGAGCACGCCCTCGTAGCCGGCGATCCGCAGCGCGGTGACGATGCGCTTCCACTCCTCCTCACCGTGCCCATAGCCGACGGTGCGGAACACCCACGACCGCCGGGCGACCTGGTCAAGCGGTGTGGTGTCGAGCACGCCGTTGCGTGCGGTGTTGGCGGCGTTGATAGCCGTGTCTTTGGCATGCACGTGGTGGAGCGCGCCGGCACGCCCAAGCTCTCCGATCGCGGTCTCGATGTCGATTCCCTGCCAGAACAGGTGGCTGGGATCGAAGTTGGCCCCGACGCTGTCGCCGCACGCCTCGCGGAGGCGCAGCAGCGTGGCCGGGTTGTACACGACAAAGCCCGGGTGCATCTCGAAGCCGAGGTTGACGTGGTGCCTGGCTGCGAAAGCCGCCTCTCGCTTCCAGTACGGGATCACCTTTTTCTCCCACTGCCACTTGAGGACGTCCTGGAAGTCGGTGGGCCAGGCGCACGTAACCCAGTTCGGAAATCGAGAGCGCTCGGAGTCGCCTGGGCAACCGCTGAAGAGATTGACCACTGATACCCCGAGCTTCTCGGCAAGCTCCACCGTGCGCCGATACGTGATGTGGCTGGCGCGTGCGACATCGGCACGCGGGTGCAGCGGGTTGCCGTGGCACGAGAGTGCCGAGATCTCGAGGCCTCGCGAGCGAAATGCGTTCAGGTATTCCTTGCGCCTAGCCGCCGATGCGAGCAGGCCCGCGACGTCGATGTGCGCGCTCCCCGGATAGTTGCCGGCACCGATCTCGACGCAGTCGAGGCCCGCGGCCTTGACCGTGTCCAGCACAGCTTCCAACGGCCGATCCGCGTACAGGGCGGTGAGAACCCCGAGCTTCATGTGTCTACCCCCTCAATCCAGTGGAACCCGCACCGGGACGGGCTTCCTCTTGCGTGCCGAGTCGACCGCGGCGAACATCAGCGCGAGGCTGCCGAGATTCTCGCGCCCGGAGCTCACCGGCACGCGATGCTGCCGAACCGCGTCAGCGAACTCCGACAGCGTGCCCCATCTGTCGATGCGGCGCAGTCGAGGCAGCGCCATCACCTCGGCCTTCCTGCCGCCGCGCTGCAAAACGACCGTGTCGTCCAGTGTGCTGTCCTCGCCGCGACTGGTCCAGAAAAGCTCACCGTGCTCGAACTGCATCCGCCACTCGCCGGCCCACGGCGTGATCGAACCCGAGTTGATCCAGCTTCCACGGTAGCTGGCGGTGACACCGCCGTCGAACTCGATCGATGCGGAGGCGCTGGGCGGACCGGTGAAGCCGGTCCATTTCGAGTTCCAGGTGTAGCAAGAGACCCTGTTCGCCTCACGGCCGAGAAGGAAACGAAGCAGGTCGAAGTGGTGGATCGACATGTCCATGAGCAGCGGTTGGTCGTAGGCATGGTGCGTCCGGGGGCCGTCCTGCGCGACAGGTGAGTGACGCCTGAACTCGATCCAGATCTGTCCCAGCTCCCCGAGCTTGCCCTCGGCGATGATGCGCTTGACCGCGCGCACGGCAGGGAAGAAGCGATAGTTCTGGCTCACCATCAGGGTCCTGCCGCGCTCGGCTGCGAGCCTGACCAGGGCGACAGCGCCCGCAAGGCTTGGGGCGAACGGCTTCTCGACCAGCACATCCTTGCCGGCTTCGAGGGCCGCGCGTGTAACGCTCAGGTGGCCCGGCAGAAGGGTGGTGACCAACACCGCATCCGGATCGGTTGAATCGAGCCCGCGCTCCAACGAGCTGAAGAACCGGCCTGCGGGAAGCTTCAGCTCCCGTTTTGCCAGCTCAAGAGATTCGGGGCTGAGATCGACGCAACCCACCAGCCGCACCGATCGCACGCCCGGAACGATTCGCCACGCCCAGTCCCGCCCCCAGCCGCCCAATCCCACCTGGAGCAGCCGCAGCGGTTTGGCGCTCCGGATCTCGCGCATCGCGTGATTCCTACCACAGCTGGGCGCGATGGCGATCGCTTCGGTACGAGCTGCCGGAGTTGCGCGACGATTAGCGGGTGCGCTCGCAGTCTGAGACGGTCGTGGCTGCACTTGCCCGCCTGCGCGCAGCCGCCGACCGCGTGGCATCGGCCTGGCCGGACATGGAATGGGGTGGACCGAAGGTCGCCAAGCCCCTCGTGCTCGCCCGCGGCGAATTCACGGATCTGGTCGTCGAGCCAGGTGGAGTTCTGGAGCTGAGCTCCCAGCTGCGGCTCCCGAAAAGCCTCGAAGGCGTCGAGCTGGCGGGCGAGCCGATCGACGTGATGGTGGACAGCATCTATCCGGTCGAGCTCGAGCACGACGGCGCCGCGATCTTCCAGGACGCGATGCCCGCGGTTGCGCCAGGTCCGGCGCTGGTGCGCGCTGTGCCTGGGATCCGGCCGGAGGACAACGGCAAGCTGACGCTGCGCGTGAAGTCGCATCACTACAAGACCTGGCCCTGGCTCCGCCTTCGGTTCACGACGCCCAAGCTTCAAAAGCGCTTCGAGCTCCTCGATGTGGCGTGGTCGCAGCTCGCGCTTGCATCCGAGGTGGCGGCTCGGCCTCGCGAGAAGGCGGCGGTCGAGAAAGCGGCCGCCATCGTTATGAAGACCAGGCTCGGGGGGGCCGGCGATCCTGGCCTGCCCGCGCGACTCGATGCGGCTGGCGCGGAGCTCGCCGCGGTGGACAAGCGGGTACGCGACCTGCGCGTCCATGTGATCGGCCACAGCCACATCGACATGAACTGGCTTTGGACATGGCCGGACACGATGGAGGTGATCCGGCGAGATTTCGCGACGATCCTCGACCTGATGGACGAGTTTCCCGAGATGACGTTCACGCACAGCCAGGCAGCGACCTACGAGGTGATCCGGCAGCATGCGCCCAGGCTCTTCTCGAGGGTTCGCGAGCACGTCGCAGCCGGACGCTGGGAGCTCGCCACCATGCAGTGGGTGGAGAGCGACCTCAACATGGTTTCCGGCGAATCGCTGGCTCAACACCTCACGCACGCGGTCGACTACTCGCGCGAACACTTTGGTCGCAAGCCATCGGTCTTTCTCGCCCCGGACACCTTTGGGCACGCGGGCAACGTGCCTCAGCTGGCGCGATCGGCCGGCGCCCGCAGCTATTACCACCACCGGTGCAATCCCGGCGGGCACGACCTGTGGCCGGCCTACTGGTGGGAGGGTGACGATGGCAGCCGCATCCTCGCCTTGTCGACGCCGAGCTACAACGGCTTGATCACGGCAGCGGGTGTCGCCCTCGCCGCGCTGCGGGCTCATCGAAGCGGCCTGGACTCAGCGCTTCTCTTTCATGGCATCGGCGACCACGGCGGCGGGCCGACACGGCAGGGCCTGGAGGCGCTGCGACGCTTCGCCTCCCTGCCGTGCCTCCCGGACGCGCGCTGCAGCACGCTCAAGGCTCACAGCGAGGAGGTGGTGGCGTCCCGCGCGCGGCTGCCGGTCCACCGCGGAGAGCTCAACACGATCTTCGAGGGCTGCTACACGACGCATGTGGACGCCAAATCACGCAATCGCCGCGCGGAGAACCTGCTGAGCACCGCGCAGACGCTGGCCGCCCTGGCCGGGATAGACGAGCGCGAGAGGCTTGTCGAAGCGTGGCGGGCCGTGATGTTCAACCAGTTCCACGACATCTTCTGTGGCTCCTCGATCCACGAGGCTTACAAGCAGAACGTGCGCGACCTGGAGCGGGCGGATGCCGCCGCGAATGCCGTCATCGACCGGGCGCTGTCGGGTCTCACGACCGTGAGCAGCGCCGGCAGGGTCGCGGTCACCAACCCGCTTGGGTGGGAGCGCGAGGAGGTGGTGGTGGTTCCCGCCGTGCGCACCAGGCGGCAGGAATCGGTCCGGGTGGTCTCGCCGCGCGGCAATGCCACGCCCGGCCAGTGGACGTCCGAGGGCCTGGCCTTTCTCGCGCGCGTGCCGGCATTCGCAACCGCTGACTACGCGGTTCGCCCAGACGGCAAACCGCCCGCCGCCATCCCGATTACAGAAGACCCGCTCTACCTGACCATCGAAACCCAGGCTCTTGCGGCTCGAATTCACCGCCCGTCGGCGGCGATCGTTTCGCTGCGCGACAAACGGGTCGGGCGGGAGCTCGTAGGGTTCGGGTTGCGACGGGGCAGCGACTATTTCGACCTGGCGCGCATAGACCTCGCCTTGAACGTCCTGCAGCTGCTCGAAGAGCGGTTCCATCCGATGTCCGCATGGCATCTCGACGACGTGGCTAGCGAGACTTCGCTCATCGACGGCGCTGTCACGGAGGTGATCGAGACCGGACCCGTGCGGGCGGTGGTCAAGGCCACGCGCACGTTTCGCCATTCCAAGATCGAGCAGCGCATCGTGTTCTACAACCACGTTCCCAGGATCGATTTCGAGACGCTGATCGACTGGCAGGAGACCGGAGGGCCCGACCAGGGCATTCCCAACTTGAAGGTGGCGTTCAATGCCCGCCTGCCTGGAACCGAAGCCTGGTTTGAGGCTCCATACGGCGCGAGCAGGCGGCCGGCGGACGGGCAGGAGGTGCCCGCGCTGCGGTGGGCGGCCGTCGGGGACGCGGCCTACGGAGTGTCCCTTCTCAACGACGGGCGCTACGGCCATGATGCGCTCGGCAGCAGGCTGCGCCTTACCCTGGTGCGCAGCGCGGCCGACCCGGATCCGATCTCCGATGTGGGCCAGCACCGCGTCCGCTACAGCCTGGTGCCCCATCCCGGGGACTGGAGGGAAAACGACATTCCGCGAACGAGCGCAGGTTTCAACCAGCCCCTGATCGCGCGCCATGGCCGCCAGCGTGCTGCTCCTCGCCGCTCGTCGAGGCGGCCGGTGGTGACCGGCTCCCCGGGCGTGATGCTCACGACCCTGAAGGACTTGCACGAGGGCCGCGGCCTGGTCCTGCGGCTCACCGAAAGCTTTGGGCGGAAAGGCGAGGCGGTCGTGAGCGGATTGCCGGCGGGATGGCGCGCTGAAAGGGCGGCGATCACCGAGGAGCCGCTCGCGCGCTTGCCCGTGCGCGGCGGGCGCTTTCGCATCCGGATGCGGCCATGGGAGGTGGCGACGATCGTGCTTGCTCCGGGCCGGAGGCGGGCATGAGCAAGGCGCTCGCGGTCGGCGTGATCGGCTGCGGCACCATCAGCGGGACATATATGCGGAACATGAAGGCCTCCTCTCTCCTTCGCGTGGTTGCTTGCGCCGACGAGGTGCCGGAGCGCGCCCGCGAACGCGCCCAAGAGTTCGGCATCCCACGCGCTTGCAGCGTCGGCGAGCTGCTTGCGGACGACGATGTGGAGCTGGTCGTCAACCTCACGATCCCGGCCGCGCATGCCCCCATCAACCTGGCCGCGCTGGCCGCCGGAAAGCACGTGTACACGGAGAAACCGTTCGCCGCGACGCGCGAGGATGGGGAACGCATCCTGGAGGCGGCAGCGGCCGCGGGCCTGACCGTCGGCTGTGCGCCGGACACCGTGCTCGGGGCGGGCATCCAGACATGTCTGCGGCTGCTCGAGAGCGGAAAGCTTGGCGAAAGGCTGGGCGGAGCCGGCTTTGCCCTCGACTTCGGGCCCGAGGACTGGCATCCCAACCCCGCCTTCTTCTTCGAGCCTGGCGCGGGCCCGCTGTTCGACGTCGGGCCCTACTACGTCACGACGCTGGTTTACTTGCTGGGGCCCGTTCGCGCCATAAACGGGATGGGTCGCATCCTGTACACGGAAAGAACACCTACCCGTGGGCCTCGCAAGGGAGAGACGTTCAAGGTCAGCGTGCCTACGCTGGTGAGCGGCCTGATCGAGTTCGAGAGCGGCGCCCAGGCCACGCTGGTCGCCAGCTATGGGATCGGAGGCACTGACCTCCCCAACATGCAGATCTACTGCACGGATGGGGTCCTCGCCGTGCCCGACCCCAACACGTTCGGCGGGCCGGTGCGGGTCAGGAGCAGCGAACGCGACGCGAAGTGGCGCGAGGTCCCGCTCCTTTACCGACACACGGACAACCGCGGAAACTTTCGAGGGCTCGGCGTGATCGAGGCCGCGCAAGCCATCAGCGAGAAAAGGGCGCCGCGCGCCTCTGGTGAGCTGGGCTACCACGTGCTCGACGTGATGCAGTCGATCGTCGAGTCCGCCGCCAGCGGCCAGCGCGTCAAGGTGACCAGCAATTTCACCGTGCCGCCGCCGCTGCCGGTCGACGCTCCCCTGGCGATGGCGAAATGATCGCGGCGCAGCTCTACACCATCCGCAGCCAGCTCCAGGATCCGAAGCGCCTGGGCGCCGTCCTGGGCCGGCTGCGCGAGATCGGCTATCGCGCGGTCGAGGTGGCCGGGCTTGGTCGAAAGACGATCGACCCCTTCGCCGCCGAGCTGAAGAGAGCGGACCTCATCGCGTGTGCCGCCCACCATCCGCTGGAACGCGTTGCCCTCGAGCCGGCCGCCGTGGCCGCGCAGTGCAAGGAGTGGGGCTGCCAGTACGTTGTCATCCCCGCCCTGCCCGACGAGTACCGCACTGCGGAGGGTTTCCGCCGGTTCGCCCGAGAAGCCGAGGGCCTGGCCCGCGGCCTGCAGCCGCACGGCCTGCGGCTCGCCTATCACAACCACAGCTTCGAGCTGCAGCGATGGGAGGGACAGACCGGGCTGGAGGCAATCTTCGCCGGAAGTTCGGCGGAAGCGCTGCAGGCCGAGTTCGACACCTACTGGCTGCAGTACGGGGGCGCGAGCCCGGCGGGCTGGATCCGCCGGCTTCGCGGCCGCGTGCCTCTGCTCCACCTGAAGGACATGGCGGTCGATCGCGGCAATCCGCTGCAGGTAGAGGTTGGGGAAGGCAACCTCGACTGGGTCGACATCCTGGGCGCCTGCCGTGAGGCCGGCACCGAGTGGCTGATCGTCGAGCAGGACGAGAGCAGGCGAGATCCGATGGAGAGCCTGGCCATCAGCTACCGGAACCTGGTCAGGCTGTCCGCTGAGGCGGGACTCGAGAACCTGGATGCGTAAGCGTCTGCTCGGCCGGACTGGGCTGCTCGTGACCGAGTTCGCCCTCGGCACGATGACGTTCGGCCAGGAGGCGGACGAGGGCGCTGCCTCGGCGATTCTCGACGCCTACGTCGAGGGCGGCGGGAACCTCGTCGACACCGCCGACGTGTACCCGCCGCCGGGACCCAAGGGCACCTCGGAGGAGATCATCGGGCGCTGGGTGAGCCGCCACGGCGGACTGCGCGACTCGATCGTGCTGGCGACCAAGTGCCGCGGACGCATGGACGCGTCCGGCAACGCGGAAGGCCTTTCCCGTCACTGGATCATCCGCGCCTGCGAGGGCAGCCTGCGCCGCCTCCAGACCGACCACATCGACCTCTACCAGGCTCACGGCTGGGATCCGGCGACGCCGATCGAGGAGTCGCTCGCGGCGTTCGATCACCTGGTGCGATCCGGCAAGGTGCGCTACATCGGCGTCTCCAACTTCACCGGCTGGCAGCTCGAGCGCACGATCCTGACCGCGCGCCACGCGGGCCTGTCGGTGCCGGTATCGCTCCAGCCGCAATACAACATGCTGGCGCGCGAGATCGAGTGGGAGCTGGTCCCGGTGTGCCTCGAGCATGGACTCGGCATCGTGCCCTGGGGGCCGCTCGGCCAGGGCTGGCTCTCAGGCAAGTACGCACCCGACCGCGCCCCGACGGGAGCGACCCGCCTGGGCGAGGACCCCAATCGCGGGGTCGAGGCGTACGACCGCCGCAACACCGAACGGACGTGGCGGGTCGTGAATGAGCTGCAGGCGGTCGCCGCGGAGCTGGGCGTTCCACCCGCGCGGGTTGCCCTGCGCTGGCTCGCCGACCGGCCCGGCGTCACCTCGCCGTTGCTCGGCGCGCGCACCGCCGATCAGCTTCGCGACAACCTCCAGGCCGGCGATCTCAGGCTTGACGCGCAGCAGACGGCGCGGCTGGACGAGGTCAGCCAGCCCGCGACACCCGACTATCCGTACCGGCTGCTCGCTGAAGGCGCGGCCGAACGGCGCCGACTTCTCCAGTAGACCTGCAGCTCCATGTGGCGGCTGCTGCGTGGAGGCAACTTCCGGTGGGTGTGGGCAGGGGAGTCGATCTCCATGCTCGGCGATCACTTTCACGAGATTGCGCTGGCCTGGCTCGTGCTCACCATCGGCGGATCTCCCCTGACGCTCGGGGCGGTGCTGGCGGCAGGAGCGATTCCTCGCGCGGTGATGCTGCTGATCGGCGGTGCGACGAGCGACCGGTTTTCCGCCCGCGTCCTCATGCTGGCCTCGAATCTGACCAGGGCGGCGCTCGTCGGCCTCCTCGTCATCCTGGTGATGGGAGGTTGGGTCCGCCTGTGGCAGCTCTACCTGATCGAGGTCGCCTTCGGCATCGCCGATGCGTTCTTCTATCCGGCAGTCGGGTCGATCACAGCAGAGCTCGTGGAGAAGCACGAGCTGCCCTCCGCGAATGCGCTGGTGAGCATCAGTGAGCAGGTGGCCATGCTTGCCGGTCCGGCGGTCGGCGGCGTGCTGGTGGCCACCGCTGGAGTCGCAGGAGCGTTTCTTTTCAACTGCGCGTCGTTCGTGGCCGCCGCCGGCGGCGCGATGGCGGCAAGGTCCGTCGGTCGTGCTGCCCGGCGCTCGCCAGGGTTGCTGTCAGATGTGAGGCGCGGACTTGCGTACGCGTGGTCGGATCGACAGCTGCGCGTCGTCCTGCTCCTGGTGTCGGCCGCGTCGCTGACCTACAGCGGCGTGTTCGCGGTGGGCCTGCCTGGGCTCGCACGGCTCAAATTCCCCGAGGGCGCAATCGCCCTCGGGTTCATGGTCGGCGCGTCGGGTCTGGGCCAGCTCGCGGGCGTCGTGAGCGCAGGGCTCACGGGCCTGCCGCGCCGCTGGGGTGTGCTGATCATCGGCATGACCTTCTGCGAGGGAGTGGGCTTCATCGTCCTGGGTTTGGCGCCTACGTACTGGGCCGCAGCCGTCGTGCTTGCGCTGCTCGGGTTCGGCGCCGCCTACGCGTCCGACGTCGCCCTGCCGACGTGGCTCCAGCGCAGGACGAGCGAAGGCATGCTCGGTCGCGTCATGAGTCTCGTGGAGCTCCCGCGTCGCTCGCTGGCCCCGATCTCATTCCTGGCCATGGGGGCCCTGGCCGGCTACAGCTTGAGCGTGGCTTTCGCCTGCGCCGGCGCGGTGATGCTGGCCGCGGCGCTGGTGGCGGCCGGCACCAGGACCGTTCGGGAGCTCAAATGCTGAGCTTGCATTCCGCACGTTTGGCACCAAAAGTGCGAAATTCGACACCTGCAAGCGCGCGTTTGGCGCCAAAAGCGCGGAATCGGTCGCGTCGCCTGAGACGGGTCGGCCTAGGTTAAAAACAGCTCGACCACTGGCACTGCGACTTGAGGCTGGACCACCGGCAGATCCAGGGTCAGGGTGCCCGCCGCCACGCCCCCGGGGCGCGTGTTCTGGGCCTGCTGCTCCGCGTCGATCGTGTGCATCCCCACCTCTGAGGCGTCGTTGAGGAGCTGGGCGTAACCGACCTTTCCCGCCAGGCCGGGAAGGTGGACATGCCGGTACGGCCAGGCGAAGAGATGGAGGTACAGGCGATCGGCACGCTGCGTGTAGCGGGCGTCTGGCGGCGCAATGAAATCGCTTGCACCGCAGCCGTAGATCGAGCTCCCATGCAGGCGCATCCACTCGCCGACCTCGGCGAGGATCGCCGGCGAGCGTGGGTCAAGCTCGCCACGTCCTGTGGGTCCGACGTTGAGAAGCAGGTTGCCGTTCTTGGAGACGCCGTCGACGAGCATGCGCACGATCATGCCGGCCGTCTTGTACTGCAGGTTGTCGCGATCGTAGCCCCAGCTGTCGTTCAGCGTCTGGCACGCCTCCCACAGCACGGGTGCGCCGGCTTGCCGCATCGGGCCGGCCGGCTGGTACTGCTCAGGCGTGACGAAATCGCCGGCGATGCCGAGGCGATCGTTCACGATCGCGCCTGGCTGCAGCTCGCGGACCATCGCCATCAGCTCATCCGAGCCCCAGTCGCCAGGACCCTTGCCGTCAGGCCGGTCCGCGTAGCTGAAGTCGAAGAACAGGTAGTCGATCGTGCCGAAGCGGGTGAGCAGCTCTCGGACCTGGCCATGCAGGTACTTGCGGTAGTTCGCGATGTCACGGCCTCCCGCCTTTGCTTTGAACTCCGCGTCGTCTCGCTGAGGGTGGAACGCGTCGACCGGAAATTCAGGGTGGTGCCAGTCGATCAACGAGTGATAGAGCCCGACGTGGAGTCCCGCTTGACGAAATGCGTCGAGCGCGGGGCCGAGGATGTCCTTCGCCCAGGGCGTGTGCGTGACTTTGTAGTCGGTGAGCTCCGAGTCCCACAGGCAGAAGCCGTCGTGGTGCTTGGTGGTGATGACGGCGTAGCGCATGCCCGCTTCGATCGCCGCCTGCGCCCAAGCGGCAGGGTCGAAGAGATCGGGATAGAAGTGATCGAAATACCGCTGGTAGTGCTCATCGGTCAGCCGCTCTCGGCTCTTGACCCACTCGTGGCGGGCCGGCAGCGAGTACAGGCCCCAGTGGAGGAAGAGCCCCAAACGTGCTTCGGTCCACCAGGCGGCGCGCGCGGCGGCGGACTGCGGCTTGCTTTCGATCGCGTTCATTGCGCGGCAAAGGCCGCGAGCAACCCGCCGTCGATCAGGTACGAAGCGCCGGTGATGAACGAAGCCTCATCGCTGAGCAGAAAGACGACCAGGTTGGCGATCTCGTCTGGCTGTGCAATGCGCCCGATCGGATGCACGGAGCCCCATTGCGCCAGGACGACCTCAGGGTCGCCCTCGGCCGCTGCGTTCCTGCGCAGCAAGGGAGTGTCGACCGAGCCCGGGCAGATGCAGTTGACCCTGATGCGGTGCCGCGCGTAGTCGAGCGCCATGCTCCGGGTCAGCGCGATCACGGCGCCCTTCGATGCCGCGTAGGCCGCCACTCGCTTCTGCGTCGCCCAGCCCTGGATCGAGGCCGCGTTGACGATGGCCCCGCCACCCTTCGACTGCATATGCGGGATGCAGGCCCGGGAGCACAGGTAGATCCCCTTGACGTTGACGGCAAACGTTCGATCCCAGTCGGCCTCGCCGAGCTCTGTAACGCTGCCGTAGATCTGGATGGCCGCGTTGTTGTAGAGGAGATCGACGCCTCCGAGCTGGGCGACCGCAGAGGTGACCATCCGGTCGACGCTCGATGCGCTGCTCACGTCGGCCGCAAGGCCGATGGCGCGGCCCCCGGACTCCGCTATCTCGCCGGCCACCTGCTGGGCGGACTTGAGGTCGACGTCAGCCACGACGGTCGAAGCGCCCGCGCGCGCGAGCCCGATCGCAGCCGCCCGGCCGATCCCGGCGCCGCCCCCTGTCACGACGGCCACCTTTCCGCTCAGATCCATGGATCGCCCCCTGACCTGCTAAGCATGCTTCAAGCCGGTCAGCACCTTGCCCTCCGTGCTGAGGTAATGGTTGCGGTAGTCGAAGCGTGGCGTATTCGAGAACAGAAGGTAGTAGTACTTCATGTTCTCGGAGAACCAGTAGGCGGGGGTCAGGTCTCCGAGCGTCATCGGCCTTGTGGTGATGTCCTTGATGATGCTGAAACCGTTCTGTACACGGCAATTCTTCTTCATCGCCTGGTAAAGCTGGTAGGCGCGCTCGCGGTAGCGCTGCGAGCCGCCGCTCGTGATGAACATGGCTAGGCACGCGTCCGCATACTCGGGGCGCAGCTGGTGGCCCGGGTCGCCGATGGACATGTCGCTGTAGTCCCACTGCTCAGGGAAGATCCCGTAGCGGTCGAGGGCTGACTTGAAGGAGTCGAGGAACTGGTCGGCCTCATTCTGCATGCCCGCCTCGGCGAGGTTGCCCGCCCAGAACGCCGCCAGCTCCGATTCCTCGTAGTTGACCAGTGCCCCGGTCTGGAACTCGACCTGCTGGTACCACCAGTGGCCGAACTGCGAGTCCCACTGATGCTTCTGCAGCGCCGCGGTCATGGTCTTGAACCAGGACAGCAGATCGGCGTCGCCGAACAGGTGATAACCGTCGAGCAGGTACTCATAAAAGGAGTCGACCGGTGGCTGCGGGCCCACAGAGACCCGGTTGAGCCAGGTTCCAGTCTCGACGTTGATCGTGGTGGCGATGAGGTCGAGCGGCGAGCGCCGATCGAACACCGCCTTCAGCGCTTGCTTGGCCGCGTCCATGTAGCGCCCGTCGCCTGTGAGCTTCGTCAGCGTGCCGAGCTCGACCACGTTGGTCCCAATCTCGGCGACGAAATTGGCAGGTTGGCTCACCTCGCCGGTGTGGAGGTTGACGAATCGGTACGGCATTCCGGTCGGTGACTTCGAGAAGGCCGGCAGCAGACGGTCAGCGAGCTCTTTCGACTTCGCAAGCAGCGCGCCGTTGTTGGTCGCGAGATGGCCAGCGAGCAACCCGCCGAGCATGCGGATGACCGTTTCGAAGACCTGGAACGGTGCGTCGATGTCGAGATTCAGGTTGGCCTCGATCCAGCGCACGCCGCGGTCGAGCTCGTCGTCGAGCTCCATCAGGTAGAGCGTGTCGAGGGACTCGATGATGGTCAGACCGACCGGGTGACCGGGCACGAAAAACTCCTGGAAGCTGCCAGAGACCGGGCGCAGCTCGTCATGTCCCCAGGCCAGGGCCTTGTAAGCGGTCCACGCGCGCAAGAGCTCGGCCCGGACGTCGGCGGCGATCACATTCGCATCGGGCAGCGAAGCCGTAGGCTGAGAACGGCGTATGAACCACGCCCCGGCCGCGGCGGCGGCCAGGCCGCCGGCCGCGAGGCCTCCGAGAAACCGCCGGCGGGTGAGAAGACTGCCGTTCCGAAACGGCTTCATCAACTCAAAACCTAATCTGTCCGAGGCCGAGGGGCAGAGCACCGGAGTTGACATCGAGGGCCATCCCGGCAATAGTGAGGAGTTGGAGTAATTGGCGACCCCTCGTCGGCGCGCTCTCGCCCCGGCCCGTCAGGCTACCGGGAAGAAGGCGAGGGGGGTCTGGGCACGCGTTTCTCAGTAGGGAGGAAATCGCCATGACATTACTCAGCGGGCGAGGCTGGAAAGCCTCGGTGGTCATCTTTGGTGTGTTCCTCGCCGCATGTGGCGGCGGAAGCACCTCGACCGCACCTCCGCTGGCAGGGTGCAACTCCGGCACCACCCTCGCCACGTTCTGGACGTCGCACGGACCGCCGGACGTCGACAGCTTGAAGAAGATCACAGCGAACTTCAACAAGCAGAGCAACACGACCTGCGTGAAGATCGTGCAGGTGCCGGGCTCAGAGACCGACACCGCAAAGCTCACCACAGCGATTCGCAGCGGCACCGGTCCAGACGTCTACATGCTGGACCGCTTCATCGTCGCCGAGCGCGCAGGGGGCGGATTCCTCGAGGATCTCAGCCAGTACGGCGCCTCCGACCTGAGCAACAGCTACCTTGATTTCGCCTGGAAAGAGGCGAACTTCAAAGGCCATCCATACGCTCTTCCGTTCGACACCGACACCCGAGCGCTCTTCTACCGCAAGGATCTCCTCCAGGCGGCAGGTGTGGACATCAGCGTGCTTGACCCCGCCAAGGGGCCAATCACGATCGACCAGCTCCGCGCCATGGCGAACAAGGTGAACAAGAAGGACTCCAAGGGCGCGTACACAGTCGTCGGGTTCATCCCCTGGATCAACCAGGGCTGGCACTACACGTGGGGCTTCAGCTATGGCGGAAGCTTCTACGACTCCAGTGCCTGCAAGGTGACGCCTGACGACCCGAAGATCGTGACGGCGTTCAGGGACATGTTCACCAACTGGTCCAAGGCTCTTGGCACCAGCCAGGTCTTTACCTTCTTGAGCTCCTACAACCCGCCCAACCTGCCGGCGCAGCAGGACCCGTTCCTGACAGGTCACCTCGGGTTCGTGATCACGGGTGACTGGGTGCTCGGCAACATCGCGACGTACGTACCCAACCTGCAGTACGGGGTCACGTGGATTCCCATCCCGAAGACCGGCGACAACCCATCGACGTGGGCCGGCGGCTGGTCAATGGTCATCCCCAAGGGGCCCAAGAACGGGAAGGGTGGCTACGAGTTCATGAAGTACATCACCGGGGCTGACGGCCAGCGCGTCTATGTCGCTGACACCCAGCACACACCCACCTTCAAGTCACTCTCAGACGACCTCAGCCTGTTCCCTGGCAACCACAAGTTCTTCCACGACCAGCTTCCAAACGCTCACAGCCGCCCGCCGCTTCCGGTGGGGGCGTTCTACTGGGACCAGCTGAGCATCGCGCAGGACAAGGCCACGCGCGGAGCGGACCCGCAAGGACCATTGACCGACGCGGCCACAAAGACCAACGACAAGCTCAAGAGTTTCTGTCCCGTCACATAGAAGTGTCTGTAATAGGATCGAACCCGCCTTGAGGCGGAAACACCGCGGGGAGCGGCAGTGATTGCCGCTTCCCGCTTCCGGCTGAGCCGGACTGACCGGCGCAACCTACGCACCGCCGCGCCCTTCATCCTCCCGTGGGTGATCGGATTCTTCGCCTTCACGCTCTACCCGATCGTGTATTCGCTCTACCTCAGCTTTACCCAGTACAACGGGATCGGGACCGCAACCGGGGTGGGGCTGACCAATTACCACCACCTGATCACCGACAACCTGTTCTGGAAGTCGCTCTACAACACGCTCTACTACACGGCGCTGGCCGTGCCGGTCGGGCTGGTGATCGCGATCGTGCTCGCGCTGATGATGAACCAGCGCGTCCGTGAGGTCGCCATCTATCGGGCAGCCTTCTACCTGCCTTCGATCCTGCCCCTGTTCGCGTTGACGTTCATCTTCATCGTGCTTCTCAACCCGCGGTTCGGGTTTATCAACTACGCGCTGGGCCTGGTTGGCGTCCCCGTCATCAACTGGCTGGGCGACCCGTCGTGGACCAAGATCTCGATCGTCATCCTCGCCCAGCTGGGCGCGGGCGGACCTGCCCTCATCTTCCTGGCCGCCCTTCGCGCGGTTCCTTCTGACCTCTATGAGTCGGCGGCCATTGACGGGGCCGGGGCCCTGCGGCGCTTCTGGAACATCACCATCCCGCTGATCACGCCGGTGATCCTGTACGACCTCATCTACGGCACGATCCTCGGCCTTCAGATCTTTACGCCGGCCTACATCCTGGCCGGCGGGACCAGCGGCGGCGGCGCCTACACCTCCGGGCCTGACAACTCACTGCTCTTCTATGTCTTCTACCTGTACAAGAACGCCTTCCAGTACAGCGACATGGGCTACGCCTCGGCCATGGCGTGGGTGCTGTTCGCGATCAGCATCATCCTTTCCGTGGCGATCATGCGCTGGTCCAAGTACTGGGTTCACTACGAGGTGAGCTGAGGTGACCGCCGAGCGCGCGCAGGAAGTCGGCGCGCTCGCGCCCAGGGTGGCGCGACGTCCCTTTCCTCCGCGGTGGGGGCGCCTGTTCGGCAAGATCATCCCCCAGGTGGTGGGGCCGCGCCTGGTCCTGCTCGCGTTTTGCGTGTTCTTCCTCATCCCGTTCTACTGGATGGCGACGTCGGCGTTCAAGACCACCGCCGAGCTCAGTAACTTTCCGCCGACGCTGTTTCCAAAGTCGCTCGATTTCAAGAACTTCTACGATGCGGTCACCGTCGTACCCTTTCCTACCTTCTTTCTCAACTCTGTCATCCTCACCACCGGCATCGCACTCGGCAGCGCCATCTCCAACCCTTTGATTGCCTACGGCTTTTCGCGCCTCAAATGGCCAGGGCGAGATGTCATGTTCGGGCTCGTGATGGCGACCATCTTCGTCCCTTACCCCGCCCTCATCGTCGCCCTCTTCGACATCTTCGCGAAGCTGGGCTGGATCAACACGTTCCTGCCCATGATCGTCCCCGCCTTCTTTGGCCAGCCCTTCTTCATCTTCTTGATG
>WNGG01006132.1_pt1 | contig 18202 bp, 16 predicted proteins | sample 5400661 | NCBI WGS metagenome assembly WNGG01 (sample SAMN13153372, study PRJNA577476) | soil metagenome | isolation source: 100 cm soil or saprolite under Garry oak tree replicate 1 | place: USA:California | collected 2016-06-15
CCGCGGTGCTTGGATACGTGCGCAGGGTCTTTGACCGCGCAGGGTCCGTCAGCGCCTCGCGATATCGGCACTGCCGGCGTGGCCTTCCGCTTGTCTCCACAGCGTCGGCACCCCGAAGTGGTTCATGCATTTCGCGGCTCCATACCCGGCCCGCACCTCCCCCTGTCAACGCTTCGCGGTCGCCCTCACGGGCGCCCACGCATGACTCGGGGCCGGAGTGGCTCGCTACGCCTTCGCCGTATGACTCTTTCATTCACTGCACCGCGCCGGTTTGACCGGCGCACGGAGGACGTCATGAGGACGACTCGGCGGAGCTTTCTCAGGCTCGCGGGCGCCGGGGCCGCCGCAGCGACGGTGCGGCTCGACGCGGCGCCCGCGTTCGCGCAGGCCCGCCACGCGGTGAAGCTCGGCGTGCTCGCGATCCGCGCCGGCATCGCGGCCCCGGTGGGCGCCGCGGGGCTGCGCGGGACCGAGTGGTGGCTCGAGCGCGTCAACCGGGCCGGCGGGATCCTCGGACGCCCCGTGCAGCTCGTCCTCGAAGAGGAGTCCAGCCCGAAGGACACCGTCGAGCGCTACAGGAAGCTTCGGGACGCCCTGGCTCTCGTGGGACGGCACCACGCAGAAGGGTGTCGAGGAGACGATGCCAAACCCGCGCTGGGCCTTCAAGAGCGTGGACAACGAGGTCGAGGCCATCGTCGCCGGCATGCTGACGCCGAGGTACTTCAGGGGGATCAAGACCGTCGCCGGCATCGGGAACGACTACTCCTACGGCCACGACTGCTGGCAGTCCTACCAGACCGTTCTCAAGCGGTACGTGCCCGACGTGAAGTTCGTGCTCGAGCTCTTTCCCAGGCTCGGCGTCACGGACTTCACCTCGCACATCGCCGCCATCCAGCAGTCGAAGGCGGACCTTCTCATGTGCTCGTTCTGGTCGGGTGACGCGACGATCATCATGAAGCAAGCCGCGGCGGTCGGCCTCTTCAAGACGATGAAGGGCGTCTTCACCACGGCGGGCGGCGTCCACGACTCGCTGAAGAAGGACTTCACGCCCGAAGGGTTGCTGCTCGGCTACAACACGATGTACTTCGACGATCCGAAGGGCTCGCTGCTCCTCAAGCAGTTCGTCCGCGAGTACAAGGCGAAGTACGCCGAGTATCCGCCGTACGAGTGCGACCACGCCTACTTTTGTGCCGAGTCGTACAAGGCCGCCGTCGAGAAGGCCGCGGCGGGGGGCACCACGTGGCCCGAGCGGGCGGCCGTCGTCAGGGCGCTCGAGGGCATCGAGGTCGAGTCGCTCTCGGGCCGGCGGAGCTGGCGGCAGGACCACGTCCAGATGTGCAACTTCTACCAGGGGATCACGACGCACAGGAACTCCTACGACTTCGTCACGATCGACCCGGTGGAGGTCGTCTCGACGAAGGTGGCGATGAAGCCGGCGGGCACGAAGCTGTTCGACTGGATCAACTCCTGGAAGATCTAGCGCGGTTCGCGGTGCGGGGGGCAGGTCGGTTCCCGGCCGGGGCAGGCCTCCTCGACCACGCTAGCTCTCAATGCGTGAGGCCGGTCCGGTCGGTCGGCGTCGAGGCAACGCCCAGAAGCTACGGGTCTCGGAGACCTGCCCCGACCTGGACCGACCCGCCGCTCGCATCGCCGATCGCGTCCCGGCATTCATGACAGCTCATATCGTCAACGTTGTGCTCAGCGGCGTGTTCCACGCCAGCATTCTGTTTCTGGTGTCGGCGGGACTCCAAGTCGTCTTCGGCGTGCAAAAGATCTTCAACCTCGCGTGCGGCTCCTTCTACGCGCTCGGCGCCTACGTCGGGGTCTCGGCGGTCGGCTGGTACCTGGAGGCGGGCGGGCCGCCCGCGCTGTTCATTGCGCCGCTGGCCGTCGCGGGGCTCGCCGTGGGCGCGGTCGGCGTCGTCGTCGAGCGCGGCCTCCTGCGCTTCGTCTACGACCGCGACGAGACCTTCCAGCTCCTCTTGACCTTCGCCATCGTCCTCATGATGGAGGACGCGATCCGGCTGACCTGGGGCACGTCGCCCCGCTCCACCTCCGGCCTCTACCTGACCTACGGCCGCGTGGCCGTGCTCGGGACGACGGTGCCCGTCTACAACCTGATCGTGATCGGCGCCAGTCTCGCCATCGCGCTCCTGATCGGCGGGCTCCTGACCCGCACCGCGTTCGGTCGCATCATCCGCGCCAGCGCCGACAACCGCGAGATGGCGGAGGCGCTCGGCGTGGACATGCGGCGCCTCTACGCGACGGTCTTCGCGCTCGGCACGGCCCTGGGCACCCTGGGTGGCGCGCTCGTCATCCCGGCGACGGTGGCGATGAGCGAGATGGGCATCGAGCTGATCGTGGAGGCCTTCGCCGTCGTGGTCATCGGCGGCCTCGGGTCCATGCGGGGCGCCCTCGTCGGCGCGCTCGTCGTCGGCGTGCTCCGGTCCATCGCGATCTCCGTGTACCCGGAGCTCGAGATGCTCCTGATCTATCTGATCGTGATCGCGGTGCTGGTGCTCCGGCCGCGCGGCCTCTTCGGCGGTCCACGCGCGTGAGCGGCCGGTTCGTCCTCGCCCTGGCGCTCGGCGCGACCGTCCTGGCGCCCCTCGTGGCGCCGACCTACCACGTGCTCTTGATGCTGCCGTTCATGGCGTACGCTGTGGCGCTCCTGGGGCTGAATCTCCTCTTCGGGTACACGGGCCTCGTCTCCTTCGGGCACGCGCTGTTCCTCGGCGTCGGCGCCTACACCGGGGCGTTCCTCACGAGCGTCTTCAAGGTCCGCTCGATGGAGGCGATCCTCGCCGCCGCGGCGGCGCTCGGCGCGCTGGTGGCGGCCCCGGTCGGCGCGCTCTGCGTACGCTACGTGAAGATCTACTTCGGGATGCTCACGCTCGCGTTCGGCATGGTCTTCTACACCTTCGTGCTGAAGTTCTACCGCCTGACGGGCGGCGACGAGGGCATGCCCTTCCTGCGCCCGGCGCTCGTCGGGCGGAGCCTCGAGGACCTGCCGAAGACCGACTACCTCGTGGGCCCGTACTACTACTACTCGCTGGCCGTGCTCGTCCTGGCCACCCTCGTCATGTGGCGCATCGTCCGCTCGCCCTTCGGCCTCTGCCTCAAGACCATCCGCGACAATCCGACGAAGGCCGAGACGCTCGGCATCGGCGTCGCGCGCTATCGCTGGTGCGCCTTCGTGATCTCCGCCGTCTACGCCGCGGTCGGCGGCGCCCTCCTCGGGCCTCCGACGGGCAACGTGGATCCGACGCTCGCCTACTGGACGCAGTCGGGCAACATCGTCTTCATGACGCTCCTGGGCGGGTTCGCGAGCTTCTTCGGGCCCGTCCTCGGCGCCTTCGTCTTCATCTACCTTCAAGATCTGGTGATGTCGGTCGTCCCGTTCTGGCGGCTGATCTTCGGCGCGATCCTCGCCGCGATTGTCATCGTCGCTCCCGGCGGGCTCGCGGGGCTCTGGGTCAGGCGGCCGCCCGTCGAGGCGTCGCCCCAGTGATCCTCCGCGCCGAGGGGCTCCGGAAGCTCTACGGCCAGTTCTGCGCACTCGACGGCGTGAGCCTCGCCATCAGCGCCGGTGAGTTCGTCTCGATCATCGGGCCGAACGGGGCGGGCAAGTCCACGCTCGTCAACGTCCTCACCGGCGTTCTCCGCCCCACCGCCGGCACCGTCACCTTCCGGGACCGCGACGTGAGCGGGATCGGACCCGCCCGCCTGGCCCGCCTGGGGATCGCACGGTCCTTCCAGCTCGTCCAGATCTTTCCGGACCTCACGGTGCTCGAGACGCTCCAGGCGGCGGTGGTCTCGCGTCTCGGGCACGGCACCCGCCTCTTCGCGTCCCTCGCCGCCGACCGCCCCGTTCGAGAGGGCGCGCTCGAGGTCGCCGAGCTGTTCGGTCTGGGCCCGAAGCGTCACGTGCGGGCCCGGCACCTGCCGCAGGGGGACAAGAAGCTCCTCGACGTGGCATCGGCGTTCGCGCTGCGGCCTCAGATCATCCTGCTCGACGAGCCGACGTCCGGCGTGAGCACGGCGGACAAAACGGCGATCATGGAGACGCTCGTCTCGGCCTCCAGGCGGATCGGCGTCCAGGCGATCATCCAGGTCGAACACGACATGGATATCGTCTTCGGCTACTCCGACCGGATCATCGCCCTCCACGAGGGGCGCGTGCTCGCCGACGGCCCGCCGGCCACGATCGAGGCCGACCGGCGCATCGTCGACACGGTCATCGGCCGGCGCGCCCGGGCGCGGTGAGGGCCGGGCCATGCTGACCGTGGACGCCGTCGACGTGTTCATCCAGGCGAGCCACATCTTGCGGTCCGTGTCGCTCAGCGTGGGCCCGCGCGAGGTGGTCTGCCTCGTCGGCCGGAACGGCGCGGGGAAGACGACGACCCTGCGCACGATCATGGGGTACCTGCGCCCGCGCGCGGGCACGGTCGAGTTCCGCGGCCGGCCCATCCACGGCCGCCGGACGCACGAGATCGCGCGGCTCGGCGTCGGCTGGGCGCCTGAGGACAGCGGGATCTTCGCCGATCTCACCGTGGCCGAGAACATCGAAATCGCCACGTGGACCCGGCCCGGGGGGCGCCCTGCCGCGGAGCGCATCGAGCTCGCCTACCGCGTCTTCCCGATGCTCAGGCGGTACGCGGGGCGCAAGGGCCCGGAGCTGAGCGGCGGCGAGCGGAAGATGCTCTCGATCGCGCGGGCCCTCGCGCTCGACCCCGACCTGCTCCTGCTCGACGAGCCTTTCGAGGGGCTCGCGCCCGCGATCATCCCGGCCGTGAGCGAGGGTATCGCGGCGATCACCGAGCTCGGCCGATCGATCCTGATCGCCGAGTCCAACATCCATCACGTGCCCGAGGACATCCGCCGTCTCTACGTGATCGAGCGCGGCGCGATCCTCTTCGCGGGCGGGCTCCAGGATGCCTGGCGAGATCCAAGTCTCACACGTATCATCGGGAGCGCGGCGTGACCCCGCGCGCTGGAGGCCCGACACCATGACGCTGCCCCTCATCCCGACCGCCGTCGTCGGCTCCCACGGAAAACCCGGCTGGTGGTTCGCCGGAGTCAAGGCGTACGAACGCGGCGAGTTCGGCCCCGCCGACCTCGAGGAGATGTTCGACGACGCCGTGCACGCCGCGGTCCGCGACATGGAGACCGCGGGTATCGACATCATCACCGACGGCGAGGTCCGGCGCCTCGACGGCTACGTGGACTCGTACTACGCGATCATCAAGGGCATCGAGCCCGTCACGGTCCGCCGCAAGGCGGGCCCGTGGGGGTATGACCAGCAGACCCGCTACGAGGCGATCGGCCGGATCGAGACGCCGCCGGGCGGGCTCGGCATCGTCAAGGAGTTCGAGTCCCTCAAGGCCCACACGACCCAACATACGAAGGCGACCTGCGCCGGGCCGCTCACCTTCGGCTCACGGATCCACCCGGGCAAGGTGTACAAGGGCGTCGTGGACGTCGCCGAGCGCTTCGCCGAGGTCATCAATCAGGAGCTGCGCGCTCTCGTGGCCGCGGGCGCCGAGTTCATCCAGATCGACGAGCCCGCGCGTGGCAACGTCTCCGGCGAGGAGATGGCGCGCCTGTTCAACCTGGCCACGGACGGCGTCGGCGTGAGGCTCGGGTATCACATTTGCTTCGGCAATCGCTTCGGACGCTCACGCTTCCAGCGGACGTACGAGCCGTACTTCCCCGGGATCTTGAAATCACGGGCCCACCAGTTCGTGCTGGAGTTCGCGAGCCGCGAGATGGCCGAGCTCGACCTCTGGAAGACTCACGGCGATGGGCGCGAGCTCGGCGCGGGTGTGGTGGACGTGAAGGGCTTCGCCCAGGACACAGCGGAGGACGTCGCGAAGCGTATCCGCAGGGTCCTCAACGTCTGCCCGGCCGAGAAGCTCACGGTCAACCCCGACTGCGGCTTCGGCTGGTCGCCGCGCTACATGTGCAACCAGAAGCTCGCGGCCCTGGCCGGCGGCGCGGCCCTCGTGCGGAAGGAGCTCCAAGGCCGCCGCTGACGGCTCCATCGCTCGCAGGGGGGCGCCCTGCTCTTCGAGACCCACTACCACCGCAATTTGCCAAGAACTGAGCCTGGATGCTAATGTCCTTCACAAGAGACCTCATGGACTCCGCGGGGGCCGCCGAAGCGCGTGAGCGGGTAACGAAGTGGATCGAGCAGACCCGGCAGCTGTTCAGCGTGCTGCCGGAGCTGCTCGTGACCGACACCCATGCCAACGAGCGGGTGAGCGCGGCCGAGAAGGAAGTCGAGCGGCTTCGCAGGGAGCTCGAAGATCTGAAGCGGGAGAACCACCAACTCCGTGGCGAGCGGGACGAGATCGCCCAGGCAATGACCGCGGTCGCCCAGAGGCTCGGCTTCCTGCCGCGGAAGAGCCCCTTCGAACGCACCCATGCGGGGGACCACACGAAGCCGGGCGAGCTCGCCAAGCCCGGTGAGCCTGCGAGGCCGGGCGAGGTCGCAAAGCCCGGCGAGCCGCCGAAGCTGGAGCCCCAGAAGGCAGGCGAGTCGCCCAAGGCCACCGACCACCCGAAGGTCTGAGCGCGGGCACCGCGCCCCCCGACGCGTTGCGCTTAGCGCGACGCGTCCTTCTTCAAGGTCAGGGTCAGCTCGTACTGCTTCTCTGCCTTCGGGTCCGGGTTGAAGACGGCGACCCAGAGCGTGGCGCAGTCCTTCCCGAGCGCGGGCACCGAGCTTCCTTCCGGTACCAGGCGGACCACCTCTGACTTGAGATCCGCGCGACCCACGGGCGGCATCGTCAGGAGCCACGCGTCGTTGGACTCGGCGCGGCCCTCCTTCAGCTTCACGTCCATCTCGCGCGGCTCCCTGAAGTCCGCGGCGACCGCGAAGAACCGAACGGTGAGCGGCGGGAGCGTCACGGGGAACCGGTGATCGGCGAACCGCTGCCTGTCGTTCGTGAGGCGCTGCGTGGTGTGGTCCGGATCGCCGACCCGTGGACTCGGGTGGGTGAAGATGCTCGTCTCCGTCGCCGACTCTAAAATTCGCGCCTGAGTCCAGAGACCCGGCTCCGGGACCGCGGCGAGCAGGACACTCTTGACGAACTCTGGGTACTGCTCGGCCAGCCGGGCCTCGTCGATCAGGAACTTGTAGAGGTGGGCGCCGACCGACGGCGCCGCCTTGCCGGGCACGAACGTCTTCAGGCTGTTGAGCGCCTTGGTCACGATCCCCGGGCGCTGCCGCTCGACGAAATCGAGCAGTACCGAGTAGCCATAGGCGAGCAGCCCCTCCTCGTACTCGGCGGACTGCTGGATCGGGACGCTGAGGAGATAGGCGTACTTCCCGAGCTCCTGCTTCACGCCCGCCTTGAAGTCGATGGTGCCTTTCCAGCTCGTCCACCGGGCCCATGCCGAGACCCACCACTGGGCACCCTCGTCCAGGGCCGCCGTCTCGACGACCTGCGGCGCACTGTCCTCCTCCGGGGCCGGTGCCGCCGCAGCGACTTCTTGCTTTACCGGCGCGGCCGGTGGCGGCGGTGCAGCGGGAGCCGGTGGGGGTGATGCACCGGGAGCCCGTGGACGCGGCGCAACAGGAGCCGGTGGAGGCGGCGCAGCCGGAGCCGGTGGAGGCGGCGCAGCCGGAGCCGGTGGAGGCGGCGCAGCCGGAGCCGGAGCGACGGGCGGGGCCGGCGGAGCCGGAGACGGCGCAGGAGGTGCGTAAAACGGAGAGGGAGGCGGCGCATGGGGTGCGGCCGACGGAGCGGGAGACGCTGCTGCCGGCGCGGCCGGCGAAGCCAACAGCGGCGCGGGGGGCTGGACGCGCGGCGCAACCGACGGCGCGGCCGCCACGACGACGGGCCCCACCGGCTCCTCCACCGTCTTCGGGCGCGGCGCGGGTCGCTCCGGCGCGCGCGGGAGATCGGCCGGGCCGGCGACGAGCTTACCGCGTGTGGCCGCCACTGTGAGTGTCCGACCGAACAATCGCGTGACGCTGTCCTCGAGCACGGCGAACTTCGCGTCGTCGAGATGCTCGCGACCCTCGATCAGCGTGAGCAGCGCTGAGAAGGCGGGCGTGGCCTCCACGATCACCGCCGCGCTCTCCGCCGTGGGCCCCTTCGGATCGAGCACCGCAGCGCGAATCTCTCGCGCCTTCGCCTGGCACTCGAGCAGCGCGGCGAAGTTCGGGTCGTCCACGTGGTTGATGGTCATGATGCGGTCCAGGACCACGAGGACGCGCCGTCGCGCCTCGGCCAATGTCGCACGCCTGGGCTCGTTCGCGGTCGCCTCCGCCAGCGCCCGGACCACGGGCTCGAGCGCCTTGAGGCCATCGATCGCGGTGGGTGCCGGGGCCGTGACACCGAGGGTGCGCGCCGCGTCGAGGACGCTCGAGCGCAGGTCGATGAACTCGCCGCGCGCGGCGGCGAACTCCTCGAGCAGCGAATCGGGGGGCAGTGTGCCTGCCCCCTCGAGCTCGCGCGCCGCCTGGGCGAGCTTCGCCGCCAGTCCTGCGAACCGTCGGCTCAGCGCGGCGAGGTTCTTGACGAGATCGTCCGCCGTCGGCGTCATGGAATGCTGCCGATTTTAGGCGTGCGCCAAGGAGGTGTCAAACCCGCCGGCCCCGGTCGGGGGGTGGAAGGGCGCTACTCCGTCGTGACGCGGAGCACTTCCTCGAGCGTGGTCACGCCCTCGAGCACCTTCAGCAGGCCGGCCTCGCGCAGCGTCTTCATGCCTTGCTTCGCCGCGACGTCCCTGATCTCGTTGACGAAGGTGCTGGCGAGGATGAGGCCGCGGATCTCGGGCGTCGCCGCGAGGACCTCGTAGAGCGCGATCCGCCCCTTCATCCCGGTGAAGTGGCACGCGTCGCAGCCCCGACCCTTGTAGAGCGTACACCGCCCGATGCCGAGGGGCGCGTGGCCGTACGGGATCAAGAGCTGCTCGTCGGCTTCGTAGGGCTCGCGGCACTTCTGGCAGACCTTGCGCGCCAGCCGCTGCGCGACGACGAGGCGGAGCGACGACGAGAGGAGGAAAGGCGGAACGCCCATATCCGTCAGCCGCGAGATGCTCTCCGCGGCGCTGTTCGTGTGGAGCGTGCTCAGCACGAGGTGCCCGGTCAGGGCCGCCCGGACCGCGATCTGAGCCGTCTCCTGGTCGCGCATCTCGCCGACGAGGATGACGTCGGGGTCGTGGCGCAGGAACGAGCGGAGGGCCGCGGCGAAGGTGCGGCCGATCTCGTCGCTGACCTGGACCTGCGTCGCGCCCGGCAGCTCGTACTCCACGGGGTCCTCGACGGTCACGATGTTCCGCTCCTTCGAGTTGAGCGTGTTGAGCGCCGAGTAGAGGGTCGTGGTCTTGCCCGAGCCGGTCGGCCCGGTGATGACGATCAGGCCGTGCGGCGCGCCGACCGCCTTCTGGAAGTCCCCCAGCGCGGCCGGCTCGAACCCGAGCTGGGTCAGGTCAGTCTTCAGCGACTGCTTGTCGAGGAGTCGGAGCACGACGCTCTCGCCGAAGACCGACGGGAGGACCGAGACCCGGAAGTCGATCTCGCGCGACTGCTGGCGGAGCTTGATGCGTCCGTCCTGCGGCAGTCGCCGCTCGGCGATGTCGAGGTTCGCCATGATCTTGAGGCGCGAGACGAGCGCCGGCTCGACCCGCTTGGGCGGCGCCATCACTTCGTGCAGGATGCCGTCGATCCGGTACCTGATCCCCAGAGTCCCGTCGCCCGGGTCGACGTGGATGTCGGAGGCGCCGCGCTTCATCGCGTCGAGCAGGATCGAGTTCACCAGCCGGACGATAGGCACCTCGTCGGCCGACGACCGCAGCTCGTTGAGGTCGACCTGACCGTTCGCCTCCTGGCCCTTGACGATCTCGACCTCGGAGGCCTCCGCCTCGACCTCCGAGAGCGCGTCCGCGACCGTCAGCCCCCCCCTCTCGTAGTAGCGCTCGATCGCCTGCCGGATGATCGACGGCGGCGCGATGGTCGGCACGACCTTGAGACCCGTCATGAAGGCGACGTCATCGAGCGCCGACAGGTTGGTCGGGTCCCCGACGGCCAGCGTGACCGAGCCGAGCGTCCGGCCGATCGGGACGACGCCGTACTTGCGCGCGATCCGACTCGGGATCACTGCGATGGTCTCGGGGGCGATCTTTTCAGGGAACGCGACCTCGGGGATGCCGTAGTGGCGCGAGAGGAAATGGACCAGCCGGTCTTCGGTGATCAGCCTGAGGCGGACCAGGATCTCGCCGAGCTTCTCGCCCGTTCGCTTCTGATCGCTGAGCGCCTGATCGATCTGCGGCTGTGTGATCAGGCCGTCGGAGACGAGCAGATCGCCGAAGCGCCGGCCGACCGGCGCCTGGCTCGGGCCACGGGGGGCGATCAGCGTGCCGCCGATCTTGCCTTCCTCGGCCTCGCGCCCGGTCTCCAGTAGTTTTGTGATTTCCTGCCGTCGTCCGGTTTTCATCATTCGTGGCTCGACCCACACTCCGCAATCCAGATGCCAGCCCCAGGGGTTTCCCGGATCGTGGAAAAACAGGAATTTAGCAGTGGCCGCGGCTGGCCACCGCCGCCCGGGGCCGGCCAGTTTCGTTGCAGGGTGGCCAGTTTTCTTTCTGCTAGACTCCACGCCGTGGCGCTGGCGCTGGACGGGATCGTCGTCGCGGACCTCACACAGAACGTCGCCGGCCCCTTCTGCACGCAGATCCTCGGCGACATGGGGGCCGAGGTCGTCAAGGTGGAACGCCCGGCACGGGGCGACGACGCCCGCGCGTGGGCCCCGCCGTATTGGGGGAACGAGAGCGCCACGTTCCTGGCGATGAACCGCAACAAGAAGAGCCTCGCCCTGGATCTCAAGGTGGACGGCGGGCTCGAGGTCCTCCGGCGCCTGATCGCGCGCGCTGACGTCTTCGTGCAGAGCCTCCGCGCCGGCGCGCTCGGCGAGCTCGGGCTCGACTTCGCGGGCGCCGCCCGGATCAACCCGCGACTCGTCTATTGCTCGATCACGGCGTTCGGAGCGCGCGGGCCGCTCGCGGACCTGCCCGGGTACGATGCGCTCATGCAGGCGTACGGGGGGCTCATGTCGGTCAACGGTCACCCCGGCCAGGAGCCCGCGCGGGTGGGCACGTCGATCGTGGACATGGGGACGGGCATGTGGGCGGCGCTCGGGATCGTCGCGGCGCTCCGGCAGCGCGACACAACAGGCCACGCCGTCGAGGTCACGACCGCGCTCTTCGAGACGGCCCTGATGTGGGTCTCGTACCACGCGATGGGCTACTTGGGCTCCGACGAGGTGCCGCAGCCGCAGGGCTCGGGCACGGCGATGATCGCGCCCTACCAGGCCTTCCCCACGGCGGACGGCTACGCGATGGTCGCCGCCGGATCGGACGCGCTCTTCCACCGGCTCGCCGCAGCGCTCGGCGCGCCGCGGCTCGCGGACGACGCGCGCTTCACGGACAACCCCTCGCGCGTCCGGCACCGCGGGGAGCTCGTCGCGGCGCTGTCGGCGATCACGCGCGAGCTCAAGACCGCCGACCTCCTCGAGCGCCTCCGGGTCGCCGGTGTCCCGAGCGCGCCGATCCTCACGGTGGACGCCGTGCTCGCGGAGCCGCAGACGCGCGCGAGCGGCATGCTGGTTGGGGCGCCGCACCCGCGCATCCCGGACTACCAGAGCGTCGGGCTCCCGATCCTCTGGAACGATCACCGACCAGAGGTGCGTCGCGTGCCGCCGCGCCTCGGCGAGCACTCGGCCGACGTGCTGACCTGGCTTGGCTACACCCTCGACGACGTCCGGGCGCTTCGCGCGCAACGAGTCATCCAATGACGGCGCTGGCGGACCGGAGCCAGGCCGCCCCTTGCTCAGGCCACCCACGGAGTTTTCCGGCCTCGCGGACCCCGCTCCAATGACGGCGCCGTATCGTCACCTGCTCGTCGAGCGCTCGGCCGATGGCTTTGTGGTGACCGTCACGCTCAACCGCCCCGAGCAGATGAATGCGATGAATACGGCGATGGGCGCGGACCTCCTCGCCTGCTTCGACGGGCTCCATCACGACCCCCTCGTCCGCGCGGTCGTCATCACCGGCGCCGGCGACCGCGCGTTCTGCGCGGGCGGCGACCTCAAGGAACGCAACGAGATGACGGACGAGGCGTGGCGGGCCCAGCACGTCATCTTCGAGCAGGCGGCGTCCCGGATCTTGAAGACGCCGGTGCCCGTGATCGCCGCCGTCGAAGGCTTCGCCCTCGCCGGGGGCTGCGAGCTCGCGGCCCTCGCGGACTTCATCGTCGCGAGCGAGACGGCGGTGTTCGGCGTCCCCGAGACGACGCTCGGGATCTTCCCGGGGATCGGGGGCACCCAGCTCCTGCCCCGGATCCTCGGGGCGCCGCTCGCCAAGGAGCTGATCTTCACGGGGCGACGCATGAAGGCCGACGAAGCGAAGGCCGCGGGACTCGTCAATCACCTCGTCCCCCGAGGGGGGGCGCGCGCGAAAGCGCTCGAGCTCGCCGAGGCGATCGCGCGGAACGGCCCGATCGCCGTGCGCCAGGCGAAGAAGGCGATCGCGTACGGTCTGGAGACGGACCTCGACACCGCGATGATCCTGGCGATCGAGGCGTACAATGCCACCGTGGTGACGGAGGACAGGCGCGAGGGCGTCCGCGCCTTCAACGAGAAGCGCAAGGCGCAGTTCAAGGGCAGGTAGGGACGACGACGATGGCGGCGATCAACCTCACGCTCACGGACGAGCAACGGGCCCTCAGGGCGGGTGTGCTCGAGATCTGCCGGCGCTATCCGGGTGAGTACTGGCGCGAGCTCGACGCGCGGCGCGAGTATCCCGAGAAGTTCGTCAAGGAGCTGACGCAGGCCGGCTACCTGGCGGCGCTGATCCCGCAGGAATACGGCGGCGCCGGGCTCGGCATCGTGGAGGGTGCCCTGATCCTCGAGACGATTCACGCCGCGGGCGGCAACGCCGCGGCCTGCCACGCGCAGATGTACATCATGGGCACGCTCCTGCGTCACGGCTCGGCCGAGCAGAAGCGCCGGTACCTGCCCAAGCTCGCGACCGGTGAGCTCCGGCTGCAGGCGTTCGGCGTGACCGAGCCGAACTCGGGGTCGGACACGACGAAACTCGCGACGACCGCGGTGCGTCGGGGCGACCGGTACATCGTCAACGGGCGCAAGATGTTCATCTCGCGCGTGCTCCAGTCGGACCTCATGCTGCTGCTGGCGCGCACGACGCCGGTCGATCAGGTCAAGCGGCGGACCGACGGCCTCTCGGTCTTTCTCGTCGACATCCGCAACCTCACCGGCCTCGAGGTCCGCCCGCTCCGGATGATGATGAACCACTCGACGAACGCGCTCTTCTTCGATGACGTCGAGATCCCGGCCGACAGCCTGATCGGTGAGGAAGGGGCGGGATTCGCCTACATCCTCGACGGCATGAACGCCGAGCGGATCCTCGTCGGGTCGGAGTCGATCGGGGACGGCCGGTGGTTCGTCGACAAGGCGGTGACCTACTCGAGCCAGCGGGTCGTCTTCGGCCGGCCGATCGGCGCGAACCAGGGCGTGCAGTTCCCGATCGCCAAGGCGCACACCGCCGTCGAAGCGGCCGCGCTCATGCGCGACAAGGCCGCGGCGCTCTTCGACGCCGGCCAGCCGTGCGGGCCCGAGGCCAACATGGCCAAATACCTCGCGGCGGAGGCGGCGTGGGAGGCGGCCAACGCGTGCATCGACTGCCACGGCGGGTACGGGTTCGCCGAGGAGTACGACGTAGAGCGCAAGTTCCGCGAGTGCCGCCTCTACAAGACCGCGCCGGTCAACAACAACCTCGTCCTCGCCTACGTCGGCGAGCACGTCCTGGGGATGCCGCGTTCCTACTGATTACCTCCTGACCATTGGATCGCTCGGCGTCGACCGAGCGGTGCCGCGCGACCGCTCGAGGAGCGTGCCCGGGAGCGTCGTGCTAGAGTTTGGTCACGGCGAAGGCTGGAGGAGACCATGAAGCTTCCCGACCGCGTGACGATCTGCGAGGTGGGAACCCGTGACGGGTTCCAGATCGAGCCGGACTTCATCCCGACCGAGCTCAAGGTCGAGGTCGTGACGCTCCTCGCCGAGGCGGGCATGCCACGGATCGAGGTCACCTCGTTCGTCCATCCCAAGGTGGTGCCTCAGCTGCGCGATGCCGAGGAGGTCATGGCGAAGATCCGCCGCCGGCCGGGTACGCGCTACGCGGCGCTGGTGCCGAACGACAAGGGCGCGGTGCGGGCGGTGGACGCGGGCGTGGACGCGATCCACACGGTCGTCTCGGCGAGCGAGAGCCACAACCTCGCCAATGTGAACATGACGATCGCCGAATCGATCCAGAAGCTCACCGCGGTCATGCGCGTGGCCGAACGGGCCAGGGTGCCCGTGGGCTGCGGCATCTCGACCTCGTTCGGCTGCCCGTTCGAGGGCGACGTCCCCCTGCCACACCTCGAGAGCGTCGTCCGTCGCCTCGTGGACATCGGCGCCCGCGCGGTCGGCCTCGCGGACACGACGGGCATGGCCAACCCCCGCCAGGTCGGCCGGGTCTTCGACGTCTTGATCGGCCGCTTCCCGGGGGTCGAGTGGACGCTCCACACCCACGACACGCGCGCGATGGCGATCCCGAACATCCTCGCCGCGATGGAGTGCGGCGTGACGCATTTCGATTCTTCCGTCGGCGGCCTGGGCGGGTGCCCCTTCGCCCCGGGCGCCTCGGGGAACGTCTGCAGCGAGGACCTCGTCCACTGCCTCGACGCGATGGGTGTCGAGACCGGGATCGACCTCGACAAGCTCATCGCGGCCTCCAGGCGCGTCCAGGCGATCGTCGAACGAACGCTGCCCGGTCAGATCGTCAAGGCGGGCAAGGCCACGCGCCGCTACCCGCTCCCCGACGGCGTCGCCGCACGACTCCCCGGTCGAATGACGAGCGACTCGCAGAACGCAGCCGGGTCGCGCCTTGGCACAGGCCACCCGGCGATCGCTCCGGCCTCGCGGCCCCCGCTCCAGTGACCAAGCGGGCGCGTCGCATGCTCGCGCTGATGGACCGCGCGACGACGCTCTGGCACATCCCCGTTGTCGGGCGGGCGAAGGGTCGCGTGATCCGGCGGCTCATCGAGCGTCACCGGCCCACGCGCGCGATCGAGATCGGCTCGCTCCTCGGCTACTCGGCGATCCTGATCGCGGGGGCGTTGCCGCCGCGGGGCCGGCTGATCTGCGTGGAGTCGAACCCGTACCTCGCGAAGTTCGTGAAGAGCAACGCCGAGGTCGCCGGGCTCGGGCGGCGGGTCAAGGTCGTCGCGGGCGACGCGCTGCGCGTCATCCCGCTCCTGTCCGGGCGCTTCGACTTCGTCCTCATCGACGCCGCCAAAGAGGACTACCTCGACTATCTGCGCCAGCTCGAGCCGAAGCTCGTGCCGGGCGCGGTGGTCGTCGCCGACAACACTGGCATCTTCCGCCGCGACCTGGCGCCGTACCTCGAACACGTGCGCGACAGCGCCGGCCGCTGGCTGTCGCGCGAGCACGACTTCGGCGGCGACGCGATGGAGGTCTCGATCCTCCGCGGCTAGCGCGGGAGCGGACGCGGCGCCGGGCCGACGTACTCGGCCCGGGGCCGGATGAGCCGGTTGTCGGCGTATTGCTCCAGCGTGTGCGCGCACCACCCCGCGACCCGCCCCACGGCGAAGATCGCCGTGCAGAAGTCCGGCGAAATGCCGAGCGCGTCGTAGACGACGGCCGAGAAGAAATCCACGTTCACCGGGAGCGTCGTGCGTGCGCGCATCGCGTCGTACACGCGCTCGGCCACGTCGAAGAGCCGCTGCCGACCGGTGGCCTCCGCCATGGATTTCGCCATCCCGCGCAGCACCCGGGCACGGGCATCGTCGACCTTGTAGACGCGGTGGCCGAAGCCGGGCACCCGCGCCCTCGGGTCGCCGCGCGCGTGCCGCGAGAGCGCCGCCCACGCCCCGAGGCGCCGCTCCACGAACGCCTCGGCGCACGCGGGGTCGCCGATCTCGCGCAGCATCGCGAGCACGTCCTCGTTGGCGCCGCCGTGGCGGGGCCCCTTCAGGGTCGCGATCGCCGCCACGACGGCGGCGTGGAGGTCGGCGAGGGTCGCGATCGCCACGCGCCCGGCGAACGTCGAGGCGTTGAACTCGTGGTCGGCGTGGAGCGTCAGAACCACGTCGAGCACCCGTGCCACTTCGGGCGCGGGCGCCCGGCCGCTGAGCAGCTCGAGGAAGTACGTGGCGTGCGAGTCCATCCCCGGGGCCTCGACCGGCGCTTGCCCCGTGCGGATCCGCTGCCACGCGGCGACCGTCTCCGGCACCAGGGTCATCAGCCGGACCGCCTTGCGCAGATTCGCCTCTCGATCGCTCGAGCGTGCGTCGGGATCGTGGGCGGCGGCGAGCGACACCGCCGTCCGCAGCGCGTCGAGCGGGTGGGTGTCGCGCGGCAGGCGCTCGAGGAGTGCCTTGACCGGCGCGGGCAGGCCGCGCGCCGCCCGCAGGCGCGCGGCGAACGCCACCGCCTCGGCCGTCGACGGCAGCTCGCCAAACCAGAGCAGCGCCGTCACGTCCTCGAAGCTCACCGCCCGCGCCAGGTCGCCGATCTCGTAGCCGCGGTAGTAGAGCCGCCCGGCCTCGCCGTCCACCCGGCAGATCGCCGAGCGCGCCGCGATCACGTCCTCGAGCCCCGCCTTCCACGCCGTCTCCATGCCGCCCTCCCGGAAGGTCTGCGCCGCGATCGTCTATAGTTGATTATACTTGATTAATATTGACTCTGGTACTCATGGCTGGACCGGCTCCCGGGAGCCTGTTAGCGTCGAAGGCGAGCGAGCGGGGAGGATGGTCACCATCGAGGGCGAGGAGTACCTGACCGTGCGGGAGGCCGCGCGCCTGTTGGGCGTCAAGCCCGCGACGCTCTACGCCTACGTGAGCCGCGGCGTGCTGCGGAGCTACCGCCAGGGGATCAAGCGCCAACGCCTCTACCGCCGCGCGGAGATAGAGGGCTTGCTGCGCCTGGTGCCGAGCCGCGAGCGCGGCTCCAACGTGGTCCCGCTGAGGGCGCGTCGTCGCGCCGCGCCCCCGATTCCGCTGGCGGAGTCGTGGATCCGCGACTGATGGTCGCGCGAGGCGAGGCGGCTCCTCCGACGAGGCGTGTCTAAGATAGTGCGGCGGCGCGCCGCCTACCTGACCCCTGGGCGCGACCTCTCCACGGCGGTGGAGTTGGCCCGGCGCGCCGAGGCCCTCGGCTACGAGAGCGTCTGGGTCACTCAGGGCCTCGGTCGCGACTCATTTCTCGTCCTTTCCGCGTACGGGGCGGCCACCACGCGTCTCGGGCTGGGCGTGGGTGTCGTCCCGATCTATCCGCGCCACCCGGTCGCGATGGCTCAGGCGGCGCTCACGCTCGCCGAGACCACGGGCGGGCGCTTCACGCTCGGGATCGGCGTGAGTCACCGCGCGACGATGGAGGCGATGCTCGGGCTCGCCCTCGACGCGCCGCTCGCCGTCATGCGCGAGTACGTTGCGGTGCTGCGGGGAGCCCTGGACGCCGGCGCCGACTTCGAGGGCCGGCACTTCCGCGTTCGATGGAGTCTCGCGCTCCCCGAGCGGCCGGCGCCGCCGCGGATCTACCTCGCCGCGCTCTCCCGCAAGATGCTGGAGCTGGCTGGTGAGATCGCCGACGGCGCGATCCTCTGGCTCTGCCCGCCCGCCTACGTCCGCGAGGTCGCGCTGCCGGCGCTCGAGCGCGGGCGGAAGCGCACGGGCAAAGCACTCGCGGGCTTCGAGATCGTCGCCGCGGTGCCGCTCGCGGTCACCCGCGATGTGGCAGGCGCGCGCGCGGCGTTCCGTACGGAGCTGGCGCGCTATCTCGCGCTCCCCTTCTACCGTGCGATGCTCGTGGGGAGCGGCCTCGGTGAAGGTGTGCGGGCCTTCGACCGCGATGGCGAGGTCCCCGAGACGCTCGCCGGCGGGCTCGGCGCGGTCGGTGACTCCGCCGCCGGGCGCGCGTACGTCGCCGCCTACCGTGACGCCGGTGTCACGCTCCCTGCGATCCGCCCGATCACCTTCCCCGACGCGCCCTGGTACCGGCGATCCCTCGAAGAAGCCGCGGTGTGGTAGTGCGAGCCGAGCGGCGGCCGCGGAGGCTCGGCGACGCGCGCCGCGAGGCGAGTCTGTGATCCTGATCGTGCGAGCCGCAGGGCG
>WNGG01018110.1_pt1 | contig 18202 bp, 15 predicted proteins | sample 5400661 | NCBI WGS metagenome assembly WNGG01 (sample SAMN13153372, study PRJNA577476) | soil metagenome | isolation source: 100 cm soil or saprolite under Garry oak tree replicate 1 | place: USA:California | collected 2016-06-15
ATCCCTGCTCGGTGAATTTCAGCGCGTTGGTGGTGAGGTTGAGCAGCACGCGGCTCAGTGCGCGGGCGTGGCCGAGCCGCCAGTCGGGCCGCGCGGGCTTGAGGTGCAGGGGCAGGCCCTTTTCCTCGGCGATCGGCTGCACCATGTCGCGCACCGACTTGAACACCTCGACGATCGAGAACGGACCCGGCTCCCTGTCCGCGAGCCGGTCGCCCCCGCGGGCCACCTCGAGCACGTCGTTCGCCGACGTGCAGAGGCACAGGGCCGCGCTGTAGATGAGCCCGAGCTGGCGGCGCTGAGAGTCGGTGACCGGGCTGCTCCGCCCGCTCCGCAGCGACTCCGCCAGGAAGAGGATCGACGTCAGCGGGGACCGCAGATCGTGGGCCATCTCGACGACGAGATCGAGCCCGTTGGGCCCGGTGAGGCTCGCCGCCAGGTCCTCGGGCTCGGCCGCCGACTCAGGGGCCTGCCACCGGCGTTCCACGGCCGTCGCGGTCATCTGTCAGTTCTCCCTCGCCTCACGCTTCCTCCGGCACGCCGCCGGTGGGCACCACAGCCTCGTCGTCCGTCGGCTCGCGCTCGATCACCCAGCCCGTGCTGGGGCTGCGCTGGAGCCCGTGCCGTCCCATCAGGCGATACAGCGTCGTGCGGTCCACGCCGGCGATGCGCGCCGCCTTGGACATGTTGCCGCCCACCCGGTTGACGAGCCAGGTGAGGTACTGCCGCTCGAACTGCGCGATCACGCGGTCCCGCGCGGCGTGGTAGCTCTCCTTGAGCAGGGTAGAGACCAGCGACGCTGGGTTCGCGTCGGCGGCGGGCTCCTCCTCTGCGGCGAGATGCAAGTCCTCCGGCTGGATCTCCGCCCCCGGTTCGGTGACCACGGCGACGTGCTCGATCACGTTCTGCAGCTCGCGCACGTTGCCGCGCCACGGGTGCACGCTCAGCGTGCGGATCGCCGCCGCCGAGAGCCGCGGGAACGGGGCGCCCTTGTTGCGGTGGCGCACCCAGTAGGTCGAGAGGAAGTAGTCGGCGAGGAGCGGGATGTCCTCCGGCCGCTCGCGCAGCGCCGGCACGTGGATCGGCACGACCTTCAGGCGGTAGTACAGGTCCTCGCGGAGGTCGCCCGCCTTCAGCGCCGCTTCGGGGTCGCCGTTGGTGGCGGCGATGAAGCGCACGTTGACGACCGCGTCGGTCGCCTCGCTGCCGACGCGCCGGACAATCCCGTCCTGAATCACCCGCAGCAGCTTCGCCTGGATCGGCTTCGGCATCTCGATCAGCTCGTCCAGGAACAGCGCGCCGCCATGGGCCGCTTCGAGCAGGCCGGGCTTGTCGCGCACGGCACCGGTGAACGCTCCCTTGCGATGCCCGAACATCTCCGACTCGAGCAACCCCTCGGGCAGGGCGGCGCAGTTCACCGCCACGAACGGTCGGCTCGAGCGACGGCTGTGGTGGTGGATGAACTGGGCGATCAGCTCCTTGCCACTGCCGCTCTCCCCGGTGATGAACACCGACGCGTCGGTCGGGGCGACCTTGCGCGCGAGCTCGATCGCCCGCTGGAACGCCGGTGCCGTGCCGAGCAGCGTGATCTTGTCGCTGTGGGCGTGACGCCGCTCCAGCTCGGTCCGCTGCTCGTGGGTCTCGCGAGCCACGATCAAGGTGTGGACCGCCCGGCCGATCAGGACCTGAAGGTGCGTGGCCGTGAACGGCTTGGGGAGGTAGTCGAACGCCCCCTGCCGCAGCGCCTCGACGCTGGATTCGACGCTCGGGTTCCCCGTCATCACGATCACGATCGTGTCGCGGTTCGTCCCGAGGGCCGTGCGCAGCAGCATGAGGCCGTCGACCTGCGACATGTACAGGTCGACGAGCACGAGGTCGAAGCCGCGGCGCTTGAGAAGGTCCAACGCGTCCTGACCACGCCCGCACACCGTCACCTCGTAGCCCTCCTGGCGGAGGACCGCGGCGCAGCTCTCGCGCAGCGTGTGCTCGTCGTCGACGATGAGGACGCGAACGCGCGCCTTCAGCTCTGGTCCGATCGGCAGCAGCGCCGCGAGATTCTGCCCTTCGTCGACGTCCCCGACGGGTGCGGCCCTGTCGCGTGCAACGGGTGTCGACATCGTCCTCGTCCGCGAGTGGTTTGACCCGCCCGTACGCAGGGTTCGGGCCACGGTGTCGCGACCTCGCAGCAGCGTGCCGCGCCGTACAGGCGCACCAAGCTGCATCCGCCACTCCCCACGCGGTGCACCGATTTGCGGCATCCCGGCCGGGCGGGCGGTTCCGCGCCGCCGCCGGCCGGCGGGGTGGACCCGTTCACCCTGGGCACACTAACGGGAAGTCTGCTGATGGAGCTGCGGACGGGGCACAGCCAGTGCCACGCTACTCCTTAGCTCGACGCGACCCCTTCGTCAAAACGCCGAATCCACCCGCCCGCCTCGGGTTTTCCGGTGCGCAGCGCCGCTGAGGCGCGTACCAGCAACTCGACGGGCTCGATCGGCGCGTAGCCCATGTTCGCTACCGCCTCATAGCCGCAGCGCACCCGCACCGCGGGCGCGGCCCGCGCTGCGTCGGGGGGGGTCGTCCTTGTGTGGATGCTCTGGGCCAGTCGCTCGGCGAGCCGCCGCGCGCCGCCGGCATCCGTGCCGGGTGCGAGCACGGCGAACTCCGTGGCGCTGAGCCGGCCGACGACGTCGGACAGTCGCGCCGACGACTTCAGCGCGTTGACACAGCGGACCACGGCTGCCCCGTCCGTCTCCTCCGCCGCCCCCGCGTCCTCACCCTGCTCGAGATCGAGGGCCACGGCGACACACGCGAGCGGGCCGTGCTCCCGGAACGCCTGCGATCCCAGCTCGCGCGCGCGCCGCGCCAGCCCCTGCGGATTGTAGAGCCCGCTCAGCGGATCGAGCAGTCCCTCGGCCCGGGCGCGGTCGGCGTCCGTGATGCGCGGATCGGCGCGCAACGCGCGACACAGTTCGACCCCTTCCTGGTCCGACAGGTCGGCGTCGACAATGATCACGTCCGGATGGGCGGCGCGCGCCCGCTCCAGCGCGTCGCGGCCCGTGCGCTCACGGAGTACCCCGTACCCGCCGGACTCGAGCAGGCTTTCCAGCCAGTGTGTAGCTCCGTCGCGATCCCCTGCAAGGAGCGCCAGCGACAACCCGGCCGCGGGCATTCGATCGCTCATCGATTCCCCCGGGCGATTACGTGGACGACGTCGGGAGGGCGCCAACCGCTCTTGGCCTGCAAACCTGAGGCCGCAGCGGCCCGGCCGCCGGGCCTGTAGGCGGGGGCGGTGCCGTGCCCCGGAGGCCGGCGACGTGCGGCGCTCGCGCAACGTTTGTGCACCGGGGGGCGCGGCGTCGCGGGCCCGCAGCGGGGGCCTAACACCTTGGCTCCTCGCGCGCTATGCACCGTGGGCCCGCTCGCGCGCGTCTCGGCCTCAAACTTGAAGCGCGCGGCACCTGGGGCGTTTCACGGTATGGAGACCTCGCGCATGCTGTGCAAGCGCTGTCGAGCGCTGGGCTGGAACGGCGGGACGCCGCGGCGACCCGCCGAACCGTCGTCGCTCAGGACCTGCGAGTGGTGCGGCGCCGCCCTCGAAACGCCTGAGGACGTCCTGCGGGGCGTGCGCGACGGCACTTTGGCGCAGCTCGCCCGGTTCGGCCTCGCGATCACCAGTGAGCCGCTGTTCGAGCGCATATCGGCCGAGCGCCATCCTGAGAGGACCTGAGCGATGTGCGGTGTAGTGGGATACGTCGGGTCGAAGGACGCTGTGCCGGTGCTGCTGGACGGGCTCACGCGCCTGGAATACCGGGGGTATGACTCGGCCGGCGTGGCCGTACTGAACGGCCGGGGCGTGGCGACTCGCAAACTGGCCGGCCGCATCGCGGCCCTGCGGGACCTGCTCGCCCAGGACCCGGTACACGGCAGCTGCGGCATCGGGCACACGCGCTGGGCGACTCATGGCGCACCCACCGAGCGGAATGCCCACCCGCACGCCGACTGCACCGGCACGCTGGCGCTGGTGCACAACGGCATCATCGAGAACGCCGATCTGCTGCGCACGCAACTCGAGCAGGCGGGCCACCGCTTCGCCACCGAGACGGACACCGAGACGCTCGCCCACTTGATCGAGGCCGCGGCCGGCGACACGCTCGAGGAGCGGGTCATCGCCGCGCTCGCCCGCGTGGAAGGGACCTACGGTCTCGCCGTGATCTCGGAGGCTGACCCGCGCAAGATCGTGGTGGCGCGACGCGGCTCGCCGCTTCTGATCGGCGTCGGCGGCGGCGAGTATCTCGTCGCGTCCGACGCGAGCGCCGTCCTCGCTCACACCCGGTCGGTCGTTTATCTCGACGACGGCGACGTGGCCGTGTTGACGCCGGAGGGCTACCGCGTACTCGACCGCGACGCGCGCCCCCAGGATCGCCTGGTGGACGACCTCGATTGGGATCTGGACACCCTCGCGCTCGGGTCGCACGCGCACTTCATGCTCAAGGAGATTTGGGAGCAGCCCGAGACGGTCGAGCACACGCTGCGCGGGCGGCTCGTGGGCGTGGACGGCATGGCTCGACTCAACGGGCTCAACCTGTCACCCGGCCACTGCGCGCGCATCCGGCGGATCGTGATCGTGGCCTGCGGCACGTCGTGGCACGCCGGGCTGGCGGGCCGCTGCATCCTCGAGGAGCTCACGGGTATTCCGGTCGAGGTGGAGTATGCTTCAGAGTTCCGCTACCGCCGGCCGCTGCGGGTGCCCGGCACGCTCACCGTCGCGATCTCGCAGTCGGGCGAGACCGCGGACACGCTCGAGGCGATCCGCGCTGCGCGCGCGGCGGGCTCTATGGTGATCGGACTCGTGAACGTCGTGGGCAGCTCGATCGCTCGCGAAGCGGACGGCGGGATCTATCTCCACGCGGGCCCGGAGATCGGGGTCGCGTCCACGAAGGCGTTCACGTCGCAGATCGTCGCGTTGCTGTTGCTCGGGCTCCATCTCGGCCGGCGGCGCGAGCAGCTCGACGTCGAGGATGGACAGCGACTCGTCGCCGAGCTGCGGGCCCTGCCCGACCTCGTGACCCGCACCCTCGAGCTCGAGCCCCAGGTGCGGGAGCTCGCCACGCACTACGCCGACGCGCGGAACGCGCTCTATCTCGGCCGGGGGGTGAACTTTCCCGTGGCGCTGGAGGGCGCCCTGAAGCTCAAGGAGATCTCCTACATCCACGCGGAAGGCTATCCCGCGGCGGAGATGAAGCACGGGCCCATCGCGCTGATCGACGAGAGCATGCCGGTCGTGTTCCTCGCGCCCAAGGACCAGGTATACCCGAAGGCCCTCTCCAACATGCAAGAGGTGAAGGCGCGAGGAGGTCACATCATCGCGATCACGACCGAGGGGAACGGCGACCTGCGCCATCTGGCCGACCACCAGTTGCGAGTTCCCGCGTGCCCGGCCCTTCTGTCACCGGTGCTCACGGTCATCCCGCTCCAGCTGCTGGCTTACCACATCGCCGTGCTCCGGGGATGCGACGTGGACCGCCCCCGCAACCTGGCGAAGAGCGTGACCGTGGAATGAAGCGGCTCTCGTACGGGATGACCCGGGCCGTGTAACGATGCGGATTCTCTCGGTCGTCGGCGCCCGCCCGAACTTCATGAAGCTGGCACCCGTGGACCGGGAGCTGGCCAAGCGCCGGGATATCGAGCACGTGATCGTGCACACCGGCCAGCACTACGATCCCGAGATGTCGGCAGCGTTCTTCGAGCAGCTATGGATTCCCGCGCCCGACTATCACCTTGATGTCGGCTCGGGCTCGCACGCGCAACAGACCGCTCGCGTGATGCAGCGGCTCGAGCCGATCCTGACCGAGCTCCACCCCGACCTAGTTCTCGTCTACGGCGACGTGAACTCGACCGTCGCGGCCGCGCTCACGGCGGCGAAGCTGGGGCTCCGCGTGGGGCACGTGGAGGCGGGGTTGCGGAGCGGGGATTGGTCGATGCCCGAGGAGGTGAATCGGGTGGTGACGGACCGGCTGTGCGATGTGCTGTTCGCGCCGTCGCGGGACGCCCTGGCAAACCTCGCGCTCGAGGGGATCGCAGCGGAGCGGGTCCAGTTCGTCGGCAACATCATGATCGATGCGCTGTGCTGGGCGCTCCCCCTCGCACAGGAGCTGGACGCGCCCGCGCGGCACGGCGTGGCCGGCGCCCCCTATGCTGTCGTGACGTTGCACCGTCCGACGAACGTCGACGAGCCGGCCGTGTTGCGCGAGCTCTGCCAAGCTCTCGAGCGGCTGGGAGGGGAGATGGCTGTGCTGTTCCCCGTTCATCCGCGGACGCGCGACCGGCTGCGTGCCCTGGACGCGCGGCGCAACGGCGGCGGCCTGCGGCTGCTCGAGCCGCTGGGCTACGTGGAGATGTTGAGCCTCGTCGCGCGTGCGGAGCTGGTCATCACGGATTCCGGCGGGCTTCAGGAAGAAACGACCTTTCTGGGCGTGCCCTGTCTCACCGTGCGAGCGAACACCGAGCGGCCGGTCACCTGTCTGCATGGGACCAACCGGCTGGTGGCTCCCCGCTGCGAGGCCATCCTCGCGGCGGCTGCGCGCGCACGAGGGCGGCGCTCGCCCGCCCGGCCCCTAATTGAGCGCTGGGACGGGCGGACCGCGGAGCGGATCGCGCGCGTGCTGTGCGAAGGTGTGCGCTACGACGCCGACGAGGCGGAGCCGAGCGCGGGGGCGCGACCACGTCAGCCGCGCCGCGCCGTCGGGATCCCGCAGCCTGCCGCCGCTGGTTGAGGGCGGGTCCGAGTGGCCCGTTGCACACGAAGTCGTGTGATCGAGGCAGTGCGGCGGTCGCGGTGACCGCCGCGTCAACGTCTCATCCGAGGAGGTGATGGTTTGACGATCGACCAGCACTGCGCGGGGAGCGGACCGCACGCCGCTCCCCGCGGCGCCGCGTCGGCCCGGGATTCCAGCCGGGCCTTTTTGTTGTGCGGTCGCGACGGGTGGTTTGGTGCATCCGCGCGGCACGCCGCAACACGAAATTGTTGCGGCGCAACTGGTGCACCTCTGCCACGGAGTCGCCAGCCCCGCGCCGGGCAACAACATGCGGAGCCCAGCATGGTGGCACCCCGTTTGCATTCAGGCGGCCGCGGAGTCGGCATCTGCGAACCACGAGACCCGGAGGCGACCGTCATGCGTAAGCTGAGAAATCTCGCGTTCCTGTTGGCCCTGGGGGCGGCTGCGATGGTCGCATGGAGTTGCGACCGTCCAGCAACCCTCGTGAGCCCGCAGGCCAATAAGCCGCTGTTCTGGTTTGGGGAGAATTGCCCGGCGGCGAAAATGACCGGGGGCGGCCGGATCGACGCCCCACCTGGGGGCCCCGAGAAGAATGCGCCCGCGAGTCACCAGTTCCAGACGTTCGGCGCCCACGTGATCTCGAACGGCCTCAACCAGGACGGGAGCTGCGCTGTGAAGGGCTCGCTCGAATGGGTCGATCATAGCCTGCGAGTCAGCGGCCGGCCCCTCAACCTGCACAGCGAGACGATCACGTTCGTTGAGCAGCTCTTGGCGGAAGACTGCAAGGATGGGGCCCTGCACTGGGGTGGGCGGCTGGTAGAGAAAAACACCGGCGAGGAGTACGACTTCCAGGTGTTCGATTGCGACAACGGCGAGCCGGGAGCGAAGCACGACGGCTTTAACATCGTGCTGTCAGGCCCCGGGGAGTCGCAGGACGGGTACACGTTGGACTGTCCGTCCTCGATACACGCGGAGAAAACCCTCTGCACCCTGACCGGTGGAAACCGGCAGTACCATCCGACCCACTGATCTCGGAGACCGGACCGTGACCAACTACGCCTTTTCGGAAACGATCGGCTCCGATGGAGCCTTGAAGAAGGAGGACCGCATGATGAAGAAGGTCGCAACGACGGCGGGAAGCGCCATGGGCCTCCTCGTTCTGGGCCTGCTGTTCAGCGCGCTTCCATCGGCGGCGGCGTGGGCGCAAGGGACGGCAGCGCAGGCATTCGGCGTCGCCGTCAACACGCCGCTGGCGAGTGGGACGTCGCCCGTCGCCGTGCTCCCAGCAGACGGGGGGCTGGCGAGTGACAACGCCCCGAGCGTGAACGTCGCCGGACTCGCCGGTGCGGAGAACGCGTTCGCCATGGCGAGCGGTGCGGAAGGCAGCGCGGAGAGCAACTCCACGCTGGAGAGCGTGAATCTCCTGAACGGCCTCATCACGGCGGACGGCGTCGTGGCCCTCGCCAGCAGCTGGGTCAACGATGGCGTAGCGGGGAGCGACGCCGAGGGCTCACAGCTGGCGAACCTCGTGGTGAACGGCGTTGCGATCGCGAGCGACGTGGCACCAAACACCCGCGTCGACCTACCGGGAGTCGGCTACGCCGTGTTGAACGAACAGAGCCTCACGGGCGACGGCGTCACGTCGAGTGCCATCACCATTAACATGATCCACGTGGTGCTGCAGACCCTTACCGGTGGCGGATGCGGCCTGTCGGGCTGCCTCCCCAGCGTGCTGACGACGACCGGCGAGATCATCGTGGGGTCGGCGACGAGTTCGGTGCAGTAAGCAAGCCACGTGGGCCAGGCCTTGAACAGTTCGAGGGCCCACGGCAGGACATATGGGTCGGGGGAGCGCGGGCCACTGAGCTGACCATCGCGGATTGCGTTCCACTGCTGCGCGGCGCGGAGCGGTGGAGCCCCGATGGTGGCCCCGCTTCCCCGTGCCCTTTCTTGGTGCAGGCGGCACGCGCGTGCCGCCCCAATCTGGCACTACTGGTGGATTCCCTGACGCGGGCGTGATTGGCAAGATGTTGTGAATCAGTGGCTTATGGCGACGCTGCTAACGCGGGCACTTGGCACTAGCCTTGCTGTTGCGCGGCAGCAACATTCCACGCCTCAGGACCGACGCCATGGCTACCAGATCGAAGGACCGACCCTCTCCCCCCGCCGGGCTCCCAGTGCAAACCCAGGATGCCGTCGCGCTGCTGCGCGAGCTCGTCGCCCACCTGCGACAGAATCGCACGCAGTTGCGTGAGGAGTGGGCGCGGCGCATCACGCGAGCCCAGCTGCTCACGGCGATGACCGAAGCGGAAATCTTCGCCGAAGCGACGTCGGTGTACGACAACTACGTCGAAGCGCTCGAGACGGGGACGTTCGAGGCGCTGCAGGCGTACGCGCGCAACCTCTCCGAGCGCATCATCCCGCGGGGCGTCGAGACGCACGAAGTCGTCGGCATCGTGCTGCTGCTGCGCGACGTGCTCGCCCGCTCGCTGTTCGGCAAGTACCACGAAGACTTCGACAAACTGAACCGCATTCTCGACGCCTACGAGCCCGCGGCGAACCGGGTCGCCAACACGGTGGCCGTGGGCTTCGTGCAGGAGCGCGAGCGCATCATCCGGCAGCAACAGGAGGCGATCCGCGAGCTGTCGACGCCGGTCCTGCAGGTGCGCGAGCGGCTCCTCATTCTGCCGATCATCGGGGTCATCGATCCGCAGCGTGCCCGTCAGCTGACCGAGCAGCTGCTGCGGGCGATCCGGACCAACCGCGCGAAGGTGGTCGTGATCGACATCACCGGTGTGGCGGCGATGGACTCGAACGTCGCGAACCACCTCGTGCAGACGGTCGAGGCGTCGCGCCTGCTCGGCGCCACCGTCATCGTCACCGGCCTATCGCCCGAAATCGCCCAGACGCTCGTCACGATCGGCGTCGACCTGAGCGAGATGGCAACCGTGGGCGACTTGCAGGGCGGCATCGAGGAGGCGGAGCGGTTGCTCGGCTACAAGGTCCTGCCGCTGGAAGATCTGGCCCCGAAGGCGTGAACTCGCACCCACTCCCGTAGCGGAGGGCGCTGTGGAAGTTCCGATTCTCAAGCAGGGCCAGTACCTGATCGCGTCCATTCAATCCGCGCTCACCGATGCCGATCTCTCGCAGCTCCGGGAAGCGCTGATCGAGCGAGTGGGGCGCTTCCGTGCCCGCGGCGTCATCGTGGACGTGACGGCGCTCGACGTCATGGACTCGTTCGCCGTGCGCACGCTGCGCGACATCGCGCACATGGCGCGGCTGCGCGGCGCTCTGACGCTCAAGGGTGTCGCGACCGCGCTCGATCTGGAGGAAGGGCTGGCGTTCCTCGACGGGGTCGCTCGCGAGCGCGTCGAGCGGGGCCAGGGGCCCCTCGACCGCGGCCCGGGGCACCGCGACCGTGGTTGACGAGCTGCTGGTGCCGATCGCGTCCGATGTGGACGTCGTGACCGCGCGCCAACAGGGCCGGAGCGTCGCGGCGAATGCGGGCTTCTCCAGCGGAGACCAGACGGTCATCGCTGCCGCGATCTCGGAGCTCGCGCGCAACATTCTCATGTACGCGAGGCGCGGCGAGATCGCGCTCAACGTCGTCTCGAACGGCGACCGGCAAGGCGTGATCGTGATCGCGCGCGACCAGGGGCCGGGCATCCCCGACGTGGGGCGCGCGCTGCAGGATGGGTACTCCACCTCGGGCGGACTCGGCCTGGGCCTCCCCGGCGCAAGACGACTGATGGACGAGTTCGACGTTTCCTCCGTCGTGGGGAAGGGGACGACCGTAACCATGAAGAAGTGGCGGCAGCTCGCCTCCTGAGGCGGTCGTGGACGGTGCCGCGCTGATCGATTGGGGAGTCGCCACCCTGACGCTTCCCGGCGAGCGGGAGTCGGGCGACCTCCACCTCGTCAAGCCCGTGGGAGGGGGCGTCCTGGTCGCTGTGGTGGACGGCCTTGGCCACGGCGCGGCGGCGGCCGCGGCGGCCCGCGCGGCCGTGGCCACGCTCAATCGGCATGCGCAGGAGTCCGTGCTGCCGTTGCTGCAGCGCTGCCATCAGGCGCTCGCGGGGACCCGCGGGGTGGTGGTGAGTGTCGCCCTGTTCGATCGCGCGGACGGCTCGATGACGTGGCTGGGTGTCGGTAACGTCGAAGGCGTGCTGCTCTACGCCGACGCCGGCGGACGCCGGGGCCGCGAGCGCCTGGTGACGCGCGGCGGCATCGTTGGCTCCGAGCTCCCGCCGCTCCGGGCCGAGGTACTCGCCGTGGCCCCGGGGGACACGCTGGTTCTCGCCACCGACGGGATCCAGAGCGGCTTCGCTGACGACCTGGCGATCGACGCGCCGCCGCAGCAGCTGGCGGACCAGATCCTCGCGCGGTCCGGCAAGAGCACGGATGACGCACTAGTGCTGGTCGCCCGCTACGTCGGGGACGCGGGAGCGAAGGGATGAAGCTACCGGTGTCGATGGAGCCGTCGCCGTCACCTGCGGCACACCGCCGAGCACAGCCCGGCCCGTTGCGGGTCCTGGTGGTGGCGGGGGAGGGCAGCGGTGGCTTGCTGCAGAGCTTGCGGCAATGGGCTCCGGACCTGGGCGTCGACGTAGAGGCCGCCCCGGACCTGCCCCGCGCGGTGCGCCAGCTCGCCGCGCAGCGCTGGGACGTGGTGCTCGCGGTCTTGGGCGAGCGGGCCGACGACGATGTGACGTGGTGGGTGGAGGCGCTGCGCGGTGCCGCGGGGAGCCCGCAGCTGCTGACCGCCGCGCACCGGCCCTCCATGGGCTTGGTGCTGCGGGCGGAGAAGCTCGGCGTACTCGACCTCCTGTCGCTGCCCGCCCGCCGTGAGGACTTGCTGCGTGCGCTCGACCGCGTGCGCGCGGTCGCCACCGAGGTCCCGCTCCCGCTGCCAGAGGCGGAGGCGCACGCGGTCGGCCCGTACGCCCTGGTCGGGCAGAGCCCTGCGATGCTGGAGGTCTACAAGCTCATGGCGCGGGTCGCTCGGAGCAACGCGACCGTCCTCGTTCAGGGCGAGTCGGGGACGGGGAAGGAGGTCGTCGCCCGCGCCATCCACTTGAACGGGCCCAAGGCGGCCGGACCGTTCGTCGCGGTCAACTGCGCGGCGATTCCGGAGAACCTGCTCGAGAGCGAGCTGTTCGGGCATGAGAAGGGCGCGTTCACCGGCGCGGTCGCCCGCAAAGTTGGCCGCTTCGAGCAGGCGGCGGGCGGCACGGTGTTTCTCGACGAGATCGTCGACATGAGCCTCGCGCTGCAGGCGAAGATCCTCCGTGCCACACAGGAGCGAGAGATCGAGCGCCTGGGCGGTGCCGGCACCATCCCGGTTGACGTGCGGCTCATCGCCGCCACCAACCGTGACTTGAACGAAGCGATCAAACAGGGGCGGTTCCGCGAGGACCTGTATTACCGGCTTGCCGTGGTCACGATGCGCCTGCCCAAGCTCGCGGAGCGCGGCGATGATCTCGTGCTGCTCACCGCGTACTTCGTGCGCCAGTTCGCCGAGCGCTACGGCAAGCGCATCACCGCGATCTCGGACCGCGCGCTCGACCTGCTCCGCAACCACACCTGGGTGGGGAACGTGCGGGAGCTGCGGAACGTCATCGAGCGCGCGGTCATCGTCGCGACCGACACCACGCTGCGGGCGGAGCACTTGCCGGACGAGCTCCGGGGCGAGGAGGCCGCGCTCCCCGACCGGCCGTCGGGCGCACACCTGACGCTGGCCGAAGTCGAAGCCCGCCACATCGCCCGGGTGCTGACGCGCACCAACGGTCAGATCGGGGCCGCGGCGGAGGTCCTGGGCATCCACCGCAACACCCTGACCCGCAAGATGAAGGAGTACGGCCTGTGAGGGAGCCGGTGGTCCAGGCGCTGCCCCCCCTGCGCGTCGAGAAGGCTCTCGGGCTGCTGCCCGATCTCGAGGCGCTCGAGCCCTTGCGCTCTCTCCTCGTGTCGATTTCCCGACCGGACGAGCGGGCGCTGTGGTCGAGCTCCGGGCCGTACCTCACGCTGGGCAAGCGCGGCGTGCGGCCGGAGGAGCTGCGGCACCGCATCCCGCAGGTGTTTCACCGCATCGCGGGCCACCTCGAGGCGCTGTACACGGCCTACGTAGAGGCGCTCGAGTGTCAGCAGCGGGGCGACGGCGTGGGGGTGGTGCAGGCCTTGTTGACGGCGGGACGCCTGGAAGAGGGCGTCGGCCGGGTCGCCCAGGCGCTGGAGTGGTACGCCGTGGCGCTCCGCGTCTCGGAAGCGTTGCAGGACCGGCATCCTGAGGTCGAGACGCTGCAGGCGCTGGGACGGGCGTGCCTGGGGCTGGGCCTCCACGCAGAGGGCGCGCGCCACTACCAGCGCTGCCTGGCGCTCGCGGAGGCGGAGTTCGACCCGGCCGCGGCGATCTCGGCGTGCGAGGGGTTGGGCAAGGCCGCGCAGGCCCAGGTGGAGTGGGCGGGCGCCGAGGCGTGGTACGCGCGCGGCCTGCGGCTCGCCGAAGCCGCGGGAGACCAGCGGCGCATCGGCGGGCTGCTGCACGGGCTGGCCACGCTGGCGTGCCGCAAGGGCGACCTCGCCGCCGCCGGCGACTACCTGCGGCGGGCGCGGGGCGTCTTCGAGCCGCTGACCGAGGCGCTTGCGATGGCGCAGGTGCTCAACACCCAGGGGCAGATCGACGTGCAGTTGGGGCGGCAGCAGGCGGCGGCTGCCGCATACCGCGAGGCGCTGGCCTGGCTGCAGCGGGCCCCGCGCGAGCCCAGTCTCGAGTCGGGCATCCGCCTCAATTTGGCCAAGCTGCAGCTCGAGGCGGGCCGCTTCCTTGAGGCGGAGGAGGAGCTGCGGCGCGCCGAGCAGCTCGCCATCGGCGAGAACCTGATGCGCCGGCTGGTGCAGATCTACACGGTGCTGGGCGCGCTGCGCGGTCGGCAGCTCGACGAGACCGGATTCGTCTTCTTCGAGCAGGCGATCGAGCTGTCTCGGACGGTCGAGCCCTCGTCCCTGGCCGAGGCGCAGGTGTACGAGGAATACGGGCTGTTCCAGCTCCGGCTGGGCGATCGGGACACGGCCCGCGCCTATCTCGAGCGGGCCCGGGACATGTACGAGTCGGCCGGCGACGCTACGGAGCTCGAACAGGTGCGCAAGGAGCTCCAGCAGCTCAGCGCCTGAGGCCGAGCGACCGATCGCGTGCGGCTGGATCTGCAGCGCCGAAGCATGCGTGTGAACCTACACCTGGCGTCCTCGTGGCCGAGCTGATCGACGTTCTCGCTGAAGCGCTAACCGGACGCTACGCCCTGCAGCGGCAGCTGGGCCACGGTCTCACGGCGACCGTGTTTCTCGCCCAGGACCTCAAACACCACCGGCCCGTCGCCATCAAGGTGCTCCACCCCGAGCTCGCCGCGGCCCTCGGCACCGAACGCTTCCTGCGCGAGATCGAGATCGCCTCGTGGCTGCAGCATCCCCACATCCTGCCCCTCTATGATTCGGGCGCGGCGGCGGGTTCTCTCTACTACGTCATGCCCTACGTCGAGGGAGAGTCGCTGCGGGGCCGTCTGGAGCGGGAAAAGATGCTGCCGCTGCCGGAAACGCTACGGATCGCCTCGGAAGTGGCGAGCGCCCTCACGTACGCGCACAGCCACAGGGTGATCCACCGCGACATCAAGCCGGAGAACATCCTGCTGATGGGTGAGACCGCCGTGGTGGCGGACTTTGGTATCGCCCGCGCGATCACCGCTGCGGGCGACACGCGGCTCACGCAGACGGGAACGGTGATCGGGACGCCCACCTACATGAGCCCGGAGCAGGCGATGGGCGCCGAGGACATCGACGGCCGGAGCGACCAGTACAGCCTGGCGTGCGTGGTGTACGAGATGCTGACCGGAGAGCCGCCCTTCACGGGCTCGACCGCGCAGGCGGTGATCGCTCGCCATTCGCTGGACGCGGTCTCCCCGCCTTCCATCGTGCGCGACACGATCCCTGAGGGCGTGGAAGACGCGGTCCTGCGGGGCCTTTCCAAAGTGCCAGCCGACCGCTTTCCCACCGCTGCGCTGTTCGCCGAAGCGCTGCTGAGCGCGCCGCCGACGGTGTCGGCGCGCCGGCGTACGTCGCGTGCCGTGCTGCCTGCGCACCGGCGGCGGGGCCTGTACGTGGGTGCCATCCTCCTGGGCCTGCTGCTGCTCGTTGGAGGCCTCTGGGCGGGTGGGGCGTGGCGGCGTACGGCGGGTGGGTCCGCGACGCCGGGCGGACTGGACCCGCGCCGGATCGCCGTCCTCTACTTCGACGATCTCAGCCGGCGCCGGGATCTCGGGTATCTAGCCGACGCGCTGACCGATGGCCTGAGAGAGCGTTTGGCGTCGGTCTCCTCGCTGCAACTCGTCTCGACGGATGGCGTGTTGGGCTACCGCCATTCCGGGCTGCCGCGCGACAGCATCGCGCGTGCACTCAACGCGGGCAGCCTCATCGAGGGGAGCGTGGAAGAGCGCGGCGACCGTCTGGTCGCCTCGGTTCGCCTAATCGATGGCACCAGCGGGGCGGACATCGAGCGGGGCAGCTTCGAGCATCCGCGGGGCAACCCGCTGCAGTTGCGCGACACGCTCGCGCAGCAAGTGGCCGCGTTTCTGCGTCGCCGCTTGGGTGAAGAGCTCGTGCTGCGCGAGCAGAAAGCTGGCACGGAAAGCGTCGGTGCGTGGATTCTCCTGCAGCAGGGAGAGAAGGCCCGCAAGGACGCCGACTCGCTGGCGGCAGCCGGCGACGTCGCGGGTGGCGCGCGCCTCCTGCAGGGAGGTGACAGCCTGCTGGTGCAGGCTGAGGCGCTCGACCGGAAGTGGCCGGAGCCGCTCGTCTTGCGTGCTGCAATCGCTTACCGCCGGTCCCGACTGGTCGGCGCGCGCGCCCCGCTCCAGGCAGCGCCGTGGATCGACCGCGGGCTGACCCTCGCCGCGCAGGCGCTGCAGCTCGACCCGCAGAACGCCCGCGCGCTCGAGCTCCGGGGCACGTTGCGTTATTGGCGCTGGCTCCTGCACCTGGCACCCGACCCCAAGGAGGCGGCCGCGGTGTTGCAGGACGCGGAACGGGATCTCCGCGCGGCGGTCGGGCTCACACCCTCGCTCGCGAGCGCCTGGAGCACCTTGAGCCATCTCGATTATCAGAAGAACGACATCACCCAGGCAAAGATCGACGCGCAGCGCGCCTACGAAGAGGACGCCTATCTGCGCGTGGCAGACCAGGTGGTGTGGCGCCTGTTCAGTGCGTCGTACAGCCTGGAGCAAACCCAGGACGCCGTTCACTGGTGCGCCGAGGGACGCCGGCGCTTCCCCAAGAATCCGCGCTTCACCGAGTGCCAGCTCTGGGTCCTGACCTTGAAGGACGTGGACCCTGACGTGCCCAAAGCCTGGCACCTGGTCACTGAGCTGCGAGACCTGGGGCCCGCGCAGCAAGCCGAGTTCGACCGACTGCGGGACCAGATCCTGGTGGCCGCCGTGCTGGCGCGGGCGGGTGCGGGCGACAGCGCCAGGCGTCTACTCGCGCGGTCGCGCGCCGACGCCGAGATCGACCGCGAGCGCGAGCTGGTCTCCTACCAAGCGTTCGTTCGGGTGCTACTCGGGGACCGAGACGAAGCGCTGGCGCTGCTCAAGCAATACCTGGCGGCCAACCCCGAGCACCGCGTGGGTTTTGCCACGGGTTATCACTGGTGGTGGCGGGACCTGCGGGATGATCCTCGCTTCCGCCAGCTCGTCGGCAAGGGGAACTGACGACGCATCACACTGGGTCAGGCCCGTTCGGCTGGTCCGCTGCATTCTGGTGCAGAGCGTGGGCTCCAGCCGCAGGTTCGGGCTCCGGTGCCGACCCGCTAATCCAATCCGTTCCTTGGAGTTCGGCCCTCGAGCGATCCGTCTCGCAACACCGTGCCACCGTGGCGTGAACGTTGCAACGGGGGGAGGCAGGGGTGTATGGTGCGCCAGCGTCGCTACTCATCTGTGCCTTTCTCCTGGCCGAACTCTCGGTTCTCGTCGGGGCGCTGATCCTCGGCTGCACCGAGGACCGCCCACAGCTGCCCACGCAGAGCCCGCGCGCGGATCTCCTCGGCGACGCCCCTTCCCTGAGCATCGGGCACATTAACCAGCTGCTGATCGCGCTGTTCCCGGCGGGGTCGTTGCTCGATTCGGCGCGGGATCAGCTCAACAACATTCAGCCGCTACTTTCGCACGGAGACCTCGCAGGCGCGCAGAGCACCGCGCTCCATCTCGCTGATTTCACCATCAAGGGCTATCGCGCAGGGCAATTGCTTGATCCGAGCGGGACGTTACTACTGACGACCTTGGAGGCCGTCGTGCAGCTGTTCGACGCCCTCTTGAGTCTCGTGGGCCTGCCCCCGTCTGGTCTCACCTCCGATGCGCTCGGTCCGACGGGTCCGAGCGGGACCTCGGACGTGTTCGGCGCCTTGGGCGGCACACTGGCGACCGTCGAGGGACTGGCCGGACTGAGCGTGCCAGCCGATGCCGTGAGCGGCGACCACCTGTTTCTGATCACCCGCCGCGACGACTTGGCGTTGCAGGGGACCTGCCTCAGCACCCCGCTTCCCCAGTACCCGCTGTGCTACGATTTCTCTGTCTTTCCCAAGACGAGCTTCACCGTCCCCGTGACGGTCGTCATGTGCCCGCTCGAGTCCGTGTCCCACGAGGAGTACTACCATCGGCTGGTACTGGCGCATCCTGACCCGAACGACCCAAACGCGATCCAGTTCACGACGCGCGCGGCGGACCCATTCGGCTTGGTGTGCACTAACGCCGTACTCCCCACGCCGGGCGGGCTCGGGGGTCTGCTGCGGCGGCTGGAAGCGTTGGCGGCCCGGCTCATCTTGCCGACGCCGCTCTACGCCACCCATGGGGGCATGGGTGGCTCGGTCGACTCGTTCAGTCCCTTCATCGCCGTGGACTCGGCCGCGGACCTCACGGTCCAGAGCGTGACCGAGACCCCGGGCGCTCCGACCACGGCTGACGTGATCACCGTCAGCGCGGTGATCCACAATAACAGTTCCGTGCCGGCGGGGCCCTTCACTGTGGCGTTCGGCGACGACCCGGCGTTGGCGCCCGTGGTGAGCGTCCCGGGTCTTGCAGGTGGGGCGAGCGTTCCGGTCAGCGTGACGATCGGTCCGCGCGCCGCGGGTACGTATCAGGACACCGTGACGGTGGACGTCGGGAACGCCGTGGTGGAGTTCAACGAAGCCAACAACACCCTCACCTCAGCCGCCTATACCGTGGCCCCGGTGATCCTGCCGCCGCTCTTCTGAGCTACCTCTTTCCGGCCACCTTCGCGATGGCCGTGATCAGGTCGTTGAAGTCGTAGGGCTTCATCACCGAGGGCTGGCCGCACTCGTCGAGGAACTTGCGGGTCTCGTCACGCGCCCGGTCTCCTGTCACGAACACGAA
>WNGG01003299.1_pt1 | contig 18201 bp, 14 predicted proteins | sample 5400661 | NCBI WGS metagenome assembly WNGG01 (sample SAMN13153372, study PRJNA577476) | soil metagenome | isolation source: 100 cm soil or saprolite under Garry oak tree replicate 1 | place: USA:California | collected 2016-06-15
TCCGCCGCGCAAGCGCGGATCGAGTACGTCACGAAGCGCGTCACCCAGCATGTTGAAGGCGTACACGCAGACGAAAATGGCCAGTCCGGGCATGATTGAGAGCCATTCGTGGCCAACTCCGTGAATGCGCCCGTCTTGATCCAGCAGCTGGCCCCAGGTTGGGAACGGCGGCTGAATGCCGAACCCGAGGAAGCTAACGGTTGCTTCGGCCAGCACGGCGGCGCCGAGGTTCACGCTGGCGAGGACGATAACGAGCGGCATGATGTTAGGCAGGACGTAGTGCCACATGATGCGAACGTTGGAAGCGCCGAGCGCGCGCGCCGCCTCCATGTACACGTTCTCCTTGATAGCCAGCACCGCACTTCGCACGATACGAGCCCCATAGCCGGCGAAAATGATACCGAGAGAGAAGATGACCACACTACTGCGGAAGAACGTATACCATATCCAGTCGCCGTTTTTGGGGTCTAAACCCACGTTTGGGCCGCGCCCCAGGCCGAGGAAACCGTCGCCACCGGTGCCGAGGACGGAAAGGAACGTGATCAGAAGAAAGATCGGCGGCAGCGCCACCCAGACATCTACCAGTCGCTGAGTGGCCATGTCTGTTCGCCCGCCGAAATAACCGCTGACGCCCCCGACAAGCACTGAAAGGAAGGCTGCGACCACCACCGTTCCGAGACCTGCTAACACCGTCACTTGACTGCCGATGACCATCCGACTGAAGAAGTCTTTCCCGAGGATATCCGTCCCAAACCAATAAGTGCCGTTTGGCGCCTGCAAGGTGTCGCTGAAGTGTGGCTCCCCGTACGGGTAGCGGGCGATCCAGGGAGAGAAGACGGCTATCACGATGGTCAGAATGAGAATTGTCGCGCCGAAGGCGCCGAGCGGCTTGCGCCGTGCGAACGAGATACCACCGGCGACCCAGCGCCGCCAGGCTGGTGGGTAAGGCTTCTCCAGCGCCTCGAGTCGTAGTGCTTGTTCGCTGACCGCCATACCGGGTTACCTATGCATAGCGAATACGCGGGTCAAGCAGCGAGTAGGCCATGTCGACGACAAAGTTGGTGAGCACGACGACTATCGCCACAACCAAAAGCACGCCCTGCACGGCGACATACTCGCGCTGGGTGACCGCCTCGATTAGCATCAGGCCAAGTCCCGGCAAGCCGAAGATGCGCTCGAGCACGACTGATCCGCTGACGAGGATGGCGATCTGGACGCCGATCAAGCTAAAGACGGGAATGAAGGCGTTTTTGATCGCATGTCTGACCACAACGGTCCGTTCGCGCAACCCCTTTGACCAGGCGGTCCTCACGTAGTCCTGCCGCAGCACCTCCAGCATCTGGCTGCGCGTCAGACGCATAACTGAGCCGGCCAGCGCGAAGCCCAAAATCGCCGCCGGCGCCCACATTTGCCTGATGTTCGCCTCTGGGTCCTCCCAGAAGTTCTTATAAATCGAGGGAGGTAGTAGCCAATCGCCGATGGACTTGGGTAACCCCCAATCATGCCAGCTTCCTACGACGACAAAGTACATAGTGCCCAGCCAGAAGGAAGGAAGCGCCAGCATGAAAATCGAGAAGCTGCGGGCGGTATGGTCCACCATCGTATCCTGCCTCATCGCCGAGATAACTCCTATCGGCAGGGCGATGATTAACGAGAAGGCGAGTGCCAAGCCTGATAGCTCGAGCGTGACCGGTGTTCTGTTAACGAGCTCACCGCCGACCGATCTACGGCTGCGGAAGTACTCGCCGAAATCCCCGTGCGCAACCCCTCCGATCCATTCGCCCCACTGCTTGAAGGCGCCCAGAAACCTGGAGCCCAAGATGGTGTCATTTATGCCAAGGTCGTTCTCGATCTTCTCTTTGGTCAGCTCCTGGTTGTAGGTGGAGGACTCGGCGAAGATAAGGTCGGCGATATTGCCCTGGAGGATCTGGAGGAGGAGCGTAATGAGCAGGGTAACGCCCAGCACGGTGGGTACAACAAGCAGCGCCCGGCGGATGAAATACTGGCGCACCTCCCGCGCTTAAGAGCCTTAGGCCCCCTCCTTACGCCGGCTTATCGAGGTACATATCGACAGCAGTCTCCACCCCGAAGCCATAGCCCCGGATCAGTTTAATGTTCTTTACCCACGGCTGGTAGACGTAGGCGGTCGATACACCGGTCCAGGGCACCAGCCACATGCTCTCGGCCATCGTACGCTGAACGTCCCGCACCAGCTCTACCCGCTTGTCCGCGTCGAGCTCTTGCGCCTGCTTGGTCCAGAGGGCAATCAGGGCGCCGTCACCGGCGGGTGAGGGATCACCCGTCTTCGGCAGGTCCGCGGCTGCCACTGCGCCCTTCGGTCCCCAGTTGTGCCGTCCACTGCTGGGATGGAACACGGTGAAGAAGATGTTGTGCGGATCAATCGGGCTCCCGGTAAGCGGCGCCAGACCGAAGCTGTTCTCAGGAATGTCACCAAGGAACGTAGTCTGGAGGTAGCCCGCGTATTCGCCGAGATCGAGGGTGATGCGAAAGCCGGCTTCGGCGGCGCTGCTGGCCACCGCGTCCATCTGAGACTTGAAGCCGGGACCATAGACGTTCGAAGACTTCGCCGTCAGGTCAAGACCATTAGGATAGCCGGCCGCCGCGAGCAGCGCCTTCGCCGCCGCCACGTCCCGCTTGTAGTACTTAGCGTTCGGACCGAATGTGCTGGCGTCTTTAATGGGATCGACCCAGAAGCGGTCGTACTGAGACACATGCGTGATGCCGGAGCCACCGCCTGTCGCTTTGGGCTGGTCGAGCGCGCTCAGGATTCCCGGCCGGTCGATCGCCATCGAGAGCGCCTGGCGGACTCGCACGTCATTGAAAGGTGGGTTCGCGAAGTTGAAGTAGGCGCCTCCCCATACGTGCTCCGGCCCGGTGAAAAACTGCCCCTGAGGCAACTCACTGCGCCATCGCGTCCAGAGATCTGAGGAGCCAAGGGACCCATCGAACGTCTCGTTCTTCAGGTTGGCGAGAATCTGCTCGGGGTCGGCCGTTAGCAGGCCTTCAAAGCCGTCCATATACGGCTTCGGAGCATCGTAGTAGTCCGGGTTCTTGCGCCATTTGATGACTACGTTCGGCTGCCAGGAGTCGAAGATCCAGGGGCCAGAGCCGATCGCCTGCTTGCCGACTTGGTCCTTGTTGTCGAGAAGCTCGGCCGGGATAACCCAGGGGCCGCCGTCGTTGTTCGCGAACAGGACCTGGAACGCCGGGCCGAACGGCTGCTTGAGCTTAATCGTGAACGTCTTCGGATCGACCACCTCCACGCTCGCCACCTGCGCCAGCCAGTTGCCACGGTTTGGTGACTCCGCCGCGAAGATGTCGATGGAGTGTTTAACATCATCGGCCGTAACGGCACGGCCGTTTACAGGCGCGATGTTGTGGAACTTCAGGTTATCGCGCAGTTTAAAGTTGAACGTCGTGCCGTCCACGACTTCGGGCACGGTAGCGCAGGCGTCGCCCTCGACGTTGCTGAAGTCGATCTGGACGCTCTTCACGCCTTCCACGTCCTTGGTCGCGCCGGGTGCGAACTTCAGCAGACGGCTGTAGTGGTACGCCGCCGGGATCTGAGCCAGGAAAGTGAGCTGCCTCTGGGGATCGAGACTCGGCGGGTTACCTGTCGAAAGCCCGACGAGGGGCCCCCGGAAAGTACCTCCGGCCTTCGGGGACGAGACGGCGGTTGCTGTCGGCGCGCCTTGTTTCTCGTTGTCGCCCCCGCAGCCGACGACTCCGGCCGCGGCGAGTCCCGCTGCAGTTACCGCCGATGTCTGAAGCAGTCGGCGGCGGCTCAAACGAGTGCGCCAAAACCGGCTCCAGTAGTCGCTGTCCGTTGCCATTGCTGCCTCCTTTACAATGGCCGCCTTACCGGCCCCCGGGACTCTGGCTGACCGCATTATACGCTGGGATTTCACGAATTACAATTCAGCGCGGCGAGTTTAGAGGGCACTGGATTGCAGTTGTTTTCCCCCTCCTCAACTACGGTCAGCAGTCCTGCTATTTATACGTAAAACGCGTCGCGCAGGTTTCGGTTTATCCCTCCGCCCCGGCAGTCCTATCGCTATCAACGACGCGGACAAATCGGTGCCTGCCGACGCGGATCATTGTCTCCCGGCGAACGGTTACCCGGATGTCTTCGACAGGTACTCCGTTCGCCTCGACGGCGCCCTGAGAGACCAGGCGGCGCACCTCGGACTTACTGGCCGCTATTCCGGCCGAGGCGAGTAACTCCGCCAGGTCGATATCGATGCTCACGGCTCCGTCAAATGGCACGCGCAAATCGTGCGCTTCCTCGGGCGTCTCTCCCCTGCTGAACACACGCCTGAACTCCTCCTCCGCCTGTTGTGCCGCGCTTGCCCCGTGGAACTGCGACACGATTTCGTGGGCCAGCCGCATCTTCTGGTCACGCGCACCCGCACCTCCCCTTTCGACGGCCTCGCGGATGCCCGCGAGTTCGTCGACTGGGACGTCCGTCAGAAGCTCGAAGTACTCGCCGACGAGCTGGTCGGTGATCGACATCAGCTTTCCGTACATGTCGTGCGGCGGGTCATTTAGCGCCACGTAGTTGCCCTGGCTCTTGCTCATCTTGACGCCGTCTGTCCCGACGAGGAGCGGTACCGTAAAGACGGCCTGGGGCTTTTGTCCGAACTCCGGCTGGAGCTGGCGGCCGACGAGCAGGTTGAACGTCTGGTCGGTCCCGCCGAACTCCACATCCGCCTCCACCGCCACCGAGTCGTACGCCTGGAGCAGCGGGTAAAACAACTCGTGGATGCCGATCGGCTTGCGCGCCGCGAAGCGCTCAGAGAAGTCGCCGCGTTCGAGCATTTGCGCCACGGTGAACTTGGCCGCGAGGCTCACGACGGTCGTAAGCGTGAATTCGTCGAACCACTCGCTCTGCCAGCGGATCTCCGTTAGCTCGCGGTCGACGATTTTCGAGAACTGGCGCAGATACGTCTCGGCGTTGGCTTTGACTTGGTCCGCCGTGAGCATCGGCCGCGTCCTCGATTGCCCTGAAGGATCGCCGATCCGCGCCGTCCAATCGCCTACGATCACGACGATGGTGTGTCCGAGGTCCTGGAGCTGGCGCAGCTTGCGCAGGCCCACAGCGTGGCCGAGCGTCAAGTCCGGTGCGCTCGGGTCGAATCCCATCTTAAGGCGCAAGGCGCGCCCCGACTTCAGGGCTTCTATGAACTCGTCGCGCGGAATAATGTCGACAACGGCTCGCTCAGTGATCCAGCGGAGTTCGTCGTCCGGGGGAACCCGGGCGCTTCGTGTTTTCCGGCCTCGCGCTCCTTGTTCCTCGCTCCTAACCATTCGCCTTGAACCACTCGCGCGTGTTCTCGATATCTTTATGTATTTGAGCGATCAGCGCCTCGGCCGAAGCGAATCTCTCTTCCCCACGTAGGCGGCGCAGCAGGTCGATTTGCATTTCTCGCCCGTAGATATCCTCGTCGAAATCGAGGATGAACGTCTCGACTACCGGCCGCGGCTCGACGTCGAACGTGGGTCGTATGCCGATGCTCGTGCACGATTCGTGGGAGCTCTCACGCACGTACGCCCGCGTGACAAAGATGCCGTAGGCGGGGAGGGCGCGGTCGAGGCCAAGCGCGATGTTCGCGGTCGGGAAGCCGAGCGCACGGCCGCGGCGGTCGCCGGCCACGATCGGCCCGCGCAGCGAGAACGGCCGTCCCAGCAGCCGGCCAACGCGCTCGACATCGCCGGCTCCCAGAGCCTGGCGGATGGCGCTCGAGCCGACTTTCTCGTCTGCTTCAGCGAGCAGCGGCGCTACCTCTACGCGAAAGCCGAGGCGCTCGCCGATCTCTCTCATCACGCCGATCGTACCGGCCCGGTTACGGCCGAGCGCGAAGTCCGGGCCGACGACGAGCAGCCGCATCTCCAGTTCCTGTACGAGCAGCGAGAGGAAGTCCTCTGCCGAGAGCTGCGCTAGCTCCGAGGTGAAGGCGACCACGCCGACTGAGTCGACCCCCTGGCCTTGCAGCAGCTCCACGCGCTCCTCGAGGGATGTGAGGTACGTGATGGCGGTCCCCGGCCGCAGGACCGTTCGCGGGTGCGGGTTGAAGGTAAGGGCCACGGTGGCTAACCCTTCCGGTCGCGCGCGTTCCAGCAGTACGCCTATGAGATGCTGATGCCCGCGGTGCACGCCGTCGAAGACGCCGATCGTCACGCCGCACGGGCGCCCGGGCGCGATGCGCGAAAGCTCGCGTCGCGCGAGCGAGACGCTCATCAGCGCGCGGCCTTGACCAGAGCGCGCAGGTTGGCCTCCGGCGTCATCGGGTCAATCGAGCAGCCCGGCGCCAGGAAGAAGCGCAGCCCCTTGGTCTCGTCGATGGCTGCGTGCGCCTCTCGTGAAACACCCTGCGGTGGGCCGGAAGTCATCGTCTCTTCCTGAGAGACGCCGCCCATCACCGCGCGGTCAGTCTTCGCGGCGATCTCTGATAACGATGGGTTGCCTTGCTGGTGCACCGCCCAGTGGAAGGCGGCGATGCCGGGATAATCAAGCAACCGCGACAGGTGATTGTTCGTCCGGCAGACGTGAACGACGTTGAACGGCGCGCCTTGCACCGCCTCGAGCACCTTCAGGTCGAACGGCCGGGCGAAGCGGTTGTAGTCCTCCATAGAGATGACATCTGCCGAGCCCCACTCGACCGTCGCGAAGAAGACTCCGGCCGCCCCTGCGTCTAGACTTGCCTTCGAGTACGCCGCGAGCGTCTCCGCGATCGGCTGAAGCGTGGCGAGCAACTCGTCGGGGTTCTCCTTCATAAGCCGCTGGACGTACTTCGTCGAGCCCGTGATGCGGCTCATCGTAGCGAGCGGCGAGAAGATCGTCTGCATGAAGGGCGCTTCGTCGTCGAGCCCGGCAGCAATCAGGCGAAGCGCCTCGAGCTGCTCCGCCCAGGCGCCGCTCCTGCCGTCCTGCCGCTCGATCCGGGGCAGATGCTCCGCGGAGCTGATGCCCGGCTCGATGAGGTCCGGCTGGCGGCCCTCTCGCGGGGCGTACTTTGCCCCGAATGCCTCGCCGAAATAGCTAGCCCGCGGGTTCACCTTGATGAAGTCCCAGTCGTATTTCCGGTACGCCTCCAGTGTGGCTGCAGCAAGGTCGGCGGCGGACCACTCGCGTTCGAAGTCGTGCCACCAGGCCGAGACAGGCACGGTGTCGACGTGATCGCCCTTGAGAGCGGCGGCTACGCGCTCGTTCTTAGTCATTTTGCGCCCCGATAGGAACTTAAGAATGCGTGCCATCGCGAGACAAGTGTACGGGAAGCGGCTGGCACCTGCCAGCGGAACGAGGCGCCGTTTCGGCGTTGCGTTCTGGCCGCCCAACACGTATACTCAAATCAACATTAACGTTTACGCTGACACGATTACTTTCCGACCGCTCGGTCTTATCGTCCCTCAGTTCCAGCCGCGAAAGGATTCTTTTGTCGTCTTTCCATACCTTCCAACTCCGGGCATCCAGTCATCGGGTGCTCACCGAAATGAACATCGAAACGCCGACGGCCATACAGGCAAGTTCCATTCCCATTCTGCTCGCAGGCCGCGACATCATCGCGCAGGCGCAGACCGGCTCCGGCAAGACGCTCGCCTTCGGCCTGCCCATAGTCGAGCGTATTGACCCTCAGCGACGTCACGTTCAGGCCCTCGTCCTCACGCCGACCCGCGAACTCGCGCGCCAGGTGGGCGATGTCCTGTCGCAGCTTGGCCGCGCGGGAGGCATCAAGGTGACGTTGCTCTACGGGGGCGTCGGTTACGGTTCGCAGGAGCAGGCGCTCGCGGGCGGAGCCCAGGTGGTCGTCGGGACGCCCGGCAGGGTTCTCGATCAGATCAAGCGGCGCTCGCTTCGCTTACAGGACTTGCGCATGCTGGTGCTGGATGAGGCCGACGAGATGCTGGACCGCGGTTTCGCGCCGGACGTCGAGCGCATTATCGCCATGACCCCGCGCAGCCGCCAGACCGCGCTCTTCTCCGCGACGACACCTTCGTGGGTGGAACAGATAGCAGCTAAGCACCAGCGAGACCCCGAGATCGTCAAAGCCAGCGAGGACGATGGGAGCGAACCGGACATCGAGCATGTCGTGATGGAGGTCTACCACGAGGACAAGTTCCAGACTCTGCTCCGGCTGCTCAAGGAACCCGTCGAGGGCGCCACGCTCGTCTTCGGCCGCACTAAGCGCGGCGTCCGCAATCTTGGCCGCAGGCTTCAGGTGGCCGGGCTACGAGTTGCGGTCCTGGAGGGAAACTTGAACCAGGCACAAAGGGACAGAGCGCTGGACTCGTTTCGCTCCGGGCGCGTGCCGATCCTTGTCGCGACGAATGTCGCCGCGAGAGGTCTCGACATCCTGCACATCGAGCGCGTCATCAATTTCGAACTGCCGGAGACACACGAGCTGTTCACGCACCGCGTAGGCCGCACCGCGCGCATGGGGCGCCCCGGGCGGGCGATCACGCTGGTCAGCGCCACCGACCTGGCGAAGTGGCAATCGATCGAGCGCGGCCTGGGCGTCAGGCTGCCTCGGCTGAGCGCCGACGGCACGACGGTACAGGCAGCGCCGGCTCGGCCCGCGGCGTCGCGCGGCTGGCGGCGAAGCCGCTGGTCACGCCGGCGGGCAGTGGCGTAGAAGGGGAGGCGACATTTTGCCGCGGCTTTATGTGGGAAACCTTGCACATGGGACGACAGAGGCCCAGCTCAAGGCGGCCTTCGCCCCTTACGGCGAGCCTTCGTCAGTGAAGATCGTCAGCGATCGCCGTGGCCGCACGAAGGGTTTCGCCTATGTTCAGATCGCGGACCGTTCTGCCGCGGAAGCGGCCATGGAGGCGCTAAAAGGTACACAGCTAAACGGCCGCACTCTGGACATCGTCCCGGATAACTCCGGCGGCCGTCCTCGTCCTCGTCGGCGATAAGCCCGTAAACCACCCTTCCCGTAGGGGCGAGGCACCCGCGCCAGCATCTGTAGACTTGCTTCGCCGCTATATTTTCTCTCGCCAACCCACATCATCATAACGGGGGTGCCTCGCCCCTACGGAGCCTCGCTCTGTTCATTGGTGCTGCGCTTGTGCCGGTGGCATCCGCAGCTAGGCCGGTGTCTTTGCGGCCTCAACGAGCACGATATCGCCGAAGGCCCGCTCCTGCTCCGCCCAGAGATGGCCGCTCTTGATCATCTCCAGAAGCGCCATAAATAACACGACAATCTCGGTGCGCGTCTCGCATTTCGCGAGCAGGGGACGGAAGCGCAGGCGGCCGCGCTTCTGCTCGAGCGCTGCGCCGATCTCTTCGATCTTCTCGTTCACGGTCATCGGCTCAATGTGCAGAACCGCTTCCTCAGGCTCGGGCGGCTTGCGGGTGAGCGCTTCCTTGACGGCGGTAAGCAGCGTGTCCAGGGTCACGCCCTCGAGCCCCGGCGGCAGCGGCACGCCTTTTCCGGGCGCGATACGGCCGTAGGTGCGGCGGCCTTCGTCCTCGAGCTGACGGAACAGCTCGACGGCGTCCTTGAAGCGCTTGTGCTCCTCCAGCATCGCCGTCAGTTCCCCCGCCGCCTGCTCGATTCGGTTGGCCAGGTCTTCGGCCGGCGGCTCCGCGCTTGGGATGATCGCGCAGGACTTGATGTAGAGGAGCTTGGAGCCGACGGTGATGAACTCGGCGAGGACTTCGGGCTCTACGCCGTCGGCGGAATCGATTTCACGCCAGTACTGGTCTGCCACTTCAGCGAGCGAGAGGGCCCTAACATCGAGCTGGTTGCGGTCGATGAGTTCGAGCAGGAGGTCGATCGGCCCATTGAAGCCGTCGACCTGGATCTGCACCATCTCCCCGAGTATAGCGATCCGGAAGGCTTCTGGCCAGGAATTGTTGATGCGAGAAGACCTTTTATCTCTTACCGCTCGTCCATCGTCGGGCATGCGCCCATTATACGTCGCGCTCGGACTCTCCCCGTACGGACAGAGCTTTAGCTCTCTCCGCTTCACACTGCTGATTCGTTTGACGGTGGCCAATCTGTGTATCCGACGCGTTCACTCGCTTATGCGCTCCCGATTCGGTGACGAACCGGGAACCAACCCCAAGCCTGCGGAGTAGACTCTGCGAGAGGACTTCTCTGCAAGACGAGACGCTCATCGCCGCCGCACAGCAGGGCGACGCCGCCGCCTTCGAGGAGCTCGTGCGCCGCCACCAGGAGGGCGCCTTCCGGGCCGCCTTTCTGGTCCTGCGCGATGCCGATGAGGCGGAAGACGCCGCTCAGGAGGGGCTTGTGAAAGCATACAAGGCGATCCGAAGCTTCCGGCCGGGGCACGAGTTCCGGCCGTGGCTGCTGCGCATCGTCATCAACCAGGCGCTCACGATGCACCGCTCTCGCCGCCGGGGCGTCGCGGCCGCCGAACGGCTTGCCGTGCGCGAGCGACCGCTCCCGCAGAGCATCGACGAGACCGTGATCGACCGGGAGCGTGCGCGGCTCGTATGGGCTGCATTGGAGTCGCTGCGGGAGCAGGAGCGGGTCGTCGTCTACCTGCGTTACTTCCTCAATCTGCCCGAGCGCGAGCTGGCCGAATACCTGGGCTGCGCGCAGGGCACAGTCAAATCGCGCCTGCACCGGGCGCTCGGCAAGCTTCGAGAGGTGGTCGTGCAGCGATACCCACAGCTATTGGGAGAGACAACTTGATGCAGCAGGAGATAGACCGCCTGGAACGCGACATAACCCTGCTCAGCCGTGCGATCGCGTTCCCCGAGGCGCCCTCGCTGGCATCCCGGGTCCGGTCGCGGATCGAGGCGGATCGCACGCGGCGGGCACCTTCGTGGCAGCTCGCCCTGACGGCAATCGCTGCCGCCGCCGTCGCGCTCGCCTTTATCGCGGGCGTGGCCAGCCCGGCCCGCGACGCCATCGCCGATCTCTTCGACCGCATCAACATCTTCGAGACGGCCGAGGTGCCCAAAGACCTGACGCGGGAGATCAGCGGTACTCAGGTTACCCTCGAAGAGGCGGAAGCGCGGCTCGGCTTGCCGCTGCTTCTCCCCGGCGATGCGGCTACCACTGAACCCGATCGAGTGCTCATCCAGGACTTCCGCTCGGTGAAAGCCGCCGTCCTTTTCTTCCGGCATAGCGACGGCACGCCGTACGCGTTGTTCGAGACGAACGCTCCCGTCGGAAAGGGCCTGCCGATCGCCGGCAAGGGCGTCCTCAGCTCCTCCCAGGCGCAGCCGGTGAGAGGCCTTGGCGACGAGGCCTACTGGCTGACCGGCCTCCGCATCGTGCAGTATTACGACCCGAGCGGGGCGGTGATCCGGGATTCCGTTCGCGCGACCGAGGAGAATACGCTGCTCTGGTCGGCGAACGGCCGCGTCTTCCGTATCGAGGGAAACCTCACGCAGGAGCAAGCGATCGGGATCGCCAGGTCGCTCAAGTAGCGACGCACCCACTTGCAGCGCTAGGGGGATGATTGAGCCTTGCCGGCGATGGACATGCCGGGCGGCGCAGGGCGACCAGCCGATCTCATCACCAGGCCTTCTATTCGAGAGGTCGCCGCAGCCAGTATCTACGTGGGCCAGCCGGAGCGCAGCATGAGCGGACCAGCGCCGAATTGCCTCCGGCAATTGATATGGAATTGTATCGCAGGATTGTTGACACCCTATGCCCGCCATGATAGAACCCTGGCGTAAACCCAAGCGAGTCGTCGCGCTGCGGGATGCATGTCTCGCGGTCGCGGCGTGATGAGGGCCGACAACCGATGCGTTGTCGGCTAATCTTTTCTGGAGGGCGAACGCCTTATGTTGAGAAGGCGCAGCCGAGACCAAAAATAAAGCCCCGCACGGCCCGAACCGCACGGGGCAGGCAATAGGCACCGCGTCAAACAGAGCCCTGTGCCGCGCGCATTATAGCAAAGCTCTATGAGCGCGGCATAGTTGCCAGCCCCCGCCTTCCTCGGTTCGTTCGGGGCGCCTTCAAAGGAGGTGATGCCCCGAAAACCTTCGTGCTCCCGCAGTCAGCCGTCGGTGTTCGGCGATCTGTGGGCGAAGTTGCTTTACGCGGCGGTTACAGAAGTTTTACGGACGATTCCCGCGCGTTAACGAGCGCCGCGCAGAATGACGATGGATGCGCGATGAGACGCTCGGCCTGTAACGGTGCGGCAACATCCTGTAGGGGGTGCCTTTAAGCCCGCCGCGGACCATACATGCACAGGCTACAGACACAGGAGGAGACAATGAGACTCATTACAAAAGCACGAATCACTGCTGTAGCAGCCTTAATGGCATTCGCGGCGCTTGCCGGGATCGCCACTGGGCAGCAGGATATCGGGCTGCTTCATCAGAACCTCAACGAATCACAGTCGACTGCCGCCTTCGGGATCGGCAAGATCCTGGACGAGTCTTCGACAGCATCGTTGACAGCCGCAGAGATAAACGCCAATCCCGCGGCGGTCGTAACGCTGGCAAAGGGCCTGGAGGCCCGCGTAGTCACTGCCGGCGTCGCGGCACCCAACGTCGACATGATGGTCCCCTGGCCCGACAACGCCGACCCGACACATCTGATTGTCTGCAACGAGCAGGGTACGTCGGCACCCGGGCTGCAAGCAATTGATCTCGATACGGGCGCCGCTCAAACGATACTCACAGGCATCACCAACTGCGACGGCATTCGCATGACACCCTGGCACACGATCCTGTTTTCGGAGGAGACGTCGAACGGGCGGGCCTACGAGTTGATTTACCCGCTTGGCGTGACCGGCGTCCATTTGGACCGCAGCACTGGCGTTTTCTCCGGAGGCACCGGCGACTGCGCGGGCGGCACGGGCGAGTGCCATTTTGCCGTCCGGTCCGCGCTTGGCCGGCTGGCATTCGAAGGGTTCGCGGTCTACCCCAACGGGGTAGTCTACTACGGCGACGAGAACCGGCCTGCCAACGGGACGCAGGGCGGCGCCTACTTCAAGTTCATCCCGGACAGCCTCTGGACGGGTGGTCCGCCTATCAGTACGCTGGCGGCGTCTCCGTTCGTCTCAGGCGACGTGTTTGGGCTGCGACTGGGCAAGCGGGTCGACAGCGGCAGCGGCGCCATAGACTTCGGTCAAGGTACTCAGCTCGGTTTCGGTACCTGGGTGCTCGCCTGCGACAACTGCCAGACCGGCGACACGAACCTTCGCAGCCTGACACCGACACTGAAGCTCACCGGTTACTACCGCCCGGAGGATGTCGATATCGATGGGACTGCTCTCGCGGCGGGTAACGTTCGCTTCTGCGCGGACAACACCGGCAATGAGGAGAACGACCAGTTGTGGGGTGAAACTGTCTGCGTCAGCGACGGCACGCTGGCGGCAGCAGCCGCGAACACCGCGACGCCCGAGGCGCAGCTACTGCTCGTCGGCAACCCGGGGTTAGCGATGCCGGACAACATAGCATTCCAACCGGGACGTGGCAACTGGATAATCCACGAGGACGCGGACACCACATACCTGGCTCCGCACAACAACGACCTGTGGGATTGCCTTCCGGACGGAATGGACGAGGATTTGCTCAGCGACGGCTGCCTGCGCATCGCCACTCTCAACGACCTGACCGCTGAGTGGACCGGCGGCATCTTCGATGCTAGTGGACAGCGCTTCTGGGTCAGCATCCAGCACAACGCTAGTGGGAAGGGTCTTGTCTTGGAGATCACCGGCTGGAAGTAACAGACCCCCTCGTTAATGGCCTCAGGCCTGCGGAGTGCGAGTGCGGCGACCCTCCGTAGGCCTGGTCACGGCGCACAAAATAATGAGCTTCCCTGGTGGGCCCCACTCTTCGGGGGATTTGGGGGTCTCGGCCAGAGGCCCGGTCGCCCGGTCCAGTCTGTCGAGTCCCTTCGTCGCCTGATTTGCTGGAACCCGTTTGGGAAGCTCAACCGCAGTATCGCCCCACTACGGAAAGGCGTCAACCGCTTTCTCAACACCGTCCACAAATCCACACTCACGCACCGTCATTACTCCGAAAGTCGCGGCTTCCTAAGATAGTCGTTCCGAGCTCGCAGGGCGGGGCCGAGCGGGACCGGGCGGAGGCGAGGAATCCCCGCGCCGGCCATTGAGCACGCAATTGCCTAGTCAAAAACGCTAAGAACCGTCGCCTCTATAGCAAGAGCACGTGGCACTCAAGCAATCGCGCCGCGGCACTCAATTGCGCGCGCCGCCCCGAAACACGAGATGTCGCCGCCATTCATCGCGCGCCTCGGGGAAATCGCTTCGGTAATGCGCCCCGCGCGACTCCTCGCGCAGCAGCGCCGCCTCCGCCACCAGCCGCGAGCACAGCACCAGGTCTCGCAGCTCGAGTGCCGCTCTGCCGGTAGGGGCGAACTTCGGGTCGCCCGCGCCCCGCTCGCCCGTCAACGCCGCGTCCCACGCCGATAGCGCAGCCTTCGCCCGCGCTAGACCATCGGCGTCCCGCACGATCCCCACGTTCTCCCACATCAGCGATTGCAAATTCTCTCGCGAAGGACCGCCTGCCTCCGCTGCGGCCGGCTCGCTAAGCGCGACCGCATCCTGCGTCGACGGCGCGCTCTCGCCCGGCGCTTCCACCGTTCTCTGCACGACTCGTTGCGCGAAGACAACGGTCTCGAGCAGCGAGTTCGAAGCCAGCCGGTTTGCCCCGTGGACGCCCGTACACGCGCACTCTCCGCAGGCGTAAAGTCCTGGCAGCGTCGTCTCGCCCCACACGTTTGTGCGGACGCCGCCCATCGTGTAGTGCGCAGCGGGAGAGACCGGGATCGCCTCTCGCGTGATGTCGAGGCCCGCGTCGAGGCAGAACCGATAGATCTGCGGAAAGCGCGCGATTACGTGACCGCGGTCGAGATGTGTCACGTCAAGAAGCACGTGGTCCGCCCCTGTCCCCTCTATTCGGTCGACAATCGCGCGGGCGACCACGTCTCGTGGCGCCAGCTCCGCCCGCTCATCGTAGTTCGGCATGAAGCGCTCTCCTCGCACGTCGCGCAGAACTCCCCCCTCACCGCGCACCGCCTCGGAGATGAGAAACGGTTGCACGCCCGGCAAGCGTAACGCCGTCGGGTGGAACTGCACGAACTCCATGTCCGTCACCTCGGCCCCCGCCCGATATGCCAGAGCGATGCCATCCCCCGTCGCCACCGCGGGGTTCGTCGACACGCGGTACATCTGCCCGGCGCCACCTGTTGCGAGGATGAGGTGGCGGCACGAGTATTCGCTCGCCTCGTCGGTCATCGCGTTCAGCGCACGGACAGCGCGCACTGCCAGGGCGCCTCCTCCCGTTCGTCCTGAGGAGCCGCGGATGGGTTCGGGGTGGGGAGGAAGGCGTCTCGAAGGATGAGCGGGGTCTGGCGACTCCGTGAGGATCTCCAGCGCGATCGTGTGCTCCAGCACCGTGATCCCCTCTTGCCGCGCCAACGACGCCAGAGTCAGCTCGATGTGCGCCCCCGTCGAGTCCCCGCCCGCGTGCAGGACTCGGGCCTGCGAGTGCGCGCCCTCGCGCGCCAGCGCGATCTGGCCCTCGCTCGTGTCGAACGGCACGCCAAGCCGCACGAGGTCCTCGATCCGCGCCGCTGCCTCGCTCGTCAACACGCGCGCCGCCTCCTCATCCACCAGCCCCGCGCCGGCCTCGATCGTGTCCCGCAGGTGCTTCTCGGCCGAATCACCGGCCCCGATCGGCGCCGCGATGCCACCCTGCGCCCAGCGCGTGTTGCAGTCGTCGATGCTCCCCTTCGTGAGGACGAGCACGCTGCCGTGCTCACGCGCGAGCAACGCGGCGTACAGCCCGGCGATTCCGGAGCCCACGATGATGTAGTCGTAGGAACTTCCTATCGTACCGGCCTCGGCTTCCTGTAAGGCTTTATACCGGGTGGCCATGTGGCGTGAGTGATTTCGGCGGAATCGTGTAATGGATCTGTCGCGTCGGCATCGCCCGCGGCGAGATCCAAAGTCTCTTCAAACAGCTCCCGCGAGAATGGTGAAGCTAGATCGAACGATCTCGCGATATGCGCGTGCCGTCGCTCAAGCCTGCCGTCTTCATCATGCCACGAGTCATGCCACGAGTGTGGGTATGCACCCAGTCTGATATACGGTTTGTCGACCGGACTGACCTGAACGGACCGATCGTTGCCCAGCTTGTCGATCCAACGAAGGTTCCAGGAAGAATAGTGCGGCTCTAGGTCGAGGCCGCGTGACTGCGCAAATTCCGTGAGCCAATCCCGCGCACTGTCGAGCGTCTCATCCAGGATAGGTTCGTCATCCGCGTTGTAGAAGTGATCCGCCACAGCGAACCGCCTACTACCGCACCGCCAGCATGCGCTCCAACGCCACCTTCGCGTCACGCGCGGTCTCGTCGTCCAACGAGATCTGGTTCACGATGCGACCGTCCGCCAGCTCGTCGAGCGCCCAGGCGAGGTACGCCGGGTGGATGCGGTACATCGTCGCGCAGGGACAGACCACCGGGTCGAGGCAGAACACTGTCTTGTCCGGGTTCTCCCGCGCCAGCCGCGAGACGAGGTTGATCTCCGTCCCGACGGCGAACTTCGCGCCTGCGGGCGCCTCCGTGATCGTGCGCGTGATGAACTCCGTCGAGCCGTCCATGTCCGCCGCCTGCACGACCTCCATCGTGCACTCCGGGTGCACGATAACGGTGATCCCCGGGTGCTCCCGCCGCGCTTTCTCGATCTGCGCGACGGAGAAGCGCCGGTGGACCGAGCAGTGGCCCTTCCAGAGGATCACGCGCGCCCGCTCGAGCTGCTCGAGCGTGTTCCCGCCCAGCGAGCCGAACGGCAGCGTATAGTCCCAGAGTGTCATTTCGTCGAGACCGATGCCCTTCTTGAGGCCGGTATTGCGCCCGAGGTGCTGGTCGGGGAAGAAGAGCAGCTTCGATCCGCGCTCGAAGGCCCAGTCGTACACCTTCGGCGCGTTCGATGAGGTGCAGACGATGCCGCCGTTGCGCCCGCAGAACGCCTTCAGCGAGGCGGCCGAATTCATGTACGTGACGGGAATTACGCCTGCCCTGAGCCCGGCGCCGGCCGGAGTCGAAGGGTCCGTAATTCCCGCCGCCTGAAGCTCGTCCCAGCAGGCGTAGACGTCGTCGGGGTCGGCCATGTCGGCCATCGAGCATCCGGCGGACATGTTAGGCAGAACGACTTTCTGGTGCGGTTGCGAGAGGATATCGGCCGACTCGGCCATGAAGTGCACGCCGCAGAAGACGATGAACTCCGCGTCGCCGCGTTCGGCCGCCCAGCGCGCCAAATTGAACGAATCTCCCCGGTAGTCAGCGAACTGGATGATGTCCTCGCGCTGATAGTGGTGGCCGAGCACCACACAACGCGAGCCGAGCCGCCTCCGCGCCTCAGCGATGCGGTCCGCGAGCGCCGCGCCATCGAGGCCCCAGTACGCCTCCGGAATATCCTTCTGCCAGAAGGCGAACGCCCGTTCCTCCGAGAGCGGCCTGGTGTCGAGCGGGCGGTCCGTGGTGCAGGCGTTGGCCTCGTTGAGCACGGCGCGCTCGGTCACTGGCAGTGGCGTTGGCGCTAGCTTCAAGACCATCTATTCGGCTCCAAGACTTAGTGTCTGGTATACACTATCTCGTCTGGCTACAGACTAGCACGCATGCCGAGATGGTGTCAAGTAGACACGAATTCCCGGTCGAAGGAGATGACAGCGGAAATTAGAGTGCTATTCGCGTCTGGCGAGGAAGGTAGCGGCGGAGGCGATGCTGGTACCGATTCCGAGCACGATGCCGGAAATCCCCGCGGTCACTGCGAATATCGTGCCGAAGTTGTCGCTTCCCCCGTCGTTATCCAATACGGCCGCCAAGAGCGCGGCACAGCCCAGAACTAGCCCGATGCCAAACACCGCCATCGCCATGTATTTGCCGTAGCTCATCGTTTGTCCACTCCTTGACTATTCCGGCACCGAGTTGCGGCCTGCAAAAGGTACTTGGTGGGTATGGCCTCTCCTAATGCGCCCCGTGGAACTGCTGCACGAGCAGCAGGGACAGCCCCAGCATCATCACGCCGCTGGCGAAGCTGTATTCGAGCGCGAGAGTCGGGCCAAAGCGGACTCGCATTATCTTTACGCTGGCGAGCATCCAGGCCACCACGCCCACCAGCAGGTGCATCTGCGCCATGGTGCTGTACATGAGGTTCCCGTTGGCGTGCATAGGTCCAATCACGAAGCCTCCCACGATCAGTGCTGGTATCGCAAAGGCGTCTG
>WNGG01010568.1_pt1 | contig 18196 bp, 15 predicted proteins | sample 5400661 | NCBI WGS metagenome assembly WNGG01 (sample SAMN13153372, study PRJNA577476) | soil metagenome | isolation source: 100 cm soil or saprolite under Garry oak tree replicate 1 | place: USA:California | collected 2016-06-15
CACGAGGAGCGCGTAATCCCGCTCCAGCAAATCCGCCTTACAGCGGCAGATCAGGGCGTTTCGGCGGACGGGTTGTCAGGCCTGTCACGTCTCGGGCTGGGTGTCGATCTCGACGAGGGCGACGGTGATGTTGTCGGGCGCGCCGGCTGCGATGGTTGCCTTCCACAGCTCGAAGGCCGCCGCGGCGCCGTCGTGGCTGCGGAGTATGGCGGTGATTGCCGTGTCGTTGACGGCGTCGGTGAGCCCGTCGCTGCAGATCAGGTAGCGGGCGGCCTCGGGGAGGGGCTGGGTGCTGATGTGCGGCTCGATCGGGGCAGCGTCGACGTGCCCGCCGAGGGTTTGGGTGACGACGGGGCTGCGACGCTGGCCTGGCGCCGGGGGCTCGTTGTCGTCGGCGCTGAGCTGGACCAGGCCCGCGTCGTCGAGGACGTACACCCGGCTGTCGCCGACGTTGAACACGATGACGGCCTGTTCGGTCACGACGAGCCCGGCGATGGTGGTGCCCATCGTGGTGCGCTCGGGGTAGGGCGCGGCCTCTGCGTAGATCACCTCGTTGCAGACGTCGAGCGCCTCGCAGATCGCCGCCTCGTCGGTCAGGCTGCCCGCCGCGCGCGCGAGCGACCGCACGGCGAGGGAGCTGGCCTGCTCGCCGGCCGGATGCCCGCCGAGCCCGTCGGCGACGGCCACGACCACCGGGGCGCCGATCGGGAGGTAGATCGTCTGTGGCGTCAGGGTGGTCGCGGCGCACAGCGTCCACGGGCCCACGGCAAGGCTGTCCTCGTTGTGGTCTCGCACCAGCCCGTCGTGGCTAAGCGCGGAGACGGCAACGTATTGCATTCGCGCACCCCGCTCTCCCGTTGACCACGCCCTGAGTGGACGCTACTGCGCGAAGCCGCAGACCGATCAGATCCGCGCATTCCGGTGTACGCCTGCGCGGCTGCCACAGCCCAGTGCGTGCGGACGGTGTGGCGGCAGCTGTTGAGCTCGATGAGTGCGGCTGAAGCGGTCTAGGTCGACTGTTTGCGGTTTCCCGGCGAGGCGGTGCGGATCGGTGGTGGCCGCCTGGCATGCTGGGTCCAGCCGTTGCCGAGTCGGTGGCGAGGAGCCCGGTGTTCGTTCTTCATGCCTGCTGGCTGCGCGGCGGAAGTGTGTTGGAACCCGGCAGGCTCGGGATGTGGGGCGAGGACTCGTCTGCGCCGGCGACGCTGCCACGCAAGCCAGGGCGCCGACCGCGGGTCCAGCCGCACCCGTTCGCCGCAGCACATGAAGATCTCATCGCCGCGCTCCCGGCGGCTGGAGCGAAGGCAACCACCTCGACTGTCACGCTTGCCCTGCCGACCCGGGGCGGCGGGCCGATCGCCTCACCAGAGCTGGTGCGGGAGGAATTCGACGCAGTCGCCGTCGTGGTGGGGTCCGGTCAGTGCCAGGTTCCGGTGCTCGAGTTCGATGCCGACCTTGCGTTCGCCGTGCTGAGCGACCTGGATGCCGAGGCGGCGGTGTGGGGGGCGTCGGTCGCGCACCTGTCGCATCTCAGTGGCTTCGCAGCGGATCTGGTCGCGCGGGGCCGGCTGCTGCCCGGGGTGGTCGGCGAGGGACCGCGCGCGGTGTGGCGACCGGTGCTCATCGGGGCGGACGCGGCGTGGGCGCGCACGCTGGCGGTGTCCGCGCCACCGCCGCTGTTCGCGGCAGAGCCTGACGACGGGATCGATCTCTGGTCGGACGTGCTGGACTGCCTGGTCGACGCGGCGGCGCGGGCCACGCTCGGCTCGTCTACCTTGAAGCTTGGCCGAGCTGGCAATCCGGCCACGCGGGCCTGGCTGGCCGCGCTGACCGGCGGCGAGCGCACCTTCGCCGCGGACCCGTCTGCGGCGGCGGCGCTCGCGCAAGCGCTGGCCGAGTGGCAGCGCGATGCCGTCTCCGGGCCGGTGCGGGCCTGCTTCCGGCTGGTCGAGCCCGTCGGTGACGGCGAGGACTGGCAGGTGGGGTTCGCTCTGCAGGCGGCCGAGGAGGCGAGCCTCGTCGTCGATGCGGACGCGGTGTGGCGCTCCCGGGGCAAACTGCCAGCGCTCGCCCGCTACGTCGACGCGCCGCAGGAGACGTTGCTGGCCGAGCTGGGCAAGGCAGCCCGCCTGTATTCCGAACTGGATGGCGCGCTGCGCACCGCCCGGCCGACGTGCCTGCCGCTCGATACCAAGGGGGCGCACCGGTTCCTCGGCGCGGTCGCCCCAATGCTGGCGACGGCTGGTTTCGGCGTTCAGCTGCCGGGCTGGTGGACCAAACCATCCTCCCGGCTCGGGCTGCGGCTGACCGCCTCGACGCCCGGACAGCCGGCGCGGGTCGATGGGGGCAACGCCGGACTCGGCTTCGACTCCCTGGCGGAGTTCCGCTACGACCTGGCCTTCCGCGGCGAGGTGCTGACCGCCGACGAGCTTGCCGAGCTGGCCGACCTGAAGGCGCCGATGGTCCGGCTGCGCGGGCAGTGGATCGAGCTGGACGCGCGCCGCCTGGCGGCCGGCCTCAAGCTCGTCGGGCGCACGGATCAGGCCTCGGTGGGCGAGCTGCTGGGACTCGGCCTCGGCGTCGCGCTCACCCCGGAGGGGTTGCCGGTCGAGGCCATCGACGCGGACGGCTGGCTCGGCGAACTGCTGTCCGGACAGACCGAGCGGCGGCTCGCGCCGGTCGAGGCACCCGCGTCGTTTGCCGGCCAGCTGCGCCCTTATCAGTCGCGCGGCCTGGCGTGGCTGGACTTCCTGCACCGCTGCGGGCTCGGCGGCGTCCTGGCCGACGACATGGGCCTGGGCAAGACGGTGCAGCTACTCGCGCTGCTGGCACACGACGCAGGTACCGGGCCGAGCTTGCTGGTCTGCCCGATGTCGCTGGTCGGCAACTGGCAGCGCGAGGCTGCCCGGTTCACCCCGCAGCTGCGCGTGCACGTCCACCACGGCAAGGAGCGGGCCCGCGGCAAGCGGTTCACCGACGCAGTCGCCGCGTCGGATCTCATCGTCACGACCTATGCGCTGGCAGCTCGGGACGCCGCCGACCTGCGCAAGATCACCTGGCGGCGGGTGGTCGTGGACGAGGCGCAGGCGATCAAAAACGCCGCCACCAAGCAGGCCACCGCGATCCGATCGTTGCCGGCGGGAACCCGGATCGCGGTCACCGGCACGCCGGTCGAGAACCGGCTCGCCGACCTGTGGTCGATCCTCGAGTTCGCCAACCCCGGGCAGCTCGGGCCCGCCGCGGCGTTCAAGAAGCGCTATGCCGAGCCGATCGAGCGGCACGGCGACGAGGACGCCGCCGAGCGGTTGCGCCGGTTCACCGGCCCGTTTATTCTGCGCCGCGTCAAGACCGACAAGTCGATCATCGCCGACCTGCCGGACAAGCTCGAGATGGACGTCGTGTGCAACCTCACCGCCGAACAGGCCGCGCTGTATCAGGCGGTCGTCGACGACATGCTCCGGCGGATCGAAAAGAGCGACGGCATCGAGCGGCGCGGTCTCGTCCTGGCCACCATGACCAAGCTGAAGCAGGTCTGCAACCACCCCGCTCACTTCCTGCGGGACGGCAGCCGGCTGGCCGGACGCTCCGGCAAGCTCGACTGCCTCGACGAGATCCTCGACGAGGTGCTGGCGGTCGGCGAGAAGGCGCTGCTGTTCACCCAGTACGCCGAGTTCGGCGCCATGCTGCGCGCCCACCTGGCCGGCCGGTTCGGCCGCGAGGTGCTGTTCCTACACGGCGGCGTCCCGAAGGGCGAGCGCGACCAGATGGTGGCCCGCTTCCAGGCCGACGACCCCGCGTGCCCGCCGCTGTTCGTGCTCTCGCTCAAGGCCGGCGGCACCGGGCTCACATTAACCGCGGCCAATCATGTGGTGCATGTCGACCGGTGGTGGAACCCGGCCGTCGAGGACCAGGCCACCGACCGCGTGTTCCGGATCGGACAGCGGCGATCGGTGCAGGTCCGCAAGTTCGTCTGCGCGGGCACCATCGAGGAGAAGATCGCCGCGATGATCCATGAGAAGCGCGGCCTCGCGGCCCGGATCGTCGGCTCCGGGGAACAGTGGCTCACCGAGCTGTCCACCAGCCAGCTCGCCGAGCTGTTCCGGCTCGAGGCCGGGGCGGTCGTCGAATGACCGAGCGTCGCTGGTACCCGCCATCCCGGCCGCGGACGGTCGAGAACGGGCTCAAGGCGCGCAGCAGCCGCGGGGCGATCGGCTCGTCGTGGTGGTCGCGGCGCTTCCTCGACGTGCTGGAGTCCTTCGCGATGGGTAACCGGCTGACCCGCGGCCGGGCGTACGCGCGCAAGGGTCAGGTCGTCTCGCTCGAGGTCACGCCCGGGGAAGTCCGCGCGGTTGTGCAGGGCTCGCGGGTGAGGCCGTACCGCGTCGGGATCGGGCTTGCGCCGCTCACCGAGCTGGTCTGGGCCAGGGCCGAGATCGCTCTGTCCGAGCAGGCGCTGCCGAGCGCCAAGCTGCTCGCCGGCGAGGTGCCCCCGGAGCTGGAAGACCTCTTCGGCGCCGCCGGGGCGCCGCTGTTCCCGCGCGCGGTGAAGGAGCTGGATCAGCGCTGCAGCTGCCCGGATCGGGAGGTGCCGTGCAAGCACCTCGCGGCGACGTTCTACCTGCTCGCGGAGGCCTTCGACGCGGACCCGTTCCTCATCCTGCGCTGGCGGGGCCGCGACAGGGAGTCGCTGCTGCGGAGGTTGCGCGAGTTGCGCGCCGACGGGCCGGTCTACGAACCGGACGAGCTCGCCGAGCCTGCGCCCGCCGCCGCGGGCGCGGCGCTCGCCCTGGCCGATCTGCCGCCGCCCGCTCATCAGCCGGATCGCTTCTGGCTGCATCCTGCGCCGCTGCTCGCCCGGCCCACGACCCTGGACGTCGAGCCCGACCTGCTGCTGCGCCAGCTGCCGACGCCCGGCGCTGTGCTGGGCGGGGAGGCGCTCGTGGCGAAGTTGCGGACGGCGTACCAGCGCTTCGGTGCGGCGGAGTAGCGATGGCGCGTCAGGACATCGAGGTGCGGGTGCGCCGGGTCGCCGAGCAGGCGCTGGCCGAGCAGCACTACGTCCGCCCGGTCGACGTGCTACTCGGCCTGGGCTGGCTCGCGCCCACCCACGTCGACGAGTGGCGGCAGGGGCGGGTCGCCTACCTCGAGGGCGTGACCCAGGGCAACCTCAGCAAGATCTCCACGGCGATGGCCGAGTTCCGTCGCTGGGCGCGAGCGCGCGGGTTGCAGCCGTCCGAGACCGCGTACGTGGCGCGCACCCGCGACCGCCGCGCGCTGCGCTTTTCCGCGAGCAACGATCCGGGCATCGAGCAGGCGTATCGCACGCACTGGATCTCGCCGGAGCTCTCCGAACGCAAGCGTGATCGATCTTGAGAAGCGCTGGAGGCCCCGGAATCATTGGCGTAGATGCTGGTGCGCCGCCAGGGACTCGAACCCCGAACCCGCTGATTAAGAGAGCGCTGACCGGGCCTAGCTCACGTGTCAGTTGTGGCAATGCTGAACTGTTGGCGGTCTAGGTTGGCCGCTCCGGCCTGTGCGCTGACGTTCAATGACAGACCCATTGACATTGATCAACTTCGCAGCGTTGTGTCGGTTGTACACGTGCACGCGACACGTACCGCGGGCGGCGCGTCGCCTTGAGCGGAGCGGCTGGTCACGTCGTACGGGTGGCCGCGCCGACGTGGCCTGAGCACAACCGGGTCTGTCAGTGACCGACTAACTCCCGGGCTGCAACGGACACCAGAGTCACTCAAGTGCATCGGACCGAGGCGTCTCGGAACAAGATCGTCGCCTCCTCGGCGCGCACTTCGAGCGAGGAAGGTGACCGACTATGCCTCAACGCCTAGCGGGCGTCGCAGTTGACGCGCGATACCGAGGATTTGACCGAACCACGCTGTCGAGCGGACGACCGCTGACGCGGCATGACCTGGCCACCGTTCCGGATGCGCGCACGCACGACCCGGATGCAGCAGCACACCGTGCCGTCGGCGACGATCACCCATCGTCCACAGACACGGTCAACGCCGTGCCGCTCGACTTGGCCGGCAAAGTCGAGCGCCGCCTGCCGGAACTCAGCCGGCGGATAGCTATGGAGATTCGCCGGCAGATGAAGGTATACAAGGTCGAGTCCGCCGTCGTCTCAGGCGATGACCTGACCCGCTCGGTTACGACGAACCTGCAAACCGTAATTGACGCGCTGCGCACGCCGGACGCGATCGACGTGACCGAGGCCCGCGCGACCGGCGTCCGGCGTGCACGGCAGGGCGTTCCCCTTCCCGAAGTACAACGCGCGTTCCGGATCTGATTCGCTGCGCTGTGGGATCTCCTCATGGAGGTCGTGGCGGTGAACGGCGAGAGCGAGGTACGCACCCTGACGGGCGCGGCCACCACGTTCTGGTACCTGATCGACGAGTACCTGGAAGCCGTCGGCACCGCCTATCGGGACTCGACCACCGCACTGGTACGCGCGCAGCGGAGTCGCCGAGCTGCCTTGCTCGAAGCCCTGTTCTCCGGTGGCATCGTCACCGAGAACGCGACGTGGGATATCACCCAGCTCTTCGACCTGCCCCACGACGGGACGTTCGCCGTCGTAGTGGCCGAGACCGGTGATCTCGTCCGGATGGCGCTTCCCGACGTCGAGTGTGCGCTCGATCAGGGACGCATGGGCTCGGTGTGGCGGCTCACTCCGGCGTATGCGCTCGGCATTGTCTCAATCGGAGCGACCGGGCACATCGACTGCCTGGTCGAAATCTTGTGCACGCATGCAGGTGGCCGGGTCGGCATCAGTCCGACGTTCACCGGCTTGGAGAACACAGCCCGGGCGTTGCACCTCGCTCACGTTGCGCTGGCGAGCATCCCCCATGGAGCCGCCACGGCCGTGTGCTTCGAGGACTCGCCGCTGTCGATGCTGGTCGCCGCAGCGCCGGACGAGGCGGCTGCCATCGCCCACCACTTGCTCTCGCCGATCCTGGAGCTCCAGGTTGCGGACCGCGACCTCTTGCTCGACACGGTCGATGTGTGGATCGGCGCCGGCGGCTCGACGAAGCGCGCGGCGTGCGCTCTGTACTGCCACCCGAACACCGTTCGGTACCGGCTGCAGCGCGTGCAGACCGAGCTTCGCATGTCGTTGACGGATCCCAGCGCGCTGGCTGAGCTGGTCGTCGCGCTGCGCGCCTGGCGGTTGTTCGGCAACGCGCGACCACTGCCCTCGCGGCCCGGCCGCCAGCGTGTTGTTCCGCGCGACAACTCGAACTGACCCAGCTTGTGTCCGCGTCACAGACCTCGTGAGAGGACCGGATCATTCGCCGTCCGCGGCGGTACGGTCCGCGCACTCAACGGAATCCCGCCCACCGAAGGAGAGGTGTTGGGACGTGTCCACGCAGACCACAGCTCCACCACAGCACGTGTCACAGATCGCCGCCCCGTCACCGGTCACGGCGCCGACCGCGTCCCCGACGATGGCGGACCCGACGCCGATCGCGTTCGCCCTGTTCGCGTTCGCGCTCGCGGTGTACGGCATCCGCTTCGCGAGCGTCAACGCGACGACGGTCGCAGCCGCGCCCACCACCATCGCCTTGGACTACGCGATCCTCGTCGCCGCCATCGCCGAGACGGTCGTCGGCGTGCTCGCCGTGATCCGCGGCATCGCCTACCGCGGCTACGTCACGACGGTCTTCGGCATCTGGCTACTCGGCTTCTACCTGCTCATCACCTCGGGCGCGGAGAACAAGGCGTTCACCCCGGACGCGCTCGCGTGGTATGTGCTGCTCCTGATCGTGCCGGTCGCGCTGCTGGCAGTGCCCTCGATCGTGCACCGCAACATCCCGTTCGTCATCGCCTTCGTCGCCATCCTGGCCTTGCTGCTGCTGCTCGGGCTCGGCTACCACAGCCTCCACCACGCGATCTCGGTCGCCACGAAGGCGAAGGCGGCACCTGATCTGTCCGGTGCGGTGAACATGCTCAAGGCGTCGGCCTGGTTCGCGTTCATCGGCGCGGTGGCGATCTGGTGGGTGTTCGCCCGCGATGTGTATCGGACCACCGGGGTGCTGCGCGGCCCTGCACAGTGAGGACGCGAGGAGTGCCGCTGCCAGACCGGCGGCGGCACTCCTCTGCGTTCGGGCGAAGTGCGTTCAGGCGAAGGCCGACAGGCCGGTGATGTCGCGCCCGACGATGAGCGTCTGGATCGTCTCGGTGCCCTCGAAGGTGTGCACGGCCTCGACGTCGGCCATGTGCCGGATCACGTGGTAGTCGAGCAGGATGCCGTTGCCGCCGAGCAGGTCGCGCGCCTCGGCGAGGACGCGGCGGGCCCGGCTGGTGTTGTGCATCTTCGCCAGCCCGGCGAGCGTGGGCGCGTCGTCACCGGCGAGGGCCCGTCGGCCGAGTTGCAGGCAGTACAGCTGCATCGCCGTGACGTCGGCGAGCATCTTCACCAGCCGTTCCTGCACGATCTGGAATCCGGCGAGTGGCCTGCCGAACTGCGTGCGGCGCTTGGCATAGGTGAGCGCCGCGTCGTAGCCGGCGACGGCGTGCCCGAGCGCCATCCACGCGCAGGACGCGCGGCTGCCCATCAACACCCGAGCGGTGTCCTTAAACGAATTGGCTCCCGGCAACCTGCTCTCGGCGGGGACGCGCACGTCGCGCAGGGTAATTTCGGCCTGCCAGACGGCGCGCAGCGAACCCTTGCCCTCGATGACGCGGGCCGTGTAGCCGGGGGTGGCGCGCTCGACAAGGAAGCCCTTGACCTGGCCGTCCTGACTGTCACGCGCCCACACCACGACGACATCGGCGATGCTGCCATTGCCGATCCACTTCTTAACCCCGTTGATCACGTAGGAGTCGCCGTCGCGGCGTGCCGAGGTCTCCAGGCCGATCGAGTCCGAGCCGTGGTCGGGTTCGGTGAGCGCGAAGGCGCCGATCTTCTCCAGGCGGGCCATTGGCGGCAGCCAACGCAGTTTCTGCTCCTCCGAACCCAGCATTGCGATCGACTGCATGGCCAGGCCCGCCTGGACCCCGAGGAACGTTCCCAAGCTGCCGTCGCCGCGGCTCAGCTCCATGTAGATCAGGCCGGCGGAGAGCTGGTCCATTTCAGGGCATCCGTAGCCGGAGATCCCGTCTCCGACGATGCCGAGCCGGCCGAGTTTCTCGACGAGCGGCCACGGGAACTCGGCCCGCTCCCAGTAGTCGCCGATCACCGGCAACACGTGCTCGTCGACGAATGCCCGCGTCCGATCCAGGTAACCGATCTGCTGGGTGCTGAGCTGCTCGCGGATGAGGTAGTAGTCGGTGCCCAGCGCGTGGCCGAGTCCGGTAGCGAGATCCATCGCGTCCTCCGCAGGTTGGGTGAGACGACTGAGCCTCGTCGCCCGGCCTCGGATCGTGTTAGTGGCGATGCGACAGCGCGAATTGGCGTCGGCTCATGACTGCTCGCGCACCGGCGGGCGCGGCGGTGGCGAGAGCAGTCGCACCGCCACCAGCAGGTCGATCACCTCGGGCAGCGTGCGCAGGTCGAGCCCGGTGCGTTCGGCGATGCGCTCCAGCCGGTAGTAGGCAGTGTTGACGTGCAGGTGCAGCAGCTCGGCGGCCACCTTGGCGTTCAGGTCGCTCGCGACGTAGGCGTTGATGGTCTCCAGGTAGGTCCCGCCGGCCGCCAGGTCCTCTTCCACGAACTGGCGGATCTTCGGGTCGATCAGCCGCCGCGCCGTCTCGTCGTTGCTGAGCACCAGGTAGTTGAACGTGGATACCGACGACAGGTCGAGGACGCCGCCGCAGCCGGCCAGCGCCTCGCGAGCGACGCGGGCCTCGCGGTAGGCCTGAGGCACGTCGCTCAGCTGCGAATGCACGGTGCTGGCGCCGATCGCCAGTTCGACCTGAGCCGCCCGGAGCTCGGCGTGCGCGCGCCTCAGGCGGGCGATTACGCGGTCGCCACCGCTGGCAGCCGGAAATAGGCCGAGCAGTTCGTCATGCCGCAGCGCCAGCAGGCCACCGGCGTCGCGGCCTTTACGCGTCGGCGGCGATCGAACTGCCCAGCTCGATGACCTGCATGAGCCGGGACACGGCAGCGAGTGCCGCGTCCTTGAGCGCCGGGTCGTCGCCGATCGCGTCCCGGACGCTGTCCCAGAAGGTCAGCTGGCCTACCCGGAATGCCCGCAGGAAGTCGGCCAGCGACACCCCTTGACCGACCCGGAACAGCGCCTGGCTCCGAGTGGTCGGGAACTCCTGGCGGGTGGGCAGGCGGTCTTCCCGCAAGATTGTCAGGAAGGTCTCGAAGACGGCGCGACAGTGGACGACGACCTGTAGCCGCAGGTTCGCGTCCGGGTTGTCGCGGTACACGGAGACGTCGCGCCAGATGGCTTGGGTGGCCTCCTCGGCCATCTGGTCCAGGAGCGGCTCGACGGCTCGGACGAGGGCCATCCGCGCGTCGACGGTCTGGCCCAGCTGCCTGTCACCCATGGGTCAGCCACCTCTCGTCGCGGAGAATCCCCGCGACGGTGCTCAGTCAAGCCGGGGAGCCCGCATCACGCAATCGCCCGCGACCCAGGAACTCGTTGATGACCGGCACGAGAGTGTCCGCGCGGGCGAGCAACTCGAGGTGCCCGCCCCGGAAGATGTGCAGCTCGCTGCCCGGCATCAGACGGTGCATGATCCGGCCGTTGGCCAGCGGGATGATCGGGTCGTCGTCGCCGAAGAGCAGCAGCGTCGGCTGGCGGAGAAGCGGCAGCCACGGCAGGCTGGTCCAGCCCACGCCGGCGCCGAGCTGGTAGAGGTAGCCGCGGGCATCTCCCACCCGGATGTGCGAGCCCAGGATCTCTCGCGCTCTCGCCGGGTCGGTGCGTAGCGAGCCGCCGTAGAGGACCGGCGCGATAGCCGCCGCGTAGACGGGGTCACGGTAGCGGCGCGGGGTGAGCATCTTCGACAGCGCGCGCGGCTTGCCGGGAACCGTGGTCATCCCGGTGGCGGTGCACGCCAGGATGAGACGCCGGCACCGGCGTGGGTGCTGCAGTGCAAATTGCTGGGCCAGCCCGCCTCCCCAGGAGAAGCCGAGGACGTCGATCTCACGGTGGCCCAATCGACGCAGCAGATTGGCGAGCAGCAGCGCCACGCTGCCGAATCGGTACGGCGCGAGGGGAGCGGGGGAGCCGCCCACGCCCGGCACGTCGAACGTGATCACCTCAATCGCCGGGTCGATCGCCCGCACCAGCGGAGCGAGCACCTCCAGGCTGGCGCCGATCCCGTTGCACAGCACGAGCGGCGTGCGGTCTGCGCTCCCGGGGCGGATGCTTACGCGGACCGGGTGCCCGTACACCTGAACGGTGCGCATGCCGGCGTCGGTCACGGGTGCTCAGCGGTCGTAGACATACGTCCCCGGCGCAGCGTCCAGCGGCGGGTGCTTGTCGTTGCCGCGTGCCGTCGGCGCTGGAACCGAGCCGCCGGACCGCGCGCCGAGCCACGCCGCGTAGTCGGCCCACCAGGATCCCGACTCGGTGCCCGCGGCCTCGAGCCAGGCGTCCGGATCAGCCGGGTTGCTGTCGCTGACCCGGTAGGACGCCTTCGCGTTGCCCGGCGGGTTGACCAGGCAGGCGATGTGCCCGCTGGTGGACAGGATGAACCTGCTGTCGCCGCCGAGCAGTTGCGTGCTGCGATAGCAGGCCTGCCATGGGCAGAGGTGATCGGCGATGCCGGCGACGATGTAGGCGTCGGCCTTGACCGCGGACAGGCCAACCGACGACCCGAGCATCCGGGCCGAACCCGGCTCGTTCAGCCTGTTGGCCAGGAACAGGTCGATGAAGTCGCGGTGCAGGGCCGCGGTCATCCGCGTCGTGTCGGCGTTCCAGTAGAGGATGTCGAATGCGGCCGGCTTGCGACCCTGCAGGTAGTTGTTCACCCAGTAGTTCCAGATCAGGTCTCCCGGCCGCAACCAGGCGAAGACCTCCGCGAGCGAATTGCCGTCCAGGTAACCCTTGCCCTGCGACGCCGCCACCGCAGCCTTCGCCATCCGCCCGTCGGCGAGTGCCGCGGCCGTCCCGGCCTGCGACTGGTCGAGCACTGCGACGCCAAGGCTGAAGCTGGCGACCCGCTCCGGATGGCCGGTGTCAGCCAGATGCGCAGCGACCATCGCGGCGAGCGCGCCGCCGGAGCAAAGGCTGAGCAGATGCGTCTGCTCGGAGCCGGTGATCTCGGCGGCGGCATCCATCGCGTCCATGAGTGCCTGGCCGTACACGTCGAAACCCCAGTAGTGGTGGCGCACGTCCGGGTTGCGCCACGAGATCGCGAAGACCTGCTGTCCTTGCCCGGCGAGGTACTCGATGAGGCTGCGACCGGGCGCCAGATCGACGATGTAGTACTTGTTGATCACCGGTGGGACGATCAGCAGCGGCGTGCGAGCGACCTCGCTCGTGGTCGGCGTGTACTGGATGAGCTCGAGAACCGGGGTGCGCACCACCACCGCACCGGGCGTCGCCGCGATGTTCTGCCCGACCCGGAACTGCTCGACGTCAACCATGGTGGGCACCCGCGGAGCCTGGGCGAGATCGTGGACCAGGCTGCGAGCGCCGCGGACGGCGCTGCGTCCGCCGGTGTCGATCAAGGCCTTCCACCACAGCGGGTTGAGCGTCGGCGCGTTGCTGGGCGCCAACGCCTCGACCAGGTTGTCAACCGCGAACCGCACGCGTTCGGCGTCCCGCCAGAGCAACTCCACGTCGCGGACGAGTCGCTGAGCGGTGTCCGAGGTGACCAGGTAGGACTGCATCACCGCACGCAGCAGGGGGTTGTCCACCCATGCCGCCTCGGCGAAGCGGCGATCGCGCGGCGACGCGGAGATGTGCGACCGGCCGACCGCGATGCGCCCGTACTCGCGCGCCAGCTTGGCACCGTGCGCTCGCAGGATGTCCGGACGGCGGGCGAGGGCTGCGGTCAGGCGCATTCCGGCCGTCCAGGGCAGGAACCGGCGCCAGCTCCCCAGGGCGGCGTCGGACAGCAGCAGGTCCAGCGCTCCGGCGCCGTTCGCCAGTTCCTCAGCGGAGGCGGTCATCGCTCACTCCGCCGGCTGGGGCGGCTTCACATCGCGCCGCAGGATCTTGCCGGTCGGCCCCTTCGGCAGCTCGTCGACGATCCACACCCGCCGCGGGTACTTGTACGAAGCGACCCGATCCTTGACGTACTCGCGGATCTCGTCCGGCTCGGCGAACGCGCCCGGCGCCAGGACGACGGCGGCCGCGACCTCCTCGCCGAGGGTCTCGTGCGGGATGCCTACTACGGCGGCCTCGACGACGGCCGGGTGCTCGTAGAGCACCTCCTCGACCTCGCGCGGGTAGACGTTGTACCCGCCGCGGATGATCAGCGCCTTCTTGCGGTCGACGATATAGAAGTAACCGTCCTCGTCTATCCGCCCGAGGTCGCCGGTGCGGAACCAGCCGTCTGGCGACATGACTTCTGCGGTGGCCTGCGGCTGCCGCCAGTAGCCCTTCATGATGTTGTGGCCGCGGATGGCGATCTCGCCGATCTCGCCGACCGCCAGCTCGGACCAGTCGTCGGCGACGATGCGCATCTGCACCCCGTCGATCGGGATGCCGACCGAGCCGGCCTTGCGAGCGCCGTTCGGCGGGTTGAACGACGCAACCGGGGCGGTCTCCGAGAGCCCATATCCCTCGATGATTGCGCAGCCGAACACCTTCTCGAACGTGCTCAGCACCTCCAGCGGCAGCGCCGCGCCACCCGATGCGCATAGGCGCAGCGAGGAGGTGTCGAACCGGTCGCGGTCCGGCACGCCGAGCAGGGCCGAGTACATCGTGGGAACCCCGATGAACACGCTCACCCTGTCCCGCTCGACCACCCGCAACGCCTTGCGCCCGTCGAAGCGGCTGATGAGCGTCAGGCAGGCCCCGCTGAAGACCGCGCAGTTCAGGCCGACCGTCTGCCCGAATGTGTGGAACAGCGGCAGGCAGCCCATCAGGACGTCGTCCGGGGTGAGCTTGAGCCAGTCGTTGGCGAAGATGTCGGCGTTGCGGCGCAGGTTGGCGTGGGTGAGTTCCGCGCCCTTCGGCTTGCCGGTCGTGCCGGAGGTGTAGAGGATGACGGCGGTGTCGTCGTCGGAGCGGTGGACGATCTCGGCAGAACCGTGCGCTGCCGCAGCTATGTCCTCGATCATGACGAGGTCCGTACCCAAGTCCGCTGTGCCCGTCGCCGCCTGGTCGGCCACCGCTGGTGTCGCGAGCAGGATCTTGGATCCGGAGTCGCCGACGTAGTGGGCGATCTCGCGCCCCTTCAGCAGCGGGTTCATCGGCACCACAACCCCACCCGCCAGCAGGATGCCGTAATACGCCACCGCGAACTCCGGCACGTTGGGCAGCATCACGCCGACACGATCACCCGGCGCGAGGCCGCGTTCAGTCAAGCGCCTGGCGAGCTGACCACTCGCGCCGACCAGCGCCGCATAGCTGAGTGTCTCGTCGTCCAGTCGGATCGCTGGGGCTGCCGGATCGGCCGCCGCAGATGTGAGTAAGCGTTGCGCGAGGTTGGTCATCATGCTCTCCCGGGTCTGCTGGGATGGCCCGGCGCCGGATCCGGCGTCCTCACCATCGACCTAACGGCTCCGCCCATCGAGAAGGGGCGAGCCATACCGGGAGCGTCGCGCGACGCACCTCCGCGGCGTTAGTCGAGCGACCACATAAGAGTCTGTTCTCCACCGGCGACATACATGCAGCGGGCAGCGGCGCTGGTCCAGTGTGGACAGTCTGGCCATCGGCGAGTCCACTGCGGGACTGTTCGGCGTTCCCCGGTCTCTGAGCAGGCGCGGTCGGCGCGCCACCCAGTCTCTACGTGGCTTCGCCGATATGCAGGGTCGGCTTCTGGCCGAGGGCACGCATGGCGTCGATGTAGAGACCATCCGCGAGCCAGTCGCGGAGATCTTCCGGGGAGTCGACCCCATGTAGCCGCTGCCGGCCCGCGTCGTAGACGTAGATGCGCTCGTCGTTGCCGAGGTAGGCCTCGACCTCGTGGTCGTAGTCCTGGGCGATGAGGGTGCCGTGCAGCACGTAGTCGAGCCCCGTTTCGGCAACACGGATCTTGTGTTCTTTGCTGTCTGTCAGGGTGCCGGCCACGGTGTCGCGTCGTGACCGTTCCGCTTCCAACGCGGCACGCAGGGTGTGCGACAGGTTGATGCCGGACTCTTTGGCCCAGTGCCCGATCTCGTCCGGTAGATCGACAGTGATGTCCATGGGAAGACCTTCCACGGGTAACTACGACGGTACCCGTGCCCACGACCCCGGTGGGTCGCCGCCAGCTGGCCGTGGCAGAGGCAGGACAAATCGCTGACTGTCCATGTGGACGGTCTGTCCTTGCGGGATCAGTCTCCGGCGAATCAGTCTTTCAGCGCGGCGTCGAGCGTGATCTCGACTCCGGTGAGTGCCTTGCTGACCGGGCAACCGGCCTTGGCCTGCTCGGCGGCAACTGCAGCGTTGGCCGCGTTGGTGACGCTGGTGGTGCTTGGTGAGCGGCGCGCGACGGTCGCGGTGCCGGTCGACGCCGCGGCCGGGTGAGCCGGATGACGTCATCGGTGCTGTCCGGCCGGCTGCTCGTCGTGGCGGACGTCCTGATTTCAAGGTCGCACGAAGCCTCGGCCGCGACATGTAGGTGCCGTTCTCCTGCGCGGCACCGGTACCGCGCCAGCGCGATAATGGGTTGCGCTCCACCGCGTCGGCGGGAGGCTAGCCGGGTGGTCAGCCTCGACGATGAGCGGCAACAGGGGTGGGAGATTCGGCCACTCGATTCATCTGAGGTCGAGGTGGTTGGCGACGTTCTTGGGTTGGCGCGGCTGCATCAGGGGGACGGGTTCTACCTCGTCGCGTGGCAGGACGGTGCACCAATCGGACATCTGCACCTTGCACTGAGTGATCCGCCGGAGCTTCAGGACGTGGCGGTTCGGTCCAGCCACCAACGACGCGGTGTCGCCACGGCGCTCGTTGCCGCCGCCGAAGGTGAGGCACAAGCCCGTGGTTTCCAAGAGATGCACCTTGAGGTGAGCGCGGACCACCTGGCGGCGCAGTCGCTATACCGCAGATGCGGCTACGTCGATGCCGGACTGCCGACCCGCCGAGTGACGGGCACCGTCATGATCCGAACCGGGGCGATTGAGGTCGACGACCGATTGATTACGTGGACCAAGCGATTGGGCTGATGAGGGCGTTGAACGAGCACCGGTGTGCGGTGTTCACCACCCGGCAAGAAGTGACGCGCTGTGGCGTGTCGTGGGGCCGCTGCCGCCAGCGGACGCCCGGCACAAGCCGCGGCTCACCGCCGGCAACCCTCGCACGCTATCCGTCTGCGCGCTGGGTCAAGGCATCTCGGCTTCTCGCCCGGGCGCGCAGATGATGTGATCTGCGCGCGGGTTGGGGTTCACGCCGATCTCGATTTGATCGTCCTGGCGAGCTGTGTCTGCGGGTGTGCTTTGAAGCGATGGATGGTGTGACCGCTCACGCCGGGCGCGTCATGCTGTGCGGCGTGAAGCACGTTGGGATTCTCGCGCACAGTACGGAAGGAGCGGCGCTGTGCTTTCGAGCGTTCTGCCAGGAGGGGTTTGCTGAACTGGGACCCGACGAGCACCCCGATGTGTCCCTGGACTGCATCGCGTTGGCCCGGAGCATGCCTGCCTGGGAGGCGGGTGACTATGCCTCGATCCGCGCCACCCTGGCGGTCAGCGTGCGGCGGCTCGCCGCTGCGGGCGCGGACTTCTTCGTCTGCCCGGACAACACCGCGCACATCGCGCTCGAGCAACCGGGGGGCGAGCTTGCCCTGGCTGGCCTGCACATCACCGAGGTGGTCGCCGGGCAGGCCGCCCGCGACACGCGTAGGCGGGTCGGTGTGCTCGGCACGAAATACCTCATGGATGCGCCGCTCTACCCGCGGGCTCTCGCCGCGCGTGGCATAGCCGCCGAGCTACCCGGTGACGACGACCGCCAGGTCGTCAACCAGATCATCTTCGAGGAGTTGCTCAATGGCGTGTTCACCGCGAGCTCGCGACGGGAGTACGTGCGGATCATCGCGCAGTTCGCAGACCGGGGGTGTGACGCGGTCGCTCTGGTGTGCACCGAGATCCCGCTGCTGGTGACACCGGACGCCTCTCCGCTGCCCACACTGGACTCGACCCGCCTTCTGGCTCGCGCCGCGTTCGACGTCGCGGTTGGACACCGCGCGATGCCCACCTGGCGAGGCGGCCCGGGCCGATGACGCAAACCGGGTCAAGGGTGGGATCTGCGACGGTCACCTTCGCGGGATCCGGCGACGCTTTCGGTAGCGGCGGGCGCCTGCAGGCGTGCATCCTGCTTCGCGCCGACGATCAGCCGCCCGTGCTGTTGGACTGCGGCGCCACGAGCCTGGTGGCACTCAAGCGGCGGGCGATCGACCCGAACCTTGTCGCGGCGGTGTTCGTCTCGCACATGCACGTCGACCACTTCGGGGGCGTGCCGCCGCTCATTCTCGACGGCCAGTTCAGCCGCCGCACCGCACCGCTGACCGTCATCGGCCCGGCCGGCGCCGAGCGGAGGCTGGCAGCCGCGATGGAGGTGATCTTTCCTGGCTCGTCCGCGGTGCACCGCCGCTTCGCTGTCAACGTCGTCGAGCTCGAGCCGGGCGCGACCCCGCGGTTGATCGACGGGGTCACCGTGCAAGGCTGGCCGGTAGACCACGGAATACACGGCGGTCCGTTCTTGGGCCTACGCCTCGCTATCGGCGGCGCGATCATCGGCTACACCGGCGACACCGCGTGGACGGATACCCTCCTCGACATCGCCGCCGGCGCGGACCTGTTCATCGCCGAGTCCTACTACTGGGACAAGCAGGTTTCATACCACCTACGCCACGCCGATCTCCTCGCGCACCGCGACCAGCTCGGCGGCGTCCGGACGATCCTGACCCACATGTCCGACGACATGCTCAGCCATTGCACACGAGGCCCAATTCGAGCTCGCCTACGACGGTCTCAGCGTGACCGTGTGAAAGGCCCGGGCGAACGCTACCGGCAAGGTGAGGATCACCGGTTAGTAGTCGATCGGGTCGCGGATGAGTGGGCAGGTCATGCAGTGACCGCCGCCGCGGCCGCGGCCGAGTTCTGCGCCGACGATTGTGACGACCTCGATGCCCGCCTTGCGTAGCAGCGAGTTGGTGTGGGTATTGCGGTCATACGCATAGACCACGCCCGGGGCGG
>WNGG01007927.1_pt1 | contig 18191 bp, 14 predicted proteins | sample 5400661 | NCBI WGS metagenome assembly WNGG01 (sample SAMN13153372, study PRJNA577476) | soil metagenome | isolation source: 100 cm soil or saprolite under Garry oak tree replicate 1 | place: USA:California | collected 2016-06-15
TAGGCCACGCTGGATCCCACGATGCCGCCGCCGATGATTACCACATCTGCTGTTGTCATTTGTTATTAGTCCGTAGTCGGTAGTCAGTAGCCTAAGAGTATTCACAAGCGGGCGCGCTCTCGCAACTCCACCACGACTTCGGACTACGGACCACCGACTACTAGCCACTCGCCACTGGCTTCTTGTATTATTCTGAAGCAAGGAGTCCTGGAAGTATGAAGAATCGGGCGCTGCCGTTGCTCGCGATTTTGGTGATCGTGTTCTGCACGCTTGCCGGCGGATATTACGGATCAAGGCGTCCTGCTCACGTAAGCGAATCGGACTCAGCTCTGACCGATCAAGTGGTCGACGATTTCAGGGAGGCCATCTCAGAGATCCAAGAGGATTACGCGGGGAAAATCGATCTCGAGGCGTTGGGCAAGAATTCGATACAGGAAATGCTTCACCAGCTCGATCCTCACTCTGCCTTCTTCACCAAAGCTGAGTTCGACGACGTCCAGACCGAACAGAGCAGCCGCATCTATGGAATTGGCGTTACTATCGCGAAACGGTACGATCATGTTTACATTCTGTCGGCTACGCCGGGCGCGCCTGGTCATCGCTCAGGGCTTCGCTACGGCGACGCGATCGTTGCGATTGACAAACAAAACGTCGACGACTGGACGAGCCAACAAGTCATGCATAAGGTGCGCGGTGAAAAGGGCGAGCCGGTCGACATAACTGTTGAGCGCGCGGGTATCTCGAACCCGATCACAGTGCGTTTGCGGCGCGACGAGGTGAAGCTGCCTTCGGTCCGCAATGCCTTTATGACCTCTCAGAGCGGCACGGGTTACATTGCGTTGACCGGCGGGTTTTCGAGCAAGACCGACGAAGAACTATCCGAGGCGCTGACTCAGCTCAGGCTCGAAGGCATGCGCCAACTTATTCTGGATCTGCGCAACAACCCGGGCGGACTTCTGGACGAAGCGATCAAAGTCTCGACAAGATTTCTGGGGCCGGACGAAAAGATCGTCGAGGTGCGAGGACGCGATGAAGAGTCTCCGGCTCACACCTACGAAGTTCCGTCCAGCAACGCGCCCGAGACCGTGCCGATGGTGGTCCTTGTCGACCGGCAGACCGCGTCGGCCTCTGAGATTGTGGCAGGTGCGCTGCAAGACCACTCTCGCGCGCTGATTGTAGGCGAGAACACTTTTGGAAAAGGACTTGTGCAAGGAGTGTTTCGGCTTTGGGGAGGCACGGGGCTGTTGTTGACAACGGCGAAGTATTACACGCCTTCGGGCCGCTCAATTCAGCGCAGCTATTCAAACGTGTCTTTCTATGATTATTATCTCAATCGTTCGGGCGAGCAGCCGTCCGGCGCCGCGCAAGGCAACGCCTTCTATACCGACCTGGGGGGGACGGTTTACGGCGGGGGAGGAATCAAGCCGGATGTCGACGTTAAGTCGCCGCCGCTCTCCGGCCGTTTGTTCTACGGCATATTCGACTTCGTGCGCCAGTTGGTTGCGGGACAGATGTCGGGGTTGCGCGAGTACCGAATTACCGAATGCCAGTACAAGACTAAGATCTCGCCAGAGGAGATCAACCGCTATCCAATCACCGACGAGTTATTGGCGGCGTTCAGGCAGTACATTTCGAACAAGCCGCAGTTCAACGTCTCAGAAGAGCGCCTAGCTTCCAATTCGGGCTACATTCGAGCGCAGATGCGACGCGAGATCATCACCGCCGCTTACGGCCCCGAGGCCGGCGATCAGGTTTATCTGTCGGATGACGTGCAATTCCGAAAAGCCGTAGATTCCCTGGACCGTGCACGGGTGCTTGCCGAAAACGCCAGGCGCGCTCACGGCGATAGACAGTGATTCCCTATCGCTCGGGTTTTGGCTCTCGTTGCAAGGCCCACCACACACGAAAAACGTCCTTACTCGCCTGAATCACAGCCGATAGACTGACGCCGCGCGCTCGACCGGTCTCTCGCTTGGAGACATCGACCGGATGCTCAGCTATACGATAGCCCGCGCGTGCTGCGCGGATCAGCCGCTCGGCCTCCGAGAACGGAGAACGAGACACAAGTCTGAAACGGTCGATGATCTCACGCCGAACCAGTTTCACCGCTCCCGCATCGTAGGTCTTCACGCGGAAGAGCAGCCGCGGGATCAGGTTAAAAGCCCACGAGACGAAGCGACGTATGAGTCCATAATGCTTATCGCTACGGCTGGCAATGATGATATCGAACTCGCAGGCGAGCGGCAGCATTTCTAACAAGACGCGAGTCTCCCATTGCCGGTCGGTTGAATTCAGAAAAACGAATTCCCTTGAGGCTTCTCTGTACAGCCGTTCAAATGTTGCATGGATTCCGAGATTGCGCGGATTATGCATCACTCGAACGCGCGGAAGACGGTCAGCCAACCCCTCGGCGATGCGACCGGTGTGGTCTTGCGAGCCGTCGTTGCAAACCAGGATTTCATAGTCCAGTCCCGAGGGCGAGAGAAGCTCGTGTGCTTCAGTCACAACCTGTTCGATCGTGGCTTCTTCGTTGAAGGCGGGGAAGCAAACTGAGACGCTGGGCAAATCATTCGAATTGGCGACAAACTGAAGTTTGTCGGACATCAAAGCTCCACAAGCTGACCGCGCCCGCGCATTGATTTTTCGGCAGCCTCGAGCAGTCGAACTACTCTCAGTCCCGCCTGCCCGTCGGTCTGAGGCTGGGTTTTGTTTTCGATACAATCGATGAAGTGGCGGGTCTCTGTCTGAAGTCCCTCAGTCTGATCGAGTTTCGGCGCCCACATGTCCCCGGTGCGGTAGCTCACGAGAAGGCTATAGACCTCTTCGCTGCCGGTCGAGACGGTGACGCCCTTGTCGTAGACTTTGACCTTTTCACTCGGTTCGATGTCGTCGTAAACGATCATTTTCTCACTTCCGCCGATGAGCGTGCGCCGCACCTTGACCGGCGCCAGCCAGTTCACGTGCAAGTGCGCGATCTTGAAGTCGTCGAAAAACAGAGTTATGTACGCTACGTTTTCCGGCTGTCCAGGAATGTGGCTGATGCCGGTAGCAGATGCCGCAACAGGTTTGCTCGGCAAAAGAAAGTCCAATATTGCCAGATCGTGAACCGCCAGGTCCCAGATCACGTTCACGTCGTGCTGAAATAACCCCAGGTTGACTCGCACCGAATCGTAGTAATAGACCTCTCCGAGCACGCCTTCGCCGACAAGTTGGGCTATCTTTCTGACCGCGCCGGTGTAAACGAATGTGTGATCCACCATCAGGACGAGATTGCGGCTGGCTGCTTCTTCGATCAGCCGGCTCGCCTGGTCGGAGCTGGCCGCCAGTGGTTTCTCGACCAGCACGTGCTTATCACTCTTGAGCGCTTCCATTGCGAGCTCGAAATGAGAAGACACGGGGGTGGCGATCGCCACAGCGTCGATTTTCGGATCAGCGAGCAAATCCGAATAAGACTGGGTCACGAGGGCGGAGGGGTAACGTCGACCCGCTTCGGCAAGACGGTCAGCGCTGAGATCGCATATCGCAATGAGCTTCGCGTCCGGCGCGTTCGCGAAATTACGCACCAGATTCGGTCCCCAGTACCCGTAACCAATCACTCCAATGCCAAGCATAAGATCGAGGATAGAGGGTCGAGGATAGAAGATCGATATCCTCGATTCTCTATCATCTATTCTCCATCCTCTCTCGGGTGTCGCCGACAACGCGCGCAGGCACGCCGGCAACGATTGCGAAATCCGGAACGTGTCGCGTCACCACAGCTCCCGCCCCAACCAGCGCGCCTTCGCCGATCGTTACTCCGGCAAGTACGGTTGCATTGCTGCCTATCGAAGCGCGGCGTTTGACTGTAGTTTGTACAACTTCCCAGTCTTCCTGTGTCTGCACGCTTCCGTCGTCGTTGGTCGCTCGTGGATAGAGGTCGTTGGTGAACATCACGCCGTGTCCGATGAACACCTCGTCTTCGACCGTGACGCCTTCACAGATAAAGGTGTGCGACGAAACTTTGCAGCGCGCGCCGATTACCGCATTCTTTTGAATCTCGACGAAGGCGCCGATCCTGGTTTCGCTGCCGATCGCGCACCCGTAGAGGTTCACCAGCTCGGGGTGAAAGATCGTGACTCCAACGCCTAGATTAACGTCCGCGGCGATCGGCATAATCGAACTTACCCATCTATTCTGACTCGATACTTAATCTCTAGCGAATAGCGCAAAGAATATCAGGCTTTGGGCGGGCAGGGAAGTGAGCCTTCATCTCAACACGCTGCGCACGTTTCTGGAGATCGCAACGTCGAGCAAGGTTGGAACGCTTTCGCTGAACGCCCAGTCGAGCGCCGCTCTCAGATCGGCCGGATTTGATACTGTTCGAGCTGCGACTCCCATCGATTCCGCCAGCTTCACGAAATCAACCTCAGGCTCGGTAATGTCCATTCCCGGAAAGTCGCCGCGCTCGGCCGAGGCGCCCTTGAGCGCGAGCAGACCGCCCTTCAGAATCATGTAGCTGGCGTTGTTGAACACTATGAACCTTACCGCAAGGCCGTAACGAGCGGCGGTCCACAACGCCTGAATCGTGTACAGCGCCGTGCCGTCGCCAACCGAACAGATCACCTGACGGTCGGGCATCGCAAGCTTAACGCCGATCGCGGCGGGCAAACCCAAACCCAGCGATCCGCCCTTTGCGTAGAAAAAAGTGCCCGGCTCGTTCAATTCAAAGATTGTTCTTACGAAGGCGGTCGAGGTAACCGATTCATCGACAAGCACCGCGTCCTGGGCGGCTGCGCGTCGCATCTCACGAGCGACGAATGCAGGCGACATCGGCCCGTCGGGTGAAGCGAGGTTAGCGTGCTCGGCGAACTTTGCTCGCGCGTCGGCGATGTGCGCCTTGATAAGCGTGCGTCGCTTCGCCAGTGATTCCGAAGCGCCGTTCGCGACGAGCGTAATCTCCTCAATCAATTCTTCGATCGCCGATCGTGGATCTGCGAGAATCGCAACTTCCGCCGCGTATGTCTTGCCTAACTCGCGATCATTTGCGTCGATCTGAATCATTCGAACGCCTTCGGGTATCATTCGAGTTCCGGTGTAAACCAGCGGCGCGAGATTGTTGACACCGATCGCGACAATCACATCCACGCCTTCGAGCAAGGCGCGCGTTTGCTTGGCATTTGGGAAAAGCGGACCGGCGTAGAGCGGGTGGCCCGTCGGAAAAACCAAAAGCGAATTGAGCGGCTCGGCGTGAACTCGCGCGGCAATCATCTCAGCAAGCTTTGCCAGTTCCCCCAATGCGCCCGAACGCGCGCAGCCGTCGCCGGCAATGATCGCGGGATTCCTTGCGCTCGCAAGCAACGCGGCGGCGGCTTTGATCTTTGATCGGTCGCCTCTAACGCGTGACCCTATCAGCGTGACGGGCGGCATTTCGATCTCGGCTCGCTCCTCCATCACGTTCACCGGAATCGACAAAAACACCGGCCCCGTCGGCGGAGTCTGCGCGATCTTGAAAGCGCGCGCCATCGCGACCGGGATCTCGCACGCGTGATGGACCTCCCAACACCACTTGGTGTGCTGTCGCGCAAGCTCGAGCATATCGGCGTACAGCAGAGGCTCATCGATCATCGCTCGCGTGTCTTGCTGTCCGGCGGTGACGACTAGCGGCGTGCCGGCCCGATAGACGTTATAGAGATTACCAAGCGCGTGAGCGAGACCAGGATTCGTGTGAAGGTTGACCACCGCAGGCTTTCCGGTGGCTTCAGCGTAACCCGCAGCGATGCCGAGCGCCGAATCTTCGTGCAATGCAAGAATGTACTTGATCTCGTCGCGGGCAGCGAACTGGTCCATTAACGGAAGCTCGGTAGTGCCCGGATTGCCGAACACGTAACGTACACCTTCGCGAACCATGAACTCGAACATCGCCTGCGCGCCGGTCATCTCGGGCATCTCATTCTCCTTTGTGTCCGCGTTTGAATTCCCGGATTATATAGGAACGCGCACAACTCCAGAAGCCGCTGCAATATTGCGCCAATCAACGCACAGCCCGCCCCTTCGATAGTGATTAACAGCTCACTTTCAGAAGTGAGGTGTTAATGAAACTGGCCGCCGAGTTCCAAGACTAGGCTGCCGACCTCCCCTTAGCGCTGGGATGTGTTTGTGGCGTTCAGCCGTTGACCTCCGAAATTGGGGCGCATAGAATTGTCATCGCTAAGATTGTTCCGAGCGTGGTCGCGATAAGGAGACGAAATGATCAAGGACATCGAGCGAATCCTCGGCGATGAAGCCGAGTCTCTTCTTACCCACCGCTGCAAAACCGTTCCAAAAGAGATGATTCATTTGCCTGGTCCCGACTTTATCGATCGCGTGCTGGTCGGAACCGACCGGCGGCCTCAGGTGCTGCGAAATCTCGCCGCGATGTTCAATCACGGGCGTCTCTCCGGCACTGGACATCTTTCGATTCTGCCTGTCGATCAAGGGATCGAGCACTCGGCTGGAGCTTCGTTTGCGCCGAACCCCGAGTACTTTGACCCGGAGAACATCGTAAGACTCGCCATCGAAGGCGGCTGCAACGCTGTTGCCACGACGCTTGGCGTTCTCGGCTCGATTTCTCGTAAGTATGCTCACAAGATTCCATTCATCCTCAAGTTTAATCACAACGAGTTTCTTTCTTATCCCAATAGTTTCGATCAAATCATCTTCGGCTCGATCGAGCAGGCCTACGAACAAGGTTGCGCGGGCGTTGGCGCGACGATCTACTTCGGCTCCGAGGAGTCCAAGCGGCAGATTCAAGAGGTAAGCAAAGCGTTTGCACGCGCGCACGAGCTTGGGATGTTTTGCGTGTTGTGGTGCTACTTGCGGAACGCGGCGTTCAAGACCAAGGAAGCCGATTACCACGTGGCGGCCGATTTGACCGGGCAAGCTAATCATCTCGGTGTGACGCTTGAAGCCGACATCATCAAGCAGAAGTTGCCCGAGAACAACGGCGGCTATAACGCGCTGAACTTTGGCAAGACTTCCAAAAAGGTCTACTCGGAGCTGACCACCGATCATCCGATCGACCTCACACGTTACCAGGTTGTGAATTGCTACATGGGACGCGCGGGGCTGATCAACTCCGGCGGCGCGTCAGGTGAGAACGACATTCAGCAGGCAGTGAAGACCGCCGTGATCAACAAACGCGCAGGCGGAACCGGCTTGATCTCTGGTCGCAAATCTTTCCAGAAGCCCATGCCTGAAGGCGTCAAGATTCTCAATGCGATTCAAGATGTGTATCTCGAAAAAGAGATCACTGTCGCTTGACGAAAGGGCTAAGCCGATGCAGGAACAAACCGAACAAATGCAGGAGCAACCCGAGAAGAAGAAGGTCTCGATTGAGACGCTGAAGGAGTCACTCTCCAATCTGCGCTACAAAGTCGCCGGGTTTCAAGACAGTATCGAGGCTTATCTAAACGCGATCGACGAAACCTGGCGGGACGTCAAGAGCCGGCTAGCTTCGGTCGAAGCTCGTCTGGCGGCGATGGAAGTTAGGCTCTCTGCGATGCCCCCCGAACCCGAATGGCAACTCGAAGAACTCGAAGGAATGCTCAAAGACCTGGACGAGGTTGGCATCGAGATCGAACGAATGCGACAGCGGTTTTTCTCCTTCGCTGAAGGGACCCTCGAGCGGGTCAACTGAGCTTAGATGTCCGATAGGCTTTAGCTTGTCGTTCTTCGCGCACACTTTCTCGGGGCGACAAGCTAAAGCTTATCGGGACCGCGTCATTTCACTTCCTTGACGTTAGTTGGCTTAGCGAAGAGTTTGTCCGGCAGCGAAAGGTTGAAGCTAACCGTGTCGAAGCTCACACGCGCGCTCTGTTTTCCGTCGCGGTAAAAATCCTGCAGTGTCGGGAACTTTATCCCGTTGAAATCCACCCACCTGAAGTAACGCGCCTCGTTGTTGACCGTTGCGCCTTCTTCGCCGACCGTTTTGTATTCGATCATGACCGGCAGCTTCGATCGCGGATCGAAATGCAGCGTAGCCGCGCCTCCATCATCAAAATCGACTCGAACGGCTTCAGAAAAAGTGTTGCGCCACGCCTCGCGGCGGCCGAGATAAACCAGCTTAACGCCCGATTGCTGTGAGGCAGTCCTCAACAGATTGTCCAGATCATAGCGCGCGCTTTGTTGAAACTGTTTTATCTGATCGTCCTTCTGGTCGCGGATCATCTTCGCCTTAGCCTCGAACACCCAGTTCGCGATTTCGGAGTTGCACTGAATGAATTTGCTGTCCCCTTTGCCGAACTCCGTGCGCTCCCGATTCGGATACACGATGTAATCGACAAAGCTCATTGGATCGCCGGACACGCCCTTCTCGAACGGCGTGTACTGGCCGCGACTCTCGACGTTGTGAATCTTCAAGTAGGCGTCGCCGCCTCGAACAGTAATAGCTTCGCGGATAACGGATGCGGGTTTCGCGGGATCGTTCTCATCCTGCTCTTGAACATAGCCACTTGCCTCGGACAAAATCGCCGCGGCAAGCAATAGGGCAAAAGCTAATGACTTCAAAACAACCTCCAGAAAGCTGGCAGAGGATCAACACAATCATACCACGCCGGTTCAGAGAACATCGACGGGTTCCTTCATCCCTTCCGGATTCATCCGCCAAAGTTGAGCGACTCAACATCCGCGGCGCGCCATCTAGAAAGTGGTACTCTCCATCTGGGTCCGTGATGCCGAGGGTATGAGACATGTTCCCTTTTCCGCCGACTCAGCGCGCATCTGGAGCCACTGCTGCCGCGCTGCCATTTATGAACCGATCAAACCAATACACCTGCCAGTTCAAGCTCTCGACTAGATGCTTCGGCTCGCCGGTGCGAGTCAGGTTGTGGTTCTCGCGCGGGAAGAAGACGATCTCGGTCGTTACGCCGAAATGCTTCAAAGCGCGGAACCACTGCTCGCCTTGCTCTATCGGTACGCGATAATCATTGTCCGAATGCAGGATCAACGTCGGCGTCTTGACGTTCTTCGCCCACTTGAGCGGCGAGCGGTCCCAGTACAAATCGAACTTCTCGAATATGTCACCGTCGAAGTCGCGCTTGTGCCCGTAAGCTCCGTCTCGAGTGCCGTCGTCGCTGATGAAGTTAACAACGCTGCGAAGCGTCACCGCCGCTTTGAACATATTCGTGTGACTCACGATCCAGTTGGTCATGTAGCCGCCGTAGCTTCCTCCAGTCACGCCAAGCCGGTCGCGATCGATCCATGAATACTTCTTCAAGATCGCGTCCACGCCGGCCATTATGTCCTGGTAATCTTTGCCGCCCCATTCGCCGACGATCCCACGTTCAAATTTTTCGCCGTAACCGGCCGAGCCTAGCGGATTGCAGAAGAAAACGGCCCAGCCTCGCGCGGCGTAGACTTGAAACTCGTGGAACCAATCGACGCCGTACATTCCCGCCGGCCCGCCGTGAACGCTGAGAATCATCGGGTACTTCTTGCCTTCTTGCCAGCCGAGCGGCCTGACGAAGAAGCCGTCGATGTCCCATCCGTCGGCGCCTTTGTAGGTGATGCGCTCGACCTCTTGAAGCTCGAGCTGGCGCCATAGCGCTTCGTTCAATCTGGCGAGCTTGCGCTCGTTCCGTCCCGAAAGGTCTGCGATGTAGAGATCGTCGAGATGCGTGAAGTCATTCGCGGTGTAAACGATCTTGCGTGTCTTATCGTTGATGTCCACGCCTCGAACCGCGCGCGGCCCGGACGTGACTTTGCTCAACTCCTTCGAAGCAACATCGACTCGAAACAGGTGCGTCTCGCCTTTGGCTCCGGCCTCGAAGTAAAGCGCGCGTCCATCCTCGGCCCAATCTAGATCAGTCGTGATCAGATCGAGATTCTTCGCAGCAAGGGTGGAAGCGGAGCTGCCCGCGCTCGATGTGAGCCAAATCTTCGGATGCTGTTCTTCGCGAACTCGTCCGACGAACGCGATTGTCTTCCCGTCGGGAGACCAACGCGGGCTGTTGTCGGCTTCTTCGTGATCGGAAATCTTGGTTAGTGGGCCGCCTTCAGCGGAGATCATCCACACGTCGGTGTTTCGATTCTCATCATATTCCTTGCCGGTGCGGTTTGAAACAAAAGCGATCTTCGTTCCATCCGGGGACCACTGCGGATCGGAGTCGTTCCAATCATCGCCGGTCGTAATCTGTTTTGCGGCGCTGGTCTTCGCATCGACTATCCAGATGTGAGTGCGGCGGTCATCAAACCAACCGCTGTCGTTGAACTTGTAAGATATGTGTGAATAATGACGCACGTCGCTTCGATCTTTACTTTCCGCGCGGTTGTCGCTCAGGCCAATGCGGCTGACGCAGGCGAGGCGCTTCCCATCGGGCGACCATTGAAAACTGCTCACTCCGTTTTTGAGATTCGTGACGCGTCGAGCTTCGCCGCCGTTCATCGAGAGCACCCAAACCTGAGGACGCGCGTCGCTGGTCGCGCCTTCGTTCGACGCTCGAGTCGTCGCGCTGTCTGCGGCGGGACGAGAAGAAATGAACGCTAGCCACTGACCATCTGGGCTCCAGCGCGGAGAGTTAGAATTCTGTGGGCTCGTGGTGAACTGCCAAGGCGAGCGGCTCCCATCGGCAGCGGTCATCCAAATCGATGAGTGACGACGGTTCTGTTTTTGATCTACTGTCGTGACCACGTACGCGACAAGCTTCCCGTCGGGCGAGATGCGCGGATCGCTGACGAACTCAAAGGCGAAAAAGTCTTCAGGCGTTATGCCGCGCTTGCCCTCATTCTGCGCCCGGACTGACGACGAGACCAAGACAAGGCACAGCAGTAGAGACACAAACGATACACAGAAAACTTTTTTCATTGAATTGCTCCGAGGGGTTGCTGCTAAAAATTCCACTGATGGCAAAGCCGTTACTGCTGATGCTCCGGATGCGTGCAGCCCGTGAACTCTTTCAGGTACGTGTTGCCTTTGTAATGCAGCTCCTGATGGATGCCGATCTCCGAAGTGTAGTAGCCGTCGATCGTTGCATACTTGATCGTGCGGAAGAACCTCTCTTCAACCGTTTGAGGCGATCTTTCGTTCTTGCTGATCTCTTTCAGCAACTCGATCTGCTGATCGGCGGTTGAGTCGGCAAAGGGCTTCCCGAACTTGTCGCGGCTCATCTTGTTTATCGCTGCGAGTCCTTCGCGCCAGCTCTTTTTCGTGTTCTCAGTTGACTCGCTGACGATCAGATCGATGTATTCACTGACTTTGGCGGCCTTCGCCCCGGGAGAATGGTCGTCAGCAGGGATGATGCGCTCGGCCATTTCGATGACCGTTCTGTTCTCGTCTTCGGTGAAGAACTTGAGCGGCTGAGCTTTCGCGGGCGCGGTCGCTTGAGCGGCGTGATGCGCGTGTTCGTGGGACGTCAGTTCTTGAGCGTTGCCGAGCACGGGCAGGCTCACAACCACTCCAACGCCAACACCGATAGTCTTTATCGCCTCGCGGCGTGTCAGTTCGTCCTTTTCATTTGTCATCTCAAGCCTCCAAGCGTTCAGTCTGCGCGCCGCGGGATCAGCGAGCTGATCCATTCTCGGCGACGCGGGTTCTCCGGCGCGCGAACAATTCTGCAAAAGGTTTGCGCGGCCACTCGTTCTAAATCCTCGAGCCATTCGCTCACCGCAACGAAGTTGCCGGAGCTGTCGGATATGAGCTTTCGATCTGGGAACTGATCCTGCCATTCGACATGAAAGGCGCGTCCCCAGAATTCGTCTTTCCCTCTGACCTCAATTCTAATATCAAGTTTTCGTGCACCCCGCCGACCACCACCGTGCGACGCTTAACATACAGGGGTGCCGAATCGACTCGCCATGTTATACTGTTCGGCGAGGTGAAAAATGTGGCTGCGAGATTGCCAAAAGAACATAGCAAGAAAGCTAAGTCAGAGTTGATCAAAGAAACTTTGGGCGGCCACCCCTATGAGTATTATCCGCTCGGCGAATACGTAGTTGCGGCGCGCGGTGTGTGTGGGGGGCGGCCGACAATCAAGTATCACCGCTTGGACGCTCGTCACATCATCGGTCGCCTAAGGGCCGCTGACTCGGTGCAGGATGTTGCGCGCAACTATCGGATTTCAACAGCTGCCGTGAATGAAGCAATTGAACTAGCCTCAGTGTATGACTACGAGAAGAGTTACGTTTGATTGTACTGGACGAGCAGGTCGCTGATCCGCGAATCATTCAAGCCATCGAGCACTGGTATCCCGGCAAAGTGATCGGTATCAATGACGCCCGTCCCAGTTCCCAGGTACTCGATGACGTGATTGCAGCATTACTCGGCCGCCTGAAAGAGCCCACATTGCTCAATGGACCCGCTATTACGAGTAACTTTTTCCATCGCCTTGGAATCGGTTCTCTGACGACCGCCGATCCCTGTGATAAGATTCAACTATGCTGCTCACCCGAATTGAAGCCTCAGGCTTTCGCAACCTTGAAGGCTTCGCGGAATTCGGGTCGGGGCTGAACATTTTCTACGGCGACAACGCGCAAGGAAAGACGAACTGGCTTGAATCCATTTATGTGCTAGGCAACACAAAGTCCTTTCGCACCAGCCAGCTTCGCGAATGCATCGCTTTCGATCAGCCGCAAGCCCTCTTGCGTGGGGAGACAACACGCGGCTCGTCGTCCAAGCAGATCCAGCTTTTGATCGCCGAAGATGCCAAGCAGTTGTTCGTCAACGCCAAGCGTGAAGCCTTGACTCGATACCTTGGCAATCTCGATGTATTCGTCTTCTCGCTCGAAGAGATGGATGTGATTCGAGGCGAACCGGCAGGGCGTCGCCGCTTCATCGACCGGGGAGTGATGACCGTCGCTCCCAGATTTCTCAACACCCAGTCACGTTACAATCAGGTAATCAAACAGAAAAACCGTCTGCTTGGCGAAGCGAGCGACAGCGACAGCGCAAGTCAGTTTATCAGCGAGATCGAAGCGTGGAACGAACAACTTGTCGAGCTTGGTTCTTCGATTCACAACGAGCGGACAAGTTACGTTGAGCGCTTGAGCGAAGTGCTCGAACAGAACGACCACGGACGAGCGCTTTTTGGCGCTGAGCGTATCAACGTGCGCTACCGCTCGCAGCTAGAAGGTAAAGGTGATTTAAACCGCTACGCCGATGTTTTTCGTGAGAGGCTGGCTGTCAGGATGACCGCTGAAATCGCGGCCGGGCACTCGCTGATCGGCCCACATCGCGACGAACTCGAGATACTCTCGGACGGCCGTGACGTGGCCAGATACGGGAGCGCCGGACAGCAGCGAAGTGCCTTAATCTTGCTTGATTTAGCTCAGATTTCGATCTACAATTCTACTTACGAAGAAAGCCCCGTTTTGCTGATCGATGATATCGACGCAGAACTCGACAGAGGACGTATTGAGGCGCTGCTTTCCGAGCTCGAAGGGCGCACTCAAACGTTCGTCAGCACTTCGCGCAGGGCAATTGCTGATAGGTATCGCGACCGAGCTTCCGTCTATTACGTGAAGCGCGGGCGGCCCGTAGTTGAGAGTCCGACAAACTTCAGTTTGTCGGCAAATTGATCGCAGGATGGTTACTTTACGACAAACTGAAGTTTGTCGGACTTTTGAGTGGGAGTAACTCGTGAGCAATAATCCGCAAGACTATAGCGCTGCTTCGATCGCCGTGCTTGAGGGTCGCGACGCCGTGCGTAAGCGACCCGCGATGTACATCGGCTCGACCAGCGAGCTCGGGCTTCATCATCTTGTCTACGAAGTGGTCGATAATTCCATTGATGAAGCGCTCGCAGGATACTGCGATCGAATCGAGGTCTTCATTCACATAGACAATTCAATCACCGTGATCGACAACGGCCGAGGCATACCGGTCGATATTCACAAGCAGGAAAAAATGTCGGCAGCCGAGGTCGTGTTGACCAAGCTCCATGCCGGCGGCAAGTTCGATTCGAACGCTTACAAAGTGTCGGGCGGACTCCACGGCGTTGGCGTTTCTGTTGTGAACTTTCTCTCTGAATGGCTGCGAGTCGAGATCTGGCGAGACGGCACGACCTATGAGCAGGACTACGTTCGCGGCATTCCGCAGGGACGGCTCAAGCCAACCGGCATAACTAAGAAACGCGGGACCAAGGTCTCGTTCAAACCCGATACTGAAATATTTGAGGTAACTGAATTCAACTTCGATACGCTCTCACAGCGGCTGCGCGAGAAAGCGTTTTTGAACTCCGGCGTTCGCATCACCATTACCGACGAGCGGACTGAGAAGGCTCACGAGTTCTATTACAAAGGCGGCATCGCCGAGTTCGTCAAGCACCTGAATAAGAACAAAACAGTGCTGCACCCGCAGCCGATTTATTTCGAGAAGCAAGGTACCTCCGCTGATCCGCTTGCGATCGAAGTCGCGATTCAGTACAACGACGGCTACAACGAGATCGTCCACTCGTTTGCGAACAACATCAACACGGTGGATGGCGGAACGCACCTGAGCGGATTTCGCGCGGCGCTCACGCGAACGATCAACAACTATGGGAAGTCTGCGCAGTTGTTCAAGAGGGACGACGAGAAGCTGGCGCCTGAAGACGTCCGCGAGGGGCTGGTCGCGGTGATCAGCGTAAAGCTTCCTCAGCCGCAGTTCGAGGGCCAGACCAAAGGCAAGCTAAACTCCGACGTAAAAGGGCCGGTCGAAGCGTTCGTCAACGAGGGTCTCGGTCGCTACTTCGAGGAGAACCCGACGGTCGCTCGCAAGATCATCGCAAAAGCCATCGATGCGGCGCGCGCGCGTGAAGCTGCGCGCAAGGCCCGCGATTTGACTCGACGCAAGGGCGCGCTTGATTCAGCCTCGCTTCCGGGCAAGCTTGCCGACTGCTCCGAGAAAGATCCGGCTCTGTGCGAGATTTTCATCGTTGAGGGAGACTCCGCCGGAGGCTCGGCAAAGCAGGGCCGCGACCGCCGAACGCAGGCGATTCTTCCGCTGAAAGGAAAAATACTGAACGTCGAAAAAGCGCGCTACGACAAGATGCTGTCGCATTCAGAGATCCGCACGATGATCACGGCGCTGGGTACCGGCATCGGGCAGGCCGATTTCGACGTGGCCAAGCTGCGCTATCACCGGATCATTCTGTTGTGCGACGCTGACGTTGACGGGTCTCACATCAGGACACTTCTGCTGACATTTTTCTATCGACAGATGCCTGAATTGATCGATCGAGGACACGTGTATATCGCGCAGCCGCCGCTGTTTAAGATTAAGAAAGGTAAGAACGAGCAATACCTTCGCGACGAACGCGAGATGCAAGGCTTTCTGATGCGCAAGGCGACCGAGAACCTGACCGTGACCGTCGAAGCCACGAAGGCGCAGCTCAAAGGCGCTGAGTTGCGCAAGAAACTCGAGAAGCTTGCCGAGCTTGACAGCTATCTTGAAAAGCTCGAGCGCCGTCTGCACGATCGCAAGATCGTAGATACGGTCCTCGACGCGCTTGCGGGACCGAAAGGCCTCCTCACGACAAAAGCCGCAAGTAAGCTGCACGAGGTTTTCGAAAAAGAGAAGCTGTTGCAAAAGGTCACCGCAGCCCTCGAAGCGGCGAACTACGAAACGGAGATCGAGGACGACGAGGAGCACGGCACCTCCTCAATCGCCATCTCCCGCGCGCGAGGCAACGGCACGGTGATGATTGACTGGGAGCTTGCGACTCACGTCGAGTTTTCAAAAGCGGTTCAACTCTACGGTGAGCTTCAGGACCTCAGCCGTCCGCCGTTTGCGATCAACGAGAACGGCACTTCGACCATCGTGGATTCGCGGCCGGCGCTGCTTGAACACATCATGACCGCGGCCAAGAAAGACATAAACATCCAGCGGTACAAGGGGCTCGGAGAGATGAACCCGGAACAGCTCTGGCAAACGACTATGAACCCCGAGTCTCGAACGATCCTGAACGTTCAGGTGAATGATGCGGTCGAGACCGACGAGATGTTTACGGTGTTGATGGGCGACGCGGTCGAGCCTCGCAGAAAGTTCATCGAGGACAATGCGCTCGACGTCAAGAATCTTGATATCTGACCCGGCGAGGAAGATTCCCACCGATTAATGACCGACCGCAGATTGCCTAGTCCCGTAATAAACTCGCTTGTATGACAGCACGATTGGGTTGTTTGTTTGCGCTCTCACGTTAGGCGCGCCGGTCGGGCCGCCGGTGTCGACGACATATCCCGGATAGAATGGCGGCGATTGGCCGTTGTCGTAACGCGGGTCCCATTTCCCTTTGTACATATACCCGTGAAATTGTCCGTCGTAGACACCCAAGTTGTCGTAGTTGGTCGATTGCATTCCGCCTACAAGATTGAAGTTGCCCCTGAAAGGCTTGCCTAGATAATCGAGCACGTCTGAACGTATGCGGCCGCCGAAGGGCCTGCCGTTGGGTCCGGTGACCGGGTTGCCGCTCTCGTCCTTCAGCTCGAAGGCGGCCATCGAAGCGTGGACGGTCAGGTTGTCAGGCGCTCGGCCGTCGCTTGGGATGTTGATATTGCCGCCCGACGCGTAGATTCCCAGGACGTTCTTAGCGTCCGTGTTGATCGGATTTCCAGCCGGATCGACCACCGGAGTCTCGTAGGTCAGGTCGCCGGTCAAGGTGATGCTCCCGCCTTGGACCGGAACTCGTCGATTGCCAGTGGCATAACCTCCCGCCGTGATTGTTACCGCAAAGTCCGAATCGATCGCAGGTATCGGCTGCCCCTTCGCGTCGCGTCCCGGTCCGTGAAGTGACGCCACATCGCCGCGAACGTATAGCGACGCTGCCGAGCGATTGCCTTTCTCGACGATTGAGCGGTCCTTGGGAACTCCTCTCAGCGTGCGAGTGCCGTTGCCGGCGTCGACGGTGGTAGTGCCGGCGTCGATGTCGATAACAATCGTTGTTGTGTGACCGCCTTGCGTAATCCTGATGATCTGCCGGTTGCCCGACGGGTCGGCGCTCAACATCACTTCATCGACGCTTCCCATCACGTAGATACCGCTGCCGGAAAAAGTTTCGCCGTCAGACGGAACATAAACTCCAGGCTCGAGCGTTGGAGTGGTCGAGTTGGGATCATCGGGATCCGACAGCGAAGTGTTCAGATCACCAGCAAGGCGAAGCGCGCTGTGCAACTCGCCGTCGGTTGGCGGACCGGCCGAAAGCGCGTAGCCGCCGTCGAGCACGGCGCGAGCCTGGTCGAACGCGTTGCCGGTCGACGGAATGGGCTGAACGCCGCGATCAAATCCTGCCAGAAATTTTGGCGCGACCAGGACTCCTCCAACGACATCCGAGTCAGCGTCAATCGGAGGAGGAGGAATACCAGCTCCGTAGCGATAGTAACTCGTCGTTCTGTAAGCCTGGGTTACATAACCTCGAAAGCCCGGCGGGTCCGAGCCGTCGGCGACGGTCCAGAATCCGAAGCGTTCGTTGGTGTGCACGCGCCCCGCAAACCTATCCCCCGGTCCGAGGCCTTGATAGATGAACGGCCCTTCGGGGTTGTAAGGATCGAAGTGATCGAGAAACAATGCGAACTCAGCGAAGCTGCCCACACGCAGGCCGCCACCCTCGGCTCTGACCAGGAGCTTGAAGTTGAGCACGCCTTCTTCGACCAGCGTGACCGAGCCGTTCAAGCCCGCGATTCCTTCACCAACTGACTGCAGTTGATAGCTTACGGAATAAGGCTCGACCTGCCCGAGTCTCGGGTAAAGCGGGCTGATAAGCTTCACGCGATTGGCCGCGTGAGAAGGGTCGATGTCGCCCGCCGGATAAGGAACTTGAATGTCTTTGATCTTGATTGCGGTACGGTACGCGGAATTATTCGGAAAGGTCTCGGTCGTATTGAAAGCCTGCTCGGCGGCTCTGATGAAGTCGTTCGGATTAAGCGTCGCCTGGCCTGGCGTCACGCGCGGCGGATCGGGAAGCGAGGCCATCACGAACTTCTCGTTGCGCAGCAGCCGGTGAAGATTGTTCACGCCGGCTTCAGCCGCGTAGAAGCCGCTTGTCAGGTTCTTGAAGTTCGAAGTGATGTGCTTGTCCGATAGGGCGGTGAAAGTCACCGCCAGCGCGAGCATCAGCATCAACGACATAATCAACATCACGCCAAGCAAAGCCATGCCTCGCTCGTTCGCTTTGCAATGTCTCACTCTCTTCATCATCATCTCTCGAAACTCCGTCATCGCTGGTTCAACCGCTCACCCAATCGCGGAAGTTTGCCGATTCGTCTGG
>WNGG01005796.1_pt1 | contig 18186 bp, 17 predicted proteins | sample 5400661 | NCBI WGS metagenome assembly WNGG01 (sample SAMN13153372, study PRJNA577476) | soil metagenome | isolation source: 100 cm soil or saprolite under Garry oak tree replicate 1 | place: USA:California | collected 2016-06-15
TAGGAGGCTTTGCCCAAACGAACGACAGCCCCGATTACCGCGGCTTCCAGCTCTCCAAGCTCCAATTCTGAACGTTAGGTAGAGGCTAGGTCAGGCATATCTAGCTTTCTATCAGGGTCGGAACTTGTCTAGGCCAAGACGGCGATGATACCAACGATTCCACCTGCGACAATGAGAATGGAGCCCCACGACCAGGGAAACCCCCCACCGAGCCGGTAGGCGACCAACCCTACTATTATGAGGACAACATCCCATACGACGGTTTTCACCCGGCTTACACCGGCCAGGGCAACAATGCCCAGAATAATCATGAGTACCCCGTACGTTACTATGGTGGCTAGCGAATCAAGGGAGGGAAGCCTTCTCTCTGTGAGAAGGGCGGCCATCCCAAAGACCCCACCCAGGAGGGTGGAAACGCCACCGAGTATTACCAGGACCATGGCGAGCTGTAGAACGCTCTTCTTCTCGGTTATCGAGATCCCCTCCTAGAAAATGCCGAATTCGCTTCCAGGGACGTTTTAAGCAGTCCGATACTCAATCCGGGAACTGCCCGGTTCAAGACCATATAGTGTTAGGAGACAGCTTTTCGAACAACAATTCGAGACGGTTACGTTGGGACCTGTATCTCCAGGGACACTCATTTCCCCGCTTCACTTGCCAGCACACAAACATTGGAAACTGCACTTTTGATGCATCAGTATGTCCCGTGGACGCTGGAAATCGCTATTTGGCGGAGGAGCAAACGTTCCCATAGTTTCGCGGTATTGTTGTCGTCCATTGCTGGTCTGGCACTCTCTCTGAAAGATTTGGCCAGGGGTGGAAACCTCCGCCGCCACTGATGATTGGCTAGTTACTTCGTTTCCTTAGTTTCCTTAGTTTCCTTCTTCTTGGGCTTTCGAGTCTGTCTTGCCTTACCCGTCTTGACTCACCAACAACTCATCCATACACGTAACTTGATAACCCTTATACCTGGAACCCACAACGGAGGCCCATGCCAGGGTCCAAAGAACCAACGCCACCCCAAGCCTACCGGCACGATGACCTAGACGATATTCAAACGCTAAGAAACCTGTTAGAATTGCGAACCCTGACGAAGAGAGAAAGAGACCCGCTAGAGGCTCAGTTGGATTAGACGAGCTATTTCTTCCTCAACGTCCTTCCAGACAAACAAGGTCTTCTCGACCTCCCTGGTCTGACGCCGTCTGAAGCAGTAGCAGGAGTTACAACCACAGCGGTTTGAGTCTTCTCTACTCCCTTCACATTCTGAACTCTCGACAGAACCAGATCGGACAATGCGGCCAAATCCGAAACCTCAGCGAAGGCGATAACGTCGAACGGCCCGGTTACCGCATGAGCCATCTTAACCCCGGGTATTTTCGAGATAGCCTTAGCAGCGTCATTCGCCCTTCCAGGGGCCAGCTGTACGAGAACATAGGAGATTATTCGCAATCAGCCACCCTTCCACCGCACCCGCCAAGATAGGCGCTAAGGAAAAACTTTCCCTCGGTCACTGAACTACAACCTAACCAGTTACAATCCCTATTCATAACCAGCTTCAAGCCTATCACAAAGCAGCCCTGATGCCAAAGACAACGCGCCAGGGGTGAACCCAAGAACTGGACAAGATCTCAGCACCTTTCAAAGGCTTCTACGAACTCATAGGAGGAAGCCTACCGGACTCTTCTTCCACTCTAATCTCGGGAAACCCGGGCAGTGGAAAATCAACCCTCGCCCAGCAGATTCTGAACGATGAGCTCCACCGATCCCAGCCCTGCATCATCGTAACCTACGACACGTCACCCTCAAACATAGTTGAGAGGATGAACCAGTTCGGATGGGACCCACGCAAATACCAGCTAACTAACAAGCTCGACATCGTAGACTGCTATTCTGCCACCGCAGGCGTGACGGAGGGAGTCGTTCCTCAACCTTTCGACCTTACAAGCGTAAGCATCCACCTGACCACGGTCATGGAGAGGCTTGGAAATAAGCACGTAACAATCCTAGTGGACTCATTGATGCCAATTTTCAGCGAAACAGAAAACAAGCACGCTGTTGGTTTTCTCCAAAGCATAGGCGCCAAGGTCAAAAGGGCCGGGGGAAAATTGATCACTACCCTATCGACCGGGGCGGTTCAGCCGGAGCTTTTCCACAAGGTGGAGAGCCTGGTTGACGGAGTGGTCGAGCTTCGAATGGTGGAAGAAGGGGACATGCTCCGGAGGTACCTTCTCGTGAGGAAGATGGACCGACGCCAGATAACCTCGAAGTTGGTACGATTTGACATTGTCAACGGTTTGGGTATCGAACTGAAGTTTTCCAGGTTAGCTTCGTTGTGGAAGCGGCCGAGTTCTAGCGTGCCGACAGGAAACTAGTAAGGCGCATTCTTCGAATAACCTTTACAACGTTTCTTTTCCGTTGACCTTGTAAACGAACACTTCCACCCCGGCGGCCCTTGCGGCTAGACGGCGCCTCAGAGAGTTGGTGGTCAGTATTTGCCATGTTTCGAAACATTAGAAGGCTGCGTCTTCGACGCAGAAGTTCTTCATCCTTCCGGGATCACGAAGATGGGCCAGCGCGGGCGCTGACTTCTTACTTTCACTTTTGACAAAGAACCGATTCCTTCTCACATGGAGACTCCCGTGCAGCATTAAGACTTGAATCATAAATCGGTACCCGCTTGTGGAAAGTCCACGTATACTATCATGAAGAAGCCACAGTGTTTTGTTCGGGCTGGAAGAAGCCCATATCTATTTATCTCCCAGACGGCTATTGATTACCAGAACCCTCTTGGCCGAGCAGAACGCGCCTGAGACTCCTGCCCTCCCCGAGCTGGAAAAAGAACTTACCAGGAAAGAGCGGCAGATCGAGTATCTTCAAACAGAACTCCGACGGTATCATAACCTGATGGAGGAACTCAAACAAGGCATGCGCCCCATCGGCACGATTGAAGAAGTCAAAGGGGATTTAGCGCTGGTAAGACTGTCCGGAGGACAGGCCTTTCAGGTCAGCGTTCCCCCTGAGCTTCGAGAGAAAGTGACGACCGATGTTGATGCAGTTTTGTCCCCCACAAAGGGAGTGATCGTGGACGTTATCGAACGCTTGCGAGAACGTTCTGTCCTAGAGTACCAAGTGGAGAGATCACCCAAGGTCTTCTACGAAGACATAGTGGGATTAGAGAAGGAACTACACTCCCTGAGGCAGACCGTCGAATGGATTCTAGACCCTGAAGTGCGGAGTAGAAGAGAACAGATAATCCGGGATCCCCGCATGCTCGAGGATGCTGGGTCGGTTCTCCTCTTCGGCCCGCCAGGCACTGGGAAGACATACATGGCTAAAGCAGTAGCGGGGACCATAAGCAAGAACGGACATAACACGAGCTTCCTGAAGATTGAGAGCTATGAGATAGTTTCCAAGTGGCTAGGGGAATCCGCTAAGAACGTGAAGGAAGTATTCAAGCTGGCCAGAGAATCTGCTCCCACAGTGCTCTTCATCGATGAGGCCGATGCCATTGGACGGGCACGGACAGAGGCGACGACTGATGCAGGACGAGACGTCCAAGGAATGCTCAACCAGATGCTCACCGAACTGGGCGAGGGGTTCCATGTGAACCGCAACGTAGCGGTGGTCTTTGCCACAAACTACCCCAGCGTAATAGACGCAGCTCTTCTGGACAGAATCAAGAGAATAATCTACGTGCCACCCCCAAAGTCCCGCGAGGGCATCAAGAGCCTTCTGGACTCTTACCTCGCAAAGGTCGAGTTGGACCCGTCAGTCTCGAACTACCAGGGCGGTTTGGTAGATGGTTCCTTTGAGGACGTCTGGAAAATCATTCGGGGACGAAAACAGATCTACGAGGCCAGCATTCCAGAGCGGGGAATCAACGTGCGCGACCAGTACGTAATCACCCCTAGGGACGTAAAGAATGTGGTCCAGGAAGCAGCTAGTGAAGCCTCCTACCAAGGAGAGCGGTATGTTACCATGGACCGGCTCTTGAACCTCTTCAAAGGCCTCACGTCGGAGGAAAAAGCATCTAGGCTCGTTAGCTGAGCCCTCACGGCTTATTATCCTCAATTAGCCGCCTCTCTTCATGTCCCTGAGGACCAGCCCCAGCCATTTCCTGATCAGCGAACCCGCCGAGACAATCGGGCGGATCCGAAGGTTCCTCAAGAACCAAAGAGATCGGACAGGTACCACAAACTTCGTTCTAGGAATGTCGGGTGGACTAGATTCCAGCGTAACGGCGGCACTCTGCGCCCAAGCCATCGGTGGAAAATACGTCATCGGGGTGCACATGCCCGAGCGAGAGACTAGGGATGAGAATAACCTTCACGATGCGAAGAATGTTGCGGAAAAGTTCCGCATCAGGTTTGAACTAGTCGACATCACAGACCTTGTCATGGCTGCCTCCCGTACTCTTTCCGGGATGGGCTGGAAGCGTAGCCCGGTTCCGTATGGGAACGTAAAACCAAAAAGGGTCTACTCAAAACCTGCCAGTCCAGGACTTTGGCCCGGACAAACAGCTGAAGAGGAGCTTGGGCTCGAATATGAGAAGCTGGACATGATACTGTGGGGACTGGAGCGTTGGATGACTCCCGCGGATATCGCCAGGGGAGAAAGACTAGGAATCGATGGATAAGCTCAGAGCATAAGAGAAGGCCTCCCCTGCCCCTCAAGATGGGCTACCGTACGCCCGGTGCGGATATGCGGCTGCCCTATTCTATGGGTTGAGGAGCTAGGCGAGTTCTTCGAGCAAGGGTGAAACATCTCGTGAGTAGATGTCCTGTTCTACGAAGGGCTTGTCTTTCAATGCTGGCATTCGCTGGGCCAATTGGTCTTCGAAAGTGGCAACTTCCATTTTGAAGAAGACCCCGATGGGAATCTTGTCGCCCCACTCGAAGGATTTTAGCAGGGCGTTTCCCTTCTTCCCATTGACTTCTTCATGGCCGGTAGGGTCAGCTACAGCCCCGTTGTAGCCTGAATCCTCCAACTTGTAGAGCCTGGGTGCCTTGACTGGTAGGTCGTCTCCAGAGTACCATTCTTTGGTGTTGATGTCATTGTACGTGGGGCATGTCTGAAGGACGTCGACAAAGGCGCTTCCCTTGTGTTCAATCGCCGCTCTTAGGGTCAGTTTCAGGTGTCTAACGTCGAGGGCGTAGCTACGCGCGACGAAGGTGTAGCCTGAGGCTACGGCCATCGCTATCGGGTTCACTCCTTCGACAATTGAAGGAGTTGGCATCGATTTGGTTTTGAGACCTTTTGGCAGTGTCGGTGATGCTTGGCCCTTGGTCAGCCCGTATACTTGGTTGTCATAGAGCACGTAGGTGAAATCGAGGTTCCTCCTTCCAGTGTTCATGAAGTGGCCTGCTCCGATGCCGAGGCCGTCGCCGTCGCCTCCCACCGCTATTACCGTCAGACTAGGGTTGGCTAGTCTGGCCCCGGTGGCTATTGGAAGAACTCTGCCGTGGAGGGTGTGGAAGCCATAGGCGTTGATGAAGTGAGGCGTCTTACCAGAACATCCAATTCCGGAGAACACTGCGACCCTGTGGGGTTCCATCTGCATTTCGAGCAGGGTCATCTGGATCGCGTTAATTATTCCAAAGTCTCCGCATCCTGGACACCAGTCGTTATGCACCTGTGTCCTGTAGGTTTTTAGTTCAAGCATGGCTAACAGTAACCTCCCTGATGCTCCTTTTCAATATATCTTCGACGCCTTCGTAGACCTCGTTCTGGGAGAACGGCCTGCCGTCGAACTTCACCACTTTGTTGTCCACGGCTATTCCAGTCTTCTCCCGTATCAATCCAGCCAATTGGGCCGAATAATTGTTCTCGACAATTATCTTCCGCCTGGCGCCCGAAAGGACTTCCTGGACGAACTTGACGGGAAACGGGTTCATGTAGCGTATCTGGAGGAAGTTCGTTTCAACCCCATCAGCCCGAAGGTCATCCATTGAATCCAACACAGCTCCCTTGGTCGACCCCCAACCGATCAATGTTACCGGCGCAACCCTGGGGCCGTGAAGTGTAGCCTTCTTAGAGTCTGGAATTACTTCGCCTGCAAGCTCAATCTTCCGCATTCGTTTTGTCATCATCTTCACCCGTACCTCTGCCGCCTCAGTTATGTGTCCGTACTCGTCATGCTCGTCCCCCGTGGTCCAGAAGATTCCCCCCTTTTGTCCCGGTATGGCTCTGGGGGAGATTCCTAGTTCGTTATACTGGTACCTCCGGTAGTCGGTCATCTTAGCCACGTCTTCATCTTTGAGCATGTTCCCCCGGTCAACCTTCATTCCGTCACCGTTGAGGTAGGCGACATCTCTGTAGGTGCTGGCGATGAACTTGTCAACCATTACTATGACGGGAAGCTGGTAGCGGTCGGCGTAGTTGAAAGCGTCAAAGGTGTCGTAGTAGGCTTCCACGGCGTCGCCAGGCGCTATTACCATTCTCGGGAATTCCCCGTGCGCTGCGTGTAGTACGAACCGGAGGTCGGCCTGTTCGGTTCTTGTCGGGAGGCCGGTGGCCGGCCCTGCCCTTTGGTAGAGAATGACGACTGGGCCCGGGGCTTCGGTTATCCCTGCCCAGCCGAGTCCCTCTGCCATTAATGAGAAGCCAGGCCCGGAGGTGGAGGTCGAGGATCGCAGTCCCGCGTGGGCGGCGCCTGTTGCCATGTTGATGGCGGCAATCTCGTCCTCGGTTTGAACGACGATCATGTTGTAGTCTTTTTGATGGGATTCGAGGTACTCGCTCTCGTCGGTCGCCGGGGTGATTGGGTAGTAGGTCTGGAACCCGCATCCGGCCTTCATCTTGGCGATTCCTATGGCTTGAATTCCCCGTATCATCAGCCGCTTTTCCGTTACTGGTTGGGGCCGAAGCTTGATTGGAAACTTGTCGTTGCCGAAATTCTTCTTCGCGTAGTCATAGCCGTGTCTTGCAGCGCTTACGTTCAGGTCTCCCAGGGCCGCCTTTCTACCCGTGAAGCCTTCCCGGATCGCTGCGGCTGCCAGGTCGAAATCGTAATCGACAAGGCCCAGGGACGCGCCCAGGGCTATGGTGTTGACCATAACCTGGTATTTGCTTAGCTCCCTTTCGTGGCCGAACTCTTTGAGAGACTCTATGAGAAGGTCGAGGTAGGGTAGGCCAAAGAGGTTGATGTCATCTCTTCCGAAGGAGTCCGGTGTCAGTTTCAGACTGGTGTCGTAGATTATCCCGCCCCCAGGGCTAACTTCATGCCTGTGTCCCCTGTGGGTCGGATTGACCTTGTTCAAGTCGCCAAAAAGAGTCTCCTTGTCAAGAGCTACTAGGAGGTCGACCCAGTCCACGTGGGATCGAGGTTCCTTCGCTTCTACTCGCAACCTGTAGTAGCTGTGCTCTCCCTTGATGTTGGAGTGATATTCAATATTTGCAAAGATGTGTAGGCCGCCTCGCATACAGGCCCTAGCAAAATTCTCTGCTACTGAGTTAATCCCGCTGCCCTGCGGACCGCCAATCATCCAAGTAAAACTATTGACTACGCTCATCTCTCCTGCACCCAAGCATCCTTCAACAATTCTTTCTCTAAGAAATTCCTTACTCCTTTGCTTCTTGTTATCGGTCAATTCTATAAGAAGCTTCGCAGCACAATTCGAGCCGGATTCACAAAACAACCGCTATATACGCTACGCTAGGCGAGAGACAGCCGAAGTTGAACGGTACCAGGAGAGCTGCTGCGGCAGAGGCTTATGGAACATTCCTCTTGACAATGCTGGGCCCTGGAACGATTACGGCCATGAAACTGTTGGACCCGTTTGGCCCGTCACCAGCTAGCCTGGGCTTCATCGGCCTTGCTCATGGAGTTGGTCTCCTCGTGGCCGTCTATTCAATCGGGCATGTTTCCGGAGCCCACATCAACCCCGCCGTTACTATCGCTCAATGGGCCACACGTCGGCTTGACCGGGGAAAAGTAGCCCCGTACATTATCGCCCAGTTGCTTGGGGCAACAATTGCGAGTATTGCCCAACTTGTCCTCTGGTCGTCCCCTGGAAGCACTCGCGTGGCTCAGTCAACACACTTGGGAGACACCATTCCTGGTTCTGGCTTTGGATTGTTGCCCGCTCTCCTGGCAGAGGTTGTCGCGACAGCGATTCTGTTATTCACCATTTCTGGTGTGACGGACAAGAAGGCTGAGAAGTCTTGGGCCGGGGTCACTTTAGGGCTAGTACTGGCAGCAATGATCTGGGTGTTCGGGCCTATCTCAGGCGCATCCCTCAACCCTGCAAGGACATTCGGTCCAACTCTAGTTTCGGCACTAGCTTTCGGTGATCTTACTCCTGCCGGAACCCTCTGGATTTATGTCGCAGGACCAATACTAGGCGGCCTTCTGGGTGCCTTCCTCTATGATGTAATCAAGTCGGAATAGGATTTGGGGGCAAGAGATACAGAACGCCCTCTTGCAATTGGACTTCGTATTTCTCCAAGGGCTCTGAGGCTGGGGGACCAACAACCTCCCGTCTCTAAATTGAACTGGGCGAAGTGCCAGGGGCACGTAACTACGCCAATGTCCATCGCGCCTTCGGAGAATGGGCTTCCCCAGTGGGTGCACCTCTCGCTGAGCGCGTAGAACTGGCCTCCGATTCTTGCAACCAGAATTTCCGCGCCCATTAGCCAGTATCCGGCGTAGACTATTTTCCGGAACCTCGTCTGCTGAACACAGCCTTGTGCGCTGCAAATTATCCCAGTGACCTAGGCTTTGGTAGCCGCTGGCGATGCTGGTGGTGGAGTATAGCCCGGGTTGACTCTCTGGTTGATTTCATTGGCCAAGGCGTGGCCGTAGAGAACCACCGTGACCTTCTTGACGCCTTCCAGCTTGGAGGTGAGCTGCCGAATGTTCATTCCAATGTCCTCGGCGAATATGGGTGGACAGAAAGGCGCGGTGAGATGGTACTTGATGAACAGTTCACCGTCTTCTTTGATAGCAATCTCGTCTACAAGGTGCATCTCCGTAATCGGTAGGCCTATTTCAGGGTCGACGACCTTCTCCAGCTCCTTTTCTACCTCTTCCACTGTTACCATTGTGTACGACGCCGTGGCGATATGACGTAAGTTATGTTTAAATATGTTTCAGGTGGGTTTTTACTTGTGGTCTCTACTTGATCATACCCTGCGAGGTCGCTGCTAAGTCTGTGATTCCAGCACTGAGAGCGATGGTGGCCCGTCAACTTACCGAGGAGTATGGTATGAAACAGGAGCTTGTCGCTAAGAGGCTGGGTGTCACGCAGGCGGCGGTTAGCAAGTATATTCACCAGGTCCGGGGGGAGGCGGTGGAGCTTGAGTCGGCTGAGGAGGTTCACAAGATTAGCAGGGAAATTGCAGAGACTCTTTCCAGGGAAACAAACGCAATAGAGGTTTCGCAAAAATTCTGCCAGGCTTCTACTGATATTCGCGCGCTGGGGCTCATGTGTGAGACCTGTAGTCGTGTTGACCCGTCCTGGGATGTGGAGCATTGCACGATATGCTTCGGCCACCATGGGTGTACTGAGACGGTGACTATTGAGCCGACTAGTTTCGCGAAGTATAGAAGAATACCAATAAACCATTAGGAATATTGGGTCGGGGTTAGGCCCTGTGTGAGGGCAGGGTCGGGGGCCCTTGGTCTCAAAGGAGTTCTTGGCAAGAAAAGATTTCGAGGCTTCTTCAGCGGGTCGTCTCTGTTTTCTAGTCCTTCATTCTTGACTCTTGGAGAAACGAGGCTCTCACATCTTGAAAGGCCGTTGACGTACCCCCCTTTTGATTAATCGTTTCTTGTCTGGCAGGGATAGTCAACGATTTTTCCGGTTCAGGCTGTGAAACATGCCCGTCTCGGGTTTTGATTGACCCCTGTTTCTGCGACATTTCCTTCGCGGTGACTAGGTGTGTGAATGTAATCGGCTCTCAAACCGGGAAAAGGAGCCCGTTTTGCAGGATTCTCGCGATTTGTCTCCCTAGCTCTGCTTGAAGCGTGATGGTTTGCCGGCCGAATTCTGCTAGTTAGTGTGAGGGAAAACTTGGGCCTGGAAGGATTATTGCGGCTTTTGTGACGGGTGCGGTTAATGCTGTCACGTGTGCCAGGCCCCTGTCGCCGAAAGCATCTTCAGAGTTTTGAGGTCGGCGGTGGCCTCACTTGTGAGAAGTGTTAGTAATCAGGTTGCCTGAAACTGGTTTCCAGGATTCCGCCTACTCGCCTGCTTTCGACGATACGTTCATACTTGCACTGGCCGCGTGGGATTGCAGCCGGCTAGTATTTTATCATCCTTCCGCTGGAAGATTTCCTGTAGGGCCCTCTCTTTCGCTTCCGCGCCTTTTCCTTGGCCTCTTTCCTGCGAACGAACTTGTCTTCTAGACTCAATTCTTCACATCGCCCCTCCGATCTGCCCGTAGACCATCTCTATGGATGATGGATGAATTCTTAAATGGTTGCCGGATTCGCGTAGAGTAGCCCTTTCATGAGGTAGATGCTTCAATGTTCGGTAGGGAAAAGAAGAAGCCATCGGATTCCCCTAGCGCCATGGTTGTGGTTTCAGTATCCAGCCGGCTCCGGGAGCTGTGTGGCGGAGACGAGGAGATGTACAGCACGCTCTCGCGCCTGATGTTCTTAGACCCTAGGAAAATAGTATCTCCTCTTCAGAGCGTCCTCAGCGAGGCCGAGGATAGTGAGTCCAAGGGCAACAATATCAAAGCTGAAGTTGGATACAGGATTGCGGGGAGCATGTCTCTCTGGAAGGGAGATGCGGAGGGAGTTAGGAAATACTTTATGAAAGCTTCAACTTTCGCCGGGGAAAGCCGGCCCGAGTACCGGATCGTAGCAAAACGAGCCGATGAAGCCGTCAGCATTACTCGGAAGTACTACGAAGCGTCGGAAGCACCAGTTGCAGCTTAGCGCGGAAAACCTGCACGCTGAACATCGGTCCCTTAGGCGTGTCAACCTAGCTCGTGAGTAGATCGACTTCCTGGCGCCTTCAGAATTTTTTGTGAGGGTGAATGGTGCTCCGGGCGGGATTTGAATTCGCGGGCCTGGTCACCCAAGCCTCCCGCGATCAACGGCTATCCTCGCTCGGCAAAGCCCGAAAGGCCGCTATGCTAAACCGGGCTACACCACCGGAGCGCCTGTGGAGCCGGTTGAAAGGTGTCTTTTACCTTTTGTCAGCGCTCGCAGAGCGTTTCTCCTAACATCTCTGAGCTTCGGGCTGGAGACTGGGCCATGATTCTAGTGTGTTATTCGAAACCCTCCGAATTCCGCTCTATAGTCTGACCATTCAACGTTCACGCTACTGACTCTTGCGCCTATCGGGCCGACATGGCAGAACCGGATGAGCTCGTCGAGCTTAGACCTCTCCCCCTCCGCCACTGCTTCAACACGGCCGTCTCGGAGGTTTCGCACCCATCCAGTCACCCCCAAGGCCCTTGCCCTGCCTGTCATTTCTTTCCTGAATAGAACTCCCTGGACGAACCCGGTTATCAGGATGTGGGCCCGGGCCTCCATTTCCTACCACCGTAACCTTTCCAGTTGGTTAGCCTTGTGGCTCTTCATAGGTTCAGCAAAGATGAGGTTGCGAGGTTAAGGCTTCCGAGGCTACAGAGCAGGCGCGACCACGATTGCGGGAGCAGGGGCTTGGGGAGGAAGCTCCTTCGAGGCTATTTCTAGCTCTTGTATCAACCCTTCCATTTTCAGCCCTCTCAGGGCCGAGAAAGCTTCCAAGCTCATGTAGATGTCCCCTGCCTCTTCAACGTCCAAGTTAAGACCGTGCTTTTTCAGGACCTCCCTTGTTCGGGGAAACACAACCATCAAGTCTCCCAGGACTGTCCCGCCCTCGATCTTGCCGATGCTAATCCTGAACGACCCGTCGAATTTCTCAATCACTCTTTGCTGGGCAGGTGGTCCTAGCTTGGCTGGGACAGGAGACCTGGTCTCCTTCGGTTTGGCTGGTCCTACAATTCCGAGCCGGCTTTTCTCCCGGTTCGCCGGCTTCTTGGTTTTCCCTGCAGCCTTCCTAGCCTGTTTCTTAGAAGTCTTGGACTTTCTCTTCAAAAGCTACCACCAAACCTAGCACCCTTGGCCTAGTATACTGCTTCCACGACTTATATATCTCACGAAAACCGGGGGCTGAAGAGGCTAATTTCCCCAGGCTATTGGGAGACCCTGGGTCAGCTGTTCCACCTGCTTGACGGACCTGAGGCGAAGTTCATTGGCTATTGCCGCCACAGTGGGGCTGGAGTAGTCTTCTATCTTTCCTTCGTCTGACAGACGGGGAATGTTAGGGTCTAGGGGGACACCGCCGAGAAACTGGATTCCCAGGCTGCGGGCGAGCTTCTCACCTTTTGGCTCACCGAAGAGGTCGACCCGTTCCCCGCAGTGGGGGCAGTTTAGGTATGTCATGTTCTCGACCAGGCCTAGTATGGGCGCGTCCATCTTTTTGGCCATGTTAACAGCCTTGGTAACAATCATGGAGGCCAAGTCTTGGGGGGAGGAGACGACGATGACGCCGTCTAGGGGTAATGATTGGAAAACGGTTAGCGGTGCGTCACTTGTTCCTGGGGGAAGATCGACCAATAGGTAGTGGAGGTCTCCCCAGTCCACATCCCAGTACAGCTGACGGATTACACTGTTCACTATAGGCCCTCTCCAAATTACGGGCGTGCTGGGATCGTCCAAGACCAAGTTGATCGACATGACCTTGATGCCTCCCCGGGTTTGGACGGGAACAATAGCCCCGCTTGGCCCCTTGTAGGGACGCTCGGTTAGTCCGAAAACCTTTGCGATGCTAGGCCCCGTCAGGTCTGCGTCCAAGACTCCCACATCGTACCCCTGCCTCTTCAGCTCGGAGGCCAGCATGCTCGTGACGAAGGATTTTCCCACTCCGCCTTTCCCTGATACTACTGCGACGATGTTCCGGATTCCCCGTTTTCCTAACCGTTCTATTCCCGGCCCGACACCCGGACCCTGGGGGGTAGAACTCTGCCTAGTCGCCCGGGCTTGGAGTTGAACTCTCAACTCGTCAAGCTCCTTCTTGGACATGGCGGTAGTCTCGACCTTCACAGCACTGACCTCTCCAATTTTCTTCAGGGCCTTCTCCACATCTGTTTGTAGCGTCTTGGCCAAGGGGCAGTGCGCTACGGTCAAGGCGATGGTCACACTGACTTTTCCGCCATCTATTGCGATGTCTCGGACCATGTTCAGGTCGACGATGCTCTGGCCTATCTCCGGATCCAGAACTTCTCGGAGTCCTTCAATTACGCGTGTCTTGTCGAGCATTAAGCGCCACATCCTATCTAGGATACCTACCCTAGGGGTAGGAGAGTATTTACAGTCTACTTCCTAAACGTCCGGCTTTCTAGTTCATATGCGAGCCTTGACCCCGGCTCCTATAGAGGACTGGGGAATGCCTGTTTCCGAGAAGACAAGGCGGGCTTTGAAGGACTTCGCCCTCACCGAATATGAAGTGAAGGCGTACATCGCCCTGGTAGAAACAGGATCTATGCCTGCCAGTGAGCTGAGCAAGGTAGCATCCATCCCCTACTCCAAAATCTATGAAATCATCGGGAACTTGGAGCGTAAGGGCTGGGTGGAGTCAGAACAGGGCAGGCCAAGCAAGTACTACCCTAAGGCACCTTCGTTGGCATTGGAATCTTCCAGGATGCGTGTCGAGAATACCCTCAAAACCAGCCAAGCGGAGGCACTGGGTGAACTCCAGCCCCTGTTTGAGAAGAAGGGAGTGCAGGAGCGCCCGGACATTTGGATTGTTAGGGGCCAGAACAATATTTTGGACAAGATTCGAGAATCCTTAGAACGCACTCGTAAAGAGCTTCTAGTGGCAATGCCTGGGGTCCCCGACTCAATTCTCTCCGTCGCATCTCGAATGCTTTCCACGATGAGGGATAGGGGGGTCAAGGTCTCAGTGATGCTACCTGTTTCCACCGGCAAGGATTCTCTCCGAGCCCTGAAAGGCCTGGCCGAAGTCCGGGTCCGGGAGCAATTGTTCGGAGGGGGACTCATCTCGGACAGTAACCAGATTCTGTTACTGCTGGGAGAGGAGCCTGAGAAGGGCTTAACCTTGGCGATCTCATCGGACCATCTCGGGCTAGTCCGGTTCGGTAAGAGTTACTTCGAGTACCTCTGGGAGAATTCCAAGCCAGCCCCCTAGGCGCCTGGAATAGAGGGCGGATATGCTTCTCCGAGGTTGGACCCTTGCAATTCTCCTCCCAGCCCAGTTGACCGTCTCGGCGAACGAGGTTCGTCGGTAAAATAGGGCGATAGTTCTTAATTCGCTTCCGTTCGCCCTTCTTTCGGATGTTCCGGGTCCATGCGGGGGTACCATAGCCAGGTCAAATGGGCAGAAGGCGCTAAGAGGCCTGCCCCGGGCTTAGGACCCTGTGGCGAAGGCCTTCGTGGGTTCGAATCCCACCCCCCGCACCACTTTACAACTATGCCCACGCCAAAACCCAGACTTCTCCCAGGATAGTAAATCCCTATCGCGTCGAGACAGGCCCCCTTGGTGGGCACAGTGCCTTTCATAGCTGTCAAAAGGCTGCCATTCCTCTACTGGCTCGGATTCTTTCGACCGGACCTAATATAACAAGAAGTTTCCGTGTGTTTTCAATAAAATGGTTTAACCCCTCGGCCACGATACTCTTTCCGTGTCGGGAGGGACGGCATGCCAATCTACTCGACCCGGAAGCTCATACTTCTCTTCCTCGTCTCAGTACTGATAGGGCTGGTTGCGGTCGTCGGGAGCCTACCGGCTGTCAACTACTACAACCATTCACGACCACCCAATATTGGAGCATTACGCCAACAGATAGTCTACTATTTCGGGGAAGACAGTAATCCCCTCTTCAACAGGACGGTCACTAGACTCGGAACAGGATTGGTCCCTGTCATCAGGCTTGACTCATCCCCAGGATTAACTCCGGCCAGCAATCAGACATTGAAAATGACGGGCCATTCTGACTCGTTCGTCATCGTCAGCGGCGACTGGATCGCCAAACGAGTCAGCGACAATCAGACGCAGACCTTCCTTTACAATCTTCTGAGCAAAGGGGGAAAGCTAGTTGCGGTGGGCGGCCCGACCCACACATTGTTCGACGCTGTCATCGCATCCCACGTTGGGAATCAGACGAGCGCGACAATTTTCCCCCAGCCGGCCGATTGGCCTTGCACAGGGTTCTGGCTGAAGACAACCATGCTCAAGAACGGTGGAACCAGCCTCTACCCGTCCTACCTGTCCCAGAACACGACCGACCCGGACGCGATAATCGACGGTTGGAACTCTTGGCTGACAGGGGTCACGGGTTGACCAGTTCACAGCCAGAGGAGGAAGAACTGGCCAGACAGGTCTCCGGTGAATACAACACACTGCGCGTGTACATTTACATGCTCAAGACCGGACGGTCCTCCTCGGGAGGTGTTCAGAGAGCGTTGGGCTTCAGCAGTCCAACATTAGCGGTCCATCATCTTGAGAAGCTCAGTAAGCTAGGTCTTGTCGACGAGCAGTACGATGGGACCTTCTTGGTCCGGTCGAAGAGCTTCGGCATCCTGAAACTCTACGTCAGAACCGGACGATGGATTCTTCCCCGGACGGTCTTCTTCGCTGCCATCTTCGCGACGATGGCCTCCGGCTTTCTCGTCCTAGCTTTGACGCAGTCGGAGCCGTTCTTCTTCTGGGTCGCCCTCGTGATCTCTCTCGGGGGGCTCTTCTACTCAATCTACGAGACCCAACGTTTCTACTGGGCCCTCCCCCCGGCCTAGCAGTCAGCCTGGTTCCAAGTTCGCTTATATGTACCGGTAAACTGGCGCGAATCCCACCCCCCGCACCAGAACCATGAACCTGAAGAAGTCGTTGTTCGGGACAGCTCCCCATCTTAGAGGCTAGACCGGCCGACTGGAATGCTCGAGGCTAACCCTGATAATTAATTAGTCGGGGAAATCCCACTAGCCATAGGAATCTTGTCAGGGACCAGGAAGAAGGGGGACGGGTCGCGAAAGCGGCAGAAAGTGTTCAACCGGGTAGTCCTTGCGGTGGTTCTCGTTGTCTTCATTGTCATCACTGCCTACGCCTTTACAAGGTCTACAACCGTAAGCCTGCCGCTATACCTCAACCGCTGCATCCCCCCGGCCGGTCCGTATGCTTACCAGTCTTCCCCCCAACTTTTGTTGAACATCAGCGGAGTAGACTACACCATCCCGGCGGGGATTGGAATAAACGGGTCATGCCTGAGACCACTCGATACCGTGGACGCTACTGGCGTGATCCATATAGTCACGGACGTTGACCGAAACTACACCTTGGGTGACTTCTTTCTAGTCTGGGGAAACACTTTCGGGGTAAATTTTGCCACGTTCAACCAGAACCAGGTGCTCACCTACCGGGCTGACGGCTCTACTCATACAATCTCTATGATTGTTAATGGTTCCCCAAACTACAGTTTCCAGAACTACGTCTTCCCTAGGAACGCATCCTTCAGGGGTAACCCTGCGCTAATCCTCATCAACTACAAGTAGGACCTGACCGTAGGATTCAGCTGACAAACCCAGCCTTTCCTGATATCCTAATGATGCCCTGACTAGCCGAGAGTCTAGACCTTGATGAACAAGTGCTCTCGAGGACTCGTCGTCCTCTACGGCGTGAACGGAGTTATGTTTTCCAATAGTGTCCCGGGCTGGTTACCCTGCTCTCCAGACCAGCTAAACGGAGAGACCCACGTCTCATCTATGTGAGAGACCACCACGATCACTTCTGACCCAATTGTTCCTGGAGTGCCCGGATGGAATGCCGGCCTTAGCCAGTACGAGTAGTCGATGCAGCCGGAGGCTGTGGTTTTGCCACTACAGGCAGCTACGCTGGCGATGTCCTGAATGGTCACCGTGTCATTGTCGTATCTGTCAGCCCAGCTGAACTCTTGGAAAAGCCCTGAATGGGATGAGTCCGTCCCCCAAGACGGGTTATTGCTTCGCATATACTGCAGAAATGGGTCCACGTTTCCGGCCTCTTTGGTGCGGTCGTAGGCTTGAAGGAAGACGAACCCTCCAGGGCCTATTGCCTGCCCGCCTCTGGTAAGGTCAGAATTCCCGACGCAGCCCGTTCCAACCCTACCGAAGTCTTGAGAAAATACGGAACGGCAGACATAGGGGCCGCTTCCGATAAAAGTCCCCACGGCTACCGGGTCGTAGCTTAGGCTGGTCTTGGCTGGATCTGCTATCCCAACGTCGCCGTATGTGTGGTCCCCATGAAGTTCCCAGATGTGCCTGGGGATAATTGGCACTCCTGCCAGGTTGATCAGGTGGGATATGCTCTGGCCTTGCATCTTGATGTCGAGGAGGAGGGGCCCGAAGACGGTGACACCCTGGAGGAGCGCCACGTTTGCAGAGAAATCTGCGGCGGGGACGTCCCTCATGTTTAGGAGGGAAAACTTCACGTCGGACGCGTTCAAGGCTACTCCGTCCTGCCATCGAAGGTCCTGCCTCAGCTCGATGAGAAAGTGGCTGTTTCCCTGGGCATCGACACTTGTGGAGTAAGTGTCGCACATCCAACAGAAGACGTTTGCTGGTTCTACGGGGCTAGACTGGAGGAGAGGGTCGTAGATTTCCCCTATCACGTTTGCCTCCCACAAAGTGTTCGCGTTGAAAACGTTCAGCTGGCTGGTGCCCTGTTTCTGCCCCCACCTAATAGTGTTGCTTCCCCCTCCGAACTTGTAGAGTGAGTTAGTGGGAACATATGCGGTGTTGTTGTGCCCGTCGAGGGCAGTCCAGTAGTTGGAGTAGCTTTGCCCACGCTGGTTCACCAGGCCCGCCATGGATTTCAGGGCCGCGATACGTATGCCTAGGGCAAAGACGGGAATATTGGCCACGTGCTTTCCCATCTCATCAAAGGCTGCAAGGGTTTGTGCCTTGAACACGTTGATGGTAGGGGTCTGAGCTGCGGCGTCAGCATAAGGGTCGAAGGAGGGGACGCAGAGAAAGCCGTAGTTCAGGGTCTGCCCGTCCTGTTGCCCGCCGCACTGGTCAGAGGCGAACGTGCTTCCGTAGAGGGGGCGAAGATGGTCAGGGAATGGTCCTCCGAGGTTCCAGCCGAAGGTGTACATGTCCCAGTCATCAGTGGGCCCAAGGGGAGCAGATACAAAGACGATCGGCCTCAACTGGACAATGCTCGCGAACGTCGGGGCAACCACCTGAGCTGAGAAAAG
>WNGG01003309.1_pt1 | contig 18185 bp, 16 predicted proteins | sample 5400661 | NCBI WGS metagenome assembly WNGG01 (sample SAMN13153372, study PRJNA577476) | soil metagenome | isolation source: 100 cm soil or saprolite under Garry oak tree replicate 1 | place: USA:California | collected 2016-06-15
TCGGGATCGCGCAAGCCTTCCAGAATCTCGACAGTGGTGGTTTTGCCGGCGCCATTTGGCCCCAGGAGGCCGAAAACTTCGCCTTCTTCCACGTTGAAGCTGACACCGCGGACGGCTTCGACGTCGCCGTAACGCTTTACGAGATTCTCTACCTGAAGAATGGAAGTTGACATTGTCAGTTGCCCCAACGGCCGGGGTTGTCAGGGAGCGTATAGCATACTCCTCATACTTCACAAGGGCGTCTGGCTTGCAAGTCGAGAACAGAGCGCCAGCGTGTTCACTTTTGCATACGTTTTTTCGGCGCTCTGTATTTCAGTGGAGATCTCTTGGGCGGTTTCCAGAGGTGGCGCTTCAGGTCCACGCGCGACTCGAAGACTGTGACACCTTCACTCTCGAGGAGTTTTCTTTGCAGCGAAGCATAAGGCTCGCGGATGAGGATTTTGCCGCGCTCGCCGATGACGCGATGCCAGGGAATGCCTTTTCCAGAGGGAGTTGCCGCCATGGCGCGTCCGGCGCTGCGTGCGCCGCCGGGCAGGCGCAAGGCTTTGGCCAGGGCTCCATACGTTAAAACCCGGCCGCGGGGAATTTGTTTCACGAAGCGAAACACAGGATCCCAAGTCATTGCGAATCAAGCTCCAAGGAGAGATGGGGAGAATCTCGTGCGACATGCTAGGTGTCCGCCGCCGGAAGAACAAGAGAAAAATGGCCGGCAGGGTTTGATGGAATAGCTGGCTTGCCGCGACAAGATAAGAACCATCGGGAAACAGCAAACATCTAATACAGTAGCAAAAGACAAGGGAAGAATGGCGCGATGAAACGAGAATGCGTTTTTTCGATGAAAAACAGCAAAATTAGTGATGAGGATTTCTCCGGTGTTTGCTCTACGTTGAAAGCCGTTACTGATTGGATGCAACTTTTTACTAAAACATGTGTCTAATGTTGTAGAGCGTAGTGGAAGAGAATTACACTACACAGGTTGAACGGCAGTTTGAGGTGACGTCGTGGCTTTTGTCCGCCGCAAAGGAAATTCGTTCTACCTGGTGCACAGCGTGCGCCGCGGCGGCAAAGTGCGCCAGCTCCATCTGGCTCGTCTGGGAGCCCGGGCGCGAATTACGGAAGACCTCGTGCGTGAAGTTTCCAAGAAGCATCCCTTCGTGGAGCTGAATTGGAAAGTGCTGCGCGAACAATTGAACGGTCAAGTGGACCTGGCAAATCCCAACTCGCCGGCGGTCCAGAAGCTAGTTTCTTCTCTTCGAGCCCTTAACCTCGACTTAGCGGATGTTTTTCCTCCGCTCCTCCGAATTTCTGAGTCCCCGGTTGTGGCACGGGAGCTGCTTGTGCAATTGCGGCTTCTGCAGTCAACGATTCAGGTCAAGCTGGACCAGTTTGGCCGTGGACGCGGGCGATTTGGCAGCGCGAGCCCCGCATCCCGGGTTCGCTAGGAGGCGGTCATGACTGACTACATTCTTCCGCTCGATCCCAGCAAGCGCAGCACGGACACGATCGATTTCCAGACCGCGCTGAAGGGGAAAATCGTTGGACAGGAAGAGGGTGTGCAGGCACTGGTGGACTTGTACCAGGTCTTTCGCGCCGGATTGAATTCGCCGGGCCGTCCGGTAGGGAATTTGCTGTTTCTCGGGCCGACGGGTTCGGGCAAAACACGAATTGTTGAAGCCGCCTCCGAGATTCTCTTTGGCGACCCTCGCTCGGTGATCAAGGTCGATTGCGCAGAGTTTCAGCACTCCCATGAAATTGCCAAGTTGATTGGCTCGCCTCCGGGATATTTGGGACATCGGGAGACGCATCCGCTGATTACGCAAGAGACTCTGGCGGCTGGCCATCGCGACGACCTAAAGTTGAGTTTTCTTCTGTTCGACGAGATCGAAAAGGCCAGCGATGCTCTCTGGCAGTTGCTTCTGGGAATGCTGGACAAGGCTACCTTGACCCTGGGCGACAATCGCAAAGTGGACCTGTCACAAACGGTGATTTTCCTGACGTCCAACCTGGGCGGCGGCGAAATCGCGGAACTCATGGAGGGTGGCATGGGCTTCGTCCAGCCGACGGACAAGCCGATCGTCGGTCTCGACGAGAAGGTGGAAAGAACGGCAGTGGAAGCGGCGCGGCGTAAATTTTCACCGGAATTCATGAACCGCCTCGATAAGGTGGTGGTATTCCATCCGCTCAGGCGCGAGCAACTTCAGGAAGTGCTCGATATTGAGCTGGGAAGAGTACAGCAGCGCGTCCTGGACACGGCTAAGGGGCAATTCCTATTCCGGGTGACCGAGGCAGGCCGCGAGTTCCTTCTTCAGGAAGGCACGGACCAGCGCTATGGCGCCCGGCACCTGAAACGCGCCATCGAGCGGCACGTTGTCTACCCGTTGGCGAATCTCCTAGCAACGGACCAAGTCAGCTTAGGCGACCTAGTACGAATCGATTGGGATGAGAGCCACGAGGGGCTCACGTTCGTGCGCGAAGGCGAAGGGGCAATCGTGCATTCGGCTTCGGCGCGGACCGCCGCGGCTGCCGCCGGCGAAGCGAAGGACGGCAAGACTGCGGACGCACCGGCCGAAGCGGTGGCAGAAGAGAGGAAGTCGCGAGCGGCACAGCCTGCCGCAGGCCCCGCAGCCGCTGCTCAAGGACGTAAGAAGCAGGACAAGACGAATTCTTAAAGCAGAACTTTAAGTTTGGCGGGGCGCGTCGAGAGATGCGCCCCTTTTTGTCGTTTGCACACTGACACAAACTGTTTCGTCTCTAACAATTTTCCTGCGGATGAAACACTGTCTCAAGGGTTGAGACAGTTTCCAGAGGTGCAAATCCCGTATGTTGTTGAGTTTGGGCTGGTTCGCAAGAGTAACTGACAGGGAAAAAGATTGGCATTCCCCATGCATATGCCAAGCATGGCGCGAAACTGAGACGCGCAACGCGTTTGGGGGAAGTTAGACGCGAGAAGGGTTGATGAAATGAAGGCAGCCGTCCGACATCAACTGGATCCAACCATCCGCAGCACGGATACCTGCGATTTTCAGTCCTCTTTGTGTGCCAAGATCGTCGGGCAGGAAGAGGGCGTCCAGTCCCTGGTAGACATGTTTCAGGTCTTTTGCGCCGGTTTGAACTCTCCCGGTCGTCCCGTGGGAAACCTGCTGTTCCTGGGTCCAACCGGTTCGGGAAAGACGCGCATTGTGGAAGCGGCAGCGGAAATCCTTTTTGGGGATGCTCGCGCGGTCATCAAGGTTGATTGCGCGGAGTTCCAGCACTCGCACGAGATTGCCAAGTTGATTGGCTCGCCTCCAGGCTACCTGGGCCACCGCGAAACCCATCCGTTAATCACCCAAGAGGCCCTGGCCGCCAGCCATACCGACAAACTGAAGCTCAGTTTCCTGCTCTTCGACGAGATTGAAAAAGCCAGCGATGCCCTGTGGCAATTGCTCCTGGGGATGCTGGACAAGGCCACGCTGACACTGGGCGACAACCGCCGCGTGGACCTTTCCCAGACCGTCATTTTCCTGACGTCGAACCTCGGCGGAGGGGAAATTACCGAGCTCATGCAGGGCGGCATGGGATTCATTCAGCCAAAAGACAAGCCCGCCGCCGGGCTTGATGAAAAGGTCGAGCGCACGGCCGTGGAAGCGGCGCGCCGCAAGTTTTCGCCGGAATTCATGAACCGTCTGGATAAAGTGGTGGTGTTTCATCCGCTGAGGCGCGAGCAGCTTGAGCGTGTGCTCGAAATCGAGCTTGGCCAAGTGCAGCAGCGCGTTCTGGAGACCGCCAAGGGTCAGTTCCTATTCCGCGTGACCGACACGGGCCGTGACTTCCTGCTTCAGGATGGCACCGACCAGCGTTACGGCGCGCGTCACTTGAAGCGAGCTATCGAGCGCCACGTTGTGTATCCGCTGGCGAACCTGCTGGCGACCGAGCAAGTTCACCTCGGCGACCTCGTTTGCATCGATTGGAACAAGGATCAGGACCGCCTGACCTTCGTCCGCGAAGGCGAGAACCTGGCGATACCGGCGCGCAAGCCCGAGCCGGTTGTTCCCGCGCGCACGGCTCCCGCAAAGAGCGGGAAGTCCGCGGATGTCCCCGGTGTAACGCTCTCGCCGGAACCCACACCGCGCATGGCGCGTTAAGTTAATTTTCTTCTATCTGATCCCGCCCGGGTGGCCAACCACCCGGGCTTTTTCTTTTCCTACACAGCGGATGCTAAAGTAACCCTGAAACGAGGAGCGCCATCCTACTCCGCAGGGCGATTTGGAGGACGTATTGAGTGTCCGAGAGACAAAACCGAGTTCCGCGGAGTGGAAAGTCAACTGGCCAGTCCTGGTCGACAGAGCGCCATTCGCGATAGCGGCTGGACTCTTGCTGCTCGCGCTTCTTGTTGCAACTCCCCATGCATATGCGCAGCGCACAGCACTCCAGCCCGGATGGAACAAGTTTTCTCCGCAAGAGGATATAAACCTCGGCAAGCAGGCGGCCACGGATGCCCAACGGCATTTGCCACTCTGCAATGCCCCAAGAGTGGATGCTTATTTGAGGCAACTTGGGACGCGTCTAGTGCAAAAGCTTCCCACCGGTGGCGTGCAATATCCATTTGAATTTCATTGTGTGAACGACAAAGCCATCAATGCGTTTGCTTTGCCCGGCGGATATGTGTTCATAAACCGTGGCGTCATTGAAGCTTCGGACAACGAGTCGCAACTGGCTGGAGTGATGGCGCACGAGTTGTCGCACGTCGCTCTTCGGCACGGCACGAACCAGGCCACCAAAGCGATGCTGGCTGAAACAGGATTAGGAATCTTCGGAGCAGTTTTTGGAGACAGCACGGGCGGTGCGCTACTGACGACACTGGGGAGTTTCACAGCGGGCGGCGTGCTGCTGCGCTATTCACGAACGGCTGAATCGCAAGCCGACGTCATGGGCACTCAAGTTCTTTACGACGCGGGGTACGACCCGCGCGCCATGGCGCAGTTTTTCGAAAAGCTCGAAGGAGAGTCGAAAGGGAAGAATCCGCCGGAGTTTTTCTCCGACCACCCGAGTCCGGAGCGCCGCGTCGAGCGCGTCGACGAAGAAGTTGAAAAACTCGGTGGAGCCCAGCCGAACGCCCGGCGGGATTCCGCTGAATTCGAAGCTATCAAGCGCGAAGTCCTGGCTCTGCCCGTGGTGAAAAAGCTGGTGCCCGGGGCGGCCGCCGCTGCGCCAGCCCCGCCATCCCGCAACTTCGCTACTTACCAAGCGCATGCGTTCACGCTCAAGTATCCGGACAATTGGAAAAAATATCCCGATACCGAGGGCAGCGGCGTTTCGTTTGCTCCCGAAGGTGGCGTCCTGGATGACGGCAGTGGTCACGGCGCGCTCGGATATGGATTGATTGTCAGCGTAGCGAAGGCGCAAGGTGATTCCAACGATTCGAACGCTCTGGATAACGCCACGCGACAAGTGATTCAGGATCTTCAAAGAGCGAACCCCAGCATGAAGGTCACACGGCAGGGCGAGCGATTACGCTTGAACGGCCGGCCTGGCCTTTCGACGTACCTGAGCAATGTTTCTCCAGCCGGTGGCCAAGAGATGGATTGGGTCGTTACTGTGCTGCGTCCGGAAGGATTGGTGTATTTCGTGTGTGTCGCGCCGCAATCCGCGTACGACAATTACGACAAGGCGTTCTCGGCGATCCTCGATTCCGTGCGCTTCACCAAATAGCGGAAAGAATAAACGCAGAGTCGCCGGGACCGCGGTAGCGCCGGGGGCAGAGAAGGAAACGCGCGAACAATTCTGAACAATGGAAAGGGCGTCCCGACGGGGGGACGCCCTCTTGTTTTGCCCCGCTTGTGAGCGACAGCTAATTCCCGCTGTTGCCGCCAAAGAGGAACGGCAAAACGGTGGTGCCCTCTTTTTGTACGGCTTGAAGTCCGCTAGGATCGATGCCCAGCGCTTTCAGGATCGACGGCGCGACTTGAGATGTGGCAACAGGAGTCTTCACCACTTTGGCACTCAGGCCCGGGTTCGAGACGATGAGCCCCACGTTGGTGTCGCCAAAGCTGAATCCTCCGTGCTCGGCATTTTTCTTGGACGAACCCGTGTAGGTCGTCCCATAGATCGGCTGCACCAGGATATCGGGCGTGGCGTTGTCGGACAGCGGATCGTTGAACTTGAGTTTGATCTCATTGCCGGCCAGCACTTCATCGATGAAGAGCGCCGCGGCATTGGCATTCAGATAGGCAGCTACGGCATCCGTTTGACTCTGGTCCTGCAGCCAGATCAGCGCGATATCGTCGTCCTGAACGAACCCGCAAGCGCCAGTGCCGCAGGCATTGGCGCTTGCAATGGCCATCGCAGCCGCGCTAGTTCCTGCATCCGGAAGAGCGGCAACGAGGTCGGCAAAATGGCCAGGCTTGTTGACCTTCGCCGGATTGATGGGTGACTGCCCGTGCTTCGCGCTGACGATGAACAGTGTGGAATCGTAGATGTGCTGGGCCTTGAGCGCCTTGATCATGCTGCCCAGCGCCTCGTCAGTCTTCTGCAGTCCATAGGCGAGGACATCGGTTGGAGTGCCCGCGCCATCCTTGTATCCGCCAGCCTGTCCGGTGAACATTGTGTCCGCCACGCAACTGCCGTCGGAGTTGTCATTCTCCAGCTTCTGCCCCACGCTGACGGCCTGGAAATTCATGCCGAACACTGCCGGCACACCGGGTCCCGGCGTGCCATCGTGTCTTAGTCCCTTGATTTCGTTGAGGATTCCTTGAACTTTCAAAGCGTCATTATTCACGGTGCAAACGACGCTCACAGTGTTATCGAGTCCGCCGACGTTGGTAATTTCCGGAGTGTAGAGATCCTCGACGCCTTTGCCCGAAGGCCCGTTGACGAGATCATAAGCGGGATGCTTGTCTGCCCAAGCCGTGTGACCACCTTGGCTCCTCACGACTTCGAAGATGGTATTGGTCTTCATCGCCTGGTGCGGAAAGAGCCGGACGCACTTGCCGTTCTCGTCCAAGTGATTGGGCAAGGCAGTGGGATCAATGACGTTTAGTGAAACGGCCGGGCTGCCCGAGTATTTGTCAATACTTTCGTCAAACACCTGCATGTTGCCGGCCGGGGGTGTGCAACTCGTGTTCGTGGGGTCGAAAATGCCGCGATTGAAGCTCACGTCATAGAACAGTCCGTGACTGATGGGTGAGCCGCCGGTCACCAAAGCAAGAAGACCGGGGAAGGAATCCGAGTTTGCTGGTGTGCGCGCGTTCGAATACGTGATGCCGTGGCTAGCTAACTCAGCCAGGGCTGAGCCGGGGTGCGCGGCAACATAGTTCGAGACATCGAGCGCGTGCAGCCCATCCACGCTGATGAGCAGGACGTGTTTGACTTTGTTTCCCGCGCCAAGTTCATCGTTGGCACGCGCCGTTGTGGGAATCGTTGCGCCGATCAGCCCCATCGACAGGGCAACCGCTAGCAGTCTTTGTTTCAAGAGAATCTCCTTTTTTCTGGAAAGCCGAATCAGACGGCCATCTAGGCATAGAGACTAGGCGCGGACTGTTACAGGGCGGAGAATGCCCCGTTTCGGCTTGATGAATCGGAATGGATACGGAGCAATTCTGGAAAGAATTCTACGTACTGGAGGCCTGGTATTGAGAAGCCTAACAACCGGCTAAAGGGATTTCTCGAAGACTCTACTTGCTCGGGGCAAGCTCCGGGGTTTTTCTACCGGCATGATGGCTGCGGTACACCTCGGAAGCACGCAGCAAAGCATCGGAGATGCTCCCACAAATGTTTTCCGGGCCAACGTGCCGTTCGAACTCCGCCTGCTTCATCAGTTGCGAGGGTTGTTCACGTGCGCCACACAGGAGGAGCGAGCGCCCCGAATCGTGCAGCGTGTCCGCCAAATCGCGAATGGCGCCAAGCCCCGTGGCATCAATGGCGGTCATATTCCGCAGACGCAAAATCACGATGGGAGGCAACGATTCGATGGAATGGAGAATGTCGGCAAACTTGTCGGTCGCGCCGAAAAGAAACGGGCCATGAATGCGGTAAACGATGGCGTAGTCAGGGATGTCTTTACCTTGGAGAACGTGCACGCGGCTGTCTTCGACGTAGTCCTTTGTTACGGGACTTACCGTGGTCGTTCTCGAAACTTTGCGAATAAACGTCAACGCCGCCAGCACCATGCCCACTTCCACGGCAAACGTCAGATCGGTCACTACGGTTAGTGTCAAGGTCAACAGCCACACAGTGATGTCCGCTCCGCTGAGTTTTAGAATCTCTGGGATCTCCTCCCAATCTCCCATGTTGTAGGCCACGATCATCAAGATCGCGGCCAAGGCGGCAAGCGGGACGTTCTTCACCAGCGGCGCCGCGAACAGTACGATAGCCAGCAGCGTCAGGGCATGAATGATTCCTGCGATGGGTGTCTTTGCGCCGGAGCGCACATTGGTGGCGGTTCGCGCGATGGCTCCCGTGGCCGGCAGTCCTCCGAAAAGCGGTGAAACGATATTGGCGATACCCTGGCCAATCAATTCCACGTTTGGATTGTGCTTATCGTTGCTCATGCGGTCGGAAACGACCGCGGACATGAGCGACTCGATGGCGCCCAGCATCGCCACCGTGAATGCCGCTGACAATAGTTGTCGAAACACGTCGTAGTGAAAATGCGGAACGACAAGCTTTGGCAAACCGCTTGGGATTTCTCCGAACCGGGTTCCGATGGTCTCCACGGGAAGATGAAGCAGTTTGACGGCGGCAATCGCCCCGAACGTAACTAGAATGGCGCCGGGGATTTTCTTTGCGTATTTCAGGCAGAAAACCATCAGCGCAACCGAAAGGACAGATACCACGGTTGCAGGCATGGACAACGTATTCCACGCCTGCCCAAAGGCCATCATGCGGTGAAAGAAATCGCCGGGAACATGATCCATCTTCAGTCCAAAGAAGTCGCGAATCTGCGTGCTGGCGATAAGGATCGCGATGCCATTGGTGAAGCCGACGACCACCGGCCGGGGAAAATATTTCACCATAGTGCCCATGCCCGTCACGCCGAGCAGCACGAGGAGCACACCCGCCATCATCGTGCACATGAACAGGCCGTCGATCCCGTGCTTGGCGATGATTCCCGCAACCACGACAACGAATGCCCCCGTGGGGCCGCCGATTTGCGTTTTTGAGCCGCCCAGCGCGGAAATTAGGAATCCCGTGACCATGGCGCAGTACAGACCTGCCTGCGGAGGCACTCCGGAAGCAATTGCAAACGCCATCGCCAGCGGAAGCGCGACGAGTCCGACCGTCACGCCGGCGATCAGATCGGAAAGAAATTTGTGGCGATCATAGTCGCGCAGCAGGAGTATCGATTTCGGGAGCCAGTCTTCGAGAGCGGATGTCATGCGGCCTTCGGTCCAGAGAGGAAAATGTCTAGGAAGATTCTAGCAAGGCGAAAGCCAAAATGTTCGAGCGATGAACCAGGTGTGTGCTTGGAAGGAAATCCTGGGCTGACACCTGCCCGTTCGACGGCCGTCCTTCTCGTTCAGTCGGCGGCTTCGCTGCGCGGCACCGCTGGCTTCCAGCGCAATACCGGTTTACGCGCGGCGCCTACCTCGTCCAAACGGCGGACGCGCGTTGTGTGCGGCGCGGTCTTTACGATCTCCGGTTTCGTCGCGGCTTCCTCCGCAATAGCCTTCATGGCATCGATAAAGAGGTCGCACTCTTCCTTGGACTCGGATTCCGTCGGCTCGATCATTATCGCGCCCGGAACGATCAGCGGAAACGCCGTCGTGTAAGGATGAAAGCCGTAGTCGATCAGCCGTTTCGCAATGTCCATGGTGCTCACACCGTTTTTCTTCTGCATGGCGTCGCTGAACACTACTTCGTGCATCGAGGGCAGGGAATACGGCAAATCGAAATCGCCCTCGAGGTGCTTTCGAATGTAATTCGCATTCAGCACCGCGTCTTCCGTGGCCTCCCGCACGCCCGGGCCATACGCAAGGATGTATGCCAGCGCGCGAACCAGCACGCCAAAATTTCCCGCGAACGCTTTCACCCGGCCGATGGAATCCGGCCGAACCGGTTCTAGCGCCAGTCGCCCACCCTCTTTTTCCACCAGGATGGGCACGGGGCGGAATGGCTCAAGAATCTTTTTCATCGCCACCGGCCCTGCGCCGGGCCCTCCGCCGCCGTGCGGAGTCGAAAATGTCTTGTGCAGATTCAAATGCATCACGTCGACGCCCAGGTCGCCCGGCCGCGTTACGCCCGTGAGCGCGTTCATGTTCGCGCCGTCCATATAGAGCAGCGCGCCTTTGGAGTGCAATATCTGCGCAATCTCCGGGATGCGCTGTTCGAAAATCCCCAGCGTCGAAGGATTGGTGATCATTAGTGCGGCGACATCTCCGGTCACCAGGTCGCGCAGTTTTTCGACGTCGATCTGTCCGTGCGATTCGGACCTGATATTTTCGACTTCATATCCGGCGATCACCGCCGTCGCAGGGTTGGTGCCGTGCGCGGAATCCGGAATCAAGACTTTCTTGCGGGGATTCCCCTGCTTCTCCAGGTACGCGCGAATCAGCAGCAGGCCCGTCAGTTCTCCTTGCGCTCCCGCGGCCGGCTGGAGCGTGATGGCGTCCATGCCGGTCATTTCCAGAAGGCATTTTTCCAGGAGCCGCATGATTTTCAGGCAGCCTTGCGAAAGTTCCTGCGGCTGATAGGGATGCTCCGTGGCGATGCCATCGAGCCGCGCGACGAACTCATTCACCCGCGGGTTGTACTTCATCGTGCAGGAGCCAAGCGGATACATGCCCAGGTCGATTGCGTAGTTCCACGTTGAAAGACGCGTGAAGTGGCGGATAACTTCGATCTCGCTCACTTCGGGAAAGCCTTCGACGCCTGCGCGCCGGTGATTCGCGCCCAGCGCCTTGGCGGGATCGGCGGCGGGCACATCGAGCGGCGGCAATTCGAATGCACGCTTTCCCGGCGACGACTTCTCAAAGATCAGCCCTTCGCTTTGGTTCGTATGCCTCGAAGCCTTTTTGATCCTGTTATTCATTCTCAGCTTTCTACTTGCAACGGCGCGTCGCGGCGTAGGCCCCTGAAAAAAAACGTTCCTTTAAATTGGCCGCTGTAGCGCGTTCTTAAGCGCCCCGGCGAATCGTTCAATTTCCACCCGAGTCGTCGTTTCCGTGACGCACACCAGCGCGCGCTTGGTCAGTTCCGGATAGGCAGTGCCCAACGCGAGCGGTCCGATGATCTTTTCGCGCAAGAGCTGACTGTTAACGATCTTTACCGAGCGCGGCAGCTCGATCGTGAATTCGTTGAAAAAGGGCGCATCAAATGTGCGCCGTACTCCGGGAATTTTTTCCAACTCAGAAAGCGCGAACTGCGCCTTGGACAGGTTCTGTTCCGCCATTTCGCGCAAGCCTTCCTTGCCGAGCAGCGTCAAGTGCACCGTGGCGGCCAGAGCGCAGAGCGCTTGGTTAGTGCAAATGTTGGAAGTGGCCTTCTCGCGGCGGATGTGCTGTTCGCGCGTCGCAAGCGTCAGCACGAATCCGCGCTGGCCCTCCGAATCCGTGGTTTGTCCTGAAAGGCGCCCGGGCATTTGCCGCACAAACTTTTCCCGCGAGGCAATCACGCCCGCGAACGGTCCGCCGTAACTTGGCGGCAGTCCAAAACTCTGGCCTTCCATCGTCACGATGTCCGCTTCCGTGGGCGGACGCACCACCCCTAGAGAAACACCTTCCGCCACTGCGACGACAAACATGGCGCCAGCAGCGTGCGCGAGCTCCGCAAGCGGCGCGTACGACTCAATCGCGCCGAAAAAGTTCGGCGACTGCGCAACGACGGCCGCAACGTCATCCTTCAGCGCACTCTTCAGAGCTCTTGCGTCCACCGTTCCGTTCGCCGCAAACGGAATCTCCTCCACCCGTAAACCGGAATTCTTCGCGTAGGTCTTCAGCACCTCGCGGTACTCCGGATGCACTGATCGTGCCACGAGCACGCGCCGGCGTCCCGTCAGGCGCTCCGCCATCAACACGGCCTCGGTGGTCGCCGTCGATCCATCGTACATTGACGCGTTGGCAACTTCCTGCCCTGTGAGCTGGCACATCAGTGTTTGAAACTCGAAGATCGCCTGCAGCGTGCCCTGCGTGATTTCCGCCTGATAGGGTGTGTAGGAGGTAAGAAATTCGCCGCGCTGGATGATGGCATCCGTCACCACGGAGCGCAGATGATTGTAAACGCCCGCACCGAGAAAACTTGTGTATCCGTTCGAATTCTCCGCAGCGCGGTCTTTGAAGTACTGGATGACCTCGGCTTCGGAATACGGTCCCGGAATTTTCAGTGCTTCGCGCAGACGGAATCGTTCGGGAATGCTGGAAAACAATTCCTCGATGGATTTTACGCCGATAGCGGCGAGCATCTCTTGCCGCTCGGCAGGGCTCTTCGGGAGGTAGCGCATTAGGCCGAGGCTTCCGTGCTCTTGGCCGCGATGTACGCCTCATAGGCCGCCGCGTCCATCAGCCCGCTCAGTTCCGCGGCGTTCGTGAGGCGCACTTTGATCAGCCAAGCGGCGCCATGGGGGTCGGTATTGATTTTCTCCGGCGTATTGTGAAGCTCACCGTTGGCCTCAATCACCTCGCCGGCGGCTGGCGCATAAATTTCACTGACCGCCTTCACGGACTCCACGGTGCCAAAGGACTTTCCGACTTCGATTTTCGCGCCCGGCTTGGGCAGTTCGACAAACACCACGTCTCCCAGTTCATGTTGCGCGTAATCAGTGATGCCAATCGTTGCGAGTCCGGCTTCAACGCTGACCCACTCGTGTTCCTTGGTGTAGCGGTAATTCTTCGGATAGGCCATCGAGTCGCTCCTTGGATTCTGCACGCCACTCAGGATTCCTGCGGCGCCGCTGCCTTTTTCGGCCGCTTGTAAAACGGTGTCGGCACTACCCGCGCCTTGCACTTCTGCCCGCGAATTTCCACGTACAGAATCGTGCCAACCGCAGAGAACGGCGGTGGCACATAAGCCAGCGCGATATTTTTTCCCAGCGTGGGCGAAGGCGAGCCACTTGTCACCACCCCGATAGCTTCGCCTGCTTCGTTGCAGCAGCAATATTCGTCGCGCGCGATTCCGCGGTCCACCATCTCAATCCCCACTAGCGTGCGCCGCAGTCCCGCGGCTCTCGCCTCCTCCAGGGCGGTGCGTCCCACGAAATCGCCTTTTTCCATCTTACAGTAACGGTCCAGCCCGGCTTCCCAAACATTGATCTTGTCGCTGATCTCGTGCCCATACAGCGCCATTTTCGATTCCAGCCGCAGCGTGTTCCGGCAACCCAGGCCGCAAGGAACGATTGCAAATTCGCGCCCAGCCTCCATCACTTGATTCCAGATTTTCTCGCTGGCTGTCACGTCGGACGGCACATAAATCTCAAAGCCATCCTCGCCCGTGTACCCCGTGCGCGCGATCAGCGTGTTCTTCAAACCGCAGACCGTTCCATGCGTGAACCAGTAATTCTTGATGCCGTCCAGGTTGGCGTCAGTCAGCTTTTTCATCGCATCGATGGCGCGCGGACCCTGAATCGCCAATTGCGTGTAAGCGTCGCTGAGATCCTCGACCGCGCAATCGAAATTCTTCGTATTCTCACGCACCCACTGGATGTCTTTCTCACGCGTCCCGGCATTAATCACCAGCAGAAAATCGTCTTCGCCAAGCCGGTGCACGATCACGTCATCCACAAACGTGCCTTCAGGATAAAGCATCGCCGAATAGTGCGCTTGGCCGATGGCCAGCTTCGACGCATCGTTCATGCTGATGTGCTGCACCGCCGCCAGCGCCCCGCCGGGCTTCGCGCCGCTGCGGATTCGAATGTCGCCCATGTGGCTCACGTCGAAAACGCCGACGCTGGCCCGCACTGCCTTGTGTTCCGCGATCAGCCCGCCGCTCGCAGGGTATTCGACAGGCATGTCCCAGCCGCCGAAATTGACCATCTTCGCGCCCAGCCGGCGGTGCAACGCGTTCAGCGGCGTCTTACGAAGCTCGCTTTTGTGTGGAGTCGCGGCGGATTCCATTCCAGTGGCTCAAGCAGAAACCGATACTAGCACGCGCTCTCATAGCGGTCAAAGAAGCCCGCCGGAAGCGAACCCTTCTGCCCACAAGGCCGTTGCGCAACTCGCGCATCACATTCACCTTCGCCTTGCCGCAGCCTCTCATGCTCAGGTAAAGTTTTCCCTAGAGGCTTTTATGGCTGGTCCGACCGTTTGCATGCAATGCGACTTACCCGAAGATCGCTGCACCTGTGAAAGATACTGCACCATCTGCAAGGGCCAGCAAAACGTGCGCCTGTGCACCGATGGTCTTTTCTATTGCCCCGATTGCCGGGAAGCCTGCGATGTCTCTCTGGCCACCAGCCGTGGCCATTGAATCCAAGAGTCTCCTTTTGCAGATCGATGCTGACGCCCGCCTGGCGGCAGCTGCGGGAGGCGCCGCGCGCCATCTCGCCGATCTCGCCGGCCTCGAGAACGACTCCATCTCGCGATTGCAATCCTCCGTCATCGCTGCTTGCCTGGAAGCTTTTGAACATTTAACCGCAGATCGTCCCCCGCTGAAAATAGCTTTCACGCGCTTTTCCGATCGCTTTGAAGTTGCTCTATCCCACAGGGGCGAAGGCTCAGCACCCGTTGGCCTCGAGACGACCGCGGGCTTTGCCCCGCGAATTGGCGGCACGGGATCGCAGCCAGGCGTTTTCGCGGGATTCGACCGCGTCCAGTATGAAACGCACGGCGGCATAGCCGTGACTCGCCTGACTAAATATATCGGCCACTTCGGTCCCAGCACTTGAGCGTGATTTGCAATAAAAAAGGCCAGACGCCCCTGCCGTCCAGCCTTTTCGAACAGCGCTCTTTTCAGAACCCTACATCTTGAGCGCGAATGTGTTCTTCTGAATCAGCGCTGTCATCTGGTCGTCGCTGAGTGACATGCGCATCGTCACTCGATCGCCCGCGGGCGTCACGCGCGCCTGATCCAGCAATTGCGCCAGATCCGGATTGTCCTTCTGCGCCTGATACCGTTTATAGAGGAACCCTGCCTGAAGCAGTTGCCCAAGCGTGTTGGCGTCTTCCGTCGAACCGCACACCGCCTGGAATTTTCCGTCGATGCCGCTGCTCGCGTCCACGTTGATAATCATGTTCTGCATCCGTGCCACGAGTTTTGCCGCTTCGGGAAACTGTTGCACTTCCGGCGCCAATTGCTGCATTGCCAGCCGCGTGTAAGCGGGATTTAGCACCGCCCAGACCACGCCGCTGCCGTTCGCTTCGTTGATTAGCGGGAAGAATTTGTCATTGCGCAGTAGTCCTTCCTCAGTCCCGAATCGCACCTCAACCATCTTTTCTAGAATCGCGCGGTGCCCAAACGCCGCGGTATTTGAGTCGATGAAAAAGAAAAACAGATCGTTTGCTCCCGAACCTGTGCCAAACGCATATAGCGTGTAACCCCGCGCCTTGAACGTGGGAAGCTTCTGCTGTTTGAAAAACGCTTCCGTCGAATTCGGATTGTACGTCCCCAGCGCCACGCCGACGATCTCTTCTCCCGTGGGTACGTCCGTCGAGCCGGCGCCTTCCGTCTTGGCTGTTAATCCCTCCGCGACAAGCCCCCAGGCGAGTTCATCGACTTGGGTATTGGGATCAACGCCCGCCGAAGCCAGGAATTTCTCGAATTGCCGGAAGCGGTCGGGCAGCATCTGCTCCCGCAATTGTGGAAACCATTTGAGCGTACGCGCTTTTTTCAGGTCGGCATACGCAAATTCACCAACCTCTTTGGGGAAGAGAGCAATCACGTCCGGGCTAAGGCGGCCCGCCCGCGCTGGCTTCGGCATCGCCAGAAACATCGCCACTAGAATGCCGGCGGCCACGACTCTGCCGATCGTTGACCCCAAGCACTTTGGAGGCACACCTGATTTCGTGGTCAATTTCATTTCGTGCTCCTTTCGAACGGGGCAAACTCTCAGTCTACGCTCTTGTTGCGCGCGACGTATCGCCCAATCGCTGGCGCAGTGCCGCGATCGTCACACGCTTTGACGATACATACCCTGCATCTGTCAGGCCATCGAGGTTGATTTCCACATTGGCCAGCGCTCCTCGAGCGCCTGCCTCGGCCATCAACCTTGCCACCTGCAAGTCTGAACGCATGGATGCCGCGGCGATGGCCTCCAGTTGTCCCAGGCGTTCGAAAAGCACAACAGCGCGCTCGGCCACTTGCAGAGGTACTTCCGACGCGCCTTTGCTAGCTTGTTGGATCACTTCCTCGCGCCGCCGCGTTTCCTGCGCGTCCCCTTGCGGTAACTTATACGCCGCCATCACCGCCTCGTAGGACGCCGCATCGCGGTCGATCGCTCCGGTAAGCTCATCTGAAATCTTTCGTAGCTCGTCCAGCGCCGCCGAGAGCTGATCGGCAAATCCAGCTTGCGATTTCTTTTTCCTCGAAAGTCCCGCAACCATTTGCCCCAGTGCCGCCGCCAGCGCTCCCGCAAACGCCGAGGCGCTTCCGCCTCCCGGCGTTGCTGAAGGAGTCGCCACCGCATCCAGAAACGGCCGCGCCAATCCCGCCAGCTTTCCATCCTTCGCAGCGTCCAGCGGCGCGCCGCTCAGCGCATCCGCCAGTTTATTTTCAAACACCTGCGCGGGAGAGAAGTTCTCCAATTGCAGGAAAAAGTCCGCCGCCATCTCGATCGCTTTTTTCGGCACCAGCCCCACGATTTCGCTGCCCACGGGCATCGCGCCGTAGCGCTCCGCTTCGCGCTTCACCATTTCATAAACGCGGTGCATCGGCGTCTGTTCGAAGTCCGTCAGGTTGATGGACACTTGCGCCAGGTTGCGCGCTTTCAGCTCCACGCCCATGGACTTCACGTACCGCAGCCCGCCGGACGAAAAGCGGATCGCTTTCGCAATTTTGTTCGCGATGGCCACATCCGGTGTATTGAGATTCACGTTGTACGCGATTAAGAACTTGCGCGCGCCCACCACCGTCACGCCCGCCGTTGGGTGCACCTTCGGTTCGCCGACATCCGGCTGGCGATCGTGATTCTTCTTCATTTCCTCGCGCAGCCTTTCGAACTGCCCTCGACGCACATTTTCCAGATTCACGCGGTCCGGCCGCGTCGCCGCCGCTTCGTAAAAAAAAACCGGTATTCGGTACCGCTTCCAAATTTCGTCGCCCACCCGCCGCGCTAGCGCCACGCAATCTTCGATGGTCACCCCATCGATGGGAATAAAGGGCAGCACGTCCGTCGCGCCCACGCGGGGATGTGCGCCGGTGTGTTTCGTCAAGTCGATCAACTCCATGGCTTTGCCTGCGCCAAGCAGCGCCGCTTCCGCTACCGCGTCCGGTTCTCCCGCCAGCGTGACCACGCACCGGTTATGGTCCGCGTCCATCTCTCGATCCAGCACGTATACACCCGGCACTCCGCTCATGGCTGCGACGATGGCATCGACCTTCGCGGGGTCTCGTCCTTCGGAAAAATTTGGCACGCATTCAATCAGTCGTTTCATCTTTTTGGTTTTTTGTCTCGTCGTCCCGGCCAATTATTCGGCAGTTTCGGTTTTCTGTCCGGCAGTGTGGGCCGTTCGTATACAAATACTGGCTTGTTCGGATTGCTCGGTGCTCCAGCGGGTTGGCCAGCAGGGGCCGAGGCTGGCGTTTGCACGGGCTCGGGCTTGATTGCCTGTGGCGCCGGCCTGATGGACTTCTTTACAGATCTCCCCACTCCGGGAAACGTTTTCACCGGCCATTGCGGCCCGATCATCGGCTTGAAGTTCGGAGACACCGTCTCCAGGTTCCTTTGTTGTTGCGCTTGAACCTCTGCTTGCTTTGTCTTCTCACTTTTGGTGGTGCTCGCTTGCTCTTTCCGGTAGCGCCTCAACATCCACGCGAACCACGTAAAGCCTCCCACCCACAGCCCCGTAACCACTGCGTTGTATCCGCTCAGTCCTCCCGCTTTTCCCAGAATAATTACCGCCACGCTGATCATCCCCACGAACGCATAAAAATATTCTTCGAAGAGACTCTTCGTCTTCTTCGGCACGATCTTTAGGAGCCGCACTCTGCGTATCGGCCTTTTTGAATAGTTAAATTGGTTTTTGTTCGGCGGCATGGATCACTCGGCCACGCTTCACGGTCATCCAGCAATGGTTCACACCAAAATAATAGGGAATTTCCCGGTAGTCGGCCACTTCGAA
>WNGG01003312.1_pt1 | contig 18182 bp, 17 predicted proteins | sample 5400661 | NCBI WGS metagenome assembly WNGG01 (sample SAMN13153372, study PRJNA577476) | soil metagenome | isolation source: 100 cm soil or saprolite under Garry oak tree replicate 1 | place: USA:California | collected 2016-06-15
TCCGACTTCTACTCCCACCGCGTGATCAAGGTCGGCGTCGACGGCCGCGCCGAGACCGTGGTCGAGGTGCCGCAGCAGCCCTCGGGCCTCGGCTTTCGGCCGGACGGGACGTTACTGATCGTATCGATGCGCGACCGGCGGCTGATGCGGCTCGACGGTCCCAAGCTCGCGCTCGTCGCCGACCTCTCGGTGCTCGCCCCGAGCCACTGCAACGACATGGTGGTCGACGGCGCGGGGCGCGCCTATGTGGGCAATTTCGGGTTCGACCGGCATGCCGGCGAAGCGCCGCGCGCGACCTGCCTCGTCCGAGTCGATCTGGACGGACGTACATCGGTCGCGGCGGATGAGCTGATGTTTCCCAACGGCACGGTGATCGCGCCCGACGGCCGCAAGCTGATCATCGCGGAAACCTACGCGCAGCGGCTCACCGCCTTCGACATCGGCCCCGACGGCGCGCTCGCCAACCGCCGCCTGTTCGCGGCGCTCGACGGCATCTATCCGGACGGCATCTGCCTCGACGCGGAAGGCGCGGTGTGGGTCGCCGACGCGCGCGGGCCGCGCGTCGTGCGCGTGCTCGACGGCGGGCGCATCGCGCGCACGATCGCGACCGGCGAGCGCAACACCTATGCCTGCATGCTGGGCGGCGCCGACCGGCGCACGCTCTTCATCTGCACCAATACGGGCAGCGGTCCGGGCATGGCGGCCAAGCGCGACGGCCGCATCGAGATGATCCGCGTCGAGGTGCCGGGCGCCGGCTGGCCGTGACCTTCTCCCTCTCCCCGCTTGCGGGGAGAGGGTCGGGGTGAGGGGGCGTCGAAGGAAACGCGTATTCGCAGAGGCCCCCTCACCCGGATCGCTTCGCGATCCGACCTCTCCCCGCAAGCGGGGAGAGGTGAAGAGGAGAGAGCAAACATGCGTCTCGACGGAAAAATCGCCATCGTGGTCGGCGCCGGTCAGGGGCCGGGCACCGGCATGGGCAACGGGCGCGCCACCGTCCTGCGGTTCGCGCAGGAAGGCGCCAAGGTGCTCGCCGTCGACCGCGACCTCGCCTCCGCCGAGGAGACCGCCGGCATGGTGCGCAAGGAAGGCGGCGTGTGCGTGCCGTTCGCGGCGGACGTGACCAAGGAGGCGACGCTCGCCGCCGTGATGGCGGCGGCGCGCGAGCAGTGGGGCCGCGTCGACATCCTGCACAACAATGTCGGCGTGAGCATCGCCGGCGGCGACGCGCCGCCGACCGAGATCACCGAGGAGGCGTTCGACCGCATCTGCGCCATCAACCTGCGCGGGGTGGTGATGGCGTGCAAGCACGTGCTGCCGATCATGCGCGAGCAGCGCGCCGGCGCGATCATCAATATTTCGTCGGCCGCCGCGGTCGAGAATTATCCGTACGTCGCCTACAAGGCCACCAAGTCGGCGATGATCGCCTACACGCGGCAGATCGCCATCCAGAACGCGGAGTTCGGCATCCGCGCCAACGTCATCCTGCCCGGCCTGATGGACACGCCGATGGCGGTCGACACCCGCGCGCGCGCCATGGGCAAGAGCCGCGCCGAGGTGGCGGCCATGCGCGACGCCAAGGTGCCGCTGCGCAAGCGCATGGGCACCGCCTGGGACGTCGCCAACGCGGCGCTGTTCCTGGCGTCGGACGAGGCGAACTTCATCACCGGCGTGGCGCTGCCGGTCGACGGCGGCGCGCTGGCGCGGATCGGTTAAGAAATTCCCTTTCCGCAAGCGGGAAAAGAGCAATTCGCTTAGGATTTCCGCGAAAGAAGTGATAGGATGCCTGCATAGAACAAAAAGTCGGCTTTGCGAGGGAGGGTCGGATGTCGCACGCGCGCATTCCAACGTTGTGCATCCTCCTGCTGGCTGCGTCGCTGCCGCAGGCACAAGCCCAGGACGCGGCGCTGCAGCCGGGCGAGGCCTTCGTCACCCGCTTCGCCGGCACCGCGGGCGCCAACGGGCGTGCCGTCATCAATCCCAACGGAACGGTCGGCAGCATCATCGACCTGCGCATGCCGCGCCGGCCGCCGCAGGGACAGCACTGGGTCGACGAGCCGCAGCGCAATCCGGTGACGGCAGCCGAGGTCGGCCAGGTGTTCGGCGTCGCGCTCGACGAGGGACCGAACGTTTTCGTCGCGGCGACGGCGGCGTTCGGGCTGCATCGCACGCCCGACAACGCGCAATGGATGCCCGGCATGTGGGGCCCGGGCGGCCCCGGCGGCGTCTACGTGCTCGATCGCAACAGGGGTTACCGGCCGCGCGTCCTGGCGCAAGTCGGCTTGAGCGGGCGGCCCAACAGCGGGGCCGCGCTCGGCAACATCGCCTACGACAAATGGCACAAGCAGCTGTTCGTCTCCGATCTCGAAACCGGCATGATCCACCGCCTGCGCGCTGCGGACGGCGCCGACGGCGGCTATTACGATCACGGCACGCAGGGCCGCGCCAATTTCCTCGACGCGGAGAACAAGCAGCCGCGCAGCATGACGCCGATCGCGTTCGATCCGAACTCGGGCGCGCGCATTGCCGATTGCCAGGGGAAATTCGACCTGACGCCGGAATGCTGGAACGTCGCCGCCTCGGGACGGCGGGTGTGGGGCCTCGGCATGCGCCGCGAACAGGGCAGCGGCGAGGTCAGGCTCTACTACGCGGTGTGGAGCAGCCCGGCGCTGGGCAACGCCGCCTGGAATCAGGCCGCCGAGGACGATAAGCGCAACTCGGTATGGTCGGTCCGGCTCGGTCCCGACGGCAACTTCGATCCGTCCGGCGTGCGGCGCGAATTCTTGCTGCCCGACTTCTTCGTGAAACAGGAGGACATCGCGCGCGCGGGCTACAGCCAGCCGGTCAGCGATATCGCGTTCCCCGAGTGCGGCGGCCGCGCCGCGATGCTGGTCGCCGAGCGCGGCGGCCTGCGCAACCTCGGGCTCGAGGCGGACAATCCGTTCGCCTATCCGCACGAGGCGCGCACGCTGCGCTACGAGCTTTATCAGGACGGGGTGTGGCGGCCGGTCGGGCGCTACGACGTCGGCTTCTACAACCGGCAGAAGGACGGCGAGCCCTTCCTGCGCGCGAACTGCGCCGGCGGCGCGGCCTTCGGGCTCGGCTATACCGATGCCTGGATCGCCAGCCGGTCGCAGCCCGATCAGTTCGTGTGGATCAGCGGCGACTCGCTGTGCTCGCCCGACGGGCCGTGCAACCTGCCGCCGCCCGCGCCGAGCGCCGCGACGCCGCCCACCGCGCCCGGCCAACCGGCGCCGACCCTGGCGTCCGACCAGGGCGCGCAGGGCGACGACTCGGAGGTGCACGGCCTGCAGGGCCTGCGCGAGGCGGCGTTCGACCAGCTCGCGCCGCCGGCCGCCTTCCGGCCCTACCCGAACGATGGCAGCGAGCCCTATCCGCCGGCCGGGCCGAGCCTCGCCTATCTGATCGACACCGACATCAACGTCGATGCCGCCGGCAACCTGATCCCCGACGAGCTGACCAGGAACGACGCGACCAAGATCGGGGACGTTGCGATCTACCAGGTGTGTGCGGGCCCGGTCGCCGCGGCGGCGCTTCCGCCCCCGCCGCCGGCGCCGCCGGAAGGCCTATTGTGGATCGAGGAGGGTCACATTCCGGAGCTGAGCCACGGCTGGTTCTATTCGCATGGGCGCGAATGGAGCCATTACCGCTGGGCCTCGCATTGGCCGGTCATGAGCCACCAGCGCATCCAGTCGTGGCATGATCCGCGCCGCACCCTCATTCACGACTTGCGGCCGAGCCGGGTGCATAACCTCTTCATCAGCGTGGTGCACGACGTGCGGCCGAGCTGGGTGCATGATCGCCGGCGCACCGTCGTTCATGATGAGATTCGCAGCCGGCTGCACGATCCGCGGCGCAGCCAGGTGCACGATCTGTGGCGCAGCGTCGAGCATGATCGGCGCCTGTCGGTGGGCGGTCACCCGCGTGAGCAGTCGCATCACAACCTGCTGAGCCAGATCGGCCACGTCCCGGTCGGCTCACATCTCGTGGCGCTGAGCCTGCGCAACCATGTGCCGTTCGGTTCCCATGCCACGGCACTGAGCCGGCGCGGACACGTGCCGGCCGGATCGCACGATCCGGCGCGCAGCCGGCAGATCGTGACGACGCCGTCGATCACGCATCTCACGGCGCTGAGCCGGCGCGGACACGTGCCGGCCGGGTCGCACAACGCGATCGCAAGCCGCGGGACGGTGCACAGCGCGGCGGCCAGCAAGGCGCAAACGACGATACCGACGATCCAGCACACCACCGCGGCGAGCCGCGCGACGGCACACACCAAGGCCGCGAGCCGCAGGACCGGCCATAGTGCGGCGGCAAGCCGGGGGACGGGACACAGCGCAACCGCGAGCCGCGCGACCGTGCACAGCGCGGCGGCAAGCCGCGGGCCAACCCATAGTGCCGTGGCAAGCCGCGGGGCGGTCCATAGTGCCGTGGCAAGCCGCGGACCGGTGCACAGCACGGCGCTGAGCCGCGCCCGCGTGCATCAGCCCGCCGCATCAAGGGGATCGAAAGGAGGCGGGACCACGACCATTACGCGGACGCCGCCGAAAATCGTGCCGCAGCCCCGCGTTCAGCCGCCGAAAAAATGTCCGCCCGGCCAACGGTGCTGATCACGCCGCGCCCGGCAACTGGATCCGCGGCGCCGCGTGCGTCGGCATGGCTCGGCCTGTTGGCGACACTTGCGGCGCTCGCCGTCGCGCCCGCCGTACGCGCCGAGGACACGCCGGCGCGGCCGCGGCTCTTCACCCATGAAAGCTACGTCGAAGAGGCGACCCGCGTCACCGAGCTGCCGATCACGGATCCGCTCGGCATGTTCGCCTATGTGCTCGACAATCTTCCCGACCGGGTGAACGTCTATCCGACCGAGAACTATTATTACTTCAGCTTCATCCACAACAGCACGCGCTATGCCGGAAACATCCGGCTCGATGCGTCGGACCGCGACAAGGGCAAGGTCCACTTCGCCTATTACGAGGACCTCGCGGAATGGAAGGATGAATCGCCGGTGTTCCACGTCGTGCTCGACCGGGTGCAGGGCGTCGCTGTGGAAAAACTCGAGCCGCTCGTCTACCGCGTGGCGTACCGGGATAAATCGATCACGTTCGCGCTCAACGACCTGTCGAAGGTGGTGCCGCCGGCGGGCGCGCTCGGCGCGGACGAAAAATACGTCGGCCCGGTGTTCGACGACTCGGCGATCCGCTTCTTCCTCGTCTACAATTCGAAGCTCAAGGTGTTTCATTACGTGCTCGACGAGACTATCCGGGTCGCCGACGAGTTCTTCGCGGCGAAGAGCACCGATCGCATCCTGATCGGCAAACGCACCGGCTTTGCCTTCTATCGGGATCATCGCCTCGATCGGAAAATCCTGATCGGCGTGTTCGAAGGCAATTCGCGGGTCAACAACTATTTCGACGGTCCGTTCGACCAATTGCCCGACAATTTCATCGAAGGCGAGACGCTGCGGCGGATCATCCTGGAGGTCGAACCGGGCCTCGCCGGAAAGATCGACCGCCTGGGCGGATCGCCCGACGGCACGAGCCGCTACCTGATCGCGCCCTACCTGCACTATCGCAGCGAGGACGAGCTCTCCGTGTTCCACCAATGCGCGACCAGCAAGGACGTGGCGCCGGAGCTCTATTACGGCTGCTTCGCCGTCGACACCAGCAGCGAGCCGGAGGCCGCGCCGCCGCCGAAGAGCAAGCCGAAGCGGAGTGCCCGCAAGCGGCGGTGATTCCCGCGGGACAAGGGCCGCCGCAACCGCGTAGTCTAGCCGATCCCTTCAGCAACGAGAGGACGACCCATGACCGAGGCTTACGAGCGGGGACTGAAAGTGCGGCGCGAGGTGCTGGGCGCAGACTATGTCGACAAGCAGATCGCGTCGGCGGACGATTTCAACCGGCCAATGCAGAACCTCGTCACCGAATATTGCTGGGGCACGGTCTGGAACCGGCCCGGCCTCGACCGGCGCACGCGCAGCATGCTCAACCTCGCCATGCTGTCCGCGCTCAACCGCCATCACGAGTTCAAGGCGCACGTGAAGGGCGCGGTCAAGAACGGCGTCACCAAGCAGGAAATCACCGAGGTGCTGCTGCAGGTCGCGATCTATTGCGGCGTGCCGGCCGGCGTCGAGCATTTCCGCCTGGCGCGCGAGGCGTTCAAGGAGGCCGGCGTCGCCTGAGGAGCGGCTATCCAAACGCGCGCACGAGCGTGAACGCGGCCGCGCCGACGCCGAGCAGAAGCAGCGGATGGACGTTGGGCCGCCACAGCCGGCAGGCGGCGACGGCCGCGGCGATCGCCCAAGCCAGGGGGCCGCTGTGCGCCGTATCGAGGATGGCGAGCGCACCGGCGAGCACGAGCCCGGCGGCGATCGGCGCGAAACCGGTCTCGACCGCGCGATGCCAGGGGGAACCGCGCCAGCGGTTCCACACGCGCGCCGCCCCATAGACGAGGAGCGATGAGGGAAGGAAGAACGCGAGCGAGGCGACGAGCGCGCCGCGCCATCCCGTCGCCGTCCAGCCGATCAAAGTGACGAGCAGCGTGCCCGGTCCGGGCGCCGCGCGCGAAATGGCGAAGAGGTCGGCGAATTCGCGCTGCGTCAGCCAGCCGTGCACGGCGACCGCCTGATGCTGCATCTCGGCCACGACCGACGGCCCGCCGCCGATCGAGACGAGCGAGAGCGAGGCGAACGCCAGCGCCAGCGCCCCTAAGGTCTTCTCATCCGCCACCGGACTTCTCCGCATTCTCGGCGGTGAAGAAAGCGAGCGCGATGCTCAGCGGCCCCAGGCACAACACGGTCGGCACCATGGGAAGCCGCAGCACGCCGACGAACACGAACATCGCTGCCAGGATGACGGCCGCGCCGAGGCTTTGCGCCGTGCGCCGGCCGGATGGCCGTTTGACCCAAACGACGCCGGCCCCCGATTGGACCCCCATTGCGATCAGCAGTCCGACCGCCGCCGCCGCCGCGCCTTCGAGCACGGCCGTGAGGGCGGGCGACCCGGCGAATTGCCGGTAGAGAACCGCAAGGGCGATGACCGCGAGGCTCGGCGCGACGAGAAGCCCGAGGGCGGCCGCGAGTGCGCCGGGCATCCCGCGCAGGCGCTGGCCGATCAGCACCGCCAAATTGACCACGTTGGCGCCCGGCATGATGCGCGCGAGCGCGAGCGCAGCGGCGAACTCGGTTTCGCCGATCAGGCGGCGGCGCTCGACGAACGCCCAGTGCACCCATGCCGACACGCCGCCACCGAAGCTCGACAGGCCGAGCCGCGTGAACAGCAGAGACAGCTCGACGAGGCCGACATCGCGCGGCCTCTCCGCGTCGTTGTCGACCGGGAACGCGATCGTGCCGTCTTTGCCCGTCTCGATCACGGAGCCCCGTTCATTCGCGCCGGCTTTGCACAAGCGTTGGCCGGAACCGACAGCTTACGCCGCGGCCCGCTTCGCGCGGAGGTCCGGTGTGCGCCGCGCGGGTGCATTTTTCGCTCGACTATCAGCGTGTGCTATGTCAATTTTCTCGCGAAAGATGGAGGGGCGTCATGGCGCTTTGGTCGATCAAGATCGTTCCCGGAATAAATCCCGGAGACCCGCCACAGTTCGTTCCTCAGTTGCAGCCGGGCGGGCCGCAGGGCCTGCTGGCGCAGGCCGGCGACTCGATCAGCTGGAACAACACGACCGACGAGATGCAGCAGCCGTGGCCGACGGACGGAAATTTCAACCCGCTCCCGCCCGACCAGGTCGGTCCAAGAGGGCAGCCGAATTCCAATTATCTTTCCGACGAAATCCCGCCGGGCCACTCCTCGCGGCCGAGCTGGATAGCCTTCGGGAACGCCGGAACCGTGTACAACTACTGCTCGCTGCCCAACCCTCTCGCGCACGGCGTCATCACCATCACGGCGTAATGCAGACGGTGCGGTTGGGCGGCCCGGCGGGCCGCCGGATCGCGCGTGATGCCCAGTCCCATCATGTCTGAGCAGCTTGGATCAGTGCGAACGAGACAAACGAAGGAGGATGCCGTGGCCAGATACGTTACGCAGCGCGCACGCCCATGGTTCGCGTCGGCATCGGTTGCCGCCGCACTGGCCGTTCTGCACGCGCTGCCGGCGCACGCGCAGCAGCGCAATCGCCAGGCGCGGCCGCTCGTCAATCCGCCGACCCAGTTCATCCCGTGCGCGCAACCGAACCAGCAGCTGATCCAGATACCCGAGCTGGTGTCCCAGGCAGGCGTGTTGCGCGGCACGATCGTGCTCAGGGACACCCCCGAGCGACTGAATCTGAACATCGGGACGACGAACCAATGCGTTCCGCAATTCGTGCGGAACTTCCAGGGGGTGAACGCGGTTCCTCCCGCCTATCCGGGCATGCCCCCGGTGCCGTCTCCCCCGTCCACCCAATACGCGGATCCGGTGCCGGGCCCGACGCTGCGGGCCCGGGTTGGCGACATCGTCCAACTGACGTTTCTCAACCACATCGATCCGGGCGATTACGGCGACTCCATCGATCGTGGAGAGCGCGGCCAGGGATGCGACGAAAGCGCCGCCCCCTATCCGGGCCTCGACGTGTTTCCCGACTGCTTCCATGGATCGAGCACGGGCAACATCCATTTCCACGGGACACACACCAGCCCGAGCACGACAGGCGACGACGTCTTCATCGAGGTGCGGCCGTCGCCGCGCGGAGCGAGCGGCCCGAGCGTTACCCAGCCCGTCGTGCAGGGCCCGTTCGAGAAGTTTTTTGCCGAATGTACGCTCCAGCTGAACAAGAGCGTGCTGTCGCAATGGCCGAGGAGCTGGAGTGATTTTCCGCCGGAGCTGGTGGTGCAGCAACTCAACCTGCTGGCCCAGTACGATGCTGATCCGGCAATCAGGAACAAGCTGCTGCCGGTCGACCTGAAGCAATGGGCCGACGGAGCCTGGCCACAATATTATATCGGCGCTTTTCCTTATTGCTTCCGTTTGCCCGAATACAAGGACAAAGCCTGGCCGCCGGCACAGCCAGCGCACCCGCCGGTACATGCGGCGATGAGGGCCGACGGAGGGCCGCCTCTGCTGATGGGCCAATCGCCGGGAACCCACTGGTACCACGCGCACAAGCATGGCTCGACCACCGTCAATGTCGCCAACGGCATGACCGGTGTGTTCATCATCGAGGGCGGCTATGACGACGCGTTGAACCAGTTCTACAATGTCGGCTGGACGGGTCAGCAACCATGGGCCCGGTCCCAGCCGGTTTTGGTGATCAACCAATTGGGCGTCAGCCCCAATCTCGCCGGCGGAGGAACCGGGCCTCTGCCGTTTTCGATCAACGGCCGCTTTCAACCGGTCATCAACATGCAGCCCGGCCAAGTCCAGCTTTGGCGTATTGCCAATACAGCCTCGCGCGGCGCGGTGTTCGTCTCCGGGTTCGCGCTCTCGACTTCCGCGACGCCCAGCTCGCCGCAGACGTTTGCGTGGAAGCAGACCGCGCAGGACGGCGTGCAGTTCAATGGCGTGAACTACGGCAACAGCCAGAACCCCCAGCTGCTGCTTGCGGCAGGCAATCGGGCCGACATTCTGGTCAAGGCGCCGACAACGCCGGGCCAATACGTGTTGCTGGCCCAGCAGCTAAGGAGCAGGTGCGCAACGCTGCCGGCCAATCGGATCCCGAACCTGCCGACCACCTCGATCCCGATTTGCGCACCGGATGATGCATCACCGGTCCCTTTGTTGGCCGTGAACGTGACGGGGACGCCGGCAACGGGCAATCAGGCACAGTTCATTCCGGCGGGTCAGGTCCAGGCGGCCTTTCCGCCGTTTCTCCAGGACATCACCGACAACGAGGTGAAGGGGACCAAGACCGTCGTCTTCGAATCCGTGCAGACCACAGGCGGCCCTCCCTTCACGATGCACACGGTCGACGGGCATAAGTTCGACGGCAACGTCGGCGAAGTCGTCATGCTCAATACGGTCGAGGAGTGGAAGATCGTCAACAGTACCGTGAACGGCGCGGTCCAAGGTGGCAAGGTCGTCAAAACCGACCCGCCGGGTATCGTCGATCATCCGTTCCACATCCACATCAACCCGTTCCAGATCGTGGAGTTCTTCGATCCGAACGAGCTGCTGCCCGGCACGTCGACCTACAAGTACGTCTTTGTGCTGTCGACCCAACTACCGCTTCCACTGCTTCAGCCGGGCCAGTGCCTGCTCTTCTACGACAAGCCGGAGACCTGGAAGCCGTGCACCAGCGCGCCCAAGACCAATCTTATATGGTGGGACGTGTTCATGATCCCCTCCGCGCGCGCGGTCTTCATCAACAACAACAGCCAGTCCATCACGGTCCCCGGCTATTTCAAGATGCGCAGCCGCTTCGTCGACTATGTCGGCCAGTACGTGCTGCATTGCCACATCCTGGCGCACGAGGACCGCGGCATGATGACCGTTGTGGAGGTGGTGCCGTTCACGACTGCCTACTCGCATCAGTAGGTACCTGGCAGCAGCCGCCCTTGCGGGTGCGACGCGGGCGCCGCATCCTCGATGCCTTTCGGTTCGCACGGCGCCGAATCTCTCGGCATTGCAGGTGCAGCGATGGCGCATGCGTCCGCCTATGACGCCGCCGCTCCGACTTTTGCGCGCGACCGCGCCCTGCCCGACGGCGTGGCGGAGGCGATCCGGGCGGCGGTGCTGGCGGCGGTCGATGCATCTTCGCCGCGCCTGCTCGACCTCGGCGCCGGCAGCGGGCGGATCGGCTGGCCGTTCGTGCGCGCGCGCGACGATTACGTCGGGATCGACCTGTCGCTCGGCATGCTCCGCGCGTTTTGCGCGTGCGAGCGCGCCGCCCGCCTGGTGCGGGCTGACGGCGAGTCCCTGCCGTTTCGCGACGGCACCTTCGATGCGGTGATGCTGATTCAAGCGTTCGGCGGCGCGCGGCGCTGGCGGCCGCTGCTCGACGAGGCCCGCCGCGTACTGCGCGCGTCCGGCGCGCTGATCGTCGGACGCACCGTCGCGCCGGAGGACGGCCTCGACGCGCGGATGAAAGAGCGCCTGGCGACGGTTCTCGACGGCATGGGCGTGAAGCCCTATCAAACGCGTGCGCGCGCGGACGCGCAAAGCTGGCTGGAGGCGAATGGGCGTGGAACGCGCGCCGTTGCCGCCCGCTGGACCGCTTCGCGCACGCCGCGCGGATTCATCGAGCGCCATCGCACCGGCGCCCGCTTCGCGCGCCTAGCGGACGAGATCAAGGACGAGGCCATGCAAAAACTCGGCGCCTGGGCGGCGCAGGAATTCGGGTCGCTCGACGCGCCGTGGCGCGAGCCGCACGAATTCGAGCTGCAGGTGTTCAGGTTCGGACAGGAGGCGGGCCGCTGATGCCGGAGACGACCGACACCGCCTTGCTCACGGAGCTGGGCCGCCGGCTCGTCGCCGGCTCGCTCAGCGACCAGGCGATCCAGCGCGCGACCGAGGCGACGCCCAACCTCGCAATCCTGCCGTGGGTGAACGTGGTCAAGATCGGCGGCCAGAGCATCATGGACCGCGGGCGCAGCGCGGTCGGCCCGGTGGTCGAGGAGATCGTCGCCAACCTCCATCGCCACAAGATGATCCTCGGCACCGGCGCCGGCACCCGCGCCCGGCATGTGTACAGCCTGGCGATCGACCTCGGCCTGCCGACCGGCGTGCTCACCGTGCTGGGCACGGCGGTCGCCTGGCAGAACGCGCAGATGCTGCAATATCTGCTGGCGCAACATGGCATCGCCTTCCTCGAGCCGGAAGGGTTTGCTTCGCTGCCGCATTATCTGATGGAGCGCGGCGCGGTGATCTGCCAGGGCATGCCGCCCTACAAGCTGTGGGAGGCGAACCCGGAGGTCGGCCGCATCCCGCCGCAGCGCACCGACACCGGCTGCTTTTTGATCGCCGAGGTGTTCGGCGCCCGCAAGATGATCTACGTCAAGGACGAGGACGGGCTCTACACCGCCGACCCGAAAAAGGACCGCACCGCCGCGCACATCCCGCGCATCAGCGTGCAGGAGTTGATCGCGCGCGACCTCGACGACCTGGTGGTGGAGCGGGCGGTGCTCGACCTCATGCTCAACGCGCGCCACATCCGTGAGATCCAGTTTGTCAACGGGCTCAAGCCCGGCCAGCTCACCGCCGCGCTCGACGGCGAGCCGGTCGGCACGATCATCTACAAGGACGGCGCCGCCGCGGAGCGTGCGGCATGAACGACCGGGCCGGCGCGCAGCACGTGGTCTCGCGGCTGATGCGCGAGTCGCTGATCGACAAGCAGCTGATCGCCGGGACCGAGTCCCCGGTTCGCGCCATCCTGCCCAACCTGAACGTGATCCAGATCGGCGGCCTGTCGATCATGGACCGCGGGCACACCGCGGTGCTGCCGCTGCTCGAGGAGATCGTGCAGAACCAGAGCGACCACACCCAGGTGATCGGGGTCGGCCCGGGCGTGCGCGCCCGCCACATCCTCTCGGTCGGCCTCGACCTCGGGCTGCCGACCGGGGCGCTGGCGACGCTCGCCGCCAAATCCTCGGCGCAGAACGCCTACATGGTCTCCTGCCTGCTGGCGAACCACGGCTTCGTCTATCTGGAAGCGCCGTTCATCGTGCAGTTGCTGCCCGCCATGCTGGCGGCGGCGCGCGGCGCGGTGTTCAACGGGATTCCGCCCTACGACCTGTGGGAACACCCGCCGGCGCTCGGCAAGATCCCGCCGCACGGCAGCGACGCCGGCGCCTATCTGGTGGGCGAGGTGTTCGGCGCCCGGTCGGTCATCCTGGTCAAGGACGTCGACGGGCTCTACAGCGCGGACCCGAAGACCGAGCGCGATGCCAAATTCATCCCGGAGATCGGCGCGGCGGAGCTGATCGGCCGCAAGCTTACCAGCCTGCCGATCGAGCCGGCGGTGCTCGAGCTGCTGGGCCGCGCCAAGCTCGCGAAGAGCATCCGCATCGTCAACGGGCTCGTGCCCGGCAATCTCACCCGCGCGCTCGCCGGCGAGCCGGTCGGCACGCTGATCCACGCCTGACGCGGGGCAGTGCTGCAACACCGCCGATGATCCGTCTGGCGACCGCGCGATATGCCCTCGGGTCCCCCAGAGATGGATTCACCGGCCTATGCAGGCAGGATCCGATCGATCAGCTGGCCGTTCGCTTCTCGGAACGGGTTGATGAACCGAACGCCATCCAGCTCGAAGCCATCCTGCAAATCCTCGGTGAGCAGATACCGGACGCCTACCCGGCGCGCACTAGCCCAGAGCATGGCATCCCAGAACGCCAGCCTGTGCGTCTTCACTGCGTCGAGGGCAGCAGAGAGGTCCTCGTCCTCTGCCGCGTGCACGGGCAGAACCGTTCGCCAAGCATCGATTGTTCTTCGAATGTCGCCAACAGGTATACCCGCCTTTCGAATTGCGACGTTGCCGAATTCACAGAGAGTCTGCAGCAGCAATAGACCGCACCCGGCACGCATGCCACGAGCGACCACGTCACGCGCTCGATCCCCCTTCGTAACGGACCCCGGAGCAGTTGCATAAACCAGAATGTTGGTATCGAAGCTGATGATCATCAATCGTGCATTTCATCGCGCGTGAAATTTCGCAACGCGTTCCCCCAGGACAGGCCTTTGGTCATCAATTTGATCGCGTGGTCGACGGCAGCCTGCCGCTCCGCCGTCATCGGCGGGGGGCGATAGGGAGACAAAACAGCCACCGGGCGTCCCCGTTTAGTGATGACGAGTTCTTCCCCTCGCTCGACCTGCGAGAGCAGCTCGGAAAATCCGTGATTAGCCTCACGAGCGCTGACCGTTTTCATTGTTGCTGACCATGATGTAGGACATGTACTACAACATACGGGTCAGACGTCGTGACGTCAAGAGGCGCCGCCGGCGAGCCGGTCGGCACGCTGATCCACGCCTGACGCGGGGCAGATGATCAGCTGCGCAGGATGCTGCGGTATTCGCTGTAGAGCGCGTTGGCGACGTCGTCTTCGCTGGCCGTGCGGCGCACCGCCTTGGGACCCGACGAGGCGAGCACCGCGCGCGCCTTGGCGATGACCTCCTTGATCTCGGCGAGCTCGCGGCTCTTGCGGTAGTCCGAGAGAGCGAGCACGTCCTGCAAGGCCTCGGTCAGTTCGGCAATGCGCGCGTCGCGGGTCTCGATCGCCTCGACCGCGTCGAGCAGCATCTGCGCCGTCGGTTGTCGGTTGAGCGTCTTCGCCTGAGCCGCGCCGAGGCTCAGGCGGTTCACCAGCTCGTTCATTGGTCTGCCCCCTACCACTGCATCGTCGCGCAGCCCCGCGCGACTGCAACCACCTTATTGTCGGGCGCCCCAAGCTTAGCCGATGGCACCCGCGAGTCGAGTCGGCATTTATGCCAGTGGCCCGCGGCACGAGACCGGTCCCGCCGCTGGCGCACTGCGCCGCCTTCCCACAGGGGAGCGGGACGGACCATCTTTCCTTCGGACCTGCGGCCCTCTAAGGTCGGCCCGGTTGCGTTCGGGGGGCATGCGATGAAACCGATCGTGCTCGTAGTGATCGCCGCCGCGCTGCTGGCCGGCTGCTGGGGTCCCGGGCCGGCCCTCACCGGCAACGACACCGGCGGCATCATCCCGTGGTCACCGGACAACGAGCGCCTCGCTCCCGCCTGGGCGCGAGACCATTGCGCCCGCTACAACAAATACGCGCGCGCCACCAGCATCGTGCGGGAATACGGCAACTACATGGGCTTCGAATGCGTGTGGTCGCCGCGCGTGCGGCCGTGACGGTCGGAGCGCCGTAGGCCCGCGCCCCGGAACGCGGCCGATCGGAGCCCCGGGCGCGCCCCACATCGGCCGTCAAGTCGACGCAATCGGCGGCATGATCGGCCCGGCAGGGGGCGTCGCGCGCGCGAGCGCGCAAACGAACGGGGACATCGCATGAACGTCATCCGAGCCGGACGGCCGGCCGAGGAAGGCCAAGCACCTGCCGAGGTGGAAGGCGAAATCCGCGGCTTCGTGCGCAAGGAATTCGCATCCGTTCGCCGGCCGCTGAGTCTCGCCGAGGCCGGCGACCAGGGCGTCGGACAGGTCAATTCGCTCATTCAACGCGTATCTGGTGCGTCGGTGCTGGAGATCGAGAAGCTCATCACGGAACTGCAGAGCCTGCGCGACTTCCTGCGCAGCGAGGGCGACCGGGTCCAGCGCGAGATCGCCGGCTATGTCCAGCTGAGCGACGCGGCGATGAAATCGACGAAAATCATCGCCGACAGCATGGCCCAGTGGAAAGGCGCGGTCGACAGCGCCCGCGAACGGGCTTGAGCGGGGGAATGGCGAGCATCACCTCGTCCGCGGGCGGGCCGATCCGCGGCCGGCGCCGGACGGGGTGATGCTTTCCGGCCTGCGTCGCGTGCCGACTCATCGGGCTCCATGGTAGGATCGGGGCCGCGGTGACGAGGATGCCGCCATGGCGGGGCTGGCATTCATTCTCTCGATCATTCTGCTGGCGGCCACCGGGGCGTTCTTCGTGGCCCGGGAAGCCTATGCCAGCCAGCCTTGGGCCTATCGGCTCTGCGGCATCGCCGCGATGGGTTGCGAGCATCCGGAATGGATCGCGTTCGCCGCGATCTTCATGGTCCTCGTCTATTTCGTCCTGCGCGCGCGCGACGCATGAGGCCGGCGGACCGCTGCCCGCGCGTCATGGCTGGGCTTGTCCTGCACAAGGCCGGCCATGACGGAACAACAGGCTGAAATAATCACGCGGCGCGGCCGACGCGGTGTTGCGCCAGCAACCGCCGGATCTCCCGCGCCGGCACCGGGCGGCTGAAGAAATATCCCTGCGCCTCGCTGCAGCCGTCCGCCCGCAGGTGATCGAGCTGCTCCTGCGTCTCGACGCCTTCGGCGGTGGTCGCCATGTTGAGCCCGCGCGCGAGGTCGACGACCGCGCGGACGATCGACACGCACTCGGCGTTGTGCGGCAATTCCTTGACGAACGAGCTGTCGATCTTGATCCGATCGAACGGAAAAACGCGCAGATAGCTGAGCGACGAATAGCCGGTTCCGAAATCGTCGAGCGCGATGCGCACGCCGAGGTCGCGCAGCCGGTGCAGCGTCGCCGGATTATTCTCGTTCTCCTGCAGCAGGACCGTTTCGGTGATCTCGAGCTCGAGCCGGCGCGCCGGCAGGCCGGACGCGGCGAGCGCCATCATCACCGTGTGCACCAGACCACCGTTGTTGAACTGGGACGGCGACAGATTGACCGCCACGCTGACGTGGTCCGGCCACTTGGCCGCCTCGGCGCAGGCCCGGCGCAGCACCCATTCGCCGAGCGGGACGATGAGCCCGATGCTTTCGGCGACCGCGATGAATTCGCCCGGCGCGACGACGCCGCGCTGCGGATGGTTCCAGCGCAGCAGCGCCTCGAAGGCGACGATGCGGCCGGACGCGATGTCGATCGCCGGCTGGTAGTAGAGCTCGAACTCGTCGCGGGCGAACGCCGCGCGCAAGTCGGTCTCGAGCTTGCGGCGCGCGTGCAGGCGCGAGTTCATGTCGGGCTCGAAGAAGCGATGGGTGCGGCGCCCGTCGGTCTTGGCCGCGTAGAGCGCCATGTCGGCGAATTTCAGCAGGCTGTCCGGATCCGACCCGTCGCGCGGCGCCACCGCGATCCCGACGCTGGCGCTGACCACGACGTCCTGCCCTTCGACATGGAACGGCTCGCCGATCCTCTCGACGATGCGCCGGGCGAGCGCGCTCGCCTCGTCATCGGGCTCGGCAATCGAATCCTGGATGATGGCGAACTCGTCGCCGCCGAGGCGCGCCACGGTGTCGCTCTCGCGCACGCAGCCGCGCAGGCGCTCGGCCGCCAAGCGCAGCAACACATCGCCCACCGGATGGCCGAGTGCGTCGTTCACGTCCTTGAACGAATCGAGGTCGACGTAGAGCACGGCGAGCCGGCTGTCCCGCTCGAGCATGCGCGCGAGTGCCTGCTCGAGGCGCTCGCGCAGCAGCACGCGGTTGGCGAGCCCGGTCATGGAATCGTGGTGCGCCATGTGGGTGATGCGGGCCTCGGCGCGCTTGCGCTCGGTGATGTCCTCGGAAATGCCCAGCAGGTATTGCGGCCGGCCGCCTGCGTCGGGAATCGCGATCTTCTTGGTCCGCAGCAACCGCAACCCGTTGTGCGGCGTGTGGATGCGCTCTTCCTCGGTGACCTGCAGCTGGCCCGATTGCAGGACCTCGCGGTCGCGGGCGACGAACTGGTCGGCCTCGCGCTTGGGAAACAGGTCGTGATCGTTGCGGCCGATCAGCTCGCCGCGCGGAACGCCGAGCAGTTCCTCGCCGGCCCTGTTGAACAGCACGAACCGGTGCTCCTTCGCCTCCTTGACGAACAGCATGGCCGGGATGTTCTCGACCACCGCGTCGAGGAAGGCGCGGGTGCGGCGCAGCTCTTCCTCCGCCCCGACCCGCTCGGTCACGTCGATGACGGCGACGAGCGCGGCCGAACGGCCGTCATGGGTCAACTCGCGGGCATAGATCGCGGTCTTGATCAGGGTGCCGTCCGCCCTGAGATGATCCCAGAAGCGGTCCGGAGAATCGTGCACGCCGTTCTTCAGGAACTGCGCGACCTTGTCGCGTTGCTCCGCCGGCCTGATGTCGAGGATCGACATGGTCAGGAACTGCTCGCGGCTGTAGCCGTAGTGATTGACGGCGGCGTCGTTGACGGCGAGGAAGCGCAAGGTCGCGCGGTCAAAGACCCACATGGGCAGCGGATTGCTCTCGAACAGCAGGCGGAAGGACGCCTCGCGCAGCTTCAACTCGGTGATGTCGACCCAGATGCCGATCGCGCCGCCGTCCGCCATGCGCCGCTCCTCGACGCGCAGCCAGCGGCCGCCGGCGAGCGGCTGCTCGTGGGTGCATTCGGGCATCGCGTGGCGCGCCATCCGCTCGGCAAGCCACGCCTCCTCGCGCCCGACGGCTCCGGGATGCTGCCGCCGCGCCATCACCCGGCGCACCAGATCCTCGAAACGCATGCCGAGCTCCGGGCCGTCGCCTTCGGCGGCGTAAAGCTCGGCGTAGCGCCGGTTCCACAGCGCGAAGCGGTCCTCGGCGTCGAAGATCGCGACGCCCTCGGGCAGCATTTCGATCGCGGCGCTCAGCCGTTCGTGCGCCGCGCGCGCCTGCCGCTCGGCGCGCTCGGCACCGGCGCGCGCCTCCACCAGCTCACG
>WNGG01008957.1_pt1 | contig 18177 bp, 19 predicted proteins | sample 5400661 | NCBI WGS metagenome assembly WNGG01 (sample SAMN13153372, study PRJNA577476) | soil metagenome | isolation source: 100 cm soil or saprolite under Garry oak tree replicate 1 | place: USA:California | collected 2016-06-15
CGCCGCCGCCCGGCTCCCGGACGTCGTATTCCGGCACATCCTCGCGGCACGGCCGTTCGGCCTGGGGAACTGGAAGGAGGAGGCGGCCCGCTGGGCGGAGTGGGCCAGGCTGTGGCGCCCGGCCGCGCTGCGCCGCGCCTTGCGGCAGGCGCTCGCCGCCGACCAGGCCCTCAAGTCGTCCACCGTCAGCGACGACCGGGCGATCGTGACCGAGCTGCTGTTGACGATGGCGGTGTCGCTGCGGGAGGCGGCGTGAGCCGGGCGGTCGGGCGGACCGGCGGACAGGCGCTCGGCATCATGCTGCTGCTGCTGACCGCCCGACCGCCCGACCGCCTGACCGCCCAAGTTGCGGGCCAGGCGGACTCGGTTCGGCGTCTGGCGCTCGCCGTTGCGCAGACACGCCCCGACTCCGCGCGGTCCCTGATGCGGCGCCTGCTTGCGAACCTGTCGCCGCAAGACTCGCTCTATCCCGGCGCCCTCCTCGCTGCTGGGCGGATCGCGGCGGACGCTCCCACCGTCCAGACCTACCTGCAACGGGTCGTCATCGAGTACGGGCGCTCCGTGTGGGCAGACTCGGCGTTGCTGCTCCTGACGCAGCTCTACTTCGCGCAGGGCGATCCCGCCGCCACCATCCAGGCCGCCGAGCGGATGCGGCGCGACTACCCCGACTCCCCGCTCCGGGCGCGGGCGGCGTTCTGGGGCGGGCGCGCCTACTTCGACCTGAAGGACGACGCGCGCGGCTGTCTGCTCGTCAAGGACGCCCTCGACGGCGCGAAGGACGACGTTGAGTTCCGGAACCAAGTCACCTTCTACGCGGCGCGCTGCGCGGGCCGGGCAGCCGAGACCGGCGGCGCACCCCCCTCCGAGAGCACAGGCGTAGCCGCCGCACCTCCCTCCTCCTCCCCCTCCCCTTCCCCGACAGGGACCGTGTACGCGGTCCAGGTCGTCGCGGTGAAGAGCGCGCCGCAGGTGGACGAGCTGTTGAGCCGCCTCCGGGTGATGGGCTTCGAGGCGCGGGTGGTCCGCGACACCAGCGGACTCTTCAAGGTCCGCGTGGGGCGTTACGCGACCCGCGAGGAAGCGCAGCGCGCGCAGCGGCGCTTGAAGCAGCGCCTCGGCGGGCAACCATTCGTGGTGGAAGAGCCGTGACCACGACCCGGCCCGACGCGGGGACGCCGCTCATGCAGCAGTATCGGGAGATCAAGGCACGGTATCCCGAGACCATCGTGTTCTTTCGGATGGGCGACTTCTACGAGATGTTCGAAGACGACGCCCGGCTCGCGGCCCGCGAGCTGGGCCTCACATTGACCTCCCGTAACAACGGCGGCGCCGCTGAGGTACCGCTCGCCGGCGTTCCCGTCAAAGCCGCGACCGACTACCTGCGCCGTCTCGTCGCCAAGGGCCACCGCGTGGCGATTTGCGAGCAGGTGGAGGATCCCAAGCTCGCCAAGGGCATCGTGCGGCGCGAGGTGGTCGAGACCGTCACCCCGGGAACGGTGCTCACCGACGACTGGCTCGACCGCAACCGCAATAACTATCTCGTGGCCGTGGATCCGCGCGCGCCGGACGCCGGCATCGCCGCGCTCGACCTCATCAGCGGCGAGCTGGTGCTGGAAACGGTCGCGGCGGCAGACCTGCCGCATGCGCTCGCGCGGTTGGAGCCGGCGGAGGTGGTCCTCGCCGCCGGGGGGGCGCTCACCCTGCCGCAGGGCGTGGCCCGCACCGAGCGCGACGCCTGGGAGTTCGACGTCGCGCTCGCCCGCGAGGACCTCGCCCGCACATTCGGCGTGGCGTCGCTCGACGGCCTGGGGGTCGGGCCCGGGGACGGGCCGGCGATCGGCGCCGCGGGGGCGCTGTTGCGGTACGCGCGGGAGCTCAAGCCCGGCGGCCTGCCGCATCTGTCCCGCCCGAGGATCCTGCGGCGGGGCGACGCGCTGCCGCTCGACGAGATGACCCGCCGCAACCTGGAGCTGGTGGAGCCGCTCCGCGCGGGGGCCGTGGGTGGCACCGTGCTCGACGTGATCGACGGCACCCTCACCCCGATGGGCGCGCGCCTGCTGCGCCGCTGGCTGCTCGCGCCGCTCATGGATGCGAGGGCGATCAACGCGCGGCTCGATTGCGTCGCGGTGCTGGCGCAGGACGGGCGCGGGCGTGAGGGAGTGCGGGAGGCGCTGGACGGGGTGCGGGACCTGGAGCGGCTCGCCGGGCGCGCGGCGCTCGGTCGGGCGACCCCGCGGGAGCTGGGCGCGCTCCGCGACTCGCTGCTCCGCCTGCCGGACGTGCGGGCCGCGCTCGACGGCCTGGGGGACCGCGGCCGGGCCGCCCCGCTCGAGCAAGCAGCGGACCAGTTCGACGTGCTCGCCGATCTCGGCGGCGAGCTCAGCCGGGCGCTGGTGGACCGTCCGCCGGCCCAGTTGAGCGACGGCGACGCCGCACGCCCGGGGTATGACCGTGAGCTCGACGAGCTGCGGCTCGCCCGTGACGGTGGGAAGCAGTACATCGCGTCGCTCCAGCCGCGGGAGCGCGACCGCACCGGGATCGCGTCGCTGAAGGTCGGCTTCAACAAAGTCTTCGGATATTACCTCGAGGTCACGCGACCGCACCTCGCGCGCGTGCCGGCCGAGTACGAGCGCCGCCAGACGGTGTCCGGCGCGGAGCGGTTCGTGACGCCGGAGTTGAAGGAGCAGGAGGCGAAGGTCCTCGGAGCCGAGGAGCGCATCGCGGCGCGGGAGGCGGCGGTGATCGATGCCTTGCGTCAGCGCGTCACGGCCTGCAGTGAGCGCATTCGAACCACGGGCGGCTGGCTGGCCCGGCTCGACGTGTGGGGCGCACTCGCCGACCTCGCCCAGCGTGAGGGCTACACCCGTCCCGCGGTGGACGACGGCTTCGTGATCGAGCTCGAGGGGAGCCGGCACCCTGTCGTGGAGCGCATGATGCCGCGCGAAGCGTTCATCCCAAACGACGTGCGGCTGGACGAGGCCGGACGCGTGATCGTGCTCACGGGTCCCAACATGGCCGGCAAGTCCACGCTGCTGCGGCAGGTAGGGCTCTGCGTCTTGCTCGCTCAGATGGGGGCCTTCGTGCCGGCGCGCCGCGCCCGCATCGGCGTGGTGGACCGGCTGTTCACGCGGGTCGGCGCGTCGGACAACCTGGTCCGCGGTCAATCGACGTTCATGGTGGAGATGAGCGAGACCAGCGCCATTCTGCACGGCGCGAGCGCCCGGAGTCTCGTGCTGCTGGACGAGATCGGGCGGGGCACGTCGACCTACGACGGCGTAGCGATCGCCTGGGCGGTGACCGAGTTCCTCCACAACGCCATCGGCTGCAAGACGGTCTTCGCGACGCACTACCACGAGCTGACGCAGCTCACCGAAGAGCTCGCGCACGCCCGCAACTTCAACGTGGCCGTGCGCGAAGTGGGGGACGACGTGGTCTTCCTGCACCGGCTCGAGCCGGGGGGGGCGGACCGCTCCTACGGGATTCATGTGGGACGGCTCGCGGGGTTGCCGGCGCCGGTCGTGGCGCGGGCGGCCGAGGTGCTGCGACGGCTCGAGGCCGGCCACCACGTGGTCCTCGAGCCCGCCCCGGGGCCGCCCGATGCCCGACAACTCGGGCTGTTCTCACCTCCCGCGGCCGCGGCGCATCCCCTCCTCGCCGAGCTCGGGGAGCTGGACGTGGATGCGCTGTCGCCGCTCGAGGCGCTCAACCAGCTGGCGGCCTGGAAGCAGCGGCTGGGGCAGGGGGAGGGGGAGGGGGAGGGGGAGGGGTCGTGAGTCGCACCACACTGGCGGGCGCCGCGCTGGGAGTGCTCGGGCTCCTCGCCTGCGGCCCGCAAACCCCACCCCCGAACGAGGCGGCTGCCGGCGCGCCGGCGTCACCGCCCGACCAGGAAGCGCCGGTCGCGCTGAACCCGGAGTCGCCGATCCAGTATCCTCCCCGGCTGTTCGACCAGCGGGTGGAAGGAGACGTGGTGCTGCGCCTCTTCGTCGATTCGACCGGCCGGCTCGCCGCGGAATCCACGCGAGTCGCCGAATCGAGCGGCTATCCGGCCCTCGACTCGGCGGCGCTCGCCGGTGCCAGGAGGCTGCGGTTCGCCCCGGCGCGACGCCGCGGCATCCCCGCGTCCGCGACGTTCCTCCAGCCGATCGAGTTCCGCCACCCGCAGGCCGGCGGGCTCCAAGGAAACCCGAATGCCGACCCACACTAAGGCGTACGGGGACGTCCTCGAGACGATCGGGTGGACCCCCCTGATCCGGTTGAACAAGATCACGCAGGGGATCCGCACGCCCGTGTTCGCCAAAGCCGAGTTCTTCAACCCCGGTGGCTCAGTGAAGGACCGGATCGGCGTAGCGATGATCGAGGCGGCGGAGCGTGAAGGTCGGCTTACGCCGGGAGGGCTCATCGTGGAGGCGACGTCGGGCAATACGGGGGTGGGGCTGGCGATCGCGGCCGCGGTGAAGGGGTACCGCTGCATCTTCACGATGCCCGACAAGATGTCACAAGAGAAGGCGCGGCTGCTGCGCGCCCTCGGCGCAGAGGTGATCATTACCCCGACGGCGGTGCCGCCCGACCACCCCGACAACTACATCGTGAAGGGACGGGCCATTGCAGCGTCCCATGCGAACGCGATCTTCGCCGACCAACACTACAATCAGGTGAACCCCGAAGCCCACTACCGCACCACGGGCCCGGAGATCTGGGCTCAGACGGACGGCGCGGTCACACACTTCGTGTGCTCCCCCGGGACGGGCGGCACGGTGAGCGGCGCGGGACGGTACCTGAAGGAACGCAACTCCGCGATCCGCGTGATCGCGGGGGATCCGGTGGGGTCGATCTACGCAGACTACGCCAAGAGCCACCGGAAGAGCGAGGGGCATCCCTACAAGGTGGAGGGGATCGGCGGCGACAAGATCCCGAGCGCGCTCCATTGGGACGTGATCGACGAGTGGATGTCCGTGAGCGATAAGGACGCCATGCTGGCCGTGCGGCGCCTCGCCCGCGAGGAAGGACTGCTCACCGGGGGCTCGACGGGCGTGAACCTCGTCAGTGCGCTGGAGGTGGCACGCCGCGTGAACGATCCGAAGGCTCTCGTCGTCACGATTCTGTGCGACACGGGTGAGCGCTACCTGTCCAAGGTCTACAACGACGAGTGGCTGCGGGAAAACCAGATCCTCGAGTCCGAGCGCACGACGGTGGGGCGCCTGGTGGCGGCGAAGGAGAACGGCGCGCCGCCGCTGGTTCATGTCGGCCCCGAGGCCACCGTCCGACAAGCGTTGAATCTCATGAGCACCTACAACGTCTCCCAGTTGCCCGTGCTGGACGCCGGCAACGGCGTCGGGGCGGTGTCGGAACAGGCGCTGATGGCGAAGGCTCTCGAGCGGCCGGCGACCCTCGATCAGCCGGTCGGGGAGCTGATGGACGGGCCGTTCCCGGTGGTGGACGCGGACCTTCCCCTCGACCGTCTCACGACCCTGCTGTCGCACGAAACGCCCGCCGTGCTGGTGCGGCGCGAAGGCAGCATCGCGGGGATCGTCACTCGCTACGACGTGCTCCACCAGTTGGCGGGCCTCCGCTGATGCAGGTCACCCTGCTGGCGGGGGGTGCGACGCCTGAGCGCGCCGTGGCGTTCGCGGGGGCGGCGCAGATCGTGGCGGCGCTGCGGGGGCGCGCGCACACGGTCCGCGTCGTCGATACCACCCAAGGACTGGTCTCGGAGGCGGAGGAAGCCCGGCTGCTCGGGGGCGGTGCCGTGGGGACCGAGCCGACGGACGTCGGCGACCTGGTCGAGCGCGAGCGCGCGATGCTCTCCAACGGCCTCGCCGACCTGCCTGCGGTGCGGGACGCGGACGTGCTGTTCCTTTCGGTCCACGGCGGCAGCGGCGAAGGCGGCACGCTGCAGGCAGTGCTCGACGTGATCGGCGTGCCCTACACGGGAAGCGGGCCGCTGGGCAGCGCGCTCGCCATGGACAAGGACCTGTCGAAGCGGCTGTTCCGCGCCGCCGGGGTCCCCGTGCCCGCCTGGTTCATGACGCCCGTGGCGCCCGAAGACGTGACGACCGCGCTGGGCTGGCCGGTGATCATCAAGCCCTCCAAGGGCGGGTCCACCGTGGGGCTGACGCTCGTGAAGAACGCGAAGGGACTCGACCAGGCGGTGGCGCTCGCGGGCCGGTACGACGACGAGGTGATGGCGGAGCAGTTCATCCCGGGACGCGAGGTGACCGTGGGCGTGCTGGGCGACGTGCCGCTCCCGGTCGGGGAGATCATCCCGAAGCACGAATTGTTCGACTACGAGTGCAAATACACGCCGGGGATGTCGGAGGAGATCTTCCCGGCGCGCCTGGACACGAGTGTGGCGCGCCAGCTCCAGGAGCTGGCGCTGGCCGCGCATCGCGCCTTGAAACTGGGCGGCTACTCCCGCATCGACTTCCGCTTGAGCCCGGAGCACGACATCTTTTGTCTAGAGGCCAACACGCTTCCGGGGATGACGCGCACGAGCCTCCTCCCCCAAGCCGCCCGGGCCGCCGGCATCGACTTCCCGGAGCTGTGCGAGCGTATCTGCCAGCTGGCGCGGAACCCTCGGGGAGGGGGGGGGATGCGCGAGGGATGACCACCTGATGGATTCGCAACGCATGTTCGGCATGACTCCCTGGGTGCGGCGCCTGTTGGTCGCCAACCTGCTGGTCTTCTTATGCCAACAGACGGTGCTGGTCGACCCGCGGTTCCAGGCGCTCTTCGGCTTCCAGCCGCTGTACGCGCTCGAGCGCCCGTGGACGTTCGTGACGTACATGTTTCTGCACGCCAATCTCCTGCACCTGGCGTTCAACCTGCTCGCGCTCTTCATGTTCGGGCCGCCGGTCGAGGAGCGGATGGGGGGGCGCGCATTTCTCACCTATTACCTGCTGTGCGGGCTCGGCGGGGCGGCGCTGTCGCTCGGCTTGGTACAGCTGCGCCACGTGGACCTGGTGCTGGGCGCGTCGGCGGCGGTGTACGGGGTGATGCTCGCATTCGCCTGGGCATGGCCCAACCAGCCGATCTACGTGTTCCCGTTCCCGGCGCCGATCGCCGCCAAATGGCTGGTGACGTTCGCCGTGGCGATCTCGTTCGTGCTCGCCCTCTTCGCGGTGTCCAACGGCGTCGCCCACCTCGCGCACCTCGGCGGCTTTGCGACCGGATTCCTCTACCTCAAGACGGTCGACTGGCGGCTGGCGCGAGCGGAGCGGCGCGTGCGGGGCCGGCCGCAACCGAGCGTGCTGGTGCAGTCGGCGCGGGCGGCGGGGGGGGCGGGGGCGTCGCCCGCGAGTACCAAGCGCCGGCGCCCGTCGGGCGAACGAGACGCCGTCTCGGCCGAGGTGGACCGCGTGCTGGACAAGATTTCGGCGCGCGGCATCGATAGTCTCACACCCGCCGAGCGCAAGCTCCTCGCGGAGATGAGCCGCAAGATGCGCGACAAGCCCTGACGGGCGGCGCGGCACTTGTCAAGCCGGTCTCCGCGGCGCCACCCGGCGCCGCGTGCTTGTTTCCGCGACGGCCGTTTCCCAAATTGCGGACGGGTCACCGCGCCATGCTCGTCAATCTCGTGCCCGAGTTCCTCGCCGTTCTCACCGCGCCCGACCCTGTCGCGGCTTACCACGCGCATTTCGAGCGTCACCGTCCCATCCTCGCGAGCTACTGGCACAACTACGTCCTTGATCCGGGCTCGCCGCACGCCGCGCAAGTGATCGCGGCGGCGCTCCGCGCCGACCGCGCGGATCTGTACCGCCTGCTCGAGGACGTGGACGTGGTGACGATGGCTGAGGAGGCGCTGCGGCGCGCGCTGGATCGCCTCGAGGCCGACTGTCCCGTGGATTTGTATCTCATGGTGGGGGTGGGCGCGGCGAACGCGGGGGAACTGGTCGTGGGCGGCCGGGGGATCGTGTTCGTCTGCCTGGAGCACTTCACCGGACGCGCCAACCCGCAGACCTCCGGACTGGGGCTCGCGCCGCATCTTCTGTCTCCGTGGATCGCGCACGAAGTGGCGCACGCGATCCGCTACACGTCACCCACCAGTCGAGCCGAGTTGAAGCGTTTGGTCGCCGACGGGCGCGGCTCCTACGACTACTGGGAGACGGGGAGTCGCGCGACGCTGCGCGAGCTGCTCCTGAACGAGGGCGCGGCGGTGGCCGCGGCGCAGGCGGCGGCGCCGGGGTTCGAGCCGTGGGAGTACTTCGGGTACACGCGGCGCCAGTACCGGCGCTGCCGCGAGCTCGACGCGTTCCTGCGACGAGTCGTGACCCCCGAGCTGGACGAGCGAGGCCTGGGCCTGCGGCTGCGCTTCCTCTCGGGCGGCACCCGGCCCGCGGCCCGGGTGGCCGGAGGGAAGGTGCTGCCCGAGCGAGCCGGGTATTACCTCGGGTGGCGCCTGGTCGAGCCGTACGTCGCCGAAGCGGGGGTAGCGGCCGCCGTGCGGGCCGCGGCGCCCGAATTCCAGAAGGCGGACGAGCGCGCTCTCGGAATGCAGACGGCGTGAGCCCGAAACCGCGGGTCGAGCGGCGGAACAACCGCCCGCTGCGTGAGGTGCTCGACGAGCTGCTGGGGCACGCCCGCGACGTGGCCCGGCGCGCCAAGGCGATGACGTCGGCCGAACTCGATTACGCGCAACAGCGGCTCGAGTGGCTCGCCGACGAGGTGTGGCGCGTGGCCACCGGGGGCGAGCCGCCGCCCTGAGGGGATATATTCCCCCCATGACGCGTCGCGACTTCAGGGTCTCGGTCTCAAACGACAGCATCGTGTTCGCGTCGGCGCACTTCATCATCTTCCCGGGCCACCGCTGCGAGCGGCTCCACGGACACAACTACCGCACCCGCGTCCTGGTCGAGGGCGGCCTCGATCCGGAGGCGCACTACGTCTTCGACTTCGCTGAGCTCAAGCAGCTGATGAAACGGCTCACCGACGATCTCGACCACAAGGTGCTGCTGCCGCTCGAGCACCCCAAGCTCGACGTGCGCGAGCAGGGCGACACCGTCGCCGTCGCGTACGACGGCAGGCCCCGCTACATATTCCCGAAGGGTGATTGCGCGCTGCTGCCGATCCCCAACACCACGGTGGAAATGCTGGCGCAGTACCTTGCCCGCCGCGCCCGCAGCGAATTCGAGCGCAGCGCCGCCGGTGCCGGGGAGCTGCGCGCGATCGAAGTCGAGATCGAGGAGAACTTCGGCCAGTCCGCGAGCTATCGCGAGTCGCTCGTATGACGGCGCCGATCGTGACGAGGTAGGCGTTCGGGGGGGAGGCGATGGCACAGCGCAGCAGGGACGCAGCCGCCGGGCATCCGGCGCCCGTCGGCGTGGCCCGCGCGGGAGTGGAGCTGTCGCTCGGCGGCGTCGTCGTGCTCGTCACGGGGGCCTCGAGCGGGATCGGGAAGGCGATCGCGCTGGCCTGCGCCAGAGCGGGCGCGGACGTGGGCGTCGCCTACCAGGCGAACCGCGCGGGCGCCGAGGACACCGCCGCAACCATCCGCGAGCTCGGCCGTCGCACCGAAGTGCTGCACGTAGACGTCGCGCAAGCGGCCGACGTCGCCGCCCTCGCTCAGGGCGCGCGGGGGGTCTTCGGGCGGGTGGACGTATGGATCAACAACGCCGGCGCCGACATCCTCACCGGTGCCGCAGCGCGGCTCTCGTGGACGGAGAAGCTCGACCGGTTGCTCACGGTGGATCTTCGAGGCACCGTTCTCGCCTCGTGGGCCGCGGTGGAGCTGATGCGCAGCCAGGAGACCGGCGGCACCATCCTGAACATGGCCTGGGACCAAGTGCTCGGCGGCGGGACCAAGGGGGAATACGCCGAGGTCTTCTGCGCCAGCAAGGGCGGGGTGTATAGCTTCAGCCGCGCGCTGGCGCGCAGCGTGGCGCCCCACATCCGGGTGAACGTGTTGGGGCCCGGGTGGGTCGAGACGGCGTACGGCGCGGAGCTCGACCCCGCCGTCAAAGCGCGCATCACGGAATCGATCCCCCTCAAGCGCTGGGCGAGCCCCGAAGACGTCGCTGCCGCGGCCGTGTTCCTCGCCTCCAACGCGGCGAGCTACATCACGGGGCAGATGCTCGTGATCAACGGCGGCGACGTGATCTAGCGGGCGTGAGGAGGAGGAAGAGGACCGATGCCAAAACCGAAGGAGCGCACGTACAGCGACGCCGAGATCGGCGAGCGCCTCAAGCGGGTGCCGGGATGGTGGCTGGAAGGCGGCATGATCTGTCGCACCTACGTGACGGACGGCTGGCCCACGACGCTGATGCTCGTCAACGCGATCGGCTTCCTCGCCGAGGCTGCCAACCACCACCCCGATCTGGCGGTCTCGTGGGGGCAGGTGACCGTGAAGGTCAACAACCACGCCGCCGGCGGCATCACCGACAAGGACTTCGAGCTCGCCCGCAAGATCGAGGAGGCCGCCCTGTGGCGGCCGCAGGGCGGCGCGCTCGAGGGGACACCCAACAAGTTCGTGCGCGCCGGCGACCGGCGGTGAGCGACTCGGTCCCGGTGGTCGACGAGCTGGTCCCGCCGCCCGACCCGCTCGACACCTGCGCGCGTCTCGCGGGCCTGCCGTTCCTCGTCTTCCTCGACAGCGCGATCGAGGACGAGCGTCTGGGGCGTTACTCCTTCCTCACGGCGGATCCGCCCGCGCTGATCCGCAGCCGCCGCACGGGCGACCCGCTTGTCGCGGCGCGCCGCCTGCTCGCGCGCCACGCGCTCGCGCCGGTGCCGGACCTGCCGCCCTTTCAGGGCGGCGTGGCTGGGTACGTCGGGTACGACTGGGGCGCCGCGCTGGAGCGCGTCCCGCGTGCTCGCTACCGCGATTGCGCGGCGCCGGACGTCATGCTGGGGCTCTACGATTGGACGATCGCGTGGGATCACGCCGCGCGGCGCTGCTGGATCATTTCGACGGGGCTGCCCGCGCGCGGGGCGGGTCGCGTCGAGCGAGCGGCCCGACGGCTCGCGTTCGTGAGGGAGTCCACGTTCACCCGCGACGGCTACCTCGAGGCGGTGGCGCAGGTGATCGAGTACATCCGCGCGGGAGACGTGTTTCAGGCCAACCTGTCGCAGCGGTTCCGCGCGCCGCTCCAGGGCACGGCGTTCGCGCTGTATCGCCGGCTGCGCGCGCGCAACCCGGCTCCGTTCTCCGCGTACCTGGACTTCGGCGAGGTGATCGTAGCCAGCGCCTCTCCGGAACGCTTCCTTCGGGTGGCGGACGGCCGCGTGGAAGCACGACCGATCAAGGGGACGCGACCCCGCGGCGCGGCGCCCGCCGAGGATGCCGCGCTCGCCCTGGCGCTCCTCCAAAGCGAGAAAGACCGCGCCGAGAACGCGATGATTGTAGACGTGTTGCGCAACGACCTGTCGCGCGTGTGCCGGCCTGGGACGGTGAGCGCGCCGGACCTGTTCCGGGTCGAGCAGTACGCTACGGTGCAACACCTGGTCTCGACGGTCGTGGGCGAGCTCGCGTCGGGGTACGACGCCCTCGACCTCCTGCGCGCCGCGTTCCCGGGGGGCTCCGTGACCGGTGCACCCAAGGTCCGGGCGATGCAGATCATCGCGGAGCTCGAGCCCACGACGCGCGGCGTGTACTGCGGAGCGATCGGCTACTGGAGCGTCACGGGCGCCCTCGATTCGAGCATCGCCATCCGCACGTGCACCGTGCGCGAGGGGGAGGAGGAGGGAGAGGGGGACGGAGCGGGGGAGGTGTCCTTCCAGGCGGGGGGCGGGATCGTGGCCGACTCCGACCCCGCCGCGGAGTACGTCGAGACGCTCGACAAGGCGCGCGGCGTCATCGCGGCCCTCGCGCCATGATCCTCCTGATCGACAACTACGACTCGTTCGTCTACAACCTGGCGCGCTACGTGCGCGAGCTGGGGGAGGAGCCGCTGGTCAGGCGCCACGACGCCGTGTCGCTCGAGGAAATCGCGGCGCTCGCGCCCACGCACATCATCATTTCCCCAGGGCCTTGCTCACCGGCGGAAGCCGGGATGTCGGTCGACATCGTGCGCCGCTATGGGCCGACGACCCCGATCCTCGGCGTCTGCCTCGGGCACCAGTGCATCGGTGCGGCGTACGGCGCGGGCGTCGTGCGTGCGGCGCGGCCACGGCACGGCAAGACGTCGGCCATTCGGCACGACGGTCGCGGGATCTTCGCCGGCATTCCGAACCCGTTCCGCGCCGCCCGGTACCACTCGCTGGTCGTCGCGCGAGAGGGATTGCCCGGAACGCTGCGGGTGACAGCCACGGCGGAGGACGGCGAGATCATGGCGATCGGGCACGCGCAGCACCCCGTGGTGGGGTTGCAGTTCCATCCCGAGTCGGTGCTCAGCGAGCAGGGCTACCGCCTGCTCGACCGGTTCCTCCACGGCGCGGCCGCGCGCGGCGACGAGCTTCCCCAGCGTGCCGACGCGGGCCGTCACTTTCCCACGCAAAAGCTCGCGAACACCCGATCGAGCACGTCGTCCGGAGCGACGACGCCGATCAAGTCGTCGAGCGCGCCCACGGCCGCTCGCAGGTGAGTCGCGGCGACCGCCGCCTCGACCCCCTGCGCTCGGGCTGCCGCGAACGCCTCCACCTCATCCCGCGCCCGCTCGAGCGCCAAGCGGTGTCGGGCGCGCGTGACGACCGGCTCCACGTCGCCCTGCGCGAGGAGGCGCCCGAAGGCGGCCTCCGCGAGCTTGGGTTTGAGCGCGTCGAGGCCCTCACCCGTCACGACCGAGACACCTAGACGGTCGGGCGGTCGGGCGGTCGCGCGGTCGGCCAGATCGGTCTTGGTCTGGACGAAGATCACCGGAGCCGCACACGGCGCGAGGAACTCGTCGCGTTCGACCTCTTCCCCTGCTTCGCAGAAAAGGATCAGGTCCGCAGCGGCCAGGTACTGTCGGCTGACCGCGATGCCGAGCCGCTCCACCCGGTCGCCGCTGTCGCGCAGACCCGCCGTGTCCACCAGGCGGAACGGGAATCCCTCGATCACCGTCGACGCTTCGATGGCGTCGCGCGTCGTGCCGGGGATCTCCGTGACGATGGCGCGCTCGCGACCGAGCAGCGCGTTGAAGAGAGAAGACTTGCCCGCGTTGGGGGGGCCCGCGATGACGAGCAGCGCCCCCTCCCGCAGTCGCTCTCCCTCCGACGCCGTCGCGAGCAGACGGGCGAGCCGGTCGGCCACCGCGCACCTGGCGCGCTCCACGCGCTCGGGGCTCACGGGGCCGTCGTCCTCCTCCGGGAAGTCGATGTCGTAGGCGATCAGCGCTTCGAGCTCGAGCAGCTCGGTGCGCAGGGCGGCGAGCCTGGCCGACAGGCCGCCGTCGAGCTGCCGCAGGGCGCTGCGGCGCTGCACGGGCGACCCGGCGTCGATCAAGTCGGCCGTCGCTTCCGCCTGCAACAGGTCCAGCTTGCCGTTCACCACCGCCCGCCGCGTGAACTCCCCGGGCTGCGCGGGCCGCGCCCCCGCGGCGACGAGGGCGGCGACGGCGTCCGCCGGCACCAACAGCCCGCCGTGGGTGAAGACCTCGACCATGTCTTCGCCGGTGTAGGAGCGCGGCGCGGCGTAGCGGGCGACGAGCGGCTGGTCGATCAGGTCGCCCGACGCGGGATGGACGAGCCGCGACCGCACCACGGTGCGCGGCACCTCGGGGAATGGCTGCAGGCACCGGCCGGCGACGGCGTGGACACCGGTCCCCGAGAGACGAATCGCCGCGAGGGCCGCCCGCCCGGGCGGCGTCGCGAGCGCGACGATCGGATCGGACAGCACTCCGCCCCCCTAGGGCGCCCGACCCTGCTGGCGCAAGCGCCGCTGCGCGATCCGGTACTGCTGGGGAATGCTGAAGATGTTCGAGACCGCGTAATACAGGTTCAAGCCCGAGGCGAACCGCAGGAAGAGAACCGTCATGAAGACCGGCATAAAATAGAGCATGGTCGTGGCCTGCGGGTTCGGCGGCACGCCGATCTGCCCCACCTTCGAGAGGACGAACATCGACAGCCCCATCATCAGCGGAATGATGTAGTAGGGATCGGCGCGCGACAGGTCCGGCAGCCAGAGGAACGGCACGCCGCGGAACTCGATCGTGTTCGCGAAGACGAAAAACAGCGCGAACAGGACCGGCATCGGGAGCAGCATCGGGAGACAGCCACCGAAGGGATTGACCTGATGGTCACGGTAGATCTTCATCATCTCCCGCTGCAAGCGCTCGGGATCGTCCTTGTACTTCTCCTGCGTCGTCTTGATCAGCGGCGCCACCGCCTGCATGCGGATGCTCGACTCCATCGCCCGCTGGTTGAGCGGCCACAGGAGCACGCGCACGAGGACGCCGAAGATGACGAGCACCCACCCGTACGCCAGCCGCAGGCGCTCGTGCATCCACAGCAAGATGTTCACCACCAGAATCGAGACGGGCTGGATCACGGGACGCATGAATCCGCCGTAGGGGTTCGCGTCGTCGAGGTCGTGACCGACGGCCGCGAGGCGGCGGTACTCGAGGGGGCCCGCATACACCTGGAAGCGAAACGCTCCCGCGGACGGGAGCGGCAGCGTGACCGCGACCGAGGCGCGGGTGGCCGTGCGCCCGGCGCGCGAGCCGCCGACGGCGATGCTGCCGGCGAACCTGGGCTGGCTCTCCTCGAGCGCGAGGCCGGCGAGCAGGAAGTACTTCGACTTCACCCCGACCCACTCGAAGGGGCCGTCGAGCACCTGCCGCTCGCCGGGCTTGAGCGACGTGAACGACGTACTCTGCGTCTTCGACGCCTTGGTCACGAGCGCGTAGTGGTGAAAGTCGTCGGTCGAGTCCGCCTCGAGCGACCGGAGCCCGTCCCCGAGGCCCACGAGCAACACGGCTCCGGTCGGCCCCAGACCGGTGACGCGCCCGGCCACGAGGAAGCGGTAGTCGTCAGGGGAAAACACGTAGTCAAGCGTGACCCGCGCTCCCTGCCGCTCGGCGCTGAACTCGAGCCGCGCGCTGTCCCGCGTGACACGCAGCGCCGGCATGCTCGGGGTGAAGCTCCAGTCGGCGAGCGGCACCGTGTCGCCCCCGACCGCCAGCCGCAACGCGAGCGGGGGGACCCCCTGCTCGGGCACGAGCTGCGCCACCCGGCCGCTGTCGCTTGGCGCAAACGACCGAAAATCAAGCAGTTCCGCGCGGACCAGGACCCCTCCCCGGGTGCTGAACCCGAGCCGGTAGCGGGGGGAGGTGACCCAGATCGTTTCCGCGGGAGCGGCGGCGGCCAGGCGGCCAGGCGGTCTGGCGGTCGGTAGCGACGGCGTGCCGGCAGGCTGCGGCACGGCCGGAGTGCCAACGGTCTCAGCGACCGCCGGACCGCCGGACCGCCGGACCGCCCGCTTCTTCCCCGGAAACAAGATGCTCGGCAGGACGGCCACGATGAGCATCAGCACGATAGCCAGAATGACGCGTCGTTCCACGGGCTCTCCCTGCTCCTGTGCGCCTATGCGTCTGTGCGCGTAGCTCTACGGCACGGGGTCGAACCCGCCCGGGTGGAAGGGATGGCAGCGGGCCAGGCGCTTCAGGCCAAGCCAACTTCCCTTGAGCGCACCATGGCGTGCGACGGCTTCGAAGGTATAGTGCGAGCAGCTGGGGGTGAAGCGACACTGCGTGAACACCAGATGCGCGAGCGTCAGTTGGTAGCCGCGGATCAATGCCATGACGGCGAGCCGCGGCCAGCGGCGCACGTTCATGTGATGTGGCTCACGCCGCCGGTCAATTCGGCGCGCAGGACTGCAAACGGGGCGGCATAGGCGGAGCGCTTGGGGCGCACAACGAGGTCGACGGACGGGAGCAGGGCGAGCGCTTCGCGCCGCAACACTTCGCGGAGGCGGCGGCGCAGGCGGTTGCGCGCCACGGCAGTGAACTGGAAGCGGGGAACGATGATACCGACTCGCGGATGCCGCGCGCGGTTGGGGCGCCAGGCGAGGTCGAGGTGTGGGGTGCGCCACCGACGCCCTTCTTCCCAGCAGGCGGTGAGCTCCGCGCCGCGCGCGAGGCGCACGCGGCGCGGGAAGCGTTCGCCCGTTAGCGACTCCGGTGCTTGGACGGCAGCCGCAGCGCGACGCGCTTGCGTCCCTTCTTGCGGCGCCGCGACAACACGGCGCGCCCCCACACCGTCTTCATGCGCGCGCGAAAGCCGTGCTTGTTGATGCGCCGCCGATTGCGCGGGCGGTACGTCGGGCCCATACATTTCCTCCCGTTCGGCGGAGAAACGTACACGGTGCTCGGCGGATGGGTCAAGGTTGACTTTTCCACAGGCGAGTCGTACTTTCGGGCCGCCCTGCGAGACCCCCACCTCGATCACCGTCGATGGAGCAGTCAACGAAGGAAGCCTGGAAGCGCCTCTTAGACGAGGCGAGGCGTGAACTTCCCGACGCGACGGTGCGGACCTGGCTCGAGCCGGCCGAGCCGATCGCGCTCGACGACGGGCGGTTGATCCTCGGCGCGCCGGATCAATTTTCCGTCGAGTGGAACGAATCGAAGCACGCCGGCGTCCTCGCCCGCGCCGCCGAGCGCGTGTTCGGGCGACCCACCAGCATCGTGTTCCGCGTCCAAGAGGATCGCCAGCAGCGGCCACAGATGGATTTCTTCGTCGCGCCCCGCAACACGGCGACCGCGAGCGACAAGGGCGCCGTCGCGACGACGCCGCTCAACGAGCGCTACACCTTCCAGACCTTCGTCATCGGCAAATCGAACGAGCTCGCCGCCGCCGCGGCGCACGCGGTCGGGGAGGCGCCGGGCAAGACCTACAACCCGCTGTTCATCTACGGCGCCACCGGGCTGGGCAAGACGCACCTGATGCAGGCGATCGCGCACGCCGTGCTCGCGACGCATCCGGGCACGCGGCTCCAGTACTTCGGCGCCGAGCAGTTCATCAACGAGGTCATCGAGTCGATTCACGCGCGTACCATGTCCGAGTTTCGGCGGCGCTACCGCAACGACGTCGATCTCTTCCTGGTGGACGACGTGCATTTCCTCGAAGGGAAGGAAATGACGCAGGAGGAGTTCTTCCACACCTTCAACGCGCTGTTCGAGGCCCACAAGCAGATCGTGCTCACCTCGGACCGCCCACCGAAGGAGATCCCGGGCCTAGAAGACCGGTTGATATCGCGCTTCGAGTGGGGAATGGTGGCCGATATCGGGCACCCGGACTTGGAGCATCGCATCGCGATCCTGCGCAAGAAGGCGGAGCAGGACCATCTCGAGCTGACGATCCCGGACGACGTGCTGCGCTTCATCGCCGAGCACGTGCGGTCGAGCGTCCGGGAGCTCGAGGGGTGCATCATCAAGCTGCTGTTGTTCGCCTCGCTCAAGAACCGCGAGGTGACGATCGAGCTGGCCCGCGAAGCCCTGTCGGACAAGATTCGTCAGGGGGAGGAGGGGGCGAGCTTTGTCGGCCAGCCGACGCCCAGCATCGATCGAGTCCAGGAGGTGGTCGCGCGGCGCTGGGGCGTGACGCCGGAGGGCCTGCGCTCCAAAGCGCGCACCAAGACCCTGACGGTCCCGCGCCAGGTCGCGATGTACCTCGCCCGCGACATGTTGGGAATGCAGCTGGTCGAGATCGGCCAGGCGTTCGGCGGGCGAGACCACTCCACGGTGATCCACTCCGTGAACAAGGTCGAGCGGCAGATGATCCGCGACCGCACATTCAAGGAGCGGGTCGAAATGGCGCGTCAGGAGTTGTCCGCACTGTAGCGCACATGTGGGAAGGACATGTGAACGGGTGTGGGTAGGTGCGGCGGGTGTGTGGACGGCTCGCGAGATGCCAACAGTCCGAACACGCGCCCCACATGAGGCCTGGACCCCCAGACGTCGTGGCGGTCGACAGTTAGGCGCAACCACCCACATTTCCCCGTGCTCTACTGCTACTACGAGTAGTTCTATATAGTATGGAAGTAGAGTCTTTCACCTCTTTTCACAGGCTCTAAGCGCACGCACATGAAGTTCACGATCACCCGGGAGCAACTGCAGGAGGGATTGCTGGCCGTCGCGGCGGCGGTGCCCGCCAAGACGACACTGCCGGTCCTCGCCAACGTGCTCGTCGAGGCGGGCAAGCACGGACTGCGCCTGTCGGGTACGGATCTGGACATCGCCGTGAGCACGACCGTCGCGGCGGACGTGGATGCCGAGGGCGCGGTGACCCTCCCGGCCAAGAAGCTCGTGGACATCGTTCGCGAGCTGC
>WNGG01003528.1_pt1 | contig 18171 bp, 8 predicted proteins | sample 5400661 | NCBI WGS metagenome assembly WNGG01 (sample SAMN13153372, study PRJNA577476) | soil metagenome | isolation source: 100 cm soil or saprolite under Garry oak tree replicate 1 | place: USA:California | collected 2016-06-15
AGTAAACCCCGCCGGCGTCAACTTCTCGATCGTGCTCATCAACGGGTTATCAACCACCGCAACCGTGATCGTCCCCGTGCCACCACCACCCCCACCACCACCGCCACCCGACTTACTCGAGCCGCACGCGGTCAGCGCCAGCGTCACGACGGACGCCGCCGCAACGAGCTGGACAACCCGCCGTCGTCTGCCTGGAATCGGAATGAGCCTGGGTCGATTGGCAGCCACGTTCATTGTGATCGATCCCTCCGGGGATGTAGGGGTGACCAGGCCAGTCCGCTCAAATGAGCGGCATCCGGCTCGTATTGACATTGGACGTAATCTCCCTGTGGCGCGAGTCGGTGTCAATGCGGTACGCCAAATTGATACGATCGGCGCTCATATGAGCGCTGGCGGAAGGAGGGCGTGTTGTCCGAGCGACCTTCGGAGACGATCTTGACCGCGCGAGTGGCCCGCATGTACTACATCGAGGACCGATCCAAGTCCGACATTGCCCACGAGGTCGGGATGAGTCGATTCCGGGTCGCCCGACTGCTGGACACCGCCCGACGCGTCGGCGTCGTGAACATCGAGATTCGCCCTGTCGGCAGCCTGGATGCCGAGCTCTCGCTTCAACTGCAGTCCAGCTGGGGGTTGAAGCATGCCGTCGTGCTGGACGTTGCCGACGAGGACCATGCACAACTTCGGCGCCAGCTGGGTGAGTCCGCGGCACATCTGCTGCTGGAGATCGTGACGCCCGAGGACGTCCTCGGCATTGCCTGGTCACGATCGGCGAGCGCAGTCGGCGAAGCGCTGCAACGATTCGTCCCGTGTCAGGTAGTGCAACTCAGTGGCGCGATCTCGAGGCCGGACGGCGGCGACGTCCTCGGCCTGGTGCGCAAGATCGCCCGGCTCGGCGGCGGCTCGCCCAACGTCTTCTACGCGCCGATGGTCGTTCCCGACGCGGCCACTGCGAGGGTGCTACGCAAACAACCCGAGGTCGTGCGGGCGATGTCGCTCGTGCCGAAGGTCTCCTTCGCTGTGGTCGGGGTTGGTGCATGGTCGCGGGGCCTGTCGACGATCCATGACAGCGTGGAGCAGGAAGATCGGGATCTGACCGCTCGCTTAGGAGTCGTCGCGGAGATCTCCGGTGTGTTCGTCGATCAACTCGGCGGAGCAGTGCGCCCGCCGCTGAGCCGGCGCATCGTAGGGATATCAGCCGACGAGCTGTCCAAGATCGACAATGTCCTGGCGATTGCCTATGACGAGGCGAAGGCCGACGCGACGCTCGCTGCACTGCGCAGCGGACTCGTTAATGGGCTGATCACGCACTCGGGTCTCGCCCGAAGGCTGGTCGAGCATTCCCCCGTTCATCCGGCAGGCAGTGAAGCCACCGGACGAGGGTGAGCGGCTACGGTCCGTTGAGGGTGACAGTCACGTGCGAGACGCGGCCACCCCAGCCGTCCTGCGGGAAGCTGTCCGAGACGCGGATGTAGACGGTCTTGTCCGTGCCGAGGTACGGCGCGATGTCAACCGTGCGGTCGGCCTTGTTCGACCCGTCATGGATCTCCTGGCTCTCGGTCAGGACCGTCGTCCAGTGCTGGCCGTCCGAGCTGGCCTGCACCAGGAACTCGTTGTCGATCGACAGCGTCACCGTGCCCACAGTCGTGTCGGCCGGCAGCGGGAACCGGTAGACGAAGTAGTGGTCGTTGTCCGCGAAGCGGTTGCCCGGCCCGCTGCTCTGCGAGCCGTCGGCGTCGGACAGCCACGGTTGCTCCGCGGCCGTTCCGGTGTCGAAGTCGATCGCGTGAGCCACCCGTACCGTTGCGACCGCGCGCACCGTCGGCACACCGGACGAGCTGACGATCGCCGTGACGCCGTAATCGCCGTCCGCCGTACCCGCCGGTACGGTCACGCTGAGCGGCACCGTCCCCTCATCCGGAGTGCCGTCGGGGTGCAAGGTGAGCACGGTCGTCGACGGCGTCACGGACCACCCGGACGGCGCCGTCGCGCTGACCTGTACCCGGGCGTCGCCGGGCGCCGTGGCCAGCACGGCCAAGGTCAGCTTCGTCGTCGCCGCAGCGCCAGCCGACGGCATGACCACGCTCTGCTGCGGTGAGAAGGCGGCCGACATCTGCCGCGGCAGCCCGCTCGTCCCGCCGTCGACGGACGGCGGCTGGTCGGTCTTGCCGGTGCCCCACGCGCCCTGCCCCGTCGGCGGCGACGAGGAGAGGGCGAGATCGATCGTGCCGCCGTGCTCGACGGCGTCGTCGGATACCCAGCTCTTCGTCCACTGCTTGCCGGCGACGCTGGCCTTGGTGATGTAGCTCGCGTCGGCGCCGGCGCCGGGCGCGTCGATGACCAGCGCGCCGCCCTGCCGTGGGCCGTCGGCGATGTGCACGACGGCGTGCGGGAACTGTGGGGACGTCATGGTGAAGAACCGCCCCCCCGACATGTAGGGGTAGATGCCGAGCGAGCTGAAGACGTACCAGCTCGACATGGCGCCGAGATCGTCGTTGCCGGTCATGCCGTTGGGCGCGTTGGTGAAGAGCGTCTCCGCGGCGTGCACGACGGTGGCGGTGTGGTCGGGCCGGTCGGTCCACGAATAGGTGTACGGCGCGATCAGATCGGGCTCGTTGTTCGGGTTGTACGTCGTGGCGCCGTAGTAGTCGTACGCCGCGCCGACCCATTTGGTCCGCGCGGTGCCGGCGGGATCGGTAAGCAGGTCGCTGTAGGCGAAGAAGTCGTCGAGCCGCTTCGCCGCGGCAGATGCCCCACCGAGCAAGGCGATGTTGCCGGCCGGATCCTGCGGCACCAGCCACTGGTACTGGTAGGCGTCGCCTTCGTGGAAGCAGCTCGACGCCGTTGCCGGGTCGTACGGCGAGAACCAGATGCCGTCGGCGGTGCGCGGCCGGAAGAAACCGATGCTCTTGTCCCAGACCGAGCGGTAGTTCTGCCCGCGCTGGGCGAACAGCGCGGCATCCTGCTTGTGACCGAGTGCGTTGGCCATCAGCGACATTGCCGCGTCGGCCACCGCATACTCCAGCGTGGCGGACGCGCCGTGCTGCAGGTCGTCGTCGCCACCCTTCGCCGGCACATGATTCGGGATGCACGGGGCGTAGCCCTGGGTCGTGTACCACGGATTGCCGAGGCGGCCGTTCTGCGGCACCGAAGCCGGCGGCACCTCGGACGCGTTCTTGCGCAGCGCCTGGTACGCCTCCTCCTCGTGGCCGGCGAGCAACCCCTGCGACCAGTTCTCCACCAGGAACGGCGTGACCGGATCGCCGGTCATGATGTTGGTCTCGCCGTTGAGCAACTGCCATCGGGGCAGCCAACCGCCCTCGCGTTGGACGGCGAGGATGGAGAGCGCGACATTGCGCGACACGTCCGGGGCGAGCAGCTCGAGTAGCTGGTTCTGCGGGCGATAGGTGTCCCACAGCGAGAGGTTGGCGTACGGGGTGTAGTCCTGCGCCTGGTGCGCCGTGCCGTCGAAACCCATGTACCGGCCGTCGACGTCGCCGACCAGGTTCGGCCCGAGCATCGAGTGGTAGAGCGCGGTGTAGAACGACACCTGCCGATCATGCGTGCTGCCGGAGATCTCGATCTGGCCGAGGCGGGTGTTCCACGCGTCGTGCGCGGCCCGCCGAACGCTGTCGAAGTCGGCGCCGGACGCCTCCGCTGCCATGTTCTTCTCGGCACCGGCGATTCCCGTGTAGGACAAGGCGATCGTGGCGGTCACCGTGCGGTCCGTCGCGGTGTCGAAGCCGACGTACGCTCCGTTGCTCGCCTGTCCGGCTGCCGAATCACGCGACCCGGCGGTGACAGCGTCGCCCTGCCACGTGCCGTACGACGAGAACGGCCGGTCGAAATGAGCCACGAAATAGAGCGTGTGGTCATCGTGGCCGGCGCAGAAATGCCCGTCGTGGATGTAGCCCTCGACCGTGTCGTTACCCACGACCTTTACGTAGGAGTCGAACACACTCATGTTGGCCGTGCCCGTGTTGAACAGCACGTTGGCCTGCGACCCCGCCGGGAAGGTGTAGCGCTGCCAGCCCGTGCGGTCTGTCGCAGTCAGCTCCGTGCCCACGTCGTACTTCGACAGATGTACCTGGTAGTAGCCGGGTTGCGCCTGCTCGTCGCTGTGCGAGTAGTCAGACGCGTAGGACCGGTAGTCGGTCGTCGTGATCGCGCCCGTGGTCGGCATGAGCGGCAGCTCACCCTCCATGCCGCAACCGACGCCGGAAAGGTGGGTCTGGCTGAAGCCGTAGATCGTGCCGGTGTCGTAGTCGTATCCGGTCGCGCCGCCGTTGTCGGGGCTTTCCTGGACCATGCCGAACGGCATCGACGCACCCGGGAACGTGTTGCCGAAGTTCTGCGTCCCGACGAACGGGTTGACAAGCGAGGTCAGGTCCGGTGCGGGGGCAGCGGCCGCGGAAGGGACGGCGAGGGCCCCGGCGAGGATCACCGCGCCGACGGTGACGACTGCGATCCGACGGGAAATCGTGTGTTCAGGCATGGCCGTGGTCCTCGATGTCAGTTGAAGGTCACGTTGACGTGCGAGACGCGCCCGCCCCAGCCGTCCTGCGGGAAGCTGTCCGCGACGCGGATGTAGACGGTCTTGTCCGTGCCGAGGAACGGCGCGATGTCGACGGTGCGGTCGGCCTTGTTCGACCCGTCGCGGATCTCGCGGGTCTCGGTCAGGACCGTCGTCCAGTGCTGGCCGTCCGAGCTGGCCTGGACGAGGAACTCGTTGTCGATGGACAGCGTCACCGTGCCCGCAGTCGTGTCGGCCGGCAGCGGGAACCGGTAGACGAAGTAGTGGTCGTTGTCCGCGAAGCGGTTGCCCCCGCCGTCGATCTGCGAGCTGTCGGCGTCCCACAACCACGGCAGCTCGGCCGCTGTCCCGGTGTCGAAGTCGATCGTGTGCGCGACGTTCACGGTCGCGACGGCGCGCATGGCCGTAGCACCGGACGCGCTGACGGTCGCGGCCACGGTGTAGTTCCCGTCCGCCGTACCAGCAGGTACGGTCACGCCGAGCGGCACCGTTCCCTCAGCCGGGCTACCGCCGGAGTGCAACGTCAGCACGGTTGACGACGGCGTCACCGTCCACCCGGTCGGCGCCTCGGTGCTCACCTTGACCCGAGCATCGCCGGGCGCGGTGGCCAGCACATCGAGCGTCAACTTCACCGTCGCAGCAGCGCTCGCCGACGGGATCACCACACTCTGCGGCGGCGACAGCGCCGCGGACAGCAACCGCGTGCTGTCCGTCGCCGGAGGCTGGCCGAGCAGTTCGATCTCGGACAGCGAGGTCGTCGATTCGCCGGTGTTCGAAGTAACCCTCAGCCGGTAATAGCGGTATTCCTTCGAGTTCGTTATCGGGAACGCCCTGGTATAGCGGCGCCACCGGAACTTCTCGTTGCTGCGTTGGTCCAACGACGTCCACTGGACGTCGTTCATCGAGCCCTCGAGCACCCAGCTCGCCGGGTCGCCGGCCTGCGAGCCGGACGTGAGCGTGTAGTACGTGGCGGTGCCGGTACCAGCGGCGGCGAAGTCCCAAGTGATCGACGGGGTCTTGCCGGCGAACGTCTTGTCGGTGGCGGAGGTGTTGTCGAACAGCTTCGACGCGTCGGTGTCGTCACTGCTCGACGCCGTGCCGTGGCTCGGCCCCGTCAGGTCCTGCAGCGGGGACGGCGCTGATGTACCGCTCGTGATCGACGGCGGCGCGTCCTGGTCGCCCGTCCCCCATGCCGACGGCTGGGGACCCATCTCGAAGTCCAGGACCGCGCCGTTGGCCAGCTGGCTCTGGGTGAGGTAGGTCTTCGACTGCGCCACCCCGTTGACCTTCAGCCCCCGAACGTAGACGTTGCGCGCGCTGTTGTTGGGGGCGTTGATGACGATGTCCTTGCCGTTCTCCAGGTGGATCGTCGCCTTGGTGTAGAGCGGCGAACCAATCGCGTAGGTCGGTGAGCCCATCTGCAGCGGGTAGAAGCCCAGCGAGCTGAAGATCTGCCACGCCGACATCTCGCCGTTGTCCTCGTCGCCGGGGTAGCCCTCTCCGATGTCACTGCCTACGAACGTCCGCGACAGCGCCTCGCGGACGACGGCCGCCGCCTTCGACGGTTGACCGGCGTAGTCGTACATGTAGGGGATGTGGTGCGAGACCTGGTTGCTCAGTCCCCATTGCCCCAGCCGAACCGCCTTGGCCTCGCGCATCTCGTGGATGACACCGCCGTACGAGCCGGGGAAGGTCGCGGTTTCCGGGGTGCTGAAGAACGCGTCGAGCTTGGCGCCGAGCGCTGCCTTGCCTCCGTAGAGGTTCGCCAGGCCCTGGCCGTCCTGAACTGCGTGGAAGGCGAAGTTCCACCCGTCCGTCTCGGTATATTCGTTGCCCCACACGCGAGGGTCGAAGTCAGCGGTCGACTGCCGCCATGCCCCCGACGAGCTCCTGCCCTCGAAGAATCCCACCGCGGGGTTGAACAGGTTGACGTAGTCCTGCGCCCTGTTCAGGTAGTACCTGTAGTTGTCGGCGTACTCCTGGTGGCGCGGGTCGCTGGTGCCGGTGGTGTCGTAGAGCTTCTTCGACATCTGCGCGATGCCGTAGTCGTTGAGGTAGTCCTCGAGCGACCACGACGCGCTCTCCGGGGTCGAGGTCGGCGTGTAGCCGAGGAAGACCGACTCGCTCAACCCCTTGCGGCCGACGTTCTGGTTAGGCGGAGCTGCCGAGGCATTCCTCAGCGCGGCGTTGTACATCGCCTGGACGTCGATGCCGGGCACGCCCTTGATGTATGCGTCCGCGAAGGCGACGTCAGAGCTCGTACCGGTCATAATGTTTGCATAGCCGGGCGAGGACCACCGCGAGATCCAGCCGCCGTCCTTGTATTGCTGGACGAATCCGTTGATCATCTCGCTCGTCTGCGACGGGTAGAGCAGGGAATCGGCCGGCCACTCGGTGCGATAGGTGTCCCAGAACCCGTTGTTGACGTAGACCTTGCCGTCGACGACGGGCGCACCGGTCTGCGTCGTGGTCGTCCCGGGCGGAGCCGGGTCCGACGAGTCGGTCGACTGCACGACGTGCTTCCACACCGGCGCGGCGGCGGTGCCGGTGTTCTCGTACGCCGAGTTGGGATAGAGGTTGAGCCGGTACAGGTTGGAGTACAGCGTCGTCAGCGCGTCGTCGTTGGCTCCCTCGACCGTGATCACGCCGAGCACCTTGTCCCACAGGGCCTGCGCGCGTGCCTTCACCGAATCGAACGTGTCACTGGCCGAGATCTCCAGGTCCAGGTTGTGCTTGGCCTGGGCGACGCTGATGAGCGACGTCGCGATGCGCATCGTCACGACTTTGGACGCGGTCGTATCGAACTTCACGTACCCGGTGACGTTGCTGCCACCACCGCCGCCAAGCATTCCGTCCGCGACCACGGGCCGGTCGAACGTCGCGTAGACGAACATCCTCGTCATACCGGCGGAGTTGCCGCCCGACGACACGTCGGCGTATCCACTGATGCCGTCGCCGGCCGCGTCGAGGGTCAGCCCGCCGTCATTGTTGATGTTGTCGAAGACCAGGTTGGACGAGTCGCCGGTGAACGTGAACCGGAACATCGCCGCGTGGTCGGTCGGCGTGATCTCGGTCTTCATGCCGTTCTGGAACTTGACGCCGTAGTAGTGCGGCTGGGCGACCTCGTCGGCGTGGTCGAACGCCAATGCGCGCGCAGACCGGTCGGCGGTGGGCGTGCCCGCATCGCTCTCCGGCATGACCTGGAACGTCTGCCGGTCGCCCATCCAGGGACTGGGCTCGTGGCTGAGTGAGAACGCCTGGATTGTCGGCAGGTTCTGGGCGTTGTTCTGCCGCTGGTACTGGTAGAACCACTGGTCCGACCCGGCATCCGTCGCCGGCGCCCAGAAGTTGAAGCCGTGCGGTACCGCGGTCGCCGGGAAGTTGTTGCCTCGCGAGAAGCTGCTGCCGGCGTTGGTGCCCCGGGTCGTGATGACATGATCGGACGGGTGCGTCGAGGTGTTGTGGACGGGTGCGGCGGTGACCGCGATGTCGTCCAGCCAGCCGCTGAAGTCGGCGGGTCCGGTGGGCTTGTCGTAGCCCACGAGGATGCGGTCGATGGTCTTGCCTGCGGCCACCGCGCCGATGCCTGACACCTCGTGGTTCCACTGGTCGACGTACAAGACGTTCGAGGCGCCCTGCCCGCGCGGGCTCAGGGTCTTGCCGTGCTGGTCGACTGCTGCCAGGTCCGACAGGTAGGTGCCGTCGGTGAAGGCCAGGTCCACCGCCGCGTAAGTGCTGGGGTCGCTGCTGTCTCCGGACGTAGCCTCGGGAAACACCATGTACGACAGCTCGGTCGTCGACGTGACCGGGATGTCGACGTCGTAGAGCTTGTCGTAGGCCCAGCCCTCCTGCGCCGTGCTCTGGCGGCCGGCATAGTGCAGAGAGGCGACGCCCGTCCAGCCGACCTGCGGTCTGATGTTGTAGCCATTACTGGGCCCGGAGCCGACGGTGGTCGTCATGGTGACGCCCCACGCCTTCGTGACGCCCTTGCTGTCCGTCTCGAGAGTGCTCGTCCATGTGGGCTGAGGTTGACCGGTCTCGAACGACGACGAGAAGTCGGTCGCCGGCCCGTCGCCCGGGCTCGCCTGCGCCGGCGACACGGACATCTGCGCGGTGGCCAGCCCGAGTGTCGTGACCACGACGACCACTGCCGCCGCGAAGCCCCGGCGCGCACGAGACCATCGCGCCCACGCTGCGCGCGTCACCGTCCGGCTCGAAGCCGCCACCTGGTCGTGCCGGTCGGAAGAATTCACGATCCACTCCAGCCTCGCCGCCGCGGAATTGCCTCAGCCGACAACGTTGTCAGGAGAGCACGCTAGGAGTGAACCCCAATCGCGTCAAGCCGTCAGGTTCCATACGTATACACGTCTTCCTTCCGCGATCTGGACCAGACCTGATCAACAACCACAATTCCATGAGGCCCGTATCGGGCTAAACACCCATCCTTGACTGGGCCGCCGGTGTCGGGGAACACTCAAGGCTTCTCCCGACAGCGTTGTCATAACTGCTTCAGCCGGTCCCCGAGGGAGAGACAGTGGACGCGTCCCGCCGGACATTTCTGAAGCTGACTGCCGGAACGCTGGCAGGTGCAGCGCTTGCCGGCACGGGCACAGTTCGCGCCGACGTGACGCCGGCCGCGAGCTGGTCCGGGCGCCCGGTGCTGCCGCAGTTCCCCAGGCCAGAGCGGCTCGACGTCGCCGATCTCACGAAGCTCAACGGCAGGGACCAGGCGCTGCTGACCACGTTGCAGGGAATTGTCAACCGGCGCCAACCGCGAATCTGGACGCTGCTCGCCGCCGACGGCACCGATCAGACCTGGCTCGAGACGGTGCGGCTTTCGCAGCGCAGCGTCGAGGATCCACTCAGCCTGCTGGAGCGCTACCGGCAAGAGTTCTCCGGCGCCGTCCTGTACGACATCGACGTACCGGACTCGGTCAATGTTGCCACTACACTGGCCGGCCTGCGCGACGCGGTGATCGCCACACCGGCGCAGGCGGAGTCGCTGCAGCTGACGATCGTCGACGATCTGCGCGGACGATTCTCCGGACCCGTCGACGCGTACACCTGGCAGCTGGCAAACCTCTGGCCACGCTGCAACCACCGGATGCTCACCGGCATACCGGGAGGCCAGACCGTGTCGGTGCCTGGCGTCATCTGGACGACGCTCGGCAAGGTCGACCAGCACGTGCACGACGCGTCCAACAAAGCCACGTACACCTTCGACCTGACCGGACAGCTCGGCGGCGACGCCGTCTATCTCCGCTTCCAGAACGCGTTTTCGAACGACGGCTGGGGGCCGTCGGTGCAGCAGGTGACGGTGATCGCCGACGGTCAGGTCATCGCCTCGTTCCAGCCGACCACGCCGGCCGAACAGCCTTACCTCTTCGACGCCGACGGTTCGAGCATCGCCGACGGCGGTTGGCGGTTCGCGGACGGCACCAGCTACTGGACCTACAAGTTCAGCCCGCCGGCAGGAACCCAGGCACTGTCGGTGCAGATCCTGATGTGGAACCAGTACCTGGTCACGTCGACCGGGACCGCGCCCACCGAGGTCGTGGCGTTCCCCCACTTTCGCGACTACATCGCCGCCAACCGGGCGATGGTCTGCTGGCTCGAGCCGAGCATCGCCGAGCAGGCCGACCTGATGAACGAGATCTTCGCGAAGGTCGAGCCGACGACGCCTTATCTGGGCTGGTTCCCGGGCGGTGTGGCTGGTGGCGAATGGGGCGGCGTCGGCTACGCGTCGCAACACGGGATCGAGGTGCTGGCAGCGGACTTCTTCCACAACGCGACGGTGCTGTCCGGGACGCGGGACCCGATCATGCCGCAGCGCAGTCCCGTCCCGCCCGCGACGCTGGAGAACAAGGTGTACGTCACCTTGACCGTGATGGAGGGTGACAACGTCCAGTACGACCAGCACCGGATGCGACAGATCTGGGACCACGCTGACCGCGGCAAGGTTCCGACCAACTGGACGATCGACCCGCTGCTCGCGGATCTCGCACCGGCGATGTTCAGCTACTACCAGCGGACCGCCAGCGACAACGACCTGCTGATCGCCGGCCCGTCCGGGGGCGGATACACGTACCCGGGCGCCTGGCCGAGCACACAGATCGACGCCTTCACGGAGATGACCGGCGACTACATGCGCCGCACCGGACTGGACGTCATCCACGTCTTCAACAACATCCGGGGAACCTGGACCCCGCTGACGGATGCCATCGGCGCGTCGTACGAGCGCAATACCGGCGCACTCGGCGTGATTCTGTCGTGGGAAACCGGCAGCGCGGTCAGCACGCCGGGTGGTTTGCCGGTCGTCACCGATTTCAGTCCGGGCGGTGACCCGGCCAACTACCAGGCAGCGCTGCTGGCGAAGATCGCCGGCTGGGACGACACGAAACCGCTGTTCATCGCCTGCCAGATCCCGGCCTGGGTGTGGACGCCGGCCGAGATCACCCGGCTGGCCGGACTGCTCGCCGATCCGTTCCGGATCGTGCGCGGCGACACGTTCTTTTCGCTCATCCGGACGAGCCTCGGCTCGCCCTGAATCTGAGAGGTTCGACATGGTCCCTGCGTTACCGACAAGTCCATCCCGAGGACGACGGCGCGGCCGGCTCTGCACCACCGCCGTCACGGTTGTCGCAACCGCAGCAGCCGTGCTCATCGGCGTCACCGCCCCGGCGACGGCGGATCCGGTCTGGCAGAAGGGTATTCCTCCGCTGGCAACGCCCTGGACGGCGCAGGTGTCGCCGACCAACGCACTGCCGGAGTACCCGCGACCACAGATGACCAGGCCGGATTGGCAGAACCTCAACGGCGTGTGGCAATTCAGCGCCGCCCAGGCCGGCGATCCGCCACCGATCGGCAGGGATCTCGGCGAGCGGATCCTGGTGCCCTACCCCGTCGAGTCCGCGCTGTCGGGCATCCAGCGCCACGTCGAGGAGATGTTCTACCGACGCACGTTCACCGTTCCCGACGGCTGGCAGGTCGGTTCCGGCAAGCGGCTGATCCTCAACTTCGGCGCGGTCGACTACAAGACCTCGGTCTGGGTCAACGGAACAAAGGTCGTCGACGCTCACCTGGGCGGCTACGAGGCCTTCAGCGCCGACATCACCGATGCGTTGACAGCGGCCGGCGCGCAGGAACTCATCGTGGGCGTCGAGGATCTCGGCGACAAGACGCTGCAACCGGTGGGCAAGCAGCGCGACGTCCCGGATCGCGGCATCTTCTATACCTCGAGTTCCGGCATCTGGCAGACGGTCTGGATGGAGCCGGTCGCTGCCGGACACATCAACCGGCTGCAGATGACGCCGGACCTGGCATCGAGCACCCTGCGGCTGTCGGCCGAAACCACCGGAGCGGATGGCTTGACGGTGCAGGCCGTGGCCTACGACGGCAAGAAGGTCGTCGGCTCGGTAACCGCCCCCGCTACGGACACCGTGAACGTGCCGGTCCCACATCCGAAGTTGTGGTCGCCCGACTCACCCTTCCTCTACAACCTCAAGGTCACCTTGCTACGCGACAAGACGGTCGTCGACCAGGTCGGTTCGTACTTCGGGATGCGCGAGGTCGGCAAGGCCAAGGGCGCAGACGGCAGGCTGCACCTGACCCTCAACGGCAAGATCCTCTTCCAGGACGCGACGTTGGATCAGGGCTTCTGGCCGGACGGCATCTACACAGCGCCCACGGATGCCGCGCTGCGCTTCGACCTGGTGCAGACGAAGAAACTGGGCTTCAACGCAGTGCGCAAGCACATCAAGGTCGAGCCGGATCGCTGGTACTACGCCGCCGACCAGATCGGCCTGCTGGTATGGCAGGACATGCCGGCGATGCGCACCGGTGACAACCACAACATCCCGGTTGCGGCGCAGGACGAGTTCAAGAGGGAACTGCACACCATCGTCGACCAGCACAAGAGCTGGACGTCGATCGTCGCGTGGGTGCCCTTCAACGAAGGCTGGGGCGAGTGGGATCGCGCGGCGACCGGTGCCATCGCCGACAGCGTGAAGGCCCAGGATCCGAGCCGCCTGGTCAACGCGCACAGTGGCGTGAACTGCTGTGATTCCCTGGGTGATTCGGGACGCGGCGACATCATCGACTCGCACAGCTATCTTGGGCCGGCGAACCCGGTGCCGACCGACACGCGGGTCTCGGTCGACGGCGAGCACGGTGGGCTCGGGCTCAAGACGTCCAACCACATGTGGTTCGGCGACGGCTTCGCCTACGAGATGGAGAACAGCAGTGCGGCGTTGACGAGTCGCTTCGCCGAGGTGCAGTCGAATCTGCTGACGAACGCGAAGCAATGCGGGATCAGCGCGGGCGTCTACACCCAGATCACCGACGTCGAAGGCGAGCTCAACGGCTTCTTCACCTACGACCGCCAGGTCACGAAGATGGACGTGGCGACCGTGCGTGCGGTCAACCGAGCGGTCATCGCGGGTGCCGACGGATCGCCCGGCGACGTCGTGACGCCAGGTCCGGGAACCCCGGGCATCGACGGGATTCACGCCTACAGCTTCGACGAGGGCTCCGGCGACGTCGCGCACGACTCGGTCGGCAGCGCGGACGCGACGCTGATCGGCGGAGCCGGGTGGACGGCGGGGCACAGCGCGACGTCCGGATCGGCGCTGGCCACCAACGGAAGCGGTCAGTTCGCAGATACCGGTGCGACGCTGCTCGACACCACGGGCAATTACAGCGTCGCCGCATGGGTGAAACTGAACGCACCAGGTGGCGGCTTCCAGACCGCCGTCAGCGAGGACGGCGACACGAACAGCGCGTTCTACCTGCAGTACTCGGGTGCTGATCGCCGACTGGCGTTCAGCTTCGTAGGCGTGCGAGCGCTCGCGCCCACAGCTCCGGTGGCCGGCGAGTGGTACCACATGGTGGGTGTCCGCGACGCGGTTGCCAAGACCTTGAAGCTCTACATCGACGGCGCGCTCGTGGCGACGCAGAGCGCGTGCATCGCCGACGCAGGCACCGGACACACCGTGATCGGGCGCGGCAAGTTCGGCGGCGGACCGGTCGACTTCCTCGACGGCGCCGTCGACTCGGTGCACCTGTACGACCGGGCACTGACCGACAGCGAGGTATCCGACCTTTTCGCCAGCGGCGGCTGACAATTCCCAGTCGTAGCAGGGAGTTTGCGGTGATGGTTCGCGGCAGAGCGCTGATCGTCCTGGCGATGGTGGCCGGTGTCATGGTTGCGCCGTCTGTTGCCCGGGCGGTGGACTCGCCACCGGCGGTGTATCCGCCCGTCGGCCCGGGCACGCACTTGATCGACGAGGACCGAAAGCTCTCCGGCTTCAACGACCCGGACTGGTACAAGGCCAACATCCCGTTCCTCGACGTGCCGGACACGCAGATCGAGGACGTCTACTACTACCGCTGGCGGACGTGGAAGGAACACCTGCGCTACACCGATCCGCGCAACGGCTGGATCTCGACCGAATTCCTGGACTGCTGCGGCTACGCGGCGCCGTACCAGGCCATCGACGCCGCGGCGGGCCACCAGCTCAGCGAAGGTCGATGGGTACGCGATCAGACCTACGGCAACGACTATCTGAGGTTCTGGCTGACCGGTCCGGGCGCCGGGGCCAAGCCGGCGGTCGACGGCGTGAACGCCGACACCACCGACTGGGCGCACGAGTACGGCTTCTGGGCGGCCAGCACTGCCTATGACCGGGCAAAGGTCACCGGTGACGCCAGCATCGTCGAGGCACTGCTACCGGCGCTGGAGAAGCAGTGGCACGGCTGGGACAAGCAGTTCAACCCGAACCTCGGGTTGTACTGGTCGGTGCCGGTGTGGGACGCGATGGAGCTCTCGGCGTCGTCCTACCAATCCAGCGACCCCTATCACGGCGGTGCCGGCTACCGGCCGACGCTGAACTCCTACCAGTACGGCGACGCGGTGGCGATCAGCAAGATCGCCGCGCTGGCCGGCGACGGCAAGCGCGCCCGCGACTATGCCGCCAAGGCCGCCGCACTCAAGGCGAGCATGCAGAAGTACCTGTGGGATCCGCAGCGCCGGTTCTACTACCACGTCGCGCGCGACCAGAACCCGACCGAGGCGAAGCTTGACACGCGCGAGGAGATCGGCTTCATACCCTGGCAGTTCGACGCTGCCGAGCCGGGCGACGCGGCAGCGTGGGCACAGCTCACCGATCCGCAGGGTTTCGCCTCGGCCTACGGCCCGACAACAGCCGAGCGACGCAGCAGCTGGTTCATGCACGAGGCGGCGAACTGCTGCCGGTGGGACGGTCCGAGCTGGCCGTTCTCAACCTCGCAAACCCTTGCCGGCATGGCCAATCTGCTCGACGACTACCCCGCCCAGTCATATGTCACCGCGCAGGACTACTACGACCAGCTGCGCACCTACGCACTCACGCAGTACCGCAACGGCACGCCCTACGTCGCCGAGGCGCACGACCCCGACGAGGCGCGCTGGATCTACGACGGCAACAACCACAGCGAGGACTACAACCACTCGACCTTCACCGACCTGGTCATCAACGGCCTGATCGGCCTGCGTCCGCAGATCGGTGACACGCTCACGATCAAGCCGCTGGTGCCGGCCAGCTGGGACCACTTCGCGTTGGAGAACGTCCCCTACCACGGACACAACATCTCGGTCGCGTATGACCGACCGGGCACCTACTACGGGATCGGGACCGGCCTGCGCATCTTCGTCGACGGCACGCAGGTTGCGAGCCGTGCCGTCGTCGCGCCACTGCAGGTGCAGGTGCCGTCCGCCCAGCCGGCTGCTGCGTCCCCAAGGCTGGTCGACGACGCCGCGAACCCGCTGCGCACGGAATACCCGAAGCCGATCACGTCCTATACCTGGCCGTTCGACAATGCGTGGAACCCACTCGACGGCAAGGTGTGGTTCAACGAGGTGCCCGAGAACACCCGCTGGACGAACTACAGGTCGCCGAATGCCTCGGACTGGTACGGCGTCGACTTCGGTGTGCCGACACCGGTCAGCGACGTCCGCTGGTACGGCTACGACGACGGCGGCGGCGTCCGCTCGGCCGCCGCCTACGACCTGCAGTACTGGACCGGCAGCGAGTGGGCCGACGTCCCCGACCAGACGCGCAACCCGGCCCAACCCGCCGGCAACGGGCTCAACCGGATCACGTTTCCCGAGTTGGTCACCTCCAAGATCCGGATGACGTTCACGAATCCGGCCGGCGCGTTCGTGGGCGTCACCGAGCTGCAGTCGTGGAGCGCGTCGAGTCAGTCCGCGGACGTGACCGTGGGACCGCAGGCGGCTACGGGCAACGTGCTGATCGACGGGGCGACACCGGTGACGGTCACCGTCCGCAACACGAGCACGAGCCCGCTGGCGAACCTGCGCGTCTCACTGGCCGTGCCCGACGGTTGGTCCGGAACGCAGACCGGGCAAGAGGCCACCGCCGTGCAACCGAACAAGGCCGCGCAATGGCAGTACACGCTGACGCCGCCGGCGGGCGAGGCCGGCGGAACCATCGCCGACGTCGTCGCGACAGCCACCTACACCGTCGAGCACCACCCGGAAAGGCGCTGTTGCGTTAGCCGATCGTCGGGCGGTCAAAGTCGCGGCGCGGTCGGGGCGCCGAATCAGAGGCAGTGCGCGAGTTCATCGAACGCGACTCGGACACGATCGCAGGACGCCTCGCCGGCGGCGAGCTCATAGTGGCCGCGGCGTAGGTTCTGCACGAATGCGTGCCCGGCCGCGATCGTGCGCGCGGAGCGCAAGCGGTGGAGTCCGCGCATGGGCCGCAGTCTGGCTTTGAGCCGGCCGTGGTCGGCCTCGATCGCGTTGTTCGCGTACTGCTCGGTGATATGCCGGGCCGCCGGGAGTAGTTCGTCGAGCACTCGCGGGTAGACCGGTGCGCGGTCGGTCGTGACGTCCACCGGCGCGGATCCTGCGGCGAGGGCGTGGGTGAAGAACGACCGCGCGGCGTCGGCGTTTCGACGCGTGGAGACGAGCACGTCGATGACTTGCCCGTGCTGGTCGACTGCCCGGTATAGGTAGGTCCACTGGCCGGCGACCTTGACGTAAGTTTCGTCGACAAACCAGCGATCTCCGGCAGCGTGGCGCGACGGGCGCGCGGCGTCGATGAACTCGGTTGTGAACGTCTGCACCCACCGGTAGACCGTCACGTGATCCACGACGATGCCGCGCTCGCCGAGCAGCTCTTCCACATCGCGGTAGGACAGGCCGTAGCGCAGGTACCAGCGCACCGCGACCGCGATCACCTCACGCGGGAACCGGTACCCCGCTGGCGCGCAGGACGATGCAGAAGACGCTCCAGCCACCAAGGTGATCACCCGCTCAGTGTCGCGGACTACGCGCCACCACAGGCAACGCAACAGTGCCTGTTGATCCCCATCCGTACCTTGATCGGGCCGGGTGTCCATGGCTCTTGGTGCAGCAGGCGTTGGGCGTCCAGAGCAGCCTCCAGCGCATCCACCGCAGACTGGAAGGCCACGCAGAATGCGTCGCCGACGATTTGAAACACGAAGCCGTGATGTGCCTCAACCGCTTGGTACAGGATCGCATGATGCCGCGCGAGCAGCGCCGGAAACTCGTCGGGATATCGCTGCGCTACCTCGCTGCCGCCTTCGACGTCGGTGAAGAGGAAGGTCACCGTGCCGGTGGGCCGCGCTCGTTCGGTTGACGTCTCGAAGCGCTCGCTGAGCAGCACCATCAGATCGTCTTCAATCAATTCGCGCAGCTCCCCGGCTGAACCGAAGCGCTTGTAGGAAACGGTGTCGTCGCTGCGAATGCGACCGAGCAGCTCGCTCAGCCGCGTTTCACGATCGGGCGCCGGGGCTTTGACGTAGATCAGCTTCGGCCTGTCGCCTGAGAGCCGGTACTCGTCCTCCAGACCGGAGATCGTTTCGCCTGGCGCAACCCAGCCGTACCTCTGCCAGTAGATACCGATGAAGATGTGACTTTGATCGAGGTAGGCTCGATAGAGGTCGCGCGGTGGATGCGGCCGCGCACCGAGTTCGAACAGGACCGGGGCGAGGTGCAGCCGCAGGATGGCGTCACGCGCGGCGGCACGTTCGTCACCGAGCTCCCCGAGTGTGGAGCTGACGAAGGCGCGCAAGCGCTGATCGGGCGTCCGAATGACGCGGGCGGCCCCTCGAAGTGGGGTAAAGCCGGATCCCCCACTGAGAGTGAGCCCGTCGATCCGGAGCTTTCAGCCAGCTTCGTCCGGGCACCGCGTTCCCGACCACGACATCGAGGTCCCCGGCGGGTGGGACCCTTCCGATCCGTGTTCGATCCTGCGAACCTAACCCGACAACGGTGCCGGGACGAAGGATTGGCTGTCCCGAGCGCCCGGTACCGGGCGCGCACGATCCCAGTCCCCTACTTGATCACCGCTGCCGACCGCGGGCATGCCCGATCGCCCCGCGCTGGGGAACCTCCTCGTCGCGCCAGGCAACCCCGCGGACCGGACGCTGGCCTTCCCGACGCCGGGCGGTCCGAGCGCCCACGGCCGTGTCCGATCGGATCCGCTTATCGGACACAGTCGCAGCTTTGATCGGCTGCAGATCCGCGCCGGCGCAACGTCGCTTCGTAATCGGCGATCACGCGTGCAGCCGGGCTTTCGGCCGGGCAGGTAACCGCCGGACGTTTGGATCCG